>JAEEGK010001859.1_pt1 | contig 52988 bp, 31 predicted proteins | sample 8958771 | NCBI WGS metagenome assembly JAEEGK01 (sample SAMN16246547, study PRJNA631951) | gut metagenome | biome: gut microbiome; feature: rumen; material: SC-attached | host: Bos | place: Iran: Karaj | collected 2018-10 | reverse complement strand
ACTCAAATTCATTTAATTCAAAAGAAAATAATATATCCACAAATAGTAATATAAATGATAATAATGTAGATTTACAAAAAATAGATGATATAAATGAAAATATGGAAATAGAATATCAAATGAATTTCCCTCATTTTTTATCAAAATATTCATATTATTCAAAAAATCAAAATAATGAAGAAGTAGAAGATTCAATTAATGATTCATCACAAAATAATGAAGAAATAACAATAAATGAAACAAGTATAATAAATACAGAAAATAATACATTATTAAATCATGAAACAAGTATAATTTATTCAGAATATAATGCTTCAACTATAAATAATGAAGATAATAATAATTACATTAGACGAAAAATAAATAATGATATGCATCTTTCTGGTAATTTAATTTTGCAAAAAAAAACAAGAAATTCTTCTTTTAAATATTCTGGTGGTAATTTAGATAAATATAATAATTTTCTTAATAATATTCAAGAAACAAATTTAAATCAAAATACTACTTCAAATATAGTTTATTATGATTACACTAACACTCCAATAAAAACAAGAAAACCTGAAAATATTCTAATTGAAGGAAAAAAAAAAATTATGCTATATAAAACTTTATTTCAATCTGGGAATTTTAAAGAATTAGAAACGATATTTGATAGAGATTCTTTTGATGGAGGTATTGATTTTAAATTCAATTTTTCTTTTGAAAAATATTTCTATGATAATGAAAAAATATGTTTTATTATAAGATGTATAGATAATAAAGTAGAAGATGATGCTGATTCTTATAAAAATCCAAGTCAAACAAATTTTTCAATTATTAAATTAAAAAAAAATAAAACTTTGTATTTAAAAAAATTATATCAAATAAATAAAATAGAATATGATATTTTTCGAAATAATATAAAAAATTTTCAAATACAATTACAAACTATTCCAGGTTTTAAAAATTTATTACAAAAACAATTTCATGATCTGAGATTAAGAAGTAGAGTTCATGGTAAAAAAATAAATGATTCAAATCAATTTTTAGATGAAAATTCTTCTCAAACTGGAGCTACATCATATAATTCAAATTTAACTAAATTAAATAGAATAATTGAAGCAAGAATACATTTACTTCAAAATGTTGATAATTTTTATACCTTAAAATATTTTCAAATAATACCTATAATATGGTTAATTTCTGTTATTATTTTTTCAATTACGATTAATGTTTATTCAAATCAAATTGGAAATGAACTTATAAAAACTAGAAATTTTAGTTCTATTTCTTTTAAAATTCAAATTGAAATTATGAACATTCTTAATAATGTTTTAGATTTTTTAGCTTTATATAAAAATAAAAAATTAAGTCAACCATTTAATATAACTTATGGAATGAATAATGAAATTGAATATTTTCAAGTTGTAAAAACTTTAATTCCAAATTGGTATAATAAAGTTTCTTCTTATTTAAATTTCATTGAAAAAAATGTTGGAAAATATTTTGATGATGCAAAAAAATTTTGGGCTAAAATAAAGAAGAATAATTACATTGAAGTTTCTTTACAAGACAGTGAATATTTTCCTTTAATGACTTCTTCTTCAATGTATAATGCATTTTATATATTTCATTTAAATTTAAGAAATCTAACAGAAGATGAAGAACAAAATTTAAATTATTCAATTTATATGGCAATTAATCAAATGAATTTTAATGTTTTACCTATTATTTTCTCTAACATTCCATATTCATTAAATAATATTGTTAAATTCAATAATAATCTATTACGCCGGATTAAAATCACAATTTTATGTTTACTTGTAGTATTGGGAATTATTTCAATTTGTTTTTTTTATATTATATTAATTACACAAGCTTATTTAGCAGTGGGAATTAAAATAGTTAGTAAAATTAATGAAAATAATATTTCTAATATTATAACAGGTATAAATAATTTTAAAAATGTGGTTAAATCTAGATTTAAATTAGAAGAAATTGATGAAAAATCAGTTGAAAAAAATACTTTGTTAAAGGAAAAAAGTAGGACTAAGATAGAAAATAAGGAAGGTATTAATGATAAAGAAGAAAGTACAAATTCAAACAATTTAGAACAAAATTTTTTTATTGAAACTAAAAAATTTCAAAAATTAAAGTACCAAAGTTTTATAATTGTGTTTTTTTTTATAAATATAATAGTAATATATATTATTTTAACATTTATTTATTTTACTCTAAAAATCATTATTAATGATAATGCAAATTTAATTAAATCAGAATCATATATTCTTCAAAAATTTTTTTATACGTCTATCATATTATATAGATTAAAATGTAAAATATTAAATTTTCCAAGTTTTTCATCAATTAATTGTTCCAATATTATTAACGAATCTTTATCAGAAAATTTATTTCAAACTTTAAAAAAATCAAAAAAGTTTAATGATCTTTATTATAATGGTTTTAAATTAAATGCTTGTTATGCATTATTTGATAAATCAAGTGATAATTATTCCAAATGTATTACAAATCCTACGATAATAGAATTTAACAGTACTGATGCAGTCAAACAATTTATTTTAAGAAATATAGACTTATTAAATTATGAAATAGATACTAAAAATGAAATAGGAAATTTCAATTCATTAGAAATTATGAGTGGAGATGATTATACAAGGGTTTTACTTATTTTTAAAGAGTTTTATATAAATGTTTATGAAAGATTCGAAAATATCATTGAAAAAGTTTTAGTTAATGAAATTAAAGTATCAAAAGTTAAATGTTTAATTATAAGTTTTAGTTTGATTATTTCGGCTATTTTATATTTAATATATATCATATTTTATTTAAAAAAATATTATGAAAAAATGCTTTTAGTCTCCAAAAGTTTTATACAAATTATTCCAACAAATGTAATATTTAATACACCTGATTTAGAAGCTTGGTTGGAAAAAACAGATAAAAATTAAAAATTGCTTATTTAATATAATTTTATATGTAAATAAAATAAATATATACTTTGATAAAAAAATATATCATAAAATTTAAATTATAAATAAAAAATTTATTTAAATTTTCCCATTTATCAATGGCAAATCTTTTTAATTATTTATTTGGATTCTTATCAATATTATTAGGTTTAAACAAGAAAAAAATATTAAATTTATCAAATTATAAGTATCCATCACCAAAAGACAAAGAATATACATATATTCCAATAATAGCAACAACAGATTTACATGGATATGGATTTCAAAGACATATTCCTTCATCACATAATTTTTCATATGGTGGAGCATCTCTTTTATCATCATATATAGATGCTATAAGAAAAGAATGGGGAAACAATAATTTTTTATATTTAGATTCTGGAGATAAATATCAAGGAGGTGCTGAAAGTACTATTTCTAATGCTACTATAATGACTGAAATATTTAATTACCTTAACTTACATGCGAGTGCTATTGGAAATCATGAATTTGATAATGGATTAAATTTTTTTGAAAAACAAATGAATTTATCAAAATCTCCTTTTATAACCACTAATATTAGAAAAGCTTCTAATAATGATTCAAATGCTTTTAATGCAAAAAATTTTTTGCAAAAAAAAATATATGAAATAAATGGAATTAAAATAGGTATATTAGGATATACTCCTTTATTTACTTATTATGCAGGAAATGATGTATTAGATAAACTAAATTTTTTAAAAATGAAAGACTCAATAATTCAAGAATCTAAAATTTTAAGAGAACAAGATAAAGTAAATTCCGTGGTATTAATAATTCATTATGGAATAGAATGTTACCATGATAGTCAAGAATTAAATATATATAATATATCTCATTCTCACGATTCCATAAATTGTAATATTCAAGAAAATGAATTATATGAATATATAATGGAATATCCAGGAACAATTGATGTAGTTTTTGGAGGACATGTTCATTATCCTGGTCATCATTTTTTTAATGGAATTCCTGTTATTCATTCTAAAGACAGAGGAGTTCATTTTCATATTGCTTATTTACCTTTTAAAAATGGTCAATTAATTAAAGAAAATATACAAGTTGAAGGTCCTATTCCTTTATGTGATAGAATTAGTAATCAAACTAAAACTTGTTCTTATAATGATAGAAATGATGAAATGTTTCAATTTACTTTTCATAATAGTTTAATTAGATATAATGAAAAAATTGAAAGAAGTATATTGAATAAATATTATAAGGAATTTTCTAAATATAAAAAATTTGTTTGTTTTAATGAAGATGCAGTAATTGAAAGAACAAAAACCGAAAATATTATAGGTAATTTAGAAACAGATGCAATTAGAAATAAAACAAGCGCTGATTTTGCTTTATTAAATAATGGAGCTTTTAGAGCTGTTTGGTATCCAGGAACATTATATTTAGAAGATATTCTAAATATGAATCCTTTTTTAAGTAAAATAGTTACTATAGAAATGACTGGAGCAGAAATTTATCAAGCTATGAATATTTTACAAACTGGAAAAAAAAAATATTATGCTATTTCTGGAATGAGACATTTTTTTAAACAAGAAAAAGGACTTTATGTTATTAAAAATATTATTTTAAGTAATGGGAAAGAAATTGAAAAAAATAGAGTTTATGTTATTGCTACTAATGAATTCATTGCTGGAGGTGGAGATGAATTTAAAGATGTTTTAAAATGGTATAAAGTTAAAAATAAAAAATATTATGATAAAATTACTGACACTATTGAAGAATATTTAGTTAGAAAACAAGTTTTAAAAAAAAGTGATTATTATGAAGATGACCCAAAAAAAAGAAGATTGGTTTTTCTTGATGTTTAGTTTTAAATTTTATATTAATTAAATTAAGATAGGAAAAGTAAATTTACAATTATTTTAAAAAGAAAAATTATTTAATAATCTTAAATTATTTATTAAATATTTTTAATATATTTAAACAATTATTGGGAAAATTTTGAATAATTAATCTTCTAAAAATTCCTTATTTATAATTTAAATTTAATATTTTTTTATAATCAATTTTTCAATTTATTGATGGAAATAATATTAATTATTTTTGTTTCCTAATAAAATGATTGAAAAAAAAATACAAATAATTCCATTCTACAAACAAATAATAAACACTCCAATAATGTTTTCAGAACTAATTCAAAAAACTCAATTATTATTTCAAAATAAAAAATTAGGAGAACTCTATTCATGGGAAAAAGATGGTTCAGAAGTAAAATATTATTAAAAATAATTATCTAGATATTATCAGATGATAAATTTCAATTATCAAATGAAGAAACTAGAATAATAAAATTACTATTAATGAAAAAAGAACCAAATAATATATATAGAAAAAAACTATGGATGATTTCATCAGGAGCAAAAAAAGAAATGAAAGAACACCCTAATTACTATAATAATATTTTAACAAATTATCCAGAAGAAATGAGTAATATTCATCATGAAATAATATTAAAAGATTTACCAAGAACATTTCCAGATAAAAATGATGAAGAACTTTATTATAAAAAATTAGAAAATATATTAATTGCTTATTCAAGAAGAAATCCTTTTCTTGGATATTGTCAAGGTTTTAATTTTATAGTTTATTTTATATTAAAAATCATTAAAAAAGAAGAAGAAGCTTTTTGGTTGTTTGTTCAAATAATTGAAAAAATATTACCTTTAAATTATTATTCAAATGTTTTAGGAGTTTTAGTTTATTCAGCTTTAATTGAACAATTACTTTTTCAATTTTTACCAGAATTATTTTCTTTCATTCAAAAAAATGATTATGAAATTCATATAACTAATTTATTATATAAATGGTTATTAAGTTTATTTATAGAAAATTTTCCTGAAAAATTATCTTTAATTATATGGGATGCATTATTTTTAAATGGAGATATAATTTTATTTAAAGCTTCATTAGGAGTTTTAAGAAATTTAAAACCACAAATTATGAAAGTTAATTCAATTAAGGAATTAAATTCTTTATTTGAACAAAAAATAAAAGAATTCCAAGATCCAACAGTTATGATTTATTTTCTTCTTCTTAGAAAATTTGATTTTGATGTTAAACAATTATATTTAATAAGAAGAGATGTTGAAAATCAACTTCAAAACTCAGTTATTGAAAAAATTAGAAGTCATTCACCAAAAAAGACAAATAAAAGAAATAATGATAATGAAATTTATAATTCAGAAGAAATTCAAAATTTTTTAGTTTTACAATATATTGCTCCTCTTGAAATTATTGATAATTATTGTGATAATGTTGATAATTATCAAAATAATTATCAGAGATTAAGTATAAAATCGAAAAATGAAATTTGGAATGAATTATTAGTAAATAGATATTGTTTAGATAGTGAAGATAATGAAAATATTAGTTGTAAATCAAAAAAAATAATAAATTTAAAATCTATTTTTATAAAAGTAAAAACAAGTAAGTGTTTTTTGTCACTTTTAAATTCTTTTAAAAAGTAATTGATATTAATAATATTTTAATATATTATTTGAGTTAATATATTATAATAATAATAGTTATTAGTAATTTAAATAAGTAATTTAATATAAATTCAAATTTTTAAATTTTTTTAAAAATGGAAAATTTAAGTATTCAAGTTTATAAATTTTTACAAACAATTCCAAAAGGAAAAGTTGTAACTTATGGACAAATTGCAGAAGAATTAGGAAATAAAAATTTAAGTAGAATTATAGGAAATATATTACATATAAATCCAGATCCAATAAAATATCCTTGTTATAAAGTAGTTAATCATAAAGGAGAATTATCAAAAAATTTTGGTGATGGAGGAATTACTATTCAAAAAGAACGTTTAGAAAAAGATGGTATAATTGTAAATAATTATAAAGTAAACCTTAAAATATACCAATATAAAAAAACATTAAATAATTATACAATCGAAAATTATTTAAAAAAATAAAAATACATTAAACAAAAAAAAAAAATAAATTTAACAACAAATCTAAAAAAAACAAAATAATTCAATATAATTAAACTTATTATAATTAATAATAAATGGATTCTCCCATTGATTCAATTCCAATGTATGTGAAAGACCCTGTTATAAACAAAGAAAAATTAACTAATTATACAAGTTATACATTATTAGGAACAAGAATACCAGAACCATTAGAAAGAAGATACAGAGATTTTGCTTCTTTAAGAGAAAAATTAGTGGAAAGATGGCCTGGAATTTTTATTCCAAATATTCCTCATAAAAAAACAATTGGAGCAAATGACAAAGAAATAATAGATATGAGGATAGAAATGATTAATAGATTTTGCCTAAAATTATCTAAAATTGGTTATTTATTTAATTCTGAAGAAGTTGAATTATTCTTACAAAATTCAAGTGATGTTCCTAAAACTTTAAATTCTCTTGGACAACAAGATTATGATACTTTACTTAAAAAATATTCTGCTACTTTTACTTCTTATGATGATAATTTTGATACTCAAATTGGAAAAACTGAACAAGAAAAATTTTATAATCAATTAAAAGAAAATTATCCTAGATTAAAAAATTTAAGGAATCTTGTTTCAAATATGAAAGAAAAATACAGCATAAATAAAAGTTCATATAATTTAATTGAAAATATGTTTTCATTATATGAAAAAGAAGCAATAACTGAATATTCTGGAAATGATAATTCAAAATTAGTATTTTTTAATATGGATAATGTAGAATTGGGAAAAAGATTATCTTCAAATAAAGATCAAACTAAAAATCCTTATGATAGATTATATGACACTTTAACAGAAGATTATTTAGATACTGAAGCAATGAAAGAAGCTTTAGATTCTTTAAAAGGACTTCAAGAATCTTATGATAAATTAACTAAAAATTTTACTACTGTTAATACTCAATTAACTGAATTACAAGCTGGAAAAAGTAATTTGAAAAGTATATTTAGTTTTAAAAGTAGAGAAGATGATATTAATAATTTAATTGAGGAAAAAGATAAAATTGAAAAAAATCTTTCTTTACTAAATCAAATTATTAAAATTGCTACTTTTAATATGCAAAATGAAATTACTAACTTTAAATTTACTTGTTTAGAACATTATTATGATCAATTAAAACAATTTGAAGAAGATACTTTATTTAATGCTAAATTAGGAGAAGAATTATGGGATATAATTCTTTCAGATAATAATATTAGTAATTGTCATTAAGATGATATTTAAATTTTATTATTTTAAAAAATTAAAAAATAATGTTTAAAAAAATAAAAAGTATTTAATTAAATTTTAAATGTCTGATAAAAGTAGAGATCCTCTATTAAATATTCATCATTTTTGTAAAAAACATTTTTCTGAAATTGGAGGAATTTGTGATCAAATTTTTTGTGATGATGAACAAATGAAATGTATAAAATGCATTTCCGATAATGATGGTTGTATAAGAGGAAAAAAACATGGTTTTGTAACTATCAAAGAATATTTCGATAAATTTTTTAATGATTATAATAATTATAAATTAGATTTTAATTATTCCAAATATATCAATTTAGGTGAATCTTATTGTAGAAGTTCTGAACATTTAATTTCTACTTTTTGTTCTAAAAGAGATAATATTAAAAAAAGTTTTCAAGATAATTTTGAAGATATGGTAAATTTCATTCAACAATTGAGAGAAGATTTTAATGAATCTTATGATAAATTTATGAATGAGAAATTTGTTTTGTTAAAACAATCTATATTAAATTTAAAAAAGATATTAAATTATGAAGCTTTAGATGGTTTTAATTCTGAGATTTTAAAAATGAAAATGTCAAAGATGCCTTTGGAAAATTTAAATTTAACTTTACAAAAAATGAAAGAAACTTTAGATAATTTAAGTTATAGTAGATATATTGATGATACGAAATTAATAGAAGAATTAATAAAACTTAATGATGGAGAAATAATATCATATATTCAAAATGATATTGATATAATTAAAGAAAATATATTTAAATCTTTTAATTTATATAAAAATCAAGTTGAAAATAATTTATTTAAACTGGAAGATAATATTATAACTCCATTAGAAGATTTAATAAAAATTTATGATAGTACAATTGATTATTCTTCTAATTCTAATTTCTTAGAGAAACATTTTACTTTATTTACAGATATAATTAGCAATAATACTTATCTTGCTTATCCTTCATCTAAAAATAATATTAGAATAGAAGATTTCACTAGTTTTATTGAGAATGAAAATGAAATAATGATGAAATCTTCTAATCAAAATTTATATTTAGATACTAATGTAAATTCAAGAGATACTTTATTATGTTTAAAATTAGAGGGTCATATTGCGAAAATTTTAGATATAAAATATTATTTAGATAAAAATAATAACCAATTTTTAATTTCATCAAGTGAAGATCATACTATTAAAATTTGGAATATTACTGATTTATCTTCTTATATAAAAAATAAAAAAAATCATTATGAAAATAATAAAAATTTAAACTTAGTAGGTCATTCTACAATTATAAGAAACTTTCAAATATTTTATCATCAAAATACAGATTCAGATATAATAATTTCAATCTCAAAAAATGAAAAAATAAAAGTTTGGGGTTTTGAAACTGGAAAAGTTATAAAAGAAATATATGATAGAAATAGTCAATTAAAAGGAACATATGAAGATAATTTTATTTGTGTAAGATTAGAAGACATAAATTATTTAATCACAATAAATAATTCAAATTATAATATTAAAATATGGGATTTTGATAAAGGAATTGTATTAAATATAATTCCATATAAACATAATTCAAATATTATTCAAATACTTTATTATCAATCTCAAAATAAATTTATATTTATAGATGATATTTCTACTTGTTCAGCTTTAACAATAACAAAAGATGATCCTCCTCTTTTATTAGATATGGGATTATCAAGACATAATTCTACAAGAGTTGGAGCTTATTTTTGGGATGAAAATGTTATGTTAATTTATCATAAAAATGGAGTTATTCATGAATATAATTTTGCTTTAACCAAATTTATTGGTAAATTAAGGGTTTCTACTTATCCTATTTCTTATTTAGAACAATATTATGATAATAAAAATAGTAAATATTTGCTTATTTGTCATTCTGAAGATCAACATATTAGAATTTATGGTTGATTTTATTTAATTTTTAATGAAAATTTTGATAAAAACAATAAATAAAAATATTAAATTATCAAAAAAAAATCAAGTAATAATGTAAAAACATTATTCACTCATTATATTTTTACAAATCATTTTATCACTTTCAAGAATTTTATCAATAATTTCAATTTTTTCTCTTTCTTTTTTAGCTCTATTTTTTAATTTTTCTTCCATACTTAAATGAACTTTATGTCTTTCAATAATATTTTTAAAATTAACAGCATCAACGAATTTTAAATGACTAATCATATTATCTAATCTTTTATTAAAACCTTGATTATGTAAAACTTCTTCTCCAGCTTTTCCAAAAAAAGTATCAGGTCTTAAATCTTTTTCATTATCAGTCATAATATATTTCCAATGATAAACTCGATATTTATCCCCCATATTATTTTTAATAGTGTTAAATCTAACTTTATCAGTTTTTATTTGTCTTCCAACTTTTCCATTTTTATAACCTAAAAGTCTGAGATTTTTAATTAAAGTACTATTATAACTTTTTGAATGATTTCTATCATATTTTCTTCTTTTTAAAGGTTTAATCTTTAAATCTTTCTCTGATTGATTAGGTGAATTAATTGATTGAATAGAATTAAATGAATTAAGTGAATTTATTATACTATTAGTTGGAGAATGAAATTGACTAGTGAAAAAAGAAGTTTCTTTTTTTGTATCATCTGAAGAAAAAGATAATATATTATTTGAATTTTCTCTTTTTTTTAATTTTTCTATTAAAGCTGTTTTAGGAAAAATTGGTTTTTCTGTCTTTGAAACATAATTTAGATTAGATCTTGATTTAGGTCTTAAAAATACATTTAATTTTATATTTTTCAAATGACCTTTTCTATTCTCTAATGATTTTAGTTTTCTCTCATCTTTTGATTTTAATTTTTTCTTTAAATCACAAATTGAGGCTAATGCCTCCCCTATATATAATTTTCTTCCATTGATTGAATTATTTATATTTTGATATTTTATGTTTCCTATTTCAGGAAAAATTGATTTTTCTATTGTTTCTTGATCTATTTCTGTTGCTTTTTCCATTTTTTATTTATATTTATTTTGTATTATTTTGAATTTAATTAAATATATATATAAAATTGGAGAATAAATAATCAATAAATTAATCTAACTTTTAAATATATGTATAATTTGAGTGAAAAGATAAAATGCGTTATTATATTATTTCTCTTTTTTTAATAAAATTAATTATCAATATTAATTCTAAAGGAGTTAAGTTTCAAATATAATCAAAATTTTTTTTTACTTTTTGATTTTATTATTTTAAACGTATCAAACATAATTTTTTAGAGATCAATTTTAATTAAATTTATTCATATATAAGTTAAAAAACAAATTATAAAATTTAATGAATTACTCTCATTCAATTTGCCATCATGAGCATTTTATTTCAATGCCTCCTAAAAATATATTCATTTGCTCTAACAAATCTGAAATGAACTTGAAAAAGGACTTTTTGGATTTAAATTATTTTTCAACACTTCAAAATTTAATCTCGAATATAATTGATTTTTCAGTTCTTTGTCAAAAAAAAGATTATTTAAAATTAAGAAAAAAAACTATTTTAATGTTAAAAGACATTTCAATAAATTACTGTTTATCAGATAAATCTTATCATTTAGCAATTTCTTTACTTGATAAAATTTACATGAAAATAAAAGCTTTAAATGAAATAAATATAATTGCAATTTTTTGTTTAATTCTTTCTGCAAAATTTATAGAAAATGACCCTTTGAAATCTTCATTATTAGAAAAAAATTATTGCAATAAAATATCTTCAAATTATAAAAGCGATGAAATATACATTTTGAAACTATTGGATTATAATTTAAATTTTACAACAGCTTATGATATTTTAAAGTTAATTTTAACTCAACAAAATATTTTGTTTGACGGAGAAGAAAAAAATTATAAATTTTCAATTTATCATATGGCTATTGTTTATTTAAATAAATTAGTTGAAAATGATATAATTCTTTCTTTGAATCCAATTGAAATTTCTTTTGGAATTATTCAATTACTAAGAAAAAGATTAAAATTAATCCCTGAGAAAAAAGAAATTTATAGTTTTTTTTTCAAAGACACAAACAAGAATTTTTCAAATGTTTATGTCATATTTTATCAACTATTTTGTAAGAAAAATAAAGGAAAAGAAAATAAAAAAAAAGATTATGAACTTGAAAAAAATTATCAACAAATATTAAAACAAAAATCTGAGGAAATTATTTTAATTGTCTAAATATCCCTATATTTTTTTATTAGGTAAGTAATTATACATATAAATATAAAAAATTTTATAAAAATTCTATGTTATGAAAAGATTTTAAATTGTAAAATATAGGTATATTTAAATTGATTAATCCTTTTTTCGGAATTCGAACAAAATATATAAATAAAAAATATTATTATTAGTGTTAACTGAACTTTTTAAATATTTTATTTTTAAGATATTCCAAAAAACTTAACTATTTCATTCAATCCTTAAATAATATATTTTATTAGTTTTAATAAATTACATTTTTTATTTATTAAGATTTTAATTGAAAATGAATAATAAAATTTATTATCAATTATATTTATTAAAAAAATTTCTCTCTAAATTACTACTGAAAAAAAAAACTCACATTTTGATTTTAAAATAAAACCTTTAATTAATGGAAATTAAGTTATACTTAAACAAGAAATGATAAAACAAAAAACAGAAATACAAAAATAAGATAATAAAACAAAAAATAGATATGATATTAGTTTTTATATATAATTTAATCAATTTTATAAATAAAATAAGGAAAACTCAATATCAAAAATATTTATTTTTCAGTTTCATTTTTCAAAATCTCCAATAAACTATGTAATTTACAAATGAAAAAATCAAATAAAACAAAAAATTTAACAAGAAAAACAAACTCAATAAGAAAATTATATAATACAAACTTTTACAAAAAACAAAATAATGAAATTAATTATTGAATTAATATTGCTTTATATTGGAGAATTAGTGAAATAATTAAATGAATATACTATAATACTTTTTATTATTTATTTTTAATATTCTTTATTTCAAAAAAATAAAAAATATAAATGTATAAACAATAATACCAATGTTAATAATATATTTTATATATAAAATAAAAAAAAATCTATAAAATTTAAATCAAAAATAAATAATTTATTCAATATAAGCAGAATATCATATGCTGGGTTCAGCCACATCAAATAATATATCATAGAAAAAAAGTATTACAATGAATCAGTAAATCAATTTTAAAAACTGAAAAAATAGAAAGACATATAAATATATTTAAAATATTTTTCATGTCATTCTTCAAATTCCCTATTTTAAGCACATAAATGTACATTATAATCATTTTTAATATAAATTGAAAATCCTTAGAAAGAGTAACAATCACAAAACCAAAGATTTTATGATTGTATTTAAGATGTATAAATTTATCTGGGGAAGAAAATAAAAAGAAGGAAATGCACATTATTTTGTAAATTATGAATAAAAACAATATTATTAATTTATTAAAACTGAATTATTACTCATGATGATGAAACTTCTATTTATTGTTATTCTTGGATAATGAAGTTAATAGATAATAATTTAGCTATTTATTTAACTAATTATGATATTGACATTAACCTTCAGAAAAGACTAAATAACCTAAGGTGAAATGATTTTTGATGTTAAAATAAATTTCACTTTTAGTTAAACTATTAAAGAAACAAAAATTATAATTCTTTTATATGCCTCTTAAAACTTTGGTAGGAAAATTTAGGAAATTCATATTATTTAAATTTTATGGTTCAATTTTTTTTCTTTGGAGTCTTAAAAATTGAAATTTTGATAATGTAAATAAAATGTTAAAAAATATTTGTAAAATTTAATAAATATATTATAAGATTATAGATATAATTTATGTTTTATTATATATAAAAATTTATTTTATTTAATGTAAACAATTAATAATGGAAGATTGTGGAACAAATACTAGTGTATATAAAAAAAATAAAGATAATCAAGATAATTCTGATTATCAAAAATTACCTCTAATAACTCCTTTTCAAAGTCAAAGTGATAAAAAAGAATATTTAATAAATAAATATCATAATAATTTATATAATTCTTTAGATACTTCACCTAGAAAATTATTAAAAACTGAAAAGAAATTTATTAATATTCATAATCTAAATAATACTAAGATTTTGAATAATGATTTATATAATGATAAAGTTTTAAATACTCAAATAAATGTTATTAATCCAAATAAATTTCATTATTGTGTTTTAAAAAAATTAGAGAAAAATTTAGTATTAGATAGGGAAAAAAATGATGATGAAAAAAAAGAAATAAGAAATGGAAATGTTATTCATAATTCTATTCAAGAACAATTTGAAGATTATACATTTGATAAATTATATAGAAAAAGAAATATAAATAAGAATGTTAAAAATATTGTAAAAAATGAATTAAGAAATGCAAAAAAAAAATTTCATTGTGAAGATAATTATTCAATTTCAAAATCAATTGATATTAAAAAACCTTTATATGTTTCAAATATAGAAAAATTTAAATTTATTTCATTTGAAAATCCTTTTTTACAAATCAATAAAAATGGAAATATTCCTTTTGTTTTAAATGATTCTGAGATAATGTTTGGTTTATATCAAAAAGGATTAAATACTATATATAATTTAAAAGCTCATAACAATTATAAATATAATATTGAAAAAATAAAGAAAAATAAAATATAAACATATTAAAATAGTTTTTTTAAAATAATTAAATTTAATATGAAAGAAAAAGAATAATTATGAAGCAGCAAATTCTTAAATTCAATCACTAAAAGATTAAGAAATGATAGAAGGATTATAAATAGAAGAAAATTATGTTAAATCAGAGAAATTATACATAAAATAAGAAATTAGATATTGAAAAAAATTGAATTTCAAAAAATTAATGAATAAAAGGGTACAAATATATATATTATATTATTTGAATATAATTAATAAAAAAATTTAATAAATTTTATATATTATTTATTATTCTAACAACAATTATCTATTTCATTATTATATTTATTATCATTTCCATTATAACTGATTCGAAAAGAATTTAAAGAATGATTGTCTGAAAGTTTATCTTCAGAAATATTATTTAATTTATCAATAATATACTCAATTAAATAACTCATAACATTTTCAACACCAATATTATCTTTAACACTTGTTCTAAAGCATTTTAAAAATTTATTTTTAGAAGAAAAGTTTTGAAAATGATTATCATCAATAATATCTTTTTCACCAACTAAATCAATTTTATTTTGAACTAAAATACAAGGTAAAGGAGTATCATCAATAAATAGTGAATTTTCATCAATTACATTTTTCCATTTTTTAGTTTCATTTAAAGTTTTTTTTTGAGTAATATCACAAAAAATTAAACATCCATGAGCATCTTTAGTTAAAACTTTTGTTATATTTATACTTCTATCTTGACCTGCAATATCCCATATTTGAATTTTATATAAATCTCCTTTATATTCATATATTTTAAAATTAAAATCAGTCATTATTGTTGCTTTATATTTACTTGAAAATTCATGCTTTACCCAAAATTGACAAAATGATGTTTTCCCTGTATCACAATTACCTAATACTATTATTTTAATATCTGCTTTTGGAGTTTTCATTCTTTTTTTTTTAATTTTTTGAAATTTTTTTCATTTAAATGTTTTTCCTTTTGTTAAATTTTTAAATTTAATTTTAAATTTTTGCATAATATTATAAGAATAATAAATAAATAAAAAGATAAATTTTTTATGAAATTTTATTTTTAATCAATATCTAAAAGTAAATTATCCATATCTTGAATAGTAGAAGTAATAACTTCTTTCTTTTTAATAGAATTAATCCATTCTTCAGCTTCTTTATCAGTAAAATTACTTTTAGGATTTTCACTTTGAGAAATTAAAGTAATATTATTGTCACTGAACAATAACCAAAAATCTAAAAATTGTTCTTTAGGATATTTAACTTTTAAATCATTTAAAAAATTATTAAATAATTCCACCTCATCTTCATCATTTGCAGCATCTCTAAAAGCTTTAATACATTCAATTGCTTTAATATAATAACTTCCTTTAAAACTATCTCTAATAAATTTATGAATAATTTCACTCATTAAATTCATTGCTTGAACAGTTAAATCTTCATTTTTATTTCCTATCATTTCTTTAAAATCTTCAATAGGAGTAATTACACTAATATTTTTTTTAGATTCTTTTTTTTTAGCATTTAATTTTTCTTCAATTAATTCTTGACTTAATTTATTTTCTAATTCTTCATTAATAACATCTTTCCAAAAAATCCTTTTTTTCTTTTCATCAACTTTATCCTTTTCTTTAATAGGAAATAACTTAGGTAAAAAAGAAACATATTTATTATTCTCAAATAATTTTTTATTAGGAATTAAATATTTAGATATTTCTTCATCTAAAGGAGGAAGTTCATCTTCATTATTTAAAGCTTTTGACTCTAAACATTGATAAAAATATTGTAAAGTTGGATTATAAGTTTCACTCGGTTTTAATTCTTCTTCGTCTTCATTTTCCAAATCTAAACTATCAATAAATTTACTGATTAATTCTTCTTGATTTTTACTACATTCTTTTAAAGAATCAAATTGATAATCTCTTATATCTTCAACAGTAGGTAAAATATTTAAATAAAATAAAGGACCTTTTTTAGATAAATGAGGAGATAAAACAACTAATTTAGGAGGATTATTTGTTCTTGAAACATATCTAGCAATTAATACTTTATTCATTTTTATCATTTCTTCAACTAAAGCTTTCATTGCTTTAATATCATTAATACTTTGTGGATTAGGAATAACTAAATCTACTCCCGATATATATGAATGTCTTGGAACTCTAAAATTATCGGTAAAACCAATTGTTTTTAAACATTTATTTTCTTCATTTTTAAATCTAATTTCATCAGTTTTTGAAACAGGAACTAAACTATTTCCATAATAATATGCTTTTGCTATAAATTCTTTTGATATTGGATTTTGTTGTGGATCATCATATATATAATATAATCTATCATTTACTACTTGACATGTATTATAATCATTTGTATATTCTGCCACTAAAGAATATTTCTTCAAACTTGGAATTGTTTGAACTGATGTTTTTGTATATACCATAACATCTATATGTAAATTTGGTGTTATTATTAATGGTCCTCTAAATTTTGTTGTTGGATTTATTTTCTTTTTTTTAAATTGATGATATATATAATTTGCCATTGTTGATGTAAATAATTTCACATTTTCTGTTAAATTTGATAATTCTTTTAAATATTTCTTTGTTACTTTTTGATTTTCTGATTCCATTGTAACATCTTCTTTTTCTTTTGAATTTTCATTTTCTTCTTCTTCATCTTCATCTAATTCACTATAAAAATCTACACAAATAATATTTACATTAATATTATTTTCTTCTAATCTAGCAGCTAATTTTTTTACTTTAGATGAATTTATTTCTATTTTGCTTTCACCATCAGTTATTAAAAATATTTTTTTAACCCATTTTAATTTTTTATAAGTTTCAATAAAAGTATCAATTGCAATATCAATACTTTCAAAAATATCTCCTTTATCTTCATCAGAAGTTTTAATATTATTTAAATTATGAATATCTTGAATATTTGGATTTGAAAGATCTTGTAATATTTTAATATTATCTGCTTCATTTGTTTCTGAATCTGAACCAACTAAAATAATTCCTATTTGATCTTTTTTGGCGCTAAATAATAACTTTTGTCTTATTAATTGTCTTATTGATTCTTTTCCAAAATCTAATCTTGTCATTTCTGTGTCTGAATATTTGTTACTCATTGATTTACCTATGTCTAAAATTATAAATATTCCTTCTTTCCCAGCCATATCTATTTTTATTTGGAATTTTAATTTCAAATTTTTGTTTTTATATTTAATAATTATTATTATTTTTTTTATTTTGGAAATTATGGAAAACTTAATTGGAAAGATTATTTTATAATATTGATTTATTGAATTTAATTCTATATAATTTCATGAATATATAATCAAAAAATATAATAAGAGTTAATATAAATTTAGAAATATATTATTAATAAATAATAAAAAATAATATTTTTATCATAAATATATTTAAAAAAAAGAAAGAAACATTAATTTAATGTCGAAAATTTATTAAAATAAATAAAATAAAAAAAATTATTATTTTCTTGGTAAAATGAATTGCTTTAAATTCTTGTTTTCCAATATTTTCTCACCCCCTCATTATTAAAAAAATAATTTAATTAAAAAATGTTTAGAATCAGAATAAAAAGCAATAGCAATCAATACGTAGTTTTAGGAATAATCATTAAAGTCTTTTTGAGATTTTTCTTTTATTATTATCAAAGCATTTACTAATTTAGAGTAATACTTTTATATTGTCACACCAATGAACTTAAGTAATTATTCCTATTATTTAAAGGTTGTTATTTGTTTTTTTTCCTATTTTTGAAAAAAAATATGAAGGCAATGACAGTAATATTTATCTTATATCATATTCTAATTGATGAAAAACCATTTTCTTAAACAATTTTTATAAGGTTTTTCATTTTCATTTTTATTTGTATTTATATTTTAAAAAATTTTTTATTATTATAATCAAAAATGTATATTTTCATGATTTTACTTTTATTTAAAATATCTTATTTAATAATAATAATACCATTTCAAACTCAAGATCCACAACTTGATATTGAAGATACACATTTTGATTATTTGTTAGAGAATGAAATATATTCCACAATAGAAATAGGAAATCCTCCTCAAAAAGTAAATTTATTTTATCATTCCCAAGAATATAATTTTTACTTATCTAAATATAATGCTTCAAACTTTTATGATATTGATAAATCTTTTTCATATATTTTAATTAAACAAGTAACATTTATAAACGCTCCTTTTCTTCATGGTGCAATATCAACAGATAATTTCAATTTTACAAATGAGAAAAATAAAACAAATAAAGTAAAAATTCAATTTATTTATGCTTCAGATTTTAAAGATGAATCATATGATTTTACTCCTAAAACTGGAATAATTGGTTTAAAATTTTATGATCCTACAGATCAAAAGCATTCTCATTTTATAAAATCTTTAAAAGAAAGTGAAATAATTGATTCATGTGTTTGGAGCATTAAATATGATGATAAGGATGATAAAAGAGGTAATATTATTATTGGAGGAAATCCTCATGAAATTGAACCTAAAATATATAATAAAGAAAATTTAAAATGGACTAAAAGTGAAATTAATAGATATTTTATCGATTGGTATATTTTATTCGATCAAATTTATTTTGGAGAAAAATTAACTGATGATAAAAATGATTTATTTAATTTTAATAATAGTTATAACTCTAATAATTCAGAAATTAGATTATGCCATTTAGTTATTGAAAATGGATTAATTAAAGGAACTAAAGATTATAGAAATTTATTTGTTCAAACTTTTGGAAATGAATGTAAAGAAACAAATGAACAAGGTTTACTCTTTTATTCTTGTAAATTAACAACAAATATTGAAAAATTACCTTCCATTTATTTTATTCATAGAGAATTAAATTATACTTTTTTTTTAGATTATAAAGACTTATTTAAAAAAGAATTAGGACAATATTATTTTTTAGTATATTTTTTTGATAGAGGAGAAGATAGTTGGACTTTAGGAAAACCTTTCTTGAAAAAATATCATATGCTTTTTGATCATGATAAAAGAATGATAGGTTTTTATAATGGTTATAATAATAAAAGTTATTTTGTTGAAATACTTATTATAATTTTTGGGATTATTATTTTAATTTTAGGAATTTACAGTTATCAACTTTTCAAAACAAAATTTAGAAAAAGAAGAGCCAATGAAATTGAAGATTATTATGAATATTCTCCTTCTGTTAATGAATAAAACATTTAACAATTAAGCTATTATTTTAATTAAAATATATTATATTAAAATTAATATTTATTTTATAAAAAAAAATCAAAAAAAAAATTGTTTGATAAAAAATAAAATTAGTTAATTATACATAAAATAATATATTTATTGTTCTTCTTCACTATTTTCATTATGTTCTTTTTCTTCATTTTCATTTTCTTCCCCATTAATTTTTTCTAAATTATCATCATTTTCTTCATTGTTATTTTCTTCATTTTCTTGCTCATCTTTTTTAACAGGAGCTTCAATATATTTCATTCTTAATTCTTCTAATTGTTTAACTAAATTTCTATTTTCTTCATCTTTTTCTTGTATTCTTAATTTACTATCATTTAAATATTTTATACTATCTTGTAATTTTTTTCTTAAAGCAAAAACTTCATTTTTTTGTTCATTAACTTGAACTAATAATAATTTATTTTTTCTTTCATTTTCTTTTAACTGAGAAACAGAAAATTCATATCTTTTTTCTAAATCTTTATTTTCTTTATCTAAAGATTTAGTTTCTAAAGCAAATTTTCTTTTTAAATTATTTTTAGCATTATCTAAAGCATCATATCTTTTTTCAAATTTTTCAATTTCTTTTTCGGGTAAAACATTTAATAATATTTTTTTTTCATTTTGATTAAAAAGAGAAATTTTTGGTAATTCTGGAGTAGAAATTCCCATATTTTCATTTCTAATATGATCAACTAATAATTTTTGTGCTTTTTGAGCTTTTTCTTTTTTAATTTTATTTATTTCTTCTTCAGTTTTTTTTTTATTTTTATTATTATCTTCTTCATTTATTTCTTCGTCGTTATAATTTTCATTTTCTAATTTTTCTCTATTTTTACTCCAAAATTTATCTAAAGAATTTTTTATCTTTTCTTCTATTTCTTGTGGAGATTGTCCTTCAATTTTTTTTCTCATTAATTCAGAAGTTTCTTTTGAAATTTTTTTTCTTTCTTTTTTATATTTTTCTCTATTTTTTTGTCTAATTTCATCAATTTCACTTTTTAATTGATTAATTTCATTTTCTATTTTACTTTGTTCAATACCACATTTTTCATGTTCTTTTTTTACTTTTTCTAAATATTTTTGTTCTTTTTCTAAATTTTCTTTTTTCTCTTGAGCAATTTTAATTTGATCATTTAAAGAATTTATTTCTACCATATCTAATTTTTCTTCAATTTCTTTTTTTAATTTATCAATATCTTTTTTTAAATTATTTATTACTTCTGTTGCATTTTTTAATTCTTTTTGTTTTGTTTTTAATAATTGTTCTAATGGAGTTTGTCTCTTTTTTTTTTCATTTTCAAATATTTCATTTTTTTCTTTAAATTCTATTTTATCTAATTTTTCTTGAACTTCAACTTGAAGAGTTTCTAATTCATTTTGTAATTTCTGATTAGTTTGTGTCATTTGTTGTATTGTTTTATCTTTTTTTTCTATTTCTTTTTTTTTTTGAGATAATAAATTTTTTCTTTGTTCTTGCTCAAATTTTAATTTTTCTTCACTTTCTCTTATTTTTTTTAATAATATTTCTTGTTTATTCATTTCTTCTTTTTCCTTTTTTTCATTTTCAATATCTTCTTTACTTTTTTCTTTAATAACAGGAACTTGAGTCATTAAAGCACCATCATGATCATTAATAAGAATTTTTTTAGTATTAGATTTCATTTTATAATTCAATTTATTTTATAAATTTATATGATAATAAAATAAATAACTGATTTTTTTAAAATTCGTTTTTTTTTAAAATTATTTCAAAATAAAAAAAATAAATTTCAAAAGTAAAAAAATTTAATAAAAAAATTAGAATTATATATATCTAAAATAAGGATCAAATTTTCCTTGTTCTCTAGTATAATCATTAACATCAATGATAGAACAAGGAATATGATAATAACCAGGACCAGGAACACCATTATCAATTAATTCACCTTTTTTTTCTTTACCAAAAGTAAATTTATTTTTATTATCTTTATCTTTTAAAGTATATTGTCCAGGACCAGGATAATTTTCTTTTAAAACTTTATTAAAATTATCATCTCTACTTCCAGTACCAATTTTCCAAGAAGGATATTTCATTAAATTATTATTATTATTATTATTATATTGTCCTGGTCCAGGATAATTATCATTATTATTATCTTTTCCTTTACCAAATATAGTAATTTTTTTTAATTCTATTCCTTTTGAAATATTATAATTTCCAACTCCAGGAATATTTTTATCATTTGGATTTAAGTCTATTCTTTTCCCAGTTCCAATTTTCCAACTTGGATTTTTTTTCTTATTTAAATTGAAATTATTATTATATTGATTTGGAGCAGGAGTTTCTTTTTGAGAATAAATTTCATTTCTTTTTGAAGTTCCAATTTTAAAAGAAGGTGATTTATGTAAAATATGATCAGTAGAATTTTGAATATTATATAATCCAGGAGCCGGAAAATCTTCTTTTTTACCTTCAATTTGATTATAATTTAATTTCTGAGCAATAGTTATTTTTGGAGAAGAACGAAAATTATTTTCACTAATATTATATTGTCCTGGACCAGGAAATTTTTCATCGTGTATTTCTCCTTTTTTTTCCTTTCCAAAAGTATAAATTGGTTTCTTATAAAAATTAGTATTTTTTAAATCATAATTTCCAGGTCCAGGAGTCATTAAATAAGTATTATTTAAATTTAATCTTTTTTGACTACCAAATTTAAAAGAAGGAGATTTTCTTAAAACTTTATTTCTATCAACATTATAATTACCAGGACCAGGAGTTTTTTCAGTTTGAAACATATTATTATTTAATTTAGAAGCCATAGTATAATAAGCACTTGAACTTTTTTTTAAAGTTTTATATTGTCCTGGTCCAGGAGTATTAAATTTATTTATATTTAAGAAATTCGGTTTAGTAGAAATAGTATATTTAGGTCCTGAAGGAAAATTATTTGGAAGAGAATATTGTCCTACACCTGGATTTTGATTTGTTTTAAAAGTTTCTCTTTGTGATGTTCCTATTTTCCATTCTGGATTCTTTTTTCCTTTATATTTTGATTCATATTGTCCTGGACCAGGACTTTGTGAATGACTTTGTTTTGAAGATTCTAATTTTGTAGCATGACCAAAACCAAATGCTGGAGAATGGGAAAAATACATTTTTTTTTTTAATTTTTTTTATGAATTATTATATTTTTATTTTATTGTTTTAAATTTTTTTTAAATTTTATTTATAAATTTTATACAATTATGTAGTAAAAAAATTTTTTTTGTTTTTTTTTTTGGTTTTTAAGTGTTTGTTTCAAAAGATTTGTCTATTGTTTTTTCTATGGTTTGACTGTTGGGAAAACCTTTTATTATTGTATTGAATATTATTTTTTTATTTTGGGATTTTGAGTCATTTGAATTTATCATTTCCATTTTTAATTTATTGATTAAAGGAACATTTTTTTCTATTCTTAAAGGAACTTTAATTGTTTTTTTATTTAAATTAATAAAAATTGGATTTTTATTTCTTGAAGTATAAGGTAAAACAGATTTAGTTAAATTTTGAGTAAGTGAATCATTTAAAGTTTTATCATTTAAAGAAACATCATTGTTACTATTATTATAATTATTTATTGAATTATATGATGTATTATTAACACTCGATGAAATAGGAGGAAGAAAAAATCTTTTTGGTTTTTTTATTTTTATTTTACACAATATAATATTTTTTTCATATATTCTACTTATACTTGTTGATTTTAAACTTGTATCTAAATTTAATATACTTTTATTTCTTTTTGTAGATTCTCTTGAATTATCTTTTCCTATTGAAGATGAATAATTTTTATTAATTTTATTTGATATTTTTTTAACAGGAAATACTAATCCTTTTTTGTGATTAAAAAAATGAATTTCTTCTTCTTCTCCTTTTTTGTCTTTTTCAACTGAATTTTCTTTTGGTAAAGTATTATCGCTTTCATTTTCTTTTTTTGTTCGATTCCTTTTCAAATCATTAAATAAATCATTATTATATTCCTTATAATTTCTATTATTTTTAACATTTTTATATATAATTTTTAAATCATCTGGTGAAATAGATGAAGTCTTTTTTCTTATAAAACTATTGTTTGCTTGGTCAACTAAAAATTCGTTTTGTTTTCTTAAAATTTCTTTTTCTATTTTAGTGTAATAAGAATTATATGTATTTACTAATCTTTCAATTACATATTGGATTTTATTCATTGCAGATTCTTTTAAAGCATTCTTTAAAATATATATTTCTTTACAAGCTTCAAAATAATTTTTAAATGGAAAAACAAATAATTTTACATCTTTAGATACAACAGTTGCAGTAAATATTGAAGGAAATTTATAATATAATTCATAATCTCCAAATAGATCTTTTTCAGATGTATATATTAAATATTTTCTTTTTTTATCAAATGCTTTTTTAACCAATTCATTTGAATATATTGTGTTTTTTTTAAGTTGAATATCTATTTTAATATCTTTTTTTATCAATTTATATAATTTATAAATAAGTTCTTTTAATTCAAGGATTGAAGAATTATTAATTGAAATTTCTAAAATCCCTTCTTTTATTATATAAAAATTTTGAAATATATCATTTTCTTTAAATAACTCTTCTCCTAAACGATAACTTTGAATTTTAAATTGTGTATAAATGCTCGATTCAAAATGACTTTTATTCATTGCTCTAAAAAAATATGCTTTATGAAAATGTTCTAATTCTTTTAATCTAACATTTTTTAAATTTTCATTTATCAAAGAAGCATAAACTTTTTTATTGATTGCTAATAATAAAATTTTATCACTTTCACATTTAGCAGTTTCATTTCTAAAAGGTTTAGTATCAATAATTTCAAAATTTCCAAAATAACCATTTTCGTTTAAATAATTAATTCTAATATATTTTAATTTTTTTATACTATTTTCAAAAGGAGTTAAATTACTCATATAATAATTTTCTTTTTCTGTCATCAAAGAAGAAATGTAACTTTTAAAATCACTAAAGTTCATTTCTCCGTTTAAAAGTTTATCATAATTATATGTATTATAAGAATAATTAAATTTACTATATAATTCCATTAATCTTTCACCTTCGTTATCATGACAATCTTTGAATAAATAAATTAAAAAAATAATATCCATAAAAATATCAATATCAGAGAAATTTTTAATATGATAAATTTTTTTATTCTCTTCAACCATATTTTTTAATAAATAATCATCAACAAATTCTTTTTCTATATCATTATCATCTTCAAAAACACGATTTTTATTAATATCAAATATTTTTTTTTGTCTGTATAAATATAATATATAATCTTCAAATGTCATTTTCTCTTCTGAAACTTCAATTTGATAAAGACCTACATTTCCTCTTAAAATTATATAAATCATTTCTGCCTTTTCTTCTATTGTATAAATAATATCATTTTTAACATAAATTTGAAATGAAATAAATTGAGATATTAATTCTACTAATTGTCTAGGTGTATAATTTGTATATAAAAAATCTGATTTTAATTTATCTATTATTCCAGAATAAACAAAGAATGTATAAATTTCAGAATTTTCATCTTTATTTCTTCTATGATAATCTTTATCTATTATTTTTAAAATTTTTTTAATTAATTCATCTTTAAAATATTTGTATTTTGGAAATTCTTTCATTGAAATTAATTCATTTTCAGAATTCATTTTTATTGGAGTAGATGTATTTTTTCGAATAAATTTTGAAAAAATTTTTTTTTGAGTTGAGTTTATTGTTTTGTTCGGAAATAATGGAATTGTATCTGAAGTTCTTGATTTTGTAATTTTATTGATTTTCATTTTTTTGTAAAATTATTAATGAATATATACAATTTTTAGTATTTTTTTGATTAATTAAGTTATTTATAAAATGTAAAACCTATATTATAAATGGGATATTAATAAAGTCTTAAAAACTAATAATGTTGTTTAAATTTATCCTCTTCCTGAAAATAAATGATAAAATTTTTTTGGTTGGTTAAAAGAAAAATAAAGAATTTAAGAAATAACGACATTAAAATAAATTAAAAAAAAACATATATATATATATATTTTTAAGAAGTATAATTGAGAAATTTAATTTTGATAGATTAAATACTAATTTATATTTTGAGATAATAAAAAATGAATAAAAAGAAGAAAAAATGATTTAAAATTAACTAAAACTATTTAAAATTAAAATTAAAGAAGAATTTTTTATGTTAATATAAAATTAATGGAATTAACAGAAATATTTTACAAAAAAAATTAAAATTATTTTTCTTGAAGGAAATTGTAATATTGTTATTAACAAAAAAAACCATTAAATATTTCAAAATATCCTTATATAAAAAATAATTTTTTTCAAAAATATAACTTCTAAATAAAAATAAATATAATCCCTTTCTAAAAATTAGTTGAAAAAAGAAAGCAAAAAAAGAAAAAAAGAAACAAAAAAATAAATATTTTAAATTAATAAAAATGCAAAATAAATATGAGGTATTAGGAGTAGTAGGAGAAGGAGCATATGGTATAGTATATAAATGTAGAAATAAAGAAACTGGAGAATTTGTAGCAATAAAACAATTTAAATACTTAGAAAATGAATTAGAAATAAAAACAATGAAAAGGGAATTAAGAATGTTACAAATACTACGTCATGAAAATATAGTTGAATTTAGAGAAGCATTTAAAAGAAAAGGAACATTATTTTTAGTATTTGAATATATGGAAAAAAACGTATTAGAATTATTAGAAGAAACTCCAAATGGTTTAGATCCTAAAACAATAAAGAAAATAATATATCAATTATGTAAAGCAATAAAATATTTACATTCTCAAGATGTAATTCACAGAGATATAAAACCAGAAAATTTATTAATAGATAGTAAATTAAATTTAAAATTATGTGATTTCGGTTTAGCAAGAAAAGCATATAAAGGTCAAAAAGATTTAACTGATTATGTGGCAACAAGATGGTATAGAGCACCTGAATTATTAATAAGTAATGGTAATTATGATGGAGCCATTGATTATTGGGCTATTGGTTGTTTAATGGGAGAATTAAGTGATGGGGAACCTTTATTTCCTGGTGATGATGAAATTGATCAAATTTATCAAATTGAAAAAATCTTAGGAAATTTCAGTAAGGAACAAATGAATATTTTTTATAATAATCCTAATTTTAAAGGAAAAGATTTCCCTAATGTTGATGAAGTCGTTTCATTAGAAAAAAGATATTTAGGAGTTATTAATAAAGTTGGATTAAGTTTTATGAAAGGATTATTAGAATTGGAACCTGAGAAAAGAATTGGAGATAAAGATGTTTTTAATCATCCTTATTTTAATGATATGAGGAGAGCTTCAATTGATGATGGAAAGAAAAAAAATATTATTAAAATTCCTAGTAATCATAATTTTTCTCCTAAAGATGAAGGAAATTCAAAAATAAGCCACATCTATAATAAAGTAAAAGATGAAGGGAATTCTAAAATAAGCCACATCAATAATAAAGTAAAAGATGAAGGAAATTCTAAAATATTCAATTCTATTAATCAAAATATTAATAATAAAGAAAAAGATGAAGGGAATTCTAAAATAAACAATAATATGAATAATAAAGTAAAATTAAAATTGAAAACTAATAATGCCAATAGTGATAATAAAGAAAATTTAAATCATAATAATCAAGATACAAATCTTAAGAAATTTAATCTTAAAATTGTTGATAAAAAAAACATGAAAACTGAAAGAGAAGAAGAAGAAAACAATAAGAAATTAGATTTGAAAATTAAATTTAATTATTCTATGACTGATACAAGAGAAAAAAATAACATTTCTCCTCAAAAAGGAAAAAAACAAGATATATTTAATGATCATATTAAAATGAATGCCACACAAAGTAATAATTCAATTTTTAAAAAAATATTAAATAGAAAAGATGATATATATAATTATGATATAAATACTAATTTTAACAATAGAAATAATAATATTCCAATTGCACAAAAAAATAAAAAAAGTAATGATAATCCTAAAAAGAAAAAAAAAGGAAAAATCCGTATTAAAAAATAATCAATTATAAATTTTCTAAATTTTTTAAATAGAAATTATATTTTGATTGAATCATTAATTAATGTAAATTAAATATTATTAAATATATATTAGAAAAAATATAAATAAATTTGAATATGATTGATGAATCATTTTCACTTTATGATGACGCAAATTCAATAAAAAATGATAATGAAGATAGTATTTCTGATTTAAATAAATCAATAAAATTAAAAAATTTAAGTGTAAGAACAAATCATACAGAATATAATATAATTAATTTAAGAAATTTTTTTGAAAAAATAACGGAGAAAAATTTATTATGGATGAAAGATAAAGAATTGAATAAAGAAGAATATAAAAAACATTTTATTGAAGATAAAATAATTGATTGTGAAATAAATGAAAATGAAACACTTCCAATTCCAATATATTTAATATATAAAGTTTTATATGATTATAATTTTAAATCTAAAAAAGACAATTCAGGTAATTTTATTCAAGCATTACAAAATATCAGAAATGAATATGATAGAACATTTCAAGAAATAAATTTTAATAATAATGAAATTCCATCATTATTTAAAAATAATATAGTAGAAACTTTTAAAAAATTTAATAAGCAACCAAATGAAAAAGAAATAAAAAAATTAATAGAAGAAAGTGAGAGAGAATATCCAAAATTAATGGAATATAATTATAAATACACTCATCCAATTCCAAAACCTGTTTTTATGGGACCCAAAATTTTATATTTAGATGATATATATAGATTTTTTTTTATAAGTCCAACAACTTTTATAGTTGAATTAAAAACAAATACTTCTGGATTTATGTTAGTAGATGCTTTTTATACTGTAGCAAAATATAAATTTGAAACTATATTTAATAATGATTTATCAACTTTTCAAACTAAAGTAAATGGTTATTTTACTATTGAATATGTTAAAGATATTTGGTTTAAATCACAAGTTGAAAGTAATGGTTATAATGAAAATTGTGAATATATGACTAATTTTATGATTCCTAATATGATTGAAGAATTAAGATTAAATTTTAAAGAAATTGTTAATAATTCTAAAGTTCTTTTAGAAAAAGAATTTCCAATTGGTTCTGATTTTTCTGATAATGATACTATTTATAATGAATCTGAAATTTGTGATATTGATATTCCTACAATTAAATTTAGAAATATTAATAATAATTTGAATGGAGATAACAAAGAAAAAGATGTTGTTGTTCAGAAAGAAAAAATTAATTTAGTTTGTAAAGATGATTTAATAAAGTATTGTTTTTATTCTTTTGGTTTGTCTATTTTATTATTTTTTTTCAGATATATTTTAAGTGATTTTCCTTTATATTTTATATTAATTTTAATTTTATTAAATGCTTTTTCAATTAATAAGAAATTACAATCAGCTAAAAATTTGAAATTAGAATAATAATTCTAAATCAAATGTAAAATAATTTTATTATTTGATTTAAAATTCAAAAAATTTAAAAAGAAAACATAATGAATTAAAAATTAATTTATTTTTTTCTATCTTTTTAATATAATAAATGATTAATTGCTCCTCTTACTCCTATAAATTGGAGAAAATTGAGCAATCTTTAAATTTTAATATTTCTCCCAATTCCCAAAAATTAATAAATAGAACTAAATATTTTTTTGAGATCTTTCAAAAACATCATCAACAGGAAAATTAAATAATAATATTTTCAGCATAAAATAAATTAATTTAAAAAATAATTAATAAAAAAAAATCCAATCTAAAAAATATAAATAATCAAATATTTTCAAAAATTTATTATAAATTCAAAAGAAGGGGGAAAAAATGTTTAAAATATTTCAAAACTCACCAATAATAGAAAATCAAATATCAGAATTAGACACAAACACAAATATAGTATACAACAAACAGTTCATTCAACCATTTTTCCAATTAATAGTATCAGATGAAAATAAACAATCTTTTCTTCAAAAGAAAAAAAACAGAAAATTAAAATCTTTATCAATTCAAAATAATAATACAGATAATTCAAATGGAAGATGGACCAAAGAAGAACATAATAGATTTATTGAAGCAATTATTAATTTTGGAAATGATTGGAAAAAAGTTCAAAAATATGTTTCAACAAGAACAAGTACTCAAGCAAGAAGTCATGCTCAAAAATTTTTAATGAAATTAAGAAATTCTGAATTTTTCAAAAAAAAGAATATCGATAATAATTTAAGCTGGGCTAAAACTATTCATTTTATTAAAAATAATTTTAGTAATGATGAATTAGAATTTGTACTTAAAAATGTTCATTGTAATGTAAATAAAGAAAATAGTAAAAAAAAAAAAAAAATAAATAAAAATAAATTAAGTAAATTAAGTAAATTGAATTCTGATTCTACAGAATTTAATTCTGATGATTCTGAATCTGTTTTTTCAGATTTTAATAATAATAAAAATTTTCAATTTAATGATGAAAATAAAGAAAATGATCCTAATTATTTATTTTATTTAGATGATGAAAACGATAATTTAAAAGCAAATAACAATAATAATGATTATATTCAGACTTTTATTCAAAATTTTAATAGAAAAAATTCATATATTAATGATCTTGATTTCACAATAAATGATATAAATAATATTTATTATGATAATAAAATCAATAATAATAACATTGTTTAAAAATATTCTGAAAAAACCCTTTTGAGGATTTATAAGAAATGAAATATTTCTTTTGACTGAAAGTCAATAATAAATTTTTTTGTATATTTATAAATTTTTAATAGTTAATTTTGTTGATGTGCGAAAATTAATTTATTATTTGTTCATTAAAAATTTATCTAAATTTAAGTAATGCGGAAATTCAAAAACTAAAATATATATTATTCCGCCTGATAAATGAATATTTTAATATCGAATAAAATAAATAAATATATATATATTTAATAAAAATATAATGTATATAAACAAATATTTAATTTAATTTATTATTTATTTTAAGGTAAATGTATTAAAAATTAATAAATAAAATTAATAGAATGAAGAAAAAAGAATTAAAAAAACCTAAAGAACCAAATCCATTTTTAAATTTGATAAATATATCAAAAAATAGTAAAAATAGATATAAAACTCCAATAAAGCAAAGAATTCAATATCAAAGGAGCTTTACTCCAATTGAATTAATAAAAAATAAATCAAGTAAATACCAAAAAACTGGAAATAAAATTGAATATAAAGTTTTAAATACTTCAATTTCGAATTTTAAAGGAAAAGGAACAAATAATAGAATAGATAAAGAAGTTGAAAAATTAACAAATGAAATTAAAACATTAAAAGAAAAATTAAGAGTTAAAAACATTGAATATACAAAATCAAAAGAAGAAATAAATAAATTAAAAAATGAAAATGAGAATTTAAAAAATCAAGTTTCACAATTTAAAGAAAAAATAGAGAATTTATCAAAAGAAGAGAATAGAGTTGGAAAAGAAACTTTATTATATCATTATTTTGTAGAAATGAATAATCAAATTTTACAAAGTTTAAATGAAAATACACTCAATTTAGATAATATGACTTATGAAGAATTATTAGCTTTAGAAGATAAAATTGGTTATGTTAATAAAGGTTTTAAAAAAGAAGATATTAGTAAAATTAAAAGTGAAAAATATAATTCAGATGATAATGTTAATTGTGTTATTTGCCAAGAATACCTTAAAAAAGGTGATGAAATAAAGAAGTTAAATTGTAATCATTTATTCCATATTAAATGTATTGATACTTGGTTATTAAAAGAAAAAAATTGTCCTTTTTGTAAAGAAGAAATCATAATTCCAATATAATTATAATTTAAAAATAACCAAAATTTAATTCTTTTATTATTTATTATAAATAAAAAACTCAATATATATTCATAATAATAAAAAAACAAAGATAAATTATTGATTGTAAATTGAAAATAAAAAGTTTATGTAAAGACAATATTTTATAAATAAATTTAAAAAAATATATAAATAAATCATTCTTTAATTTAATTTCCCGTATAATGGAATCCCACGAAAAAAAAACAGAAGAAAAATTTTTAGAACAAAAGAGAATATCTTCAGAAAAAAAAGATGAAGAAAAAAATGAAGAAAATCCAAAACCAAAATCAAAAAAAGAAAAAAAAGGGAAAAAGCCAAAAAAAAAAATAATAAATTTCCTGAGTTCAAACACACATAAATATGAAGAATTAACTCAAATATTTAAAAAAGAGTTTCCAGATATAGAAATAAGGCAAGTAAAAATAGATTTACCAGAATTACAAGGATATCCAGAAGAAATAGTAAAAGATAAGTTAAAATATGCGTTAAATACAAAAGCAAAAGGAAATCCAATTTTAGTAGAAGATACATCATTATGTTTTAATTCATATGGTGGATTACCTGGAGCATATATAAAATATTTTTTAAATAATATTAAACCTCAAGGCTTATATAAAATGATTTGTGCTTTTGATGATCATTCTGCTTATGCTCAAAGCATTTTTGGTTTACAAAAAAATAAAAAAGGGGGTCCTATTCTTTTTATTGGAAAAACTGAAGGTGAAATTGTAGAACCTAGAGGAAGCTTTGATTTTGGATGGGATCCTTGTTTTTTACCAAAAGGTTTTGATAAAACTTATGGAGAAATGAGTAAAGATGAAAAAAATGAAATTAGTCATAGAGGTAAAAGTGTTAATGCAATGATTAAGTTTTTTAAAGAAAATCCTGATTTTTTTTAGGGTAATTTTTTTTAGGGATTTTTAATTTTTTTTCTCTTATACTTCTGTTCATTTATTTTAGGAATTTTATTGTGTTATTTAAAATTCTTTAAATTTTTTCTTAATAAAGCTTTTTTTATTTTATAAAATATATTATTAATTTTATGCAGAATGATAAATCATCAAAGGAGCAAACAAATGATGAAAGTTCGATTAATATTAAAAATAATAATATAGGATTTGGATTAAATAAAAAGAACAAAGATAATATAATAGAAGTAACAAATGACCAACAAGAAGTAAAAATAGAAATAGCATCAACAACACAAGATTTTCCAATTTTAATGAAAAGAGATAATTGTATTAAAAAATTAGATTCAAAAGATAAAAATATATCTTTAATTCTTCAAACATATATAGCACATAAATATATAGAATATATATTATATATTTTTTCCAGATTATATAATCCAGATACTATTGCAATTTATCTTGTTTGTATGTTAATATTTTCAATCTATAAAAAAAATTATTATTTCATTTTTAAACCTATTTCTTTTGTTGCTTTTGGTATAATATTAACTTTATTTCTAAAAAAATTTGTTGGAAGATCAAGACCAAATTTAACCACAAAAAGATTATTTAAAGTTAGAGAAAAAGAAAATAATGGTTCAATGCCTAGTGGAGATTCTTTACAAGCTGGAATTTTTGCTATGATTCTTTTCTATTATTATAATTTTATTTTTGGATTTTTTTTAATACCTTGTGTTATGACTAGTAGAGTTTATTTTTATTGTCATTATTGGATGGATACTATTATTGGAGCATTTTTAGGAATATTTTCTGGGATTTTTGTTTATTCGATTTTTCATTATTTTCAAATAAATTAATAATAATAAGCAATCTTTTTAATTAAAACTTCATTATTTTTCTTATTTTTAAAAGACTAATTTATTAATCAAGAATATACTATAAATGGTTTTTTTTAATATATTTTAAGAAAAAATGAAAAAGTATTTTCTCATAATATTATTTTTAATTATTTCCATAAATAAAACCACATGTAATAGTTTAAAGTCATTAAAAAAATTGGAAGAACAAAATAATTGCAATTTATATAAAGATTGTTTTAATTGTTCAGTATGTGGAGGAGAAATAATAGAAAACTTTGATGAATGTCCTTGTTATTGGAATTTTGATTCTTGTGAAGAAAAAACAAATAATGACTATAAAACCGAATTTTGGAGAGATCATTTTTCAAATTGTACAGATTTAAATTCATCTTCTATTCAAAAAAAGTATTGTGGTGATTTTACTTTTTCAAAAGATAGAACAAAAGCAGAAATAACACTTCCTCAAATAAATGATACATATGGTTTATCTAATTTATATTGTTATTATTTGTTTGAAAATACACAAGGAAAAGAAACAGTATATAAATTAAAAATTGATTTAAATGAAAAATTTATAAAATCAGAAGAAATAATTTTATTATCATATAAAGTATATTATACAGATGATCATTTTGATTCAAATCTTTTTTCTATGAATTCAGGTTCTTCTTCTTTCGATAATGTTCAAAAAATTGAAATTTTTTATTATTGTAATGGTACTTATGAAGAATTACCTTTTTCTTTTGAAATAAGTTATAAGAAAAATCCTAAAAAATCCAGTTTAAAAATTACAATTGCAATTATCTTTTTAATTATTATAATTTTCATTGTAATTATTATTTATGTGATAAATAGAATTAAAAAGTCTTCAAGGTCTGTAAATTCAAATTTTGCAAGGGTTTATGACATTCAAATTAGTGAAAATATTATTAATGAAAATAAAAAAAAAATTGAAATTTTATTAAATGATTCAAAATTATTAGGAGAAAGAATTTCAATGAAACAATTTGAAAAATATGGTTCTAATTGTTCTATATGTTTAGAAGAGTTTAAAGTTGGAGTTGATAAAGTAAGTTTAACTCCATGTTTTCATGTTTTCCATTATAATTGTATAAGTGAATGGCTAAAAAAAAATGCTACTAAAATAACTTGCCCAAATTGTAATTATGATATGTCTAAAATTGATAAATATTTCAGTAATATCAATGAAAAAAAAAATGAAAATAATGAAAATCTTAATAATGATAATAGTAGTCTTCGAGAAAAAAATGTAAATATTAATCCAAATCAAAATCAAAAAAATTAAAGTGATTACATTAATTAGGAAAATATTTGTGAAAAAATTAGTCCTCCAGTTAAATAATATTACAGTAAATATAAATCTATAAATTCTTTATATTGAATAATTAATTGTTAATAAATAGTTTTATTATTGAATTTGATTTAAATAATTAAATTTTAAATTTTAAAACATAAATCGACTTTGTTCTCCATTAAAATATTCATTTTTAAATGGTTTATATATGAAAATGAAAATAATACCACAATTTATAAATATATATTCTAAAATATTTAACCAATTTAAAAATGAATTTGAAAGATTTTCTATTTTTTCTTTATCATTCATTAAATTAATTTGTGAATTAATTATAATTAAAAATATAATAAAACAAGGAATATAATACCTCATTTCAACTAATGGAGTCGGAACTAAAGTCATAAAAAGGCAAATTAAATAAGCTATTATTTTTCCATTCAATAAAAATTCTATATTTTCAATAATAAAAATAGAATATATTAAACTTGTATAAATAATTAAAGCATATCTTAATTTTAAATTAAAATAAATTTTCCTAAAATAATAAAAAGTAAAATGTCTATTATCACTTAAAAGAAAATCATGTATAATAGAAAATTTATTAAATATAAATAAAATTGTACATAATATAATAAAACAAAATAAAACTTTAAATAATTGTTTTCCAGATTTTATTATTTTATGAAATTTAAAAAGTTTTAAATTAAGTGAAGGATAAAATAATAAAGTAAAAAATAAAAAATGATTAATATGTGCTAAATGACAACATATACTATGATGAGATTTGTCTCCTAAGACAACAGAAAAATTATTTAATATTAAAAAACAAATAAATAATATATCTGCAATTACTATTGGATAATATTTATTAATCAATTGAAAAGGAAGAGCTATAATTTTCTTTAAATCAATATTTTTGTCAAGTAAATTATCTATTAATTCAGAAAGAGGAATTAAATTAACCCATATAATATTATTTTGTCTTGCTAAAATTGTAATAAATATTGTACACAATACTAAAAGATTATTACTCTTATTTAATATGACATAAAAGAAATAAATTAAAGATAAGGAAGAAAAAGAGTCAGTATAAAATAGAAAATTATAAAAAAAATTAATTGGTAATAAACTAATACTAATTAAAAATTTTTTTGAATTAGATTTATACAATCCTAAAAGTAAAATTGATAAACTTGATATTAAAATATTAAACAATCGAGAATATTTAATATAATCATATTCTTCATAATTTTTTTTAAAAAAATAAACAAATTTTAAAAAAGCAGCAGCTGTAAAAAATGTACCAGGGAAAGTTGTCAATTTAGAATTCCATTTGTGATAATTATCAAAATAATAATTTAAAGTTTGGTTTAAATGAAATTCTTCATCCATATAAATTGGGATTTTCTCTTTATTATTAATTAAATTATACAAAAATCCATTAATTAAAACAATAATAAGAAAGAACAAATAATTCCCCATCATTATTTGAAAACAATAAAAAAAATAATAGATTATTTTAAAAAATATAAATGGATTCGACATATTTATTAGAAAGAAGAATAATAGCTATATGTTTTAACCCAATAAGAGATAGTGTATTTCTTTTATTTAATGAAAGATTATCTAAATTATCAAAAATCAATATAGGAAATGAAAATATATTAACATTAACTGAAGAAGACTTATCAAAAAATATAATATATCGTAGATTTAAATTATTAAAAAAGCATGAATGTAATATAATAAATACAACTCAAAGAAAAATCCCAAATAATACTTATGAAGGATATTTTTTATATTTTTGGGAATTAACCTCAAAATTATTTGTAATTTATCCTTTTGGTTATATAAGTATATATGATTATAATACATCTCAATTATTATATCATTTTCAATGTCATGGAAAAAGAACTTATGTAATAAGAAATATTATAGGTTCACCAATGCAAAAAAGTTTATTTTTTTCCGCTGATGGAATGCATAATGTTTATCATATAAATTATGATAATATTCAATCGGCAAATAGTAAAAATGGAATTATATATAATAAATTAATTTTACCTGAAGGAGAAGTTGCTTATGATGTTGTTCCTCATCCAATTGAAAAATTTATTTTTATTGCTTGTTCAGATGGTATTGTTCATATATTTGATTATAATGATACTAATAAAATTAAGGAAGTTAAAAATTGTATTTGTGATATTAATTATAATGGTGATATTAAAAATCAAATTAAAATGATTAAAGAAAATAAAATTGGAAAAGTTATGAGTATTGATGTGAATTTATCTGGTGATTATTTAATTAGTGGAAATGAAAATGGAAAAATTTATTTATGGGATGCTTTATTAGCTATTAAAGAAAAAAAAATTTTATTTACTCAAAGACATGTTTCTTTTTCTGGTATTTTATCTTTAAAATTTTTGAAAACAAAACAATTTCAAAATTTACAAAGATTTATTTGTTTAACAAAAGAAGGAAGTTTTTTTATTTTTGCTATTATTAATAAGGAAGAGAATATAAATAACAGTCAATTTAATAATTATTTAAATGCTAATTTAAGTAGCAGTGTATTAAATGTTGTTTTAAAGAAACAATTAGTTTTAGAAAAATTTTATGAAAATATTGGTTTATTTAATTCAATCATTTATTCTCTTGATAATTATGTTATTTCAACAAGTAATTTTATTCAAATTTCTTATCATACAAATATTATAAGTATTTCTTGGCCGAATTTAAAATTAGAAAAAATTAAAAAAGATAATAATAAATCAGATAATTATTTATTATTTCCTAGTTTTGATGCGAAATTATTTTTCTTTTATGATAATCTTTATCCAAAAATAAATTTCCCAATTTCATCTCAATTATCACCTAGACTTTATGAAGATTATATTCCTTCAAATAAACAAAAAAATTTTGAAAGTTTAATTTTTTATGTTGATAATTTTTTCATTTATTTATATGAAATTATTACAGGAACGAGTAAAAGACTAATCAATTATACAAAAGAATTTAATTTAAAAAATGTATATCCATTAAAATTTGATTATAAAGATAAAAAAACTTCCTTCTTTTTCATAATATTAATAGAAAATGAATTAAACAAAATTTCTTGTTTAATGATTGAATATGATATACTATCAAATGGAATAAAAAAAACAAATAAAATAGAAAATGTAATTGATTTTGTTTTTTTAGGAAATAGAAAAAATAATAATCAAAATGATTTAATTTATATGTTAAATAAAGACAAACAAACAGGAATAATTTATTCAATTTCTTCAAGAAGTTCAGAACAAAAACCAATTGAATCAACTGTGAAAAGAATATATAATACTCCATTTAATAATGGTTATTGTATATTATATAGAAATATGTTAGATGAATTAAGATTTAGTGAAAATTACATTCCTTTTATTCAACAAGAAGAAAAAGAGTTAAAAGAAAATCCTTATAAATTAGATGAAGGAAATCCATATGATAATAATAATGAAGATATTCAAAGTAAATTATCTTTTAAATTAATTCAAACGAATATGTTTAAATTAGATTATAATGAAAGAGAAATTGATGTTATTTTCCATGAATATGATAAACAAATTTATTGTATAATTTCTATGATAGAAAAAATAGTAATATTAAATGATAAAATGAAAGTTATTTCAACATATAAAACATCATTAAATGATAATCCTAATTTAATATCATCTCTTTTTTTCATTGGAAAAACTTTAATATATAGTAAAGGAAATAATATTATATATTATTATTGGGATGATAATATTAATCAAAAAATATTTACAAATAATAGACCAACAACTTTTATTTCAGGAGTTTTAAGTGATAGATTTATATTAACTTCTCAAAATAATAAAGACAATATTGAAAGTGCAATAATTTCCACTCCCATGATAAATCCATTAGAACCTATTTTAATTGGTTATTTAGATTCTAAGTCTATAGATTTTAATTTAGTAAGAGAATGTGTTGTTAATATGTTTACTAATCAAATTTCAGAATTTTTAATTGATAAATTTGTAAAAATGAATTTAAAAGAAGTCGCTTGGTTATTTATTTCTGATACTAAAAATTCTTTCCAAAATATTGATAAAAAAGTTAACATATTAAATGATATGCTAAAATTTGATAAAGTTTTGGAAAATATATTAATTAATAAAGATTTAAAAAATGAAATGCATTTAGATGAAATAATTTGGAAAATGAAATATGATCAAGGATATGAATATATTAAAAATATATTAACAAGAGAAACAAGAACTTTAATAAAATATGGTCAATTTGATAAAGCAATTAAAATTTTGGAATTATTAGGTGATTACCCTAAAATTTTAAATTTACTTCTTATATCAACATCAAGAGAAGAATTTGAAAGATTAAGAGTTATGTTTCAAGCAAAAAATTGTTTAAGTTTCACTGATAATTTATTAATTAATAATGCTTTTTGTTTAAAATTTAAAAATGATGAATTAAATCCTTATAATATGAATCATTATAATAAAATTTTGGATAAATATCCAGGAGAAAATTTTATTTTTGGAGCAAATCAAGATAAATTAAATGTATTATCAATAAAAAATATTGAAAATAAAATAATAAAAAAGACATCATATATAACAAATATTCAAAAAAAAATATTAAATTATGGAGAAAGTTCTTATACCTTATATGCTGATTCATATAATATTTCAGCGGATAAATTTGAACAAAATGAAATTTGTTCTTTGATTTTACAAAAAATTGAACAATTTTATGGAATGAATAATACGATTTTTGGAAATAATAATCAAAAACCAAAACCAAACTTCCAAGATTTTCATGTTGGATTGAATCAAGTTCAAAGTGCAAGTAATTTCAATAACAATGAAAATGATATAAATAATCAAAATGATGATAATGATAATGATATTGATCCCAATATTAATATAGAAGAAATTTCAGAAAATTTATTTTTAAGTTTATATTATCATTGTGATAAAGGAAGTGGCAATTTAGTTGAAGATATAACTGAAAATAACAATGAAGGAAAATTAATTTTTGTTGAAAATAATCTTAATAGTAATAATGATTTGAATTCTAATTTAAATATTAATAATTTTAATCAAGATAATTTTAATTCTTTTGAAAATCAATTATGGAGTAATGTTTTAGATGAATTTGAGCCTTTAGAATATGAAGATAAATGGGGAAGAAAATCTCCAGGAGCTCATTCAATAAAATTTAATAAATATTCTCAAGTTAAAATGATTGTTAAAAATTCACCTTCTTTAAATCATATGAATAAAAAATTTACTATTGAAATGTGGATAAAATTAAACAGTTTAAATGTAACTATTATTCAAAAAGATACTTTTAGTGTAGAAATTGAAAACGGAGAATTTAAAATAAAATATCAAAATAATTTACTTCAAGGTGAAAAAATAAAAGAATATAATTTAACAGTAAATCAATTTATGCATGTTTCAATATTATATAAAAAAAAATCAGGTTTTGTTAACATTTTATTGAATTGTGAATTAATAATACAATTTCAAATAAATTTAGATTCAACAAATATTAATTCAGATATTATTTTTGGTAATGGAAATTTAGATGGTGAGTTAACAGAAATTAAAATTTGGAATCAAGAAATGCCAATCAATTATTTAGCTGAAAATTATAGAACTCCATTACCAATTTTAGCAGAAAATAAAAAAAAATTAAAAATGAAAATAAATAAACAAGATAATACACATTCAAAGAGATTTGACTTTAAAAGTGGTAATTTTATGTTTGGAAATAGAGAAAGCTCAATTAATCAAAATGTTATAAATGGTTTACAAGGAATTGATAATTCAAATAATTTTAATAATGATAAAAATAATTATGATTTTAATCCTGGAGATCCTGTTCCAATTGATTTAGAAAATAGTATTCAATATCCAAGTTTAAATTCTGTTGTTGGTGATAATGAAATTAAAAATAGTAATTTTAATAATTTTAATTTTGATATTCCTGATAATAATAATAATAATATTTTTGGAGACCCAAATAATAATAACTTTAAAGATTCTGATTTTCAATTTGGTTTTGGATTTGATGAAATTAATAATCAAAATTTCAATAATCAAGGAAATAATGATTTTTTTGGAAATTCAACAAATTTTAATTTCGATAAATAAAATTAAAGGAATTTTTTTCAATTAATTATATAATTTTTAATAGTCAATTTATTAATTAATCCTATTTTATTTATATTTATATTTTTGTTTTTTTTAATTTTATCACATCAAAAAAAGAAATAAATTAAATTATAAATAAATAGAATATGAAAAAAGTTTAAGACACTATTATATATTAATTATTAAATTATAATCTATATATAATATTTATTTTATTTTATTTTTATTTTATTATATCTTAGAAACATACTATTGTTTTTAATAAAAATAATCAACATTCATTCCTATTAAAGCATTTTCAATTAAATTTGTTTTTTTTTTAAATTCATTAAAAAATTTAAACAAAGGTTCAATTTCTTTTTGAGTGAAATCACAAACAAACATTTTTTTTTCTTTATTGATTTTTAATATAATTTTTACTCTATTTTTCCTTTTAGAATCTTGAATAATATCAATAACTTCTTTATTGCTTAAAACTAATTCTTTTTCATTTTCAAGTTTAAAATAAAATTTATTTTTTCTTTTAGTAAAACTAATCTGAACATTTTGTTTTTGTTCATCATTATAAGTTGGAATTAAAAAACCTGAAAAAAGATGTTCAATTGTAATTGGAGTTAATTCAGAAATTGCTTCTTTATATTGTAAAATTACACAATTTAAATCTTGAATTGAGTTTTGATATTCATCTACTTGTTTAAGTAAATTTTGTTGATCTAAAATTAAAAGTTTATTTTCTTCTTCTTTTTGTTCTAAATTAATTTTATATATTTTTAATTCTTCATTTATTTTACTTATTTTATTTTCATAATCTAATTTTTGAGTATCAAAAGTTTTTATATATTCAGTTAAATATTTTGTATTTTCTAATTTATCATTTATAAATTTATTTTTTTCTTCTATTTCTTTTTTATACTTTTTATCTTTGTTTTGAATTTCATTTTCATATTTCAAAATATTTTCACTTTGTTTCATTTCTATTTCTTTTATTTTTTTTTCATATTTTTCTTTTAATTCATTAAAATCTTTTATTGATTCATTTAATTTTCCATTGATAAATAGTTTTTCATTTTTGATTAAAGTAATTTGTTCTTTTAAATTTTCATTTTCTTTTTCCAAAAGATTTAAAGCTTCAAATGCTTCTTCATCTTGTTTTTCCCCTTCTTTTTCATCAAACAAATTGTTAAAAAAATTTTTTATTTTTTTTGGTGTTTTGTTATTTTTAAATTTTGATAATTCTTCTTTTAATTTTTCAATTTGTTCTTGTTTCATTATACTTTCATCTTTTAAGATATTATTTTTCTCTTGAATTGATATAATTTCTTCTTTAAGTCTTTTTATCTCTTGTTGAAAATTTTCTGATTTTTTTCTTTCTTCCAGTAAAGCATTTTTCAATATAGAAAGTTTTGCAATTATATTATTATTATTTTGAACATTTGATTTTTTATCTTCTTTTAAAGACATTTAAAAATAAAAAATAATTTAAAAAAAAAAATTATAATAATAGATAAATCAATAAATTGTACAAACAAATTTTTCATATTATTTTCCCTTTATTTAAATAAAATATTTTTTATTTTTTCACAAAACTTTGTTTTTATGTTTTCTTTGTTTCTGATATTATTATTATCAAGAGTTTTGAAAATATTGAATCAGTGAAATAAAACACAACATATTTTTTTTAAAAAATATATTTATTAATATATGATTTAAATTTATTTATTTTAGAATTCATTATTTTTAAATTAATGTTTAGAAACAATTTGTTTAATTTTTTAACTATTCCTATTTTTTTATTTGGAAATTGGATTATCTCCAATTTCTTATTTAATAATTTTTTTTTTTAAGTTTTTTTCTTCAATAATGTTATTATTTTCAATAACTATTTCTTAATATTTAAATTTGGGTTTTAAATATCTTGTTATTATTATTTTCTTCTATTATTTTCTTCTTTATGGTATAAAATTGATTTCTTTATTATATTTTTTTGTTATTGAATTTTTCAAATGTTAACTGAAACATTTGAATTATAATAAATAATTCTTAATTTTAAGAGTTATTAAACCATTGAATTTTATCTGGAAAACTATTATTGATTAATAAAAACTTCTTCACTTAAATCCTTTAATTTATCAAAATATGTTAAAATTCTTTTAATATTGTTTTCTTTAGTTCAAATTTTAACAAAATTTCAAAGTTTTTCATGTATTTTAAAAAAAAATAAATTTTATTAATAAACAAAAAAAATAAAAAATATAAAAATATTGCAATATTTTTTAATTACAATTTTGGAGAATTTATTAACAATGTAAAATTTAATCTATATTTTTATTTATTTTAATTATTATAAAAAACGATACAAAACCAATTAAAATAATTCATAAACTTTTTTACTCAACTTTTAACAATTTTTTATATTCAATTAACAACTGTTTTATATAATATTTATAAATAAATATTTTAGACATATTATATTTTAAATATTTCTTATTTCTCCAACTTTAAATTATTCAAATATTTGAGAAAAAAGAATAATTAAACGATATACTTAATATTATTCGTATTGAAAAAAAATCATTTGTTTGCTTTTAAAATTTGAAAATTTCATTTAGACTTTTGACTTTTAACTTAGTTAATAAAAATTCAAAGCATTTAGAATAATTTTCATATTTAAAAGAATATATTTGTCCAAATAAAATATTTAAATCTTCTAAACCAAAAGATTTTCTTATAAAAGCAATTATTGAAAAAGCTAATTCAATTGAAGTAAATCTTATATAAAATTTTTTATCAACTAATTTATATAATTGAATAAAACAATTAAAATAAACATTAGAAGTTTCTATATTATGAATTCTAAGAAATTCTTTTTCATAACTAAATAATATTTCATTATCTAAAAGAAAATTGAGAATATCATAAGCAGTAAAAAAAAATAAATTATAATTTATACTTTTTAAAATTTCAATTTCTAAATTAGAATCAAAATTTTCATTATTTAAAGAGTTTATTATATTAGTTGAAAAGTTTCCATTTTCAAAAAATTTTAAGCAAATTAATACACAATGATATGAAGTTTTTGAAATATCTTGAGTAAATTTTTTATTTATAAAAAGATCATCCATTAAATAAATACTTGAATAATAAATTTTTTGGTCTAATTGAAATGTATTACAAAAATTTCTTATAATATTCACACCATTAATTCTAATATCTTTATATAATGCATTTGGTTTACATCTAATTTTCTTTTCTTCTTTTGAATAATTTAATATTATATTAAATATATCTGTTTTATCTATTTCTATATTATTATCCTTTTTTCTCGCTTTAGAAAATGAATTATTTGAAAAATGTTTTTCTATTGACATTATTTGTATTTTAATTTATATTTTAATCTCATATTTTATAATTAAAAAAAAGATTTTTTTCAAAGAAAAATTTCCATATGCTTTTCAATTATAAATTTTGATTTCTTTATTCAGAAATATTCAAATTTAAAAATGTTGTTTGGGTTTTAAAGAAATGTGAATATTTAATTAATATATTAAATTAGTTTAATTATAAAATTGTATTTACTAAATCGTTTCAAATTTTGATTAAATATAAAAATTATCTAAAATTTTAAAAGAATTCATAATAAATAAATAAGAGAATTTTTATACATAAAAGTTTTTAAATTATTTTTATTAATAAATTTAAATTTAAAAAGGATCGAAGATAAAAAAAATTTAATTTAAAAATTAAATTTCTTCAAAAATAGTAAATAAGAGAATTGATAAAATATATGACTCAATTTTAATCGTGGATTCTATAGTTTTCAGACTTTTTCATCTTTATATTTTATTTTAATTATTTTTCAATAAAGTAAAACATTATTCATATGTAGTATTAACAACATATTCATAAATAATTTTTTTTGTTGAATAATTTCTTATAGAACATAGAATATTCTCCAAAACTAAATTTTTCAAATTGACAATTATTTTTAATTTTATCGTTCTTTCAATTGATTTTAAGGAATTTTCTTTTTTTTGATTTTCAATTTATACATAATTAATCTTTACTTCTTAACTTTATACATAGAAAACTTATATAAATATTGGAATAATAGAGCAGATTATTGATAATTCATTACTTTTTAGTTTATAATTTTAAAATTTGCTTTACACTAAAATTATAGGTAAAATCACTATAAAATTTTCTGAAAATAATTAACTTAAATTTTATTATATTTCTTTTCTGAAATTCCAAAATAATCAATTTATGTTTTTAATTTATTATAATTTTGATATACATAATGTGAAAATATTTAATTTAGAATAAATCGATTATGAACTGAAAAATATTGATTTACAAAATAAATGTTTTTGAAAAAAGATTAAATTTATACAGATAATTTAAAATAAAAAGAATAACAATAATGAAATCATACTAAACTTAAGTGAAAAAGCAGAAGAAGAATCAGAATTGGGATTTTCAGAAGAAGGATTGGGATTTTCAGTAGAATAAGTCAAAGTTTTACTAGTACCTAAAGCAAAAACTAAATTAGCATCATCAGCATGAGTGAATTTAGTGGCATCATTAGTGATAATACCTAAAGTATAAACATTACCTGCAGCAGCCTCAATTTTAGAAGAAGGATTACAACTTAATTCACTTCCTGTTGTTTTTATTTGAACTCCAGTACAAGTAAGAGTAATTGCAGCTCCTCCTGTTTTTGTTAAAGTAAGTCCACCAGCTACAGCAACAGTACCTATTGTATTTGTAGTTGAAGTTGCTTTAATTTTAATTGTTCCTGTTGTTGCAATTTCAGCACTATATGTTGGAGATGCTAAATTAAATGTTATAGTATTGTCCCCAACTGGAGGTGCAGATGCACTATATGCAAATGCAACATTAGTACCTAATGCATAAGTCAAATCATCGGTTGCATCTTCTTTGGTAATCTTAGTGTTAAGATTTTCACCTATAGCCAAAGTATATTCTTTTCCTGCAGTTGCTGGAAGAGCAGTGTCTGTTGTACAAGTTAAAGTTGTATCAGTATTTCCTATTTTCTTAGCTTCACATGTTAGACTTGCTGCTGTGTCGCTCCTTCTTTTAATATTAATGCCCCTTCTCCTACTGTAACTTTCCCACCTGTTTCGGTTTGTGCTATTGTTGGGATTGGTATTTCATCGCCTGCATCTATCGCTGATGAATAGGTGGATTCACCCATTGAAAATGTTATTTTATTTAAATACACTGATGTAAAACATAAACAAATAATTATAATTGATTTCATTTTTAAATTAATAAATGGATTTTTATTTCCACAAATTAAAAAATGTAGTTAACTTTTCAGAGAAAAGTTTCAATAGTTTTTTAAATATTGGAATGATAATGATTCAAAAAAAACAATAGTTGATGTTGATTTAATAATATTATCAGGTGATTGTGGTAAATATAGGCAGGAATAACATTAGATAAAATTTACCAAATGATGATAAATTTTCATTAAAAGAAGGTGGAGGTATAAGAAATGTTTATCATAGACAAATTAGATTTATTAGTAATTATAACAAATTACAAGAATTTTTAGATGAAAATTAGATAAAGAACAACATAAATATTATTTAAATGAAGCTTTTCATTGGTTTACAATTGGCCATGAAAATATACATTCATTAGGACCAAATTCTTCAATTAATAAATTAGGTAAATATTCTCATATCATTGAAGAAAATCAAGCTGATATGGGTGGATTAGCTTTTTTAGCTTTATTAACTGAAAATAAATATTATAATGAAACTCAAAGAAACAAATTATTGTTACTTCTGTTGTTGAATTTTTTTGAAAAGTAAACCTAATATAAATCAAGCACATAGAGTAAGAACTGTTATTCAAAATTATTATTTTTTTTAAAAGAGGTGGATATGAATTTAGAAATGGGAAAATATTTGTTAATGTTGATAAAGTTGTTTCTTATGCTAAAGAAATGCTTAAGGAGATTATTAGAATACAAATTGATATTGATTTTGAAAAAGGAGAAAAATATGTAAAAGAATATTTTATTTGGACTAATAAAATGAATTTAATTGCAGAAAAATTAATAAAGTTCTATAAATCTTAATGGAAAATTAGAAAATGAATTAGTAGATCAACTTTTAGAAGGTAAAATATAATTTAAAATTACAATTAAAAAATCATGATATTTTTTTTTTCTTTTTTTTTAATAACTTAATAATAAAATATCCCTAATCCCCCTATAATTAAATTCAATTAATAATTTTTATTTTCTAATCTATGAGTTTTTAAATTAAAATTCATATTAAAAAAAAATAATTATTAATTTTAATTCATAATTAATGAATAATGAAAATAAATTAATAATTTTTATTTTTTAATCTATGATTTTTAATTTAAAAACTCATAGATTATAAAATAAAAATTATTAATTGATTTGGGGATCGGGCCCAATCCCCATTTAAATATTTATTTTCCAAAATTTAAAATTTAATTTAAAAAATTTGTTTTCTAAAATCCTATTTTTTTTATTTAATTTATATTTTTTTTATAATAATAAAAAATGGTTAAAATTAAATTCTTTTTTTCAAACCAATTTAAAATATTAGAATGTAATCCAAATACAAAAATGAAATTCATTTTTGAGAAATGGGCAAAAGAAATGGGAAAAGAATATAAAATAATTGGAGAAAGTAATGCAGGTGGAAAAATTGTTTATGAATATAATTTCAAATTCCGTTGTTTTACTAATAAATTATTAGATCCAGAATTAACCTTAAATCAACAATTATCCATCAAAGATCCAACTATTATTGTAAAAGAAATAAAATTAAATGAAATTAATTTGGAAGAACTTAAAACTGAAATTTTGGAAGAAATTAAATCTCCAAAAGTTAACCCTACATTTGATAAAGCTCAAGAACAAATTGTACAATTTGGATTTTTAATTGAGAAAGAAATAGAAGAAGAACTCAAAAAAAATCCAGAAAATTTTTTGGATATAAAAGATGCATTAAAACAAAAAGATACTAATATCCAAATGTATGCTTTAGGAAAATTAGGTGAATCTTTGGAAAAAATAGGAATAAAAGTAGCTATAGATAAAAGAAATTCAAAAGATAAAGAAAATATAATAAATAATCAATTTTTATCAAGCGGATTAATAAATCAATCAAAATATGAAGTACATCTAAAAGAAGATGAAAAAACTATGTATAAAATATTATCTGATAGCATAGAAAAAAACCAATTCATTTCAAAATGGAAAAATATTTTTTCTTCAGAATTAAAAATTCCTGAAGATAAAATATTTATAACAAATATTAGAAAAGGTAGTATAGTATTTGATGTTGTTTTTAAATCATTTGCTTTCAAAGATATGATTGATTCAGTCAATACAAAAACTAATATCAATGAAAAAATGGAAAATTTTATAAATTCCCACCCAGAAATATTAAATATATTTCAAAAAAATATAATGGGTGCATGTAAATTAACTTTAGATATGTTAGATAGTAGGGGGAATCAGTTCCCTGGAGGTTGGGCAAAAAAAGGAAGTAAGAGAGCAGGAATAGAATATCATCCTCCAGATAATAATTGGATAGGTTTCGGATTAAAAGTATTAGGAGAATATGATAACGATGATTGGATTGATTGTCATAATAATCCAAATGAATGGGCAGTTGCATATCATGGAACTAGTGAAAAAGCAGTAAAACCAATATGCTCAAAAAATGGAAAATTTTGGAGCACAAAAGAAGAAGGAGCCGAAAGGCAAAAATGTAAAAATTATTTAAATAAAAATTCTGAGTCTAAAGCAAAATATAAAATTTGTGGAGAAGGAAGTTATTGTTCTCCTTTTTTGGATTATGCAGAAAAATATAGTAGTGGAGTAATATTTATGTGTAGAGTTAACCCTAAAGAATATAGAATTCCTGAAGGAATATATGAAAAAAATGAATGGATTACAGATGGAACCAGAAATTCAATAAGACCTTATAGATTATTATATAAAATAAATAAATAGTTACTAAAAAAAGAAAATAATCAAATTAGAATTAATTTTATTGTTGTTCATTATTATTTAATGAGATTGGGGATTGTGATTAGACTAATCCCCAAAAGCATTGATTAATTTTACTTAAAATTGTAAAATTAATAAAAGAATTTTATAAAATTAAATGGAGTTTTTTATTAGAATATGCTTCAATGATTAAAATTAATAGCTCATATTTTTCATTAATATCCTCTTCATCTCTGATTAAATAATTAATTATTTCATTAAAATTTTTAAATATTTTAAATGTTTATTATTAAAGATAATAATTTTTGGTTTTCACTGAATTATATAAATATTTCAAACTTCTTCCGTGGAAATTTCAAACCTAGGGTGAATTTGAAGCCCGAAGAATTTTTGGTACTCAAATTCAAGAAAGAAAATTGCGGAGATGAATTGAGGCAGAGATTTTTGGAGTCTGAGCTCTTTGTTGTGGAGGGTTAAAATTATAGTCGATGTCGATTTGAATCACTTAAGCACAGAGAATATCTTTCAATCATCATGATGACAATGCTCAAATGCAAAGCACCCTGTCCTTACTATTACTAATACAGTTGAAAACTTATTATTTGGGTTATATATTTTTAATTGAATTGTTTCATAAATGAATAAAAAAAATTTATGTTTTTTGTTCATCTTTTATATCAAATATTAGGAATAAAAATATTTAATAAAAAATTGAATAGATATTAAGAATTATTCACTTAATCTTAGCTTACCCTTATTGATTTGAATATATAAAGAATATTTTTGTAAATTCACTTCTTTACTTAAAATAATTCATTACATTTAAAATTTTATTTATCAATTATTTTCATTTAGAAAAATTTTTTTTAAATTGAAATTATTTTTAAACTTAGTTTTTATTGTAAAAAAATATTTATAAGTATTAATAATAAAATTAAAGTTTCTTATAAATTTTGAGGAAGAGTAATTATTTCAGAATTCCTCCTTATAAAACAATATAATTAAGAGAATAAACAAAACCATTTTTTTAATCCTATTGAAGTAGAAATTAATAAAAATAAAGATATAACAAAATATAGTCAATTTTCTAATTTTAAAAATAAATAATAAAATTTTTATTAAATAATAAAACAAATTATTATTGTAAGAGAAATTAATAGAGAATAAAATAATCGAAGAAACTATAAAATTCATATATATATAGAACAATTAAATTAATATAATAATATAGTAGAATCTAGTAAATTATTACAAAGTGAAATTTTATCGTATATTAGTTTTTCACAAGAATTATTTTAAAAAATTTCAGAATAAAAATTTATAGATGAATTTTCAAGATGATAATTAATATATTAATAAAAAAAATAAAAACTTGAAGATTTTTTTTTAGAACCAGAAGAAAATAATGATTATAATTATATAATGAAAATAATAATATTAATAATAATAATGATAATGAGGATGAAGAAGATACATAAAAAAAGAATAATTTAAATTTTAATTATATTTAATTATTATTTTTTTTATATTTTTATTATTTTTTTATATATTTAGTTGTTTAAAATTATCTTCTTTATATTTAATGAATCGTTTCATATTTAAAAAAGTTTCTTTACAATATTCAATAGATTCAAATTCCATTTTATCCTCATTTTTAGCTTTTTTTAATTTATTTTTAAATTCAGGCACAGCTTTCACAAATAATTCCATAACACCTGTATCTTTAAGATATTTATTACTCTCTAAATCATCATTTTTATATATATCCATAAAAGCATTAATTACATGTGATAGTACTTCTATATCATTTTCACTAAATAATAAATTTTTTAAATTTAAGCCTATTTTCCAATTTTTATCAACATACGCACAAAAAGATATAATATCTATAATATTACATTTTATAAAGTTATCGGCTACATTATTTATTATATTAAACATATTTAAATAGTCATTCTCTGCGAAATTTTTGAAAATACCATTATATTTATCTAATAGCGTTCTTAAAGTTAAAATTACTAAAGATAAAAAGTATTCGTTTTCTTTTATATTTGATACTAATTGATTTATTTTTTTACCTAAAAAAATATATAGTGAATTAACATATTCTTGATTTAAAAAATTATGATATTTAATAATAATATTATTTATTATAGATAAAGCTAAATATTCAATTTCACCTAATTCTTCTTTCATTTGCAAAATTTTATCATTTTCATTTATATAATAATCTTCCAATTTATTTTGAATATCGCATAAAATTGATAAATTATCCATTATTTTTTGATTTATCATTTTTTTTAATGGTTCATAATTATTCACTGATAAAATTTCATTTAAAGCTTTATGGACTAAATCATCAAATACATCGCTATTTTTCATAATATTATTCATATCATCATTTTCATCTTCGATTTCTTCATATTCGTCTTCATTTATATCATTTTTATTTTGAGAATTTGATAAAGGGATATCTACACTAGTTATTATTTCTTGGAATATTTTCAGATTATTAAATAAAGAATCTATTTCTTCCGATGTTAATTTTATTTTTTGTTTTATATCATCATTTGATTCCTGTTTTTCTTTTGGCTCTGTGTTCATATTTTTCTCTTTTTCTAACTCTGTAATCATATTTGAAAAAATATCCAAATTTTTTATTATATCATCTTTTGTTAATTCATTAAAAGAATATTCGATTAATCCTGGTATTAAATTAATATTATTATTTTTAAAAAATTCAAAATTTATTAAATTAATATAAAACATTATGAATCCAATATTTCCTTTATTTTGTATCGAGATATTTTTACTATTAAATAAATTATTCATTTTTTCAATATAGCTTTTAAATAAATTAGTAATTTCATTATTATTCAAAGTATCAATTCTTATAACAATAGTCGAAAAAGCACTTCCAAGAAATTTATTAATTTGTTCAAATAATTCTTCCCCAATAAATTCATATTTATGCACCACTAAAAGCATAATTTGATAAATTATATCACAAAAATTAATTTTGCCATTAATTAAAATATCACTTTCAGTCATATCAATAATAAGCATACAAAGATCTAATAAATTTTTTATTGTTCTAACGATTTTAATATGGTCTTTACTACCTTTTTCAGAATTAGATAATGATTTTAATAAGTTTATAGCATATTCACAAAAATTTGTGTTTAATATAAGAATTTTATCTATATCGGTATCACTGTATGATATTAATATGTTGGTTAATGATGAAATTGAGTTATATTTTATTTGATATGATTCGTTGTTTAATAAATTAACTAAAGATATTATTATTTTTTCTGAAGTAAATATTTTATTTAAAGAATTTTGTTCAATAGTGCTAAATTCGTAGGATGATAATATTGATGTTATTTGATTTAATGTATCATAATCTGATGAAGATAATTTTTCTAATAAAGTAGGGATGTCCTTGAATAAATTATTTTTTTTTATTTTTTCAGATGATGATATGTCTTTTTCATAATCTTCTTCGTCTAAGTTTTTATTTTTTTTATACTTATTG
>JAEEGK010001858.1_pt1 | contig 52994 bp, 42 predicted proteins | sample 8958771 | NCBI WGS metagenome assembly JAEEGK01 (sample SAMN16246547, study PRJNA631951) | gut metagenome | biome: gut microbiome; feature: rumen; material: SC-attached | host: Bos | place: Iran: Karaj | collected 2018-10 | reverse complement strand
GTTGTCACTAAAGCCCAGCTCCGTAAACGACTGTACCTCGTAGGGGGTGCTTTTTTCTCTGCGTAGGTCGGTGAGCAGTTGCCACAGAGTCTCGTCGGTGGTGGCGCGAGTGGTGCGGCTCTCGGCCTCAGCTGCTGTGATACGCGCCAATAGGCTGTCCCTGTCCATGAGCAGGAACTCGGCAAACTCGTCCATCTCTTCTGCATCGAGTTTGGCGGCCACCTTGGCGGGGTCGGGCACCATGTAGCTCCACTTGATGAACTGCACGTAGGAGAACTTGGAGAAGAGCATCTCGTAGTACTCCCACAGGAATAGGGCTGTCAGGTCTTTCTCCAGGTCGCCGGTGCTGGCCAGGTCCTTGTTGTTATACTGCTGGGCCACTTTGCTGTAGGTGTCAGGGTCAGTGGCGGCCATCTTGGCGATACAGGCACGGCGCAGCTCGGGCGTGGTGCATACGTAGTAGGGCATCTGGTTGAGGCGTTCGCGGGCGATGGCCTCTGTGGAGCCGGCGGCATAGCCCGTACCGCAGACCTGGTCGAGATAATCGCTCGTCAGGTAGTTACTGCACGAGTAATTGCCGTAGCTGTCGGTGGTGCCCACCATAAACGGTGCGCAGAAGGGCACGAAGACATCGATGTCTTTCCACCCCTTCTGGTCGCTGTAGTAGGCATAGAGGGCGGTGGTGATGCCGTCCTTGCTGGTGCCTGTGCTGGCCCACTTGCCGGTTTTGAAGAGGGTGCTCTTCAGTGCCGTGACGATGGCGTGCAGGTCGTATGACTCCTGCTCGGCGTTGAAATAGGTGAACTTCATCTCGTCGTAGGGCTCGGGCTGCGACTGTCCGAAATAGCGGTGCTCGATGTTGAGCTGGTTGGCGTCGAGATGAGCGGCCAGGTCGGTTGGGAGAATCTTGTCGGCCTCTTGAAGCATTTCGTAGCCGTGGGTGTTGATGACGACGTTCTTGTCCCAGCCCTTGAATCTCAGGGCGGCGAGCTGTTCGAAGGAGCCTAGCTCGGGGTGGAAGTGGTCGATGGGCTGGGTGAAGGCGATGAAATACACACTGTCGGTGTGGTCTTCGTTGTATTTCACTTCCACGCCGCTGACGATGGGCACTGTCTTCAGGGCTTCTATCACCTTATTGGTGGTAGCGGTAGTAGGCTCCGGTGTGGGAATAATCTCGGTCAGACTGTCGTCCTTGGCACAGCTGGTAAAGAGTGCTCCCGTAAGGGCCACGCCTGCCAGCAGATGTAATATATTCATGTGTCTCATTTTGAGCTGTTGTAATTTGGTTATGTTGATGATTAGTTACCTGTTCTCACATACTGCAGGGCACGGTTAAGCTGCGTGTCGGTAAAGTCACGCTTGAAGGCAATGGTGTCTAAGTCAACCTCGAAGTCGGGGGTGATGCCAATGCTCTCCAGGGGGCGCTTGTTGTTGTCGAAGAGGATCTGGTTGGGCAAGTAGCAGAAGACGGGTGTGGCTCCTTCGACGCCAATGTGGCCGGCGTAGTTTTCTGTGTAAGATTCGTTGCCGGTGAGTCCGCACAGGCCACCGTGGGTGCGCTTGCCTATGACGCGGGCGTTGGGCATGTTCTTAGCCGTCAGGGCGGTAATCTCCGACATGCTGACAGAGCCGCTGTTGACCAGCACGACAATGGGTACGTCGGTGATAATCTCGTGGTCGGCTTCCATCGTGGGAACAGACTCGGGCATCATGGGGGAGTAGTCGTATCGCCCTACGCCGCGCTTCAAGCGCGACCAGCCAATCTGGAAACCGCCGGCCGGCAGCATGCCGCCCAGCAGATACTGCTCGTCAATGAGCGCTCCGCCGCCGTTGCCGCGCAGGTCGAGGATGATGCCCTTGAGCTGTCCGGCCTTGTGGAATGCCTGTATGGTGGAGAACCAGCTTTTCCACACGTCGACGACGCGGGCTATGCGCTCATAGGTAAAGTCAGTAGCACCTGGGAAGGACTGTTTTATAGCCCTCTCGTCCATGTGGCCGATGAGGTTGAAGTCGCTGAGGTAGAAATAGGCGATGTTGTCGTTGAACAGGCCATACTTCACGCTGATGCCGTCTTTTTCGAAGCCGACGTTGATGGGCTCCAGGAAGGGGATGTTGAGGTAGGAGTACTTTTGGGCGATTTCGTTGAAATCAGAGGCTGAGCCCCCCTTGTCGAGAAAATTCTCCATGGCGTCGATAAACTCTTTCAGGCCTTTCATCTCCATAGCCTCGGCCTGGGTGGGCATTTCTTTCTGCGTCAGGGTGTTGTAACGGTCCTCAGCCCACATCAGTCCGCGGCCTTTGACTTTGGTCATCTCGGCTAACAGGGTGGCAAAGCGGGTGTCGGCCTCCTTGTATTCCTTCAGCTCGCCATTGTAATAGAAGCGGGTGAGGTTGGGCTTGTAGCGCTCGCTGATTGTGATGTCGTCGCGGGTGGCGTTGCGGAGTGCCGACGGGATGGCCATGACGGGTTTCTGAGTCTGATGGTTGATGAAGGTAACGGCGAAGTGGCCGTCGTGGAGCGGGGCTACCATCTCGTTCATAAGAGCTTGAAGCATGGAGTCGGTGACCTCCTCGGTGGATGCGTCGAGGGCTTCAAACTTGGGCAGGAACTGCTCGTAATGCTCGTCCCAGTCGAGACCGAACTCCTTCTCATAGTCCCACAGGCCGTAGTTGCTGTTCATGGCGTTCCAGAACACGCGGTACTTGCCGGCGAAGCTGTTTTGAGCCTCTGCAAACAGCGTGTTGTCGTTGACAGAGTAGTTGTATTGCAAGTCGGCCTCATCGCGGCAGCCGCTGAAAGCCAGCGTCAGCAGCAGAGCGCCTAAGATAAATATCTTGTTTCTCATTGTTGTGTTACGATTTTTATGTTATTCCTATGTTATTCCTGTTTACCTTGTTTAGAAGCTGTACCACAGGCCGGCCTGCACGCCCAGCGTGGAGTTGTAGCGGGGGTCGCTCAGGCGCATGTAGTCTTTCTGCGTGCTCACGGTGCTGTAGTAGTAGCGCATCTCGACCTGTGCGGCCCAGCGCTGGCAGAAACGGTACTCCAGACCGATGCCGCCCACGAAGCCGAAGTCGAAGCGCTGGTCGCGCTCGCTGTTGAATTTAATGTCTTCGCTGAACTCGTAGACTTTCTCGCTGGAGTTGTTGAAATCCGTGCCTTCGCGCCCGCTGGTGAGCCAGTAGCCGCCGTAGACACCAGCGTTGCAGAAACCGCGCAGCTGCTTGCCGCCAAAGCTGAACGAGGCCATCACCGGCAGCTGCAGGTAGTTGTTGACATACTTGTAGTCTAAATTGCTGAAGATCTGGCGCGTCAGCCGGTAGTTCTTCTGAGTCCAGTCCAGCTCGGCGCGCACGCCCAGCCAGTCGTTGACGTCATACTGACCCATGACGCCGAGGGTGACTCCCCAGCGGTCCTTCCACTGATAGTCAGTCATGTAGTGTTTGCTGATGGTGGAGTGGTTGTAGGTAGCTCCACCGTTGACACCCACGCGCCACTGGGCAAAGGCCAGCGAAGGCAGCACGAGGGCGATGAATGTAATTAACCTTTTCATGCGTTTTTTTTATTATTATAGTTTTGCAAAGATAAGAAAAATTTAGCAAATAACGTTCATGTGAGCCGCATTTTTTGCAAAATTACACATTTTTATCCTGAAAACATGCAGATTAATCGCACTTTTTGGTAGATTTAACAAGAATGCGTGTCTTAATTGCCGTTTCAATACGGCATAAGGGGGTAGTTTTCTTTTGCATTTCTCTCATTTTTTCGTAACTTTGGCTTCGCCGAACTTACTTTGCACTCGGAAATGAAAAGAAAAGCGCGCTTTTCTTTTGCATTTCTCTCGTTTTTTCGTAACTTTGCCATCAAATTAGATTTAAAGAGATAGTAAGTATGAAAAAGACTGTTTTATTCATGTCGGTTCTGCTGACAAGGGTAGGTTGGGGTGGTCAGAAGTCGCCAAGCGGCTCTGGCGAGAGTGATAGCGCGACTGTGGATTCTGCTGCGGTAGTAAATGAACAAAACGATTCTGCCTCAAGTGTCGGTGAGGAGAAGGCTGACGACGCGTCATTATTAGTCCTCACGCCCGACCTCACAAGCATCAAAGCGCTTGACATATCGGAGAGTAATAGCCATAAGCACATCATGTTCCCTGTATGGGACGAAGGCGACATCTGGGAAGACGAAGGGGTGTTCAGCTACGACGTCAATCTTGGGGCTAATGGCATGCGACTTCAGACGCTGCATCAGGACTTGCCCGGCAAGCCTGCAGACAAGAACGAGGTGATGCGCCAGATTCTCTTCGACATCAATTTCGACGGACAGACCGATGATCTGATTTGTCTCGGACGTCAGGGAGAGGACAAGGTATTGTACTTCGATGCATGGCTATGGGATGAAGATGATTTAGGTGGCATTTTCAATTATGTCAAGGAATTCCGCGAGATTCCCAACCCTGCCATTGACAAGGAGAACCACTGCATCTATGGCTCCATTTCGACGCCTGACGGTACTAAACGGACCAAGTGGGAATGGAAGGGCAAAAAGATAGTTCAGTCAAAAGATTAGCACCTATATGAAAACGACAACAGAACGTGTATTCCAGATATTTAAGGAGCTGAACCAGATTCCACGCCCTTCGCACCACGAAGAGCGAGTTGCTGACTATCTGTGCCGGTTTGCAGAGCGGCTGAATCTGCCCTATAAGCGCGACAAAGAGAACTGCGTCGTCATCAGCAAGCCTGCCACACAGGGGTGTGAGGGTGCAGAGCCTGTCGTGCTGCTCAACCACATGGATATGGTCTGCGTGGGCATGAGCGATCCGCTGAACTCGCCTATCGATGCCTATATAGAGAATGGATGGATGAAGGCACGAGGCACGTCGCTGGGTGCTGACAACGGCATCGGACTGTCAATGGCACTTGCTGTGCTGGAGAGTTCCGAGATTGTACACGGCCCGCTGGAGGTCATTACGACCACCAATGAGGAGGACGGTATGTCGGGAGCCTCACAGCTGAGCAGGGACTTTCTGAAGGGTCGTAAGGTGATCAATCTTGATTCCGAAGACTATGACACTATCACGACAGGTGCAGCCGGGGCCTGCCTGCAGTTCCATCGCATCCCCGTGGAGCGTAAGAACGTGAACGGACCAGGGTGGTACGCCATCAACATCAACGGTGGTCTGGGCGGTCATTCCGGCGTCGATATCAACAAGGGACGGTGCAGTGCAGTCAAGGTGGCATGGAAGATTTTGGATGCCATCCGCACCAAACACGATATAGAGGTATCTTCCATCAATATCGGAGAGGCAAATGCCTCCATCGCATCGTCGGGAGAAATCATCATCCACATGCCATCAGACGACCAAGATTTCCTGATGGAGCAAGTGAACAAAATCAACGAGCAGCTGCACAGGCAATACGGTAATACAGACCCTGCCATCCGTTGCACCATTAAAGAATGTCCACCACAGAAGACCGTCATCAATCCTGAAGCCATCAACGCTATGATGACCTGTCTGGAGCAGATTCCACAAGGAGTCATCAAGATGAGTGAGTCAATGGAAGACACCGTTGAAACCTCCAACAACATCGGGCGTATTCAGACGGAAGAGGATTGTATCTTTATCTCCACCCATACGCGTAGTTTCATCGACGCCGACATGAAGGAACTGAGCCGTAAGATTGCCGATGTCTTTACTGAGAATGGGGCAAAGTCGGAGATGGTGATGTCGGCTCCTGCCTGGCAGGAAGACCAGCAGTCTGCATTCCTGCAACTTACCTCCGACACGTTCCAGGATGTGTTGGGCTGGCGTCCACGGATGGTGGCCATGCACTTCGTCCTTGAAGCAGGGTTCTTCGTCGAGCACTATCCTGGCATTCAGATTGCCAGCATCGGCCCACGTATCGTAGAGCCTCACTCAACCAGCGAACGTGTGGAACTCTCCACCATCGAGGATATCTGGCAAGTACTCATCGAACTTCTCATACGTCTTGCTGCACAGCCTCACGACGTGGAGAACATCGTGTTGCCATCGAATTGATAAATGTGAGGAAATAAAAATGACATCATCAAGACCCACCACCGCAAAAGAACGGTACGTCGTAATCGATGCACTACGTGGACTGGCACTACTGGGTATAGCTCTGGCCAATTTCCCAGAGTTCGCGCTATGGACGTTCCTGTCGGCAGACGAGCAATCAGCCATGTCGACAGCAGGTGTTGACAGAATAGTAAGGTTCCTGCAAAATATGCTGGTGGACGGAAAGTTCTACACCATCTTCTCGCTGCTCTTCGGCGTGGGATTCGCGCTGATACTGAGTCGTCACCCTGTATCGCTGTTCGTGCGACGGATGGCGATACTGACAGTCATCGGCGCATGCCACCTGATGTTCATCTGGAGTGGTGACATCCTGCTACTCTATGCCATCGGAGGACTGTTGCTCCCGTTGTGCCTGCGGTTGAATGACAAGCAGCTACTGATGTTGGCTGCATGTCTGATACTGATTCCTGTAGGCCTTGATGCGCTGACGGAGTATGCCGGCTTCGACTTTGCCGGGCCGTTCTATAACCTGTGGTGGACGGAGGCCTCGCGGCAGGGTATTACGGAGGAAAACTTCGCCACGTGGTTGCGCGATGCCGACAGTTATCCGCAAATGTTCGCATTCCTATTGCAAGGAGCCTGCGAACGGATATGGGAGTTCGTCAGTGGTCACCGTCTGCCCAAGGTCGTAGGACTTTTCATCATCGGCTACCTGATAGGCAAGCATCAGCTGTACGCCAAGTTGGACGAGTACCATTCTTTGTTGCGCAGACTTTGCTGGTATGCACTGTCGTGGGGACTGCCGGCATCGGCACTTTATGCCTGGAGTGCCACAGAGGGGCATCCCTGGGGGCTGACCATCCATTCGCTGCTATATACCGTGAGTGTCATTCCCCTGGCATTCGGATATATTGCGCTGTTCTGCCTGCTATACATGCGATGTCCGACAAACAAAGTGTTCTCGTGGTTAGCAGCCCCAGGACGGATGGCACTCAGCAATTACCTGTCGCAGTCGCTCATAGGCGTACTGCTGTTCTATGGACTTGGCTTTGGTCTCGGCTGCTCGATGGGACTCATCTATATAGAATTGACAGCTCTCGTCGTGTTTGTAGTCCAAATAGTAGTCAGCGGCTGGTGGCTACAGTGGTTCAACTTCGGGCCTTTGGAGTGGATTTGGCGCATGTTGACATACGGAAGCTACTTCAAGATATGCAAAAAGTAAAAACATAATAGTACCGACAATGTACAAGAATATTTTCTGCCTCGTATTAATGATGAGCGTACTGGCTGTTTCAGCACAAAAGCTTAGTTTCCCCATCCTTGGTGGCGAGTTGAGCAATTCTGCCGCAACTTCGGTTGAAGACATCGACGAGGTGATGCCACGGATGCGGGCGCTGGGACTTAACACGGTGCTGGTGCCGGCATATTGGGAACTGATGGAGCCGCAAGAGCAGAGCCAAACTGGTTTAAGCTCTGCCGAGAGGCGACAGAAGTCGACCGAAGGTCAATTAATGGAGCCGGTGGAAGGGAAGTTCGACTTTACCCTCATCGACCGTACCATCGATGTGGCGCGACGTGAGCAGTTGCACGTGGTGTTCCTTTGGTTCGGTGTGTGGAAGAATTCGATGTCGTGCTATACACCAGCATGGTTCAAGCAGGACACGAAGCGGTTTCCACGCGCAATGACCGCCGAAGGAAAGCAGATGGAGATTGCCTCGTGTTTCAGCGACAATGTGCTGCAGGCCGACCTGAAGGCATTCTCGGCGCTGATGCGGCATATCCGTGAAAAAGACCCGCAGCGCGAGGTGGTCATCATGATGCAGATAGAGAACGAGATTGGTATGCTGGAGTCGGCACGCGACCATTCGCCGTTGGCAGAAAAAGCCTATAACAAAGAAAGGTGGGCAGAACGCTACGGCACTGACGAATATGCCGACGAGAAGTTTATGGCGCTGAGTTATGCCCGTTACGTGGAACACTTGGCTGAAGCAGCCCGTGAGATTCACGACATGCCGCTCTATGTGAATGCCGCCATGAATAGTCGTGGGCGTCGTCCTGGCGAATATCCATCAGCGGGACCGTTGGCACATCTCATCGACTTCTGGCATGAGGGAGCACCCAGCATCGACCTGCTCGCTCCTGACATCTACGATACAGGCTTCAAGTCGTGGTGTGCGCAGTATGCGATGCCTTTGCGTCCGCAGGATTATAATTCTCAATTTTCAACTCTCCATTCTCAATTTGTTAAGAACCGTCTTTTCATCCCTGAGAGTCGCTGCTGCGAAAACAGCGGCGTCCGCGCCCTCTATGCCTTCGGCGAGCATCAGGCTTTGGGCTTCTCGCCCTTCGCCATCGACCAGGCCAGTCCAAAAGAGACAGAATCCGTGACGCGGGCTTACGAACTGCTGCGACAAATTTTCAATTTTCAATCTTCAATTTTCAATTTGAAAACTTGGGGCCTCCTTTTCGACCAAGAGGATTACGAACGTATCATCGATGATAACGGCGTGGTGATGACATGTCGCCATTACTTTACCCTCCCCTGGGATCCCCGTGCTACCGATGGCACAATCTGGCCTGAGGGCGGCGCTATGCTGATCCGTCTCAACAAATATGAATATCTGTTGGCTGGCAGCGGTGTGGTCATCGACTTCAAAACGCCTACAGAGAAGCAACAAACTGAGCAGAAACAGTTAGGCGAAGATGGTTTCGCCGAAGCAGGCGGAGGCTCTACTCAACAGACAAAAAAGTATTTTAGCGGTAAGCGCCTTGGTCTCCTTTCCGTCGATGAAGTATCAATCTCTGATGATGGCACCATGCAATACCTTCGTCGTCATAACGGCGACCAAACCCATCAAGGCCGTCATGCCCGCATCGGCGTCGGCGAATGGAAAATATTACACATTAAACTCTACGAATATTAAAGAATTATGGGTTGCGGAAGCTTAATTACTTCCCCTTCCTGAATTCCCTAGGGCAACAGCATCATCGTGGTGGAGATGGACGGTCTGTACTATATGATACACGGCGACATCACCTATGTGGACGAAGCGCTCTACGAGGACAATTTGTCGGTAGTCTTTGATGACCTGGCAGCTGCCCGCGAGACGCAGAATCGCATCCGTGAGTTCGTCCGCAGCCACCCCACCGTCTATTGTGGTACCCACACCCCACAAGGCTATGAGAATCTGGAGGCCAAGCGCGTGATGGACCAGGATAATCCTGTGCCAACCATTCTGGCCGAAGTCGATTTCTCCAAGCAAGAAGCTTCTGGTAAGTATGTCTGTTCCATTTGCGGATATGTCTATGACCCCGCAGAGCACGACGGCGTTGCCTTTGAAGACCTGCCCAACGACTGGCGTTGTCCGCGTTGTAAGCAGCCGAAAGAGAAGTTCAATCCTGCATAGCACATCATCCGACTGAAAGCGAATAAATATTAAATCCCAAGGCGAAATCGCATTGCTTTGGGATTTTTTATTTACTTTTGCAGCAAGATTGAAACTGATTATGACAACGACATTGATCATAGGACTGTTGATTCCGCTGCTGGGCACGATGCTTGGCTCAGCCTTCGTGTTCTTCATGAAGGACGAAATGTCGGCTCGACTTCAAAAGTCGCTATTGGGCTTTGCGTCGGGTGTGATGGTGGCGGCATCGGTGTGGTCGCTGCTGATTCCCGCGATGGAGATGGAGGCCGATAGTGGTAAGTGGTCTGTATTCCCAGCAGCCGTCGGATTTCTCCTCGGCATGGGCTTCCTGCTGATGATCGACGAGTTGACGCCGCACCTGCATATCGGAACTGACAAACCCGAGGGTATGCGTTCCCATCTGTCGAAGACGGCGATGCTGGCCCTTGCCGTCACCATCCACAACCTGCCAGAAGGAATGGCCGTCGGCGTGGTGTTCGCAGGAGCCGACAGCGGTGCGACGAACATTTCATTAGCCAGTGCGCTGGCCGTCGCGGTGGGTATCGCCATTCAGAATGTCCCAGAAGGAGCCATCATCTCCATGCCGATGCGGGCTGCAGGCAATAGTCGTTGGCGTTCGTTTATCATCGGTTCATTGAGCGGAGCTGTGGAACCTGTAGGAGCAATCGCAGTATTGTTATTGGCTTCGCTACTGATGCCCGCCCTTCCCTACTTGCTCGCTTTTGCCGCGGGAGCCATGTTCTACGTCGTGGTCGAGGAACTGATCCCAGAAGCCTCCAGCGGCCAGCATTCCAATCTCAGCACCATCGGCTTTGCCATCGGTTTCGTCCTGATGATGGTGCTCGATGTGGTAATGGGATAATACCTACTTATGATTAGGGAACAATTATGGGACTATTAAAGATGCCTTAACGTTCTGCCTTGACTTCGTCGAGCTTCGTCGACTCGGCAATGTTAATCAAGCTTGACATTGCTCTCGCTGCTCCATCGGTTCATCATAGACAAATTCGAAGTATGGAAGAGAGAATTCTTTCTCAATAAGGGTAGTCTATTTCACTTTTTGCCTGCAAAGATAATTATAAAATCTGAATCAACAAATAAATAAAGTGGAGGTTGCCCCCCACTTTATGATATTGTGTAGTGTGTAACTACGTTCTTACTTTGAGTCAGCCTCGGCCTGCTTGGTCTCGGGAGCATCCTCGCCGTAGAGGTTGTAGTAGGCGTTGTAACGGTTGTAGCCCCAGTTGCTGTTCAGACGGTCGGGATCGAGCTCCTTAGCCTTGTCGTAGTACTTGATGGCCTCGGTGTAGAGAGCCTTCTTCTGGGCGGGATCCTCGGTGTTCTGAGCGTGGATGCTGATGGCTGTTCCGGCGTATGTCTGGATAGCAGCGTTGTCGGGCTTGAGCTCAGCGGCCTTCTTCAGATACTCGGCAGCCTTGGCGGGATCGTCGTTAAGAATGCCAAGACCCTTGTCAGCGAGGGCAACGAAGTTGTTGGGGTCAACGGCGAGTTTGTCGTCGAGTACCTTCTCGGCAGCGGCCTTGTCGCCAGTCATCGTGTACATGTTGTAGAGCTTCTCCATCACACCGTCTGTCTGATGCTCAGCATAGATGTCCTTCAGCTGGTTGATGTATTTGATGGAGTCTTCCCTTGTCTTGAGCTCGCTTCCGAGGATCTCAAGCTTCAGGTTGAGACAACCCTCATATTCGGCGCTGTCCTTCATGGCGATGTCGCAGAGCTCAATGGCCTTTGCCATATCCTTGTCCTGATAGGCGAAGACGGCAGCGAAGCGGGCTACCTGTCCGAAGTAGGCCTTCTGGAACTCACGGTCGCAGTTCTTGAAAAGGGGAGCAGCGTCGCTCTCGGCAAACATCTGCCAGTACTTGCGTGCTGTGGCGTTGTCCTTGGCCTGTACGGCTTCCTGACCGGCGTTGACGAGCTGGTTACGGGGCTGTACCCAGAGGCGCTGGGCGTTCTTGTCGGCATACTTGGGGGCAATCTTGCCCTTCTCGTTGGGCTGCTGGTCGTATTTGTCGCACTCAATAGCCATGAGCAATGCATTGTAGGCAGAAGTAGACATCAGTTCGTTGTCGACGGGCTTCTCTTGCTGTCCCATCTGGGCGGCGAGCTGGTTCTCGGTCACGATCGTACTCTGCTTGTTGAAAGCGTCGTAAGCCAGGTCGACGAGCATATTGTAGGCAGCTGCTTTCTCCTGAGCGTTGGCGAGTTGATCAATAGAGCTCTTCACAAGGGCTTCTGCTTCGGCGTAACCTAAGCCCTTGAGGGATTTCTTAAGCGCCTTGAAGGCGTCACTGTCACCGGCAAAAGCGGTAGCACTGGCTACCAGCATCATTGCCATCATCATTAACTTTTTCATAAGCTTGAATTTAGTTTGGAAATGGTTATTATTAATTGTTATTATTCTCTGTGTCGAAAGCTTCGTCGACGGGAGCATCGGTGATGGGGTCCTCATCGAGCACCTCGGCCTCCTCTACGTCCTCTTCCTGTGACGAGGTCACCTTGCAGACGCTGGCGATGGTGTCGTTCTTCTTGGCGAGGTTGATGAGGCGTACGCCCTGGGTGGCACGGCCCATGACACGCACGTCGGCGACCTTCAGGCGGATGAGGATGCCAGACTTGTTGATGATCATGAGGTCGTTCTCGTCGGTGACCACCTTGATGGCCACGAGGCGTCCGGTCTTCTCGGTGATGGCGAGGGTCTTCACACCCTTGGTGCCACGGTTCGTCTTGCGGTAGTCTTCCACCTCGGAGCGCTTGCCGTAGCCGTTCTCAGAGACCACCATGATGGTCTCGACGTTGGGATCGTTGACGCAGACCATGCCTACCACCTCGTCGTCGTCGCCGTCGAGCTGCATACCGATCACACCCGTTGCCACACGGCCCATGGCGCGTACCTTATCTTCATTGAAGCGTACGGCGCGTCCGTTGCGGTTGGCCAGCAGCAGTTCGTTGTGGCCGTTGGTGAGGCGAACGCCTACCACCTCGTCGCCCTCATTGATGTTGATGGCGATGACACCGGCGGCACGCACGTTCTTGTAGGCATCGAGGCGGGTCTTCTTGATGATACCCATCTTGGTGGCGAACACCACATAGTGGGACTGCATGAACTCGGTGTCGTTGAAGTTCTTGATGCGCAGCACGGCGTTGATGGAGTCGTCGGGCTCGATATTGAGCATGTTCTGAATGGCGCGGCCCTTGGAGTTCTTATCGCCCTCGGGAATCTCGTAGCACTTCTGCCAGTAGCAGCGGCCCTTCTGGGTGAAGAAGAGCAGCGTGTTGTGCATTGTGGCGGGATAGATATACTCGGTGAAGTCGTTGTCGCGGTGACGGGCTGCCTTGGCGCCTACGCCTCCCCTGCCCTGCTCGTGGAACTCGGTGAGCGGCGTGCGCTTGATGTAGCCCATATGGCTGATGGTGATGACCACAGGATCGTCGGGATAGAAGTCCTCGGCGTTGAACTCATGGTCGAACGGTATAATCTCCGTGCGGCGCTGGTCACCATACTTCTCCTTCACCTCGAGCAGGTCGTTCTTCATCACTTCCTTACAACGCTCGGGGTTGTCGAGGATTTCCTGCAAGTCGGCAATGAGTTTCTGCAGGTCGTCGAACTCCTGATGGAGCTGATCGACACGCAGGCCCGTGAGTTGTGCGAGACGCATGTCAACGATGGCCTTCGACTGGAGCTCGTCGAGTTCGAAACGCTGTTCGAGGTTACGCTGGGCATCGGTCGGCGTCTTACTGTTGCGGATAATGTGTACCACCTCATCGATATTGTTCACAGCAATGATCAAACCTTCAAGGATGTGGGCACGCTCCTGAGCCTTGCGCAGATCGTACTTGGTGCGACGGATGGTCACATCATGACGGTGCTCCACGAAGTACTTCACGCATTCCTTCAGCGTAAGCAGACGGGGACGGCCTTTTACGAGAGCGATGTTATTCACTGAGAATGAGCTCTGTAGGGCTGTCATCTTAAAGAGCTTGTTGAGCAGCACATTGGCGTTGGCATCGCGCTTCACATCGACCACGATACGCATGCCCTGACGGCCTGACTCGTCGTTGACGTTGGCCACACCCTCAATCTTGTGCTGGTTGGCAAGGTCGGCGATATAGGCCACGAGATCGGCCTTGTTCACGCCGTAGGGAATCTCGGTGACGACGATCTTGTCGTGGGTCTCGCCACTCTCGATCTCGGCCTTGGCACGCATCACGATACGTCCGCGACCGGTCTCGTAGGCATCACGCACGCCCTGGAGTCCGTAGATATAGGCGCCCGTGGGGAAGTCAGGACCGGGGATGAACTGCATCAGTCCGTCGGTGTCGATATCGGGGTTGTCGATATAGGCACAGCAGCCGTCAATGACCTCACCCAGGTTGTGGGTAGGCATGTTCGTGGCCATACCGACGGCAATACCATTACCACCGTTCACCAGCAGGTTAGGTATCTTCGTGGGCATCACTGTCGGCTCTACGAGGGAGTCGTCGAAGTTGGGCGCCATATCGACGGTATCCTTGTCGAGGTCGTCCATGATGTGCTCACCCATCTTAGAGAGTCGGCACTCCGTGTATCGCATGGCAGCGGGAGAGTCGCCATCGACGGAACCGAAGTTACCCTGGCCGTCGACCAGCGTGTAGCGCATGTTCCAGTCCTGTGCCATACGCACGAGGGCACCATAGACGGACGAGTCGCCGTGGGGGTGGTACTTACCAAGCACCTCACCGACTACGCGCGCACATTTCTTATAAGGTTGGGTGGATACGTTGTTGATGTTCATCATACCGTAGAGGATACGGCGGTGGACGGGCTTGAAGCCGTCGCGTACATCGGGAAGGGCACGTGCCACAATGACTGACATGGAGTAGTCGATGTAGCTCGATTTCATCTCTTCCTCAATGTTGATCTTCAAAATTCTGTCGTTGTCAAATGTCTGATCCATTTCTTATTTTTTATCCTTTATTTTTTTCAGCAACTTTGCGTTTAAGGCACTTTTCAGGCCCGCTGACGCGTTTTTAACCGTGCAAAGGTAGACATTTTTTTCCATCCGACCAAACCTTTTAAGCTATTTTAGCGGAAACTTTTTCGGGAAGAATGGCATGATGTTTGCAGGAAATGTTGTATCTTTGCACAAAAATAGATAAAATAGTAAATAGTAAATCACTAAATAGTAAATCAAGTGACGAGTCAATTTTCGCCGAAAGTGTCAGAGATACTCGCTTTCTCCAGAGAGGAGGCAGCGAGACTCGCCAGCCGTTCCGTAGGACCGGAACACCTGCTGCTGGGCATGCTCAGGAGCAATGACGGTCCTGTGGTCGACCTCTTTCATCGTCTGAACCTGAACCTCCAGTCTGTTAAGACCGAACTGGAGATGCGTGTCAGGGAGGACGAGATCGGGCGCCCCATACACACCACAGATCTGGTGCTGAACGAGAAGGCGAGCAACATTCTGAAACTGGCCGTGCTGGAGGCCCGTATCCAGCATACAAACAAAGTAGACGAACAGCACCTGCTGCTGGCCATCCTTCACGATGCCGTCAACAACGGTGCCAAACAAGTATTAGAACTGAACAACATGAACTACGAAGACGCCATGGCCATGCTCTATGCGCCACAGAATAAGGAGATTAAGAACGGTATAGGTCTTCCCGACGAAGATGAGGAAGACTTCGAGGAGACGGGAACTTCCGCCTCTTCGGGACAATCCGGCAATGCCAGGAATTCAGGGTCAACCACTACCGCCCAGAAGAAGACCGCCTCGAAGACGCCAGTGCTCGATACCTTTGGTACCGACCTCACGCTGGCTGCCGCCGAAGGAAAGCTCGACCCCTGTGTGGGACGTGAGAAGGAGATACAGCGTATCATCGAGATCCTCGGACGAAGGAAGAAGAACAACCCCATCCTCATCGGTGAGCCTGGTGTCGGTAAGAGTGCGATCGTGGAAGGTCTGGCACAACTGATTGCCGATCACCGCACATCGCCCATGCTTTTCGGAAAACGTATCTATACGCTGGATATGACGGGTGTGGTAGCCGGTACGAAGTACCGCGGACAGTTCGAGGAGCGTCTGAAGGCCCTGATGAAGGAACTGGAGGCCAATGATGACGTCATCGTGTTCATCGACGAGATACACACCATCATAGGCGCCGGCTCTACCCCAGGTAGTATGGATGCCGCCAATATCATGAAACCCGCTCTTGCAAGGGGAACCATACAGTGTATCGGTGCCACGACACTCGACGAGTACCGTAACTCCATTGAGAAGGACGGAGCCCTTGAGCGCCGTTTCCAGAAGGTACAGGTGGAGCCCACGACGAATGACGAGACGCTACAGATACTGCGTAATATCAGGGACCGCTATGAGCACCACCATCATGTCACCTATACTGACGAGGCATTGGTGGCATGTGTCAAATTGACAGACCGCTATGTGACAGACCGTTTCATGCCTGACAAGGCTATCGATGCCCTCGACGAAACGGGATCACGCGTACATCTCGGCAATACGCAGGTGCCGCCTGAGATTGTGGAGAAGGAAAAGGAGATGGCGCGCGTTAAGGAGAAGAAGCAACAGGCCGTCAAGAATCAGGACTTTGAACTGGCTGCCGGATACCGTGACCGTCAGACGGTGTTGGAAACCGAACTGAAGTTGCTGAATGAGCGTTGGAGGTCTGGCGAGGGAGAAGAGCGTCAGATAGTGGATGCCGAACAGGTGGCTGAGGTTGTCTCGATGATGACCGGTGTGCCCGCCCAGCGGATGGCTGAGGAAGAGGGTATCCGTCTGAAGGGAATGGCCCAGGAACTGAAGAATGCCGTGATCGGCCAGGACGCCGCCATCGACAAGATGGTGAAAGCCATCCAGCGCAACCGTGTGGGACTGAAAGACCCGAACCACCCTATTGGCGTGTTCATGTTCCTTGGTCCTACTGGTGTCGGCAAGACTTACCTGGCCAAGAAACTCGCAGAGTTTATGTTCGGCAGTAGCGATGCCCTGATACGTATCGACATGAGCGAGTATACGGAGAGCTTTAACACTTCAAGGCTCATCGGTGCACCTCCGGGCTACGTGGGATATGAGGAAGGCGGCCAGTTGACGGAACGCGTGAGACGGCATCCCTACTCCATTGTCTTGCTTGACGAGATCGAGAAGGCCCACGCCAATGTGTTCAATCTCCTGTTGCAGGTGTTGGATGAAGGACGCCTGACAGACGGTAACGGACGTTTTGTGGACTTCCGTAACACGGTGATCATCATGACCTCTAATGCCGGCACCAGACAACTGAAGGATTTCGGTCGCGGCGTAGGTTTCAGCGCATCAGGCCAGACAGGTCTCGCACTCAACGAACAGGACAAGCAACATGCCCGTGATATCGTGCAGAAAGCGCTCTCGAAGCAGTTCTCTCCGGAATTCCTGAACCGTCTGGATGAGATCATCACCTTCGACCAGCTTGACATAGAGGCCATCAAACGTATCATTGACGTGGAACTGAAGAGTCTCTATGCACGGATAGAGCAGATCGGCTATCGCATCAACCTCTCCGACGAGGCCAAGGCTTTCGTCGCTTCGAAGGGCTATGATGTGCAGTTCGGTGCCCGACCCCTGAAGCGAGCCATACAGAACTACATAGAAGACGGCATCAGTGACATCATCGTGAACGGTGGGTTGCCATTAGGTTCCGTCATACATATCACCCTGCATGAAAACAAAAATGAGTTAGTGTTCAACTAACTCATTTATTTATTTCAGAGTACTCGGATTACTCAGAGTATTTGGATTACTCAGAGATTCTTGCATTCTTCGAACCACAAGGCATAAGAGGCGTCACTTGGCATGCGCCAGTCACCACGAGGCGACAGACTCACGCTACCCACCTTCGGACCGTCGGGCATGCAGGAACGCTTGAACTGCTGGGTGAAGAACCTGCGGCAGAACACGGTGAGCCATTTCTTCACCGTCTCCTCGTCGTAAAGGGCCTCACGACCTTCTACTGGCGAAGCCGTGCAGAAAGCTTTCTTGGCAAGCAGGAAGATCTTCTTCGGTGAGAAGCCATAACGCAGGAAGTAGTAGATGAAGAAGTCATGCAGTTCGTAGGGACCGACGAGGTCTTCTGTCTTCTGCTTGATCTGGCCTTGTTCGTCGGCGGGAATGAGCTCGGGGGATATGGGCGTGTCAACAATGTCGAGCAGCGTGTCTGTAGCCATCTCCCCGGCAATGTAACTCACGATGTAACGGATGAGAGTCTTTGGCACGCCTGCGTTCACACCATACATCGACATGTGGTCGCCATTGTATGTGGCCCATCCAAGGGCGAGTTCCGAGAGGTCGCCGGTACCTACCACGATGGCATTCTCCTGATTAGCCACGTCCATCAGTATCTGAGTACGTTCACGGGCCTGGGCATTCTCATAGGTCACGTCGTGAACTTTCGGGTTATGTCCGATATCCTCGAAGTGCTGGGTGACTGCCTTGGAGATGTTGATCTCACGAATGGTCACGCCCAGTGTCTCCATCAGTTTTACGGCGTTGTTATGAGTTCGGTCGGTCGTGCCGAAGCCTGGCATTGTAATGCCGATGATGCCTTTGCGGTCGAGACCAAGTTTATCGAACGCTTTCACAGAGACGAGCAGGGCAAGCGTAGAGTCAAGACCACCGCTGATGCCGATGACTGCCTTCTGGGCGTTGATATGGTAGAGGCGCTTGGCAAGTCCGGACACCTGGATGTTCAGAATCTCTTCACAGGTCTCGGCCATCTGTTCCTCTTTGGGAATGAATGGATGCGGGTCGACATCTCTGAGTAAGTCGAACTCTTTCGGCGATATCGGCTTACAGTTGATGATATTGGCATGTGCACCGCGTTGTGCGTTGATGAACGTCGTATTGGTGCGCCGTTCTGCACGGAGTTTTTCTACGTCAATCTGGCAGGACTGTATCTGTGGCTGTATCGAGAAGCGCGAGCCCTCAACCAGCAGTTTTCCGTTTTCAAAGATCAGCGCATTACCGCCAAACACCATATCCTGAGTTGACTCTCCGAATCCGCAACTTGAATAGACGTATGCACTAATGGTGCGAGCACTCTGCTGGGCGAGCAGCGATTTCAGATAGGTGTTCTTGCCGATGAGCTCATCGCTTGCCGAGAGGTTAAGGATGATGTCGGCTCCTGCCAGTGCCAGATTATTGCTCGGGGGAATCGGTGCCCAGACATCCTCGCAGATCTCCACGCCGAACTTCATACCGTCGCCTGTTGCGAAAAGAAGGGGTTCGGCACTCACGTGTACAGGACTGCCTGCGAAGTAGATGTCGGTGGGATTAAGATCCTGGGCAGAAGCGAACCACCGCTTCTCATAGAATTCTGCGTAACTGGGCAGATAGGTCTTCGGAATGATACCAAGCAGTTGTCCACCTTGAATGACTGCGGCACAGTTGTAGAGCAGGCTGTTAATCACCACCGGCAGACCGACCACCGTGATGATATCGAGTTTGCGGGTGAAGTCGAGCAACACCATCACACCCTGTTCAGCACGGTCGAGCAGAGCCTGTTCCTTAAACAGATCCTGACAGGTGTAGCCTGTGATACAAAGTTCCGGCAGCACCATCACCTCGATGCCCCTACCCTCGGCCTGCGCAATCAGACTCTCTATCTGCTGCACGTTGTACTCCACGTCAGCCACCTTTACTGCTGGTACTGCGGCGGCCACCTTTACAAATCCGTATTTCATACCTTTATCTTTTGAACGTCGTTTTCAATCAGTGTGTATATGAGCGCCGGCTGCTCAAAGAAGTCGTTCTCGCGGAAAGCATGAAGCTTGTAGAACTTCATGGTATCCACGTTCAGTTGAGCGTTCACCGGAGGTTTCTGAAGGAAGGGCTTATCACGTTTGTAGGCCACCATCTGCACAATGGTATGCTCCAGTGCATTGAGATCCTCACGTCCGAACTCCTCGATGAACTCCTTGGTGTTCGGCTCAAGTTCTCCTTCGGCACGTAACGTCCAGGCGTTGTTCTCGCCTGTCATGTAGGTATAGCGAAGATAGTAGTTCGAATCGTTTACAAGATAGCTCTCAAAGCGTGTCTGTGTGAGCTCCTTCACATCCATGGGCACAAAGGCGAGATAAGCACTCAGTCTGTCACCACCACGACGCTCTTCTGGTTTCGGTCGGAATGTGATTGACTTGTCGGCTGGGTCTGTCTCCTCTTCCTCTTCGTCGTTCATCTTCTGTGCGGCCTTCATCGATGAGGCTTTCACCTCCACCAAGTGGCCAGTGCCGTAGTCTTCGTCGCCGACAACCACAACTTCCGTCTTCAGCATGGGAACCTGAAAGCCGTCCTCGTCCTCTACAAGTACGATGTTTTTGCCTTGGAATCCGGCCACCCGGCCTCCTCCAATCTCATTCAGGAATCTGACTTGATCACCTATTTTCATCTCTTAATGATTCATTTCTGGGGACAAAGGTAAAAAAAAATGCCTGAACCACCAAAGATTCAGGCAATTTTCTTACTTCTGGGGATCTTGTTCCTCATTCGAGGCCGAAGAGGATTTTCAAACCACCGTCTACACCCGAGAAGCCCATGAAGGCCAGTGAGAGCAGACCGGCAGAGAGCATGACGATGGCCATTCCCTGCATTCCCTTGGGGATTTTCACTAATTCCAGCTGTTCACGCATGCCGGCAAAGACTGTCAGCGCCACACCGAAGCCTATGGCTGTAGAGAAGGCATAGACGACGGACTGCAGCAGGTTGAAGTCTTTCTGGATGACGAGGATGGCCACGCCCAGCACGGCACAGTTCGTCGTAATCAGGGGCAGGAAGATACCGAGCGCCTGGTACAGCGCAGGCGACACTTTCTTCAGCACAATCTCAACCATCTGCACCAACGATGCGATGACAAGGATGAAGGCGATGGTCTGAAGATATTGCAGACCGAAGGCATCGAGCACGTATTTCTGCACCAGCCAGGTAACAATGGTGGCCAGCGTCAGCACGAAGGCCACAGCTGCCGACATGCCCAGCGAGGTGTCTATCTTCTTTGATACGCCAAGGAACGGACAAATGCCCAGGAACTGTGACAACACGATGTTGTTCACGAAGATGGCGGAAATGAATATTAGGATGTATTCCATAAGTCGTTATTACGTTATTTCGTTATATCGTTATTTCGTCAAATTGTCAAATCGTCATTTCAACAATTCTTTTTTGCGGCGTTAGGAGTTGCGCAGCTTGTTGACGATGGCGATGAGGAAGCCGAGGGTGATGAACGCTCCCGGAGGCAATACAAAGAGAAGAATGTTATAGGTCTCGGGCAGAAGCGTCAGTCCGAAAACAGAACCATTGCCCAGCAATTCACGGCAGATGCCGAGAAGCGTCAGACCAATCGTAAAACCTAGACCAATACCGATACCGTCAAAGAGGGATGCCAATGGCGATTGCTTGGAAGCAAAACCCTCTGCACGGCCAAGGATGACACAGTTAACCACAATCAGCGGGATGAACAGTCCGAGGGCTGCGTCGATATCAGGCAGGTAGGCCTTGATGACCATCTGCAGGATGGTTACAAAGGCAGCGATCACGACGATGAACACCGGTATGCGCACCTTGTCGGGGGTGACAGATTTCAGACACGAGATAACAACATTGGTACAGATGAGTACAGCCATTGTGGCCAGACCCATCGACATGCCGTTCATGGCAGAGGTGGTGGTAGCCAGCGTGGGACACATACCAAGCATCAGGACGAACGTGGGGTTCTCCTTGACAATGCCGTTCTTGATGATATTGACGTAATTCATTTCTGGTCCTCCTTATGTTGTTTAGTGGCACCTGTTTCCACATCGGCAACAGGCGTAGCCTTGTAAGCATTATAAGCATTGTTCACAGCGAGCAGGAATGCGCGAGAGGTAATGGTAGAGGCTGTGATGGCATCCACCTGACCTCCGTCCTTCGAGACAGTAAGCGGCTCTTTGGGGTCTTTGCCGATGATGTCACCCTTCTCACCCTTCTGGAACCAGCGGTCGGCCTTCGCACCAAGGCCTGGGGTCTCGGCATGCTCAAGAAGTGTGTAACCAAGAATCTGTCCTTCGGGGTTGAATCCGACAAGTACTTTCAGGTTTCCACCGAAACCACCTGTCACACTCTCAACAGCTGCTCCGAGATCCTGTCCCTGAGCGTCCTGTGTCTGATAGATGATAAAGGTGAGTTCCTTGCCCTTGGCATCGTTCTGGCGTACGGTGTCTGTCTTTGCAACCTTCAGTTCGTCGACACACATCACACTCTTGATACCATCGGCCAGGGCCTTCGCCTTCTGGTCGTTAATCGGTCCTTCGGTGAGGTGGTTCACATAGGCGAGAATACCGCCCATGACAACGGCCACACCCGTAAGTACCAGTACCATATTTAATAAAGATGATTCAAGTTTCTTCATATCGTTGTCCTCCTTATTTCTTGGCAGGCACTTCTCCGAAGCGCTTGGGTTTCACATAATTGTTAATCAGAGGCGTAAACGCATTCATAATGAGAATGGCAAACGACATACCCTCGGGATAGGCACCCCAGTTACGGATGACGACGGTGAGGAAACCGATGGCAACACCATAGATCAGTTGTCCCTTCGGGGTCATCGGACTCGTCACATAGTCGGTTGCCATGAAGATGGCACCCAGCATCAAACCGCCGGAGAGGATCACGGAGATAGGGTCGGCATAGGCGGGATTAGCCAGATGAAGCAGACCGGCAAAGACGAACACCGTGCCGAGGATGCTGACGGGGATGTGCCAGGTGATGATATTCTTCCACAGCATAAAGAGCAGGCCGATGATCAGAGCCAGCGCACAGATCTCACCCATCGCACCGGCACCGTCGGGATGGTTACCAAGGAAGAGGTCGAGCGATGAGGGCAGTTGATTGAGGATCGAGGCGTCACCGGTCTTGATGGCATCTTTCATGATGGCCAACGGCGTGGCGCCTGTCTCAGCATCAAGATAGCTACTGAGCTGGCCTATCTTCGGCCAGGTCGTCATCTGCGCGGGGAAAGCCACCAGCAACGCCGCACGACCTACAAGTGCCGGGTTGAAGAGATTATTGCCGAGACCTCCGAACGTCATCTTGGCTACACCGATGGCGAAGAGCGCACCGATGATGATGATCCAGATGGGGAGATTCGACGGTAGATTAAACGCCAGGAGCAGACCCGTGAGAATGGCCGAGCCGTCACAGATGGTCAGACGCTCCTGTCTCAGGATATATTTGCTGATAGCCCACTCAAAGAATACGCAGGCTGCCACACTCGTGGCCGTCACAATGACGGAACCCAGGCCGAAGAAGTAGAACGAGACAAGAAGTGCCGGCATCAGGGCGATGATGACGCCGTACATGTTGCGCTCAACGGTATCGGTGCCATGGGCGTGTGGCGATAATGAAACTATTAATTTACTCATATTATATTATTCCTTATTTTTTTGCAGATCTTGCACGGATAATTCCCATAACGATGGACTTGCCCAGACGGATATTGTCGAGCAGCGGACGATGGGCTGGACAGGTGAACTGACACGAGCCACACTCGATACAGCTGACGATATCCTCTCTCTCGGCACGCTCCCAGTTCTTCACCTCAGAGAGTTTGGCCAGCAGATAAGGCTCCAGTCCCATCGGACAGGCACCGACACACTTGGCACAACGGATGCAAGGCTCTGGCTCCTTCCGACGGGCCTCGTCGTCGGAGATGATCGTTACGGAATTGGTTCCCTTGCAGATGGGCACCTCCGTCGATGTGAGGGCTTTACCCATCATCGGGCCACCGGCTAACAGTTTGTTATCACCCTCGGGCATACCGCCACAGGCATCAATAAGATCTTTCATAGGTGTACCCATGCGTACAAGGAAGTTGCCGGGATTCTGGAGTTTCTTACCTGTCACCGTGGTGTAACGCTCAAACAAGGGCTTATGCTTCATGACTGCCTCATAAACGGCAAAGGCCGTACCAACGTTCTGCACGATGGCTCCCACATTCACCGGGATAGCAGGAGGAGCAGGCACCTGACGACGGATGACGGCATCCACAAGCTGTTTCTCACCACCCTGCGGATAACGCTGCTTCAGGGGAACGACCTCAACACTATATTTGGAACCACCAAATTTCTCTGCGCATTTCTTGGTGAGCAGTTCGATGGCGGCAGGCTTATTGGTCTCTATGCCGATATATCCGGTCGTAACCTTCGCAGCCATCATCAACAGTTCCAGTCCGACGAGAATCTCATCAGCCTTCTCCATCATCAGACGGAAGTCGGCTGTGATATAAGGCTCACACTCTACCGCATTGATGATCACACACTCAGCCTTGGCTGTTGGCGGAGGGGTGAGTTTGATGAATGTAGGGAATCCGGCACCACCCATTCCCGTGATACCAGCCTCCTTCACACGATTGATAATCTCCTCGGGGGTGAGTTCGGGATGAGCTTCTACTGTCTCCAGCTTATCAGAGCGGTCGATGGTCTCTTCCCACTCGTCGCCCTCCACATTAATAATAATGACCGGCTTGCGATAACCTGTAGCATCGATGGCGGTATCAATCTTGAAGACCGTACCACTAACGGATGAATAGATAGGTGCGGACACAAAACCACCAGCTTCGGCAATCATTGTTCCCACCTTCACCTTGTCACCTTTCTGTACCACAGGCTTGGCAGGGGCACCGATATGCTGACTCAGGGGGAAGATCGCCTGCTTAGGCAGAGCTGCCACCTTGGTTACGGCATCATTGGTCAGTTTGTTCTCTTCGGGGTGGATACCACCTATACGGAATGTTCTGATATTCATGCTTTTGCCTCCTCTTTCTTTTCGGGTTCAACATCGGCTTTCGGAGCTGCGGGTTCCTTGGGTTTCGGCGCTGGTGGTGGCGTGGGGAAATTCACGTCACGAATGGCCTTCTTAGGACATACCGTCACACACTTGCGGCACAGACGACACTTCTCCGGGTCGATGTATGCCAGATTGTTCTCTACGGTAATGGCCCCGAACGGACACTCCTTCTCACACTTTCCACAGCCGATACAACTCACGGCACAGGCCTTCATAGCTACGGGACCCTTGTCCTTGTTGACACAGGAGACAAAGACTCTCCTACCCTTCGGTCCCTTCTTGCGAAGTTCGATGATGCCTCGGGGACAAGCCTTCACACAGGCTCCGCAGGAAGTACACTTGTCGTCGTCAACTTCAGGAATACCCGTCTCGGGATTCAGATGGATGGCATCGAACTGACAGGCTGCCACACAGTCGCCGCAACCCAGACAGCCAAAGCCACAAGCTGTCTCGCCGGCACCGCATGCATGCATGGCAGCACAGGTGCGAAGTCCGGCATACTCGGCAATGCGAGGACGACGCTCACATGTGCCATTACATCTCACTACTGCCACCTTCGGCTCACCATTGGCAATCGCCATACCGAGCAGGTCGGCCACCTTTCCCATCACATCGGCGCCTCCCACAGGACAGCTCAAGCCTTCGATGGAACCGGCGTCAGCCCCCTTTACCAGAGCGTCAGCCATACCTCCGCAGCCGGCAAATCCACAACCGCCACAGTTGGCACCGGGCAGCAGTTCATTGACCTGAGCAATGCGGGGGTCTTCATAGACAGCAAATTTCTTGGAGGCAGCAAACAGCACGACAGCTGCTATCAGGCCGATGGCCCCCAAGACAATGACTGCAATCAAGATAAAATTCATAAAAGCTCAATATTTAGTTTATTTATTCTTCCAAATGAAATGAGATCTGCCTGCTTATGCTATCGCGTCGCAGCCACAACAAGAAATAATAAGGTACCAATGAAGCTAAGGCCGACAAGGCTGCCAGACCTTCATTACCTGTCAGGTATAAAACCACAACAAGCACACCTAAGAGCAACAGGAACGGCATCACAAAACCTAGCTGCAGCGCCTTTCTGGCCACATTCCCCGAAGCCCATACCGTTACCTCCTGACCTATCTGGAACTGGGAAGTGTCGGCATCAAAAACCTCTACGATCTTCTCCTTCGATTCAGCAGCATGACAATGACCTGCTATCTTGCAGGCACCACATGCAGACGTCTGAAGGATACGCACCTTGACACATCCTTCTGACGCAGACTCTACTGTCCCTGAATGACTTATCTTTGTATGCACCTTGCAAAGGTACAAAAAATATAAGTATCTTAGGTCAATAATTAAGTATTTTTTGAAAAAAGAACCGTAATCGTTTGCAAATACAGCCTATTCTTCCTGACTGGAGAGCATCTCGAACTTACGGGCTTCATTAATGTGGTACACTTCTTCCAAATGCGCACGGTAGTCTTCCTTGGCATAATCCATCAGTCGGATCTCATAGTCGCTCGTGATGGAGAAATACTGCAGGAACTCCTGTTCATTGATCTCTGTGTACTCTTCCGGCTCCCTGCTGTCAACTGAGAACAGGCATAGTTTGTCTACCGGGAAATAGTCATCGTCCAGCGAGTAGAGCCAAAGCGAATACTCGCCGTCACTCTCGTCCGCCGCGATGATGATGAGTCTTGCACCGATCGTCTCGGGCAGGGAGATGGCCTTCGGATGACGACAGTCTACCAGATTCATATATTCAGCCACATCCTTACCAACTTCCTTGTATGACGGAAGCATGCGGACATAGTCCTCGTCATAACTCAGAGGCAAGGGCTGTATCTCAAGGCTGTCAAAGAACAACTTCATGGGATTATCAGACGTTTCAAGGTCAACTCCCTGTAGTGCCAACTTCTCCTTAATCTCAAGAGCTTTTACGCTGTCGAGCTTATGCTGGAGTTCTTCCGGTGACATCTTCCTGCCACCGCCGCATGACACCATCAAGAGTGTCACGACTAATAATACCAAGCCTTGTCTCATCTTATTCTATAGTTTGATTTTCTTCTTGACGACCTTGCTCTCATTCTGCAGACGGTCAAGGGCGGTGACGGCATATACCCACTTTTCCGAGCCGCGTTCGTAGGGTAACTTGTAAAACGGCTGGTTGGTGATGGCTACAATCTTGGCGGGATTGCTGATATCCAGCTTCTCACCCTTACGGAAACGGTAGACCACATACTTGACGGCCTTGTCTTCCCATGAATCTCCCTTAGGAGCCGTCCAAAATAGGATGTAACCGTCTTCAGTCCAGATGGGTTTCATCTTTCTCACACTCTTCGGCGCCTTACCGTCGATGAAGGGCATAGAAGGTTGAAGGGCGGGATACTTCCAATACACGTTACGAAGGTTTGAACCGTAGTTGCCGATATTATCGACAGCTGCTTTAGCATACCATAGTACGGTACCGCTGACGTTTGGCATCTGACGGTGCAGGGCCATCTTTGCTGCCTGCTGATGAATCTGAGGATTCTTCTTGTCTGGAGCCTTAGCTGTGCGTTCCACATCCTCTCCGATGATGAGCGGGCGGGCGTTAGCATACTGGTTCCACCAGTTGATGAGCGTTTCATAGTCGGCTGCCTTATGGCCTATCTCCCAATAGATCTGCGGCACGCAATAATCGAGCCAGCCATTGTTCACCCACATCAACACGTCGGCATAGAGGTCATCGTAGTTCTGGGTACCATTGGTGTTACTGCCTACATACGATGTGCTCCTGTTGCGGTAGATACCGAACGGCGATATACCCACCTTCACCCAGGGCTTCGTCTCATGCACGGTCTTATAAACTTGTTCGATGAAGAGGTTCACGTTATAACGGCGCCAGTCACCCTGATCCTTGATGCCGTTGGGATGATCCAGAAACAGTTCATCGTCAGGTATGCTCTCTCCCTTCACGGGATAAGGATAGAAATAGTCGTCCATATGCAGACCGTCTATGTCGTAACGACTGACGATGTCCTTCACAACTTCACAGATATAGTCACGGTTCTCAAGGATACCGGGATTGAGAATGAACTGGCCGTCGTATGCAAAACAGTTCATCGGCTTCTGCACGGTGATATGTCTCTGGTCTAACTGCTTGGTACCCTTTGTCTTAGCCCTATATGGATTAATCCATGCGTGAAGTTCCATACCGCGCTTGTGGCATTCGGTAATCATCCATTGCAGCGGGTCCCAATATGGCGATGGCGCCTTGCCCTGCTGTCCTGTTAGGAACCGGCTCCACGGCTCCAGCTTGCTCTCATAGAGGGCGTCGCACTCCGGACGCACCTGAAAGATGATGACGTTGACGCCGTCTTTCTGCAACTCGTCGAGTTGGTAGGTCAGCGTACTCTGCATTTTCTTGGTACCTATGCCCTGGAACTGTCCGTTCACACATTGTATCCATGCTCCGCGCATCTCACGCTTCTGGGCTTCTGAAGCGACTGTCAGCATCAAGGCCGACAAAAACATTATGATCCTTATCATTCGAATAGATTTAGTTTATTCTTCCTTGCTTCCTCCAACGACTGCAGCTTCTCCTGAGTCTGAAGGTAATCCTCACGCAACTCCTGATATTTCCTTGTCAGCTCCTGCTCCACATGCTCGCCGTCGTTCATCAGTCGGGCAGCGACAATGGCATTCTGAGAAGCATCTTTCATCCAGACCACAGAACCTCCATATACAGGAGCAATCTTCAGGGCCACATGCAGCTCACTCGTTGTGGCTCCGCCAATCATGATGGGTATATCCATTCCAGACCTCTGGAGTTCCTTAGCCACATTGACCATCTCCTCAAGGCTTGGCGTGATCAGACCACTCAGTCCTATCATATCCACTTTTTCTTCCTTGGCCTTTCGCACAATCTGCTCGGCAGGAACCATCACACCCATATCTATGACCTCGTAGCCATTACACGACATAACGACACTGACGATATTCTTTCCGATGTCGTGCACATCGCCCTTAACCGTGGCCAGCAACACTTTTCCAGCACGCTTGGAAGTCTTTCCTGACTCGATAAAGGGCTTCAGGATGCTTACGGCCTGTTTCATCGTACGGGCCGTCTTCACCACCTGCGGAAGAAACATCTTTCCTTCTCCGAACAGGCGTCCTACGGTGTTCATGCCTGCCATCAGAGGCCCCTCGATAATATCTACAGCTCGGGGATATTTCACCAAAGCTTCCTTCAGGTCTTCTTCCAGATAGTCGCCGATACCCTTTACCAGAGCCTGCGACAGACGCTCCTCGACAGGAGTTTCTAATCTGCTAGTATCGCTAGTTTGACTAGTTAAACTAGTTCCACTAGTCTCGCTAGTCTGACTAGCCTTACTCGTCAGCTCGTTAGCCAGCTCCGTAAGACGCTCTGCAGCATCGCTTCTGCGGTTCAGAATGACATCTTCTATGATATCAAGCTGCTCTTGAGGAATGTCGCTATATATTACTTTAGATGAGGGATTTACGATGCCAAAGTCCATGCCTTTCTGTATGGCGTGATAGAGGAACACGGCATGCATAGCCTCACGGATATAGTTGTTTCCCCTGAAGGAGAACGAGAGGTTGCTGACACCGCCGCTCACGTGTGCGCCGGGCAGATTCTCACGTATCCACCCTGTGGCTCGGATATAGTCGGCGGCATAGGCATCATGCTCCTCCATACCTGTGGCCACAGCCAGCACATTAGGGTCGAAGATGATGTCCAGCGGATTCATGCCCACCTGTTCTGTGAGGATACGGTAGGCTCTCTCGGCTATCTCTATGCGACGCTCGTAGGTGGTCGCCTGTCCCTGTTCGTCGAAACACATCACCACCACAGAGGCGCCGAGCCTCTTCACGTCTTTGGCATGTTCGATGAATTTCTCTTCTCCCTCCTTCAACGAGATGGAGTTGACGATGGTCTTTCCCTGCACACACTTCAGACCCGCCATGATGACCTCCCAGTCGGAGGAGTCGATCATCACGGGCACTCTGGCGATGTCGGGTTCTGAGGAGATGAGGTTGAGGAAGGTCACCATCTCCTTCTTGGCATCCAACAGGCCGTCGTCCATATTGATGTCTATGACCAGCGCCCCGTCTGCCACCTGCTTACGGGCTATGCTCAGCGCCTCGTCATAGTTCTTTTCCTTGATCAGTCTCAGGAACTTGCGTGAGCCAGCCACATTGCAGCGCTCACCAACATTCACAAAGTGCACCTCGGGTGTCACCTCTAGCAGTTCCAGTCCCGACAGCCACATATTCTCCGGCTGTTTGGTGGGCACATGAGGTTTCTTGCCTTCCACCAGCGGTCCGTACAGACGGATGAACGCGTCTGTCGTTCCACAGCAGCCGCCAATGATGTTCACCAGCCCTTCGTCCACCAGTTCACCCATCTTCGGGGCCATGCTCTCTGCCGTCTCGTCATAAAGGCCGAGGGCATTGGGCAGACCAGCATTAGGATGACAACTGATGTACCACGGAGCCTTACGTGCCAGTTGGCGCAGATAAGGCTTCATCTGTGTGGCACCGAAAGAACAGTTCAGTCCGACGGAGAACACAGGATAGGTGCTGATGCTTGCCAGGAAGGCGTCGAGCGTCTGTCCACTGAGCGTACGTCCAGCCAGGTCGCTGATGGTCACAGACACCATGATGGGCAGCTGGCTGTCACGCTGACGCATCACCTGCACGGCTGCGTCGATGGCGCATTTCGCATTCAGAGAGTCGAAGATCGTCTCGATAAGTAGAGCATCTACCCCACCCTCCATCAGACCATCCACTTGTTCCTTGTAAGCAAAGAGCAGTTCGTCGTAGGTCATCTCACGGACAGCAGGATTGCTCACGTCTGGCGACATGGAGAGTGTCTTGTTGGTGGGTCCGATACTGCCCGCCACGAACCTCGGTTTGTCCGTCGTGCTGTATTCGTCAGCCATCCTGCGTGCAATCCTAGCACCTTCCAGTGCCATTTCTCTCGCACGCTCTTCCAGATGATAGTCTGCTTGAGAGATGCGTTGACTACTGAAGGTATTGGTGGTGATGATGTCTGCGCCGGCCTCGAGATAACGGCGGTGGATATCCTCAATCACCTCCGGACGGCTCAGGTTCAGCTCGTCAGTATTGCCGACCTTCCCCATCACAGCCCCGACCATCGTGCCCATAGCACCGTCGAGGATGAGTATCCGTTCCCTGATGATCTCGTTAAGCCTATTCACTCTCACTATCCACTCCTACTTGTACACCTTCATCGCCCTATCCATCTCGCGGCGATCTTCCTTTTCCTTCAAGGTCTGACGCTTGTCAAACTCCTTCTTACCCTTACACAGGGCTATGTCCATCTTGGCCCGGCCCTTATCGTCGATGAACACCAGCAGCGGCACAATGGTGTAGCCCGTCTGCTTGGTGGCACTGGCCAGCTGACGTATCTCGCGCTTGGTGAGCAGCAGTTTACGGTCACGCTTCATCTCGTGGTTGTTGTAGGAACCATAGAAATACGGACTGATGCTCATGCCCTTCACCCAGAGTTCTCCGTTGATGACCGTGCAGTAGGTGTCCACCAGACTGGCCTTACCCAGACGGATGGACTTGATCTCCGTACCCGTGAGCACGATTCCAGCGGTGAAGATCTCGATGAAGAAGTATTCAAACGAAGCCTTCTTGTTCTTTATCTGTACAGGACTCTTCTTCCTGAGTTGTTCTTCTGTCTTATTCACTTTTCACTATTGATGTTTCACATCGAGCTCTTCAACTCAAACACGCCTGTCGGCAACTGCCTGCGCAGCACCTCCAGTTCCATATCCTTGCCTGGCACGATACCATAACTGCGCAGAATCGTCTCCACCGTCTTGCGAGCCAGCTCGGGATGGTTGTTCTCCTCACTCAGATGGCAGAGCCACACCTGCTTCAGGTGCTCAGACATATTCTCGGCTATCACACGTCCACAATCCGTATTCGACAGATGTCCGCTCGCGCTCAGTATCCTTTTCTTCAGATATTCCGGATAAGGTCCTCCCTTCAGCATCTCCACATCGTGGTTGGCCTCGATGATCAGATAGTCTGCCCGTGAGATCACCTCCTTCATCTCGTCGGTCACGGAACCGGCATCGGTGATGATGACAAAGGTAATGCCCTCCACCTGTATCTCATAACCCACGTTCTCGCTGGCGTCGTGGGGTACGGCAAAGGGTCTGACGGTGAAATCGCCCAGAACCACCGACTCGCCCACCTCCAAGAACCTTTTCATGTCCTCGCTCACCTTGCGCTGGATGCAATAGTTGTTGTTGATGCCCTTATGCACCAGCTTTGTGGCATAGACTGGCACCTGATAATCACCACTGAACGAACCGACAGACTTGATGTGGTCGGCATGGTCGTGGGTAATCAGCAAGTGCTTGACGTCATGAAGGGTAACGCCATAGTCCTTGCAATGCTTTTTCAAAGTGCGTAATCCAACACCTATATCTATCATCAGTCCGTCGGTGGCAGTGGCGAGGTAATAGCAGTTACCGCTGCTGCCGCTTCCAAACGATATAAATTTCAACATGTTTTTTATTTTTCGTGCAAAGGTAGTGCAAAATTTCGATTTAGCGAAGAGAATGAGAATAATTTTTCATTCTTGAACGTAAGAAACGTATTCAAATCGAGCACAAAACCAAACAAAATCCTTTTTTTATTTGGTTAGAACGGCATTCCGACGGCGAAATGGAAAGCCAGGTCTCTGCTTAGACGCGGATGGATAATTGGATAATGAGTGTCTTCCGACTCATAGGCTGGATTAATGGCCTTCATACCAAAGTCAAATCGTACGACGAAATAGTCGAAGTTCAGGCGCAGGCCAAGACCGTAGCTGGCAGCCATATCATCCAGTATGCGCGAGAACTTGAACTGTCCCTCGGGCTGGTCTTTATAGTCGCGGATGGTCCAGATGTTTCCTGCGTCGACGAACAGGGCTCCGTAGAATTTCCAGAACAGATGTGAACGGTATTCCAGATTCAGGTCCAGCTTGATGTCACCCGTCTGGGTGATGAAGTTGATTCGTCCGTCCTTGTCCTTGTATCTTCCTGGTCCGAGGCTTCTCACCGTCCATCCTCTCACGCTGTTGGCACCTCCTGCGAAGTAGCGCTTCTCGAAGGGCAGTATGGTGCTGTTGCCGTAGGGATAGGCCACGCCCAGTCCGGCATGCACTACCAGCTGGTTGTTGTTGTCCACATACAGGCGATGGATGAAGTCGATGTCAGCCTTCACATACTGCGCAAAGGCAATGTTGAAGATTTTGTACTGTCCATAGGAGTTGGTCGAGGCATCGATTAGACTGGAATACAGGTTCAGCAGGTTGCCCGATGTCTCGAGGTTGGTCTTCAGAGCCGTCCGGCCGTTGTTGTAGGCATAGCCAAAGCCGATCTTCATGATGAACAGATCCTCATAGTTGTATCTCAGGATGGCGTTCGAGTTCTCCGTGTTGTCGAGATACTCTTTGCGGAAGGTCTCACTGATCCAGGGCATGAACACGTAGTTCAGGTCGATCAGGTCCACACGGTAGTTGCTGAACCTGTTCTGGGGTTTCCACTGGTAGTGCCATCCGGCTGAGAGCACGCGGCGGTGGAACTCAGGCCGGTCCTGAGAGTCGTAGAGCAGCGACACCTCACTGGTGGCGATGATGTTCCTGCGGATGTGGCTACTGAGCAACGGGGCTATGAACCTTGGGAACGAGAGCCTGCTTTCCAAGCTGTACTCGAAGAAGTCCTGATTGCTGTAGCCCTCGAGTCCGCGGATGGCCTCGTAGGCTCCTCTCAGCTGCACGCTGAACAGTTCTGAGCCTCTGAACAGGTTGCGGTTCTGATAGGTCAGCGAGGCCGCCGCACCCAGGTCACCTGCCGTATTAGTACCCTCCGGCTGGAAGCTGATGGTCGAGGGTTTATTGGCCTGTATCTGTATCTTGGCGTCGAGCAGCGTGGTGTCAGGCACCTGCTCGAAACTGATGTTCGTGTACTTCACCGCACTCAGCCTGCCAAAGTGGTTATACGTATTTTGCAGTCCTGATGCCGAATAGGGCTTGCCCTTCTCGATAAAAGTGTTCTCCTCTAGCACATGTCGGCGCAGGTGGATGGTGGAGTCAGCCGATGACATGTTGATGAATTCCAAGTCCCTGATCTGGTATCGGCTGTGCAGGCTGGCACTGTCTTCGATGTCCCTTCGATACGGGTGCAAGGTCATCAGCAGGTCCACGTTGTGCTCCTCCGCATGCTTGCGCGCACGATAGTTAATGAACTCCTTGTTGAAGCGGAAGTATCCCCTGTCCTGCAGCCACGAGGTGATTCCTGTGCGCTCTGCGTTCAGGGCATCGGCGCTGAACTGCATGCCCTCATGGAGCGAGATGCCCCGTTCCATCAGCATATCGGCGATGACGGAGTCCTGTATGTCCGTCTGGAAGCGGCTGATCTTATAAGGCGTGGCAGGATGGAGCACGTAGATGGCGTTCACCTTGCGCTTCTTGGTGTCAAGATACAACTCCACCTCGGCATCCAGATAGCCCTTGTTCACCAGCGCCTGCTTCAGGTCTTCACAACTCAACTTCGCCAATACTGAATCATAGACCACGGGCGCCTCTCCGATCATCTTGATTACCTTGTTCACCCAGTTACTGTCACGACCTGCCAGCAGATAGACGCCAAGTGGCACCCTGGCCGTCGACAGCCAGCGGCTGTTGGTCCTCTGGCGAACATATTCCTTCATGGCGGTGGTATTGATGTCCTTGTAGTCTCCATCAGTCACCACACGCACCTTGTTCAGCATATAAGTGTTCTCTGGGAGATGACGAGAAACGGAACACGCGCATAGCATCCACACCCCGATAACGAGGGCCAAGCACAGTCTGTATTCCTTATTTCTCATCTGTCTTTCGCTATTATTCTGCAAAATTACAAAATTATTATGAATTATGCATGATGTATTATGAATTATTTAGTATCTTTGCACTTAAAATCAGTGTAATCTGTGTTATCCGTGGTTTATGATCAGTAAAAATCAGATCAAATTTATCCGTCAGCTGGAGCAGAAGAAGTTCCGACGCCGTGAGGGACTCTTCGTGGCCGAGGGTACCAAGGTGGTAGGCGACCTGCTCGCCCACTATCAGCCCCGCGCCATCTTCGCCACCTCCGAGTGGCTTGCCATGCATCAGCTGAATCATGGGAATATCCAGGAGGTCACAGCCGAAGAGCTCAGTCGCATCAGCTTCCAGCAGCACCCCCAACAGGTGCTTGCCCTCTTCCCTATCCCGTCACAAGCCACCGTTCACCCTTTACACTTCACCAATCACGCTTCACTTTCCCTTGCCCTTGACGGCATTCAAGACCCTGGCAACCTCGGCACCATCATCCGCATAGCCGACTGGTTTGGCATCACCGATATCTTCTGTAGCGAGGACACGGTCGACGCCTGGAACCCAAAGGTCGTGCAGGCCACGATGGGAAGCATTGCGCGTGTGAACTTTTTTTATATGAATCTTTCGGAACTCATCGACACCCTGCCACAGGACTTCCCCGTCTACGGCACCCTGCTCGACGGTGAAAACATCTACACCCAGCAACTATCTCCCAATGGCATCATCGTCATGGGCAACGAGGGTAACGGCATCTCGCCTGAGATTCGCGCTAAGGTGAACCGTCGTCTGCTGATACCCAGCTACCGTCAGGACGATACTGCAGAGAGCCTGAATGTGGCGATTGCCACGGCCGTCACCTGCGCTGAATTCCGCCGACGCACCTTAACCTGTTAGACTTACTTGCTTCCGATATAGAGGAAGATCATTCCCAATAGGACGAGGGCGAGGTCGAAGGCCTTGGCCTTGAGGTTCTTTTCACGGAAGAACAGTGCGCCGAAGAGGAATGAGACGATGACACTGCCGCGGCGGATCATCGACACGATGGAGATCATGGCATCTGGCAGCGAAAGCGAATAGAAATACATGAAGTCGGCGGTAGAGAGGAACAGGCTTACGCCGAGGATGGACCACGACCAGTGGAAGGGCGTTGTCTGTGTGTGTTTGGGCCACCACAGGAGCCACAGCATCAGGGCCATCATAAAGCACTGGTAGATGTTGTACCACGACTGCACCATCATACGATCGAGTCCTACTCCACCGCTCTCAACGGGTGCCATAAGGTATTTATCATAGAGTCCACTGATGGCTCCCAGCAATGCGGCTCCGACAATCATGTAGATCCAGTGGTCGTGCTTGAAGTCGATGCCTTCTTTCTTGCCGCTGCGGCTGAGCAGGATGAACGAGGCGACGGCCAGGAACACACCAATCCACTGCCACAGGTTGAGACGCTCGCCGAAGAAGAGCAGCGCACCAACGAGCACCATCACGGGCCGTGTAGCATTGATGGGGCCGACGATGGTCAGCGGCAGATGCTTCATGCCGAAGTAGCCGAGGATCCAGCTCGAGAGGACGATGAGGGCCTTGAGTATGATGTACTTGTGCATCTCCCAACCGCCTGAGGCTGTGTGGAAAACGGTACCGTCGAGCACGTCGGTGGTGCCGCTGAGCAGGATGAAGGGCAAGAAGATGAGTGAGGAGAAGAGGGTGTTGAGAAACAGTACGGGAATGACGGCATTGTCCTTGAGGGCCTGCTTTTTCAAGGAGTCATAGCAGCCAAGCAGCGCTGCGGACATGAATGCGAGAATTAACCACATCGGATTCTATTTTAATGATTTACGTAATAACGATATAACGTAATAACGTAATAACGGTATAACGATATTTCGATTTAATACTGCACATCCTCCAAAAATAAAGCATGGGCGGGCATAGACTCGCCGGCCTCTGTGCGACGCTTACCCTCGACCACCTTACGGAAATCATCGATGGAGAGCCGGCCTCGTCCCACATCGACGAGTGTTCCCACAACAGCACGTACCATGTTGCGCAGGAAGCGGTTGGCGGTAATCTCGAAATACCAACTCGTGGGCGACGTCTGGTGCCACTGGGCCACAGTGACCTTGCAGAGCGTGGTCTTCACGTCGGCATGGGCCTTGCAGAAGGCGCCGAAGTCGTAGTACGTCAGCAGCAGGGCTGCGGCTTCGTTCATCTTGTCGAAGTCGAGCGGATAGTGCAGTTCACAGGAGGTGGTACGGAGGAAGGGATCCTTGACGGTATGAATATAATAATGGTACGTGCGCGCGATGGCAGAGAAACGGGCGTGCATATCGTTGCTGACGTGCTCCACCTTCTGCACAGCGATATCCTGCGGCAGCAGACGGTTCAGCTTGTAGGCCAGCTGTATGCAGTCGAGCATCTGGCGCTGTCCCTCCCACTCGCCGCTGAAGTCGAAATGTGCCACCATCATACGGGCATGTACGCCAGCGTCTGTGCGTCCGGCTCCTGTCACCTGGATATCCTCACGCAGGAGCGTGGAGAGTGCCCACTGCAGCTTCTCCTGTATGGAGGGGCCATTGGGCTGTATCTGCCATCCGTGGTAGCGTGCGCCGTCGAAACTGAGGGTGATGAAGTAACGCATAGAACGTTAAACAATAAAAACTACTCGCTGTAGGCCTTCTCGCCGATGTTCTCCTGAGAACCGATGGTCATCTGGCGAAGGTCGTAATAGGAGCCGTTGTAGATGTTGAAGTCGACGTTGCCCTTGATACCTGGTAGACGTCCTGCATCGGTGTGCTGCCAGAACTTCCAAGGACCCTTGTACTGCAGGGAGTCGACGTAATAGTGGGCTATCCAGTAGGGATACTGGTCGAAGACGGTGTCGTTGAGATAGCGCGTCTTGAACTTGAAATAGGTATAGAGAATGGGCTTCACCTTATAGTGCTGCTCCACCATGTCGAGCCACAGGAGCACAGAATTCTTGAACTCCTCGTCGGTCTGGTTCCCAGGCTTGTGCTCCACGTCGAGCACAGGAGGCAGGTCGCCGTTCTCAAGTTTGACGGTGCTGATATAGTGCCAGGCCTGCTGGTCGGCAGGCGTATGGACGCTGTAGAAATGATAGGCACCACGGGTAAAGCCGTTCTCACGGGCCTGATAGAAATTGTCGCGGAAGTTCTCGTCGGTCTGCGTGGCTCCCTCAGTGGCCTTGATCATCACAAAGCGGATAGGACACTTGTTGATGCTGCCGTTGTCCTTCAGCTCGTCCCAGTCGATACGTCCCTGATGGTGGGAGATGTCGATGCCGTGGATCTCGTAGCCCTCAGGATAGGTGACACTACCGTAGAGTGCCCTCCAACGGAAGCCGAAGGGGCCGACGAAGAAATAGTAGAAGAACCACACGTAGCCTATGACAACGGCAGCACCACCAATCCACCATCCCCAGGAAGGTACTCTCTGAAGAAGTCGAATCACGGCACCTGGGCGCTTGCGATACCCAGGGCCGTGATAGGTACGATTAGTGCCGACGCCTTTACGTCTGACTACGCGTCTGTTCGCCATTTACTTGCCTTGTTCGAGGGCGAGTGTGCGTGTTGGCTGGTCGCAGACCTCCGTCGGTCCCCAGTACTGGATAGGACCAGGATAGACGTAAGCGGTCTTACGGGCCCACTCGTCACGATGGGCAGCAAACTCCTTGAAGGGAGCGCCGTCGAGTTCTACAAGGGCCTTGCGGATAACGGGCTTCATCTCACCGGCACGCTTCTCCATGTTCATCATCATCGTGATGGGCACACCACCTGCAATCCACTGCTCGGCAGGAGCGGTCGTGTTCTTTACGATGGCCATATAGCCTGTCTTGCCGTTGGCAATCAGCTGGGCAGCTGAAGTACCGAGGGCATAGCAGTAGTCGGCATCGAAGTTAGAAGGAGCAGCGCAGCGTCCCTCGTAACCGAAGAAGTGGTGGAGGGCAGCGAACTTACCAACATACTTGCCTTCCTTCTTCATCTTCTCGAGCTTCTGGGCTACCATCGTAGAGAGCAGCTTCTCAGTCTCGATGAGTGATACCTGCACGTTTCCGTGAGGATCGCGGTCGAGGGCCAGCTGACGGGCCACACCTACGGGCAGCGAGTTGAACACCTTCAGGTTCTCCTCAGTGAGGTGGCTCTTCAGGAAGTCCACCTGCTCGTCGCGGCTGATTTCCTTGGCCTCAGGCGTAGCGAGCACGTCGTTGAGCTGAGCGATGAGCTTCTTGATGGCAGGGATGAACTCGATGACACCCTCAGGGATGATGACAGAACCGTAGTTGTTGCCATCGATAGCACGAGCGGACACAGCGTTAGCGATGTAGTCGACGATATCGTCGAGACTCATGGCCTTGGCCTCGATCTCCTCTGAAATGAGGCAGATGTTAGGCTGTGTCTGCAGGGCGCACTCAAGGGCGATGTGAGAAGCCGAACGGCCCATCACCTTGATGAAGTGCCAGTATTTGCGGGAAGAGTTACAGTCGCGCTCGATGTTACCAATCAGCTCTGAATAGGTCTTACAAGCTGTATCGAAACCGAATGAAGTCTCAATCTGGTCGTTCTTCAGGTCGCCGTCGATGGTCTTCGGGCAGCCGATCACCTGTACGCCGTAGTTCTTGGCAGCGTAGTACTCAGCCAGCACGCAGGCGTTGGTATTGGAGTCGTCGCCACCGATGATGACGATGGCCTTGATGTCGAGCTCGCGGATGATCTCCAGACCCTTCTCAAACTGATCAACCTTCTCCAGTTTCGTACGACCAGAACCGATCATATCGAAACCTCCAGTGTTACGGTAGTCGTTGATGATTTCGTCGGTGAGTTCCATGTAGTTATGATCCACCAGACCACCAGGGCCAAGGATGAAACCATAGAGACGGTTCTCAGGATTGAGCTTCTTGATCTGGTCGTAGAGACCTGTGATCACGTTGTGGCCGCCAGGAGCCTGACCGCCTGAAAGGATGATACCCACGTTCATCTTCTTGGTGTTGGCCTCAGTAGCAGGCTCAAACTCCACGATGGGCATTCCATAAGTGTTGGGGAACAACTTCTTGATTTCTTCCTGGTCGCCTACACTCTGTGTGGGCTGACCCTCCTTGATTTTCACAGCACCCTGAAGAGCCTTAGGCAGCTTGGGCTGATAAGCGGCTCTTGCCAACTGCAATGCACTTTTTTCCATAATCTGTTAAAATTGTTTATTTGAATGAATAATCCATTTTCGACGTGCAAAATTAGTTGATTTTTGTTAGAAATACGAAATAAAACAGCCTAAAATCATCATTTTAATATTTTTTTGGCATGAAAGGCTTGCTATATCGAAAATTTTGCTTATCTTTGTTCAGTCAAATTAGCAATTTAGATAAAATAAGGAGGAACAAACATGGCAAACAAAAGAAAACTGAAGAAAAGGATCAACCTGATTTGTGAAGCACTTTTTGCTGACTGCGTAGCAGCGTCGCTCTACGGTCCGAAAGGCAACAAGGAAAACATGGAGGCCTTGTTGTTTACCATCGTGAAGATGGAGGATCACTTCACCAAGCGGATCTCGCACGTGGAGCCTGGCATCAAGGCGAAGGACTATTTCAGGGATCTGCGCGAGAAATTCGGTGCACAGGTCAGCAACATCCTCGATCAGATAGATATCTAAACGAATCATGTGGAGAAAGATCTGTAACTGGCTGCTTTACAAAAAGATGGGATGGACAGTTAAAGTAACGGAAGACCATCCCGACAAGTATATCATCTGTCTGGCCCCGCATACCAGCAACTGGGATTTCATCCTCGGACTGCTCTATAGCCGTTCGATAGGCATGCAGTGCAATTTCATGATGAAGAAAGAGTGGTTCTTCTGGCCGCTGGGCCCCATCTTCCGCAGACTTGGGGGCGTACCTGTGTACCGTCAGAAGAAGAGCAGCATGACCGATGCGATGGCCGAGGCAGCGAAGGCCGCCAAGTCCTTCCACCTCTGCATCACGCCTGAAGGCACGCGCTCGAAAACGGCCGACTGGAAGAAAGGCTTTTATTTCATCGCCCTGAAGGCCAGTATGCCGATACTGCTCTACGGCATCGATTACGAGCGGAAACTCATCCAGTGTACGAAGACCATCATCCCTTCAGGCAATTTTGATGCAGACATGAGAAATATTAAGGTATATTATAAGGACTTCAAAGGGAAAAAACCTGAGAATTTCACCATCGGAGAACTCGTATGAACAGACTTTTTAACCATATCCTTTCAGCCTTTCTGATACTATCTGTCCCTGCACAGTCGCAGGACATGAAGAAACAACTGGACAACTATTTCAAGAGCTACCGCGCCTACGGCCAGCACATCAGGACGGCATCCAAGCTGCAGAGCGTCATCGTCAACGACACACTCAAGACCATCGAGGTCAACGCCGACTCCCACTTTGGAGAACAGCTTTTCACCCCCAAGTCGGCAGAAGACATCTACGCTGCCGTCGGCAAAATGATTGCCCCACCCTACAAGAACTATCAACTCATCGTCAAGACTGGCGGCTGGGACATACGCCAACTTGTGCCCACCCGTCTGCAGAAAAGCCCAGACCCCAACCGTCTGTGGGGAGACATCGACTATACAGGCCGTCCGTGGGTGAGCAACGCCTCGCTGCCATATAAAGTGACCAAGGGACTGCAGAACCGCCACCTGTCGATATGGGCCAGCCACGGACGTTACTATAATCTCAAGGAACAGATGTGGCGTTGGCAGCGCCCTGCCCTCTTCGGCACACGCGAGGACCTGTTCACACAGACCATCGTAACCCCCTACCTCATACCCATGCTCGAGAAGGCAGGGGCTGTGGTGTTCACACCACGAGAGCGTGACTGGCAGGATCATGAGGCCATCATCGACAACGACACCAAGAAGGCCGCCGACGGCTCACGATACAAGGAGACCAAGGGCATCTACGACTGGTATCCCACCAAACAGCCAGGCTTCGCCTTCCACGAAGGCGGCTACGAGGAGAAGGAGAATCCCTTCGAGGCTGGTACAGCCCGCGAGACCAGCACCGTCAGCGACCCCAATACAAAGAGCACTGTCAGTTGGTATCCCAATATTCCTGAGGCAGGCAACTATGCCGTCTACGTGAGTTACCAGACCGTTGAGGGCAGCATCGACGACGCCCATTATACCGTATGGCACCAGGGCATCCCTACTGAGTTCCGCGTCAACCAGCAAATGGGCGGCTCCACATGGGTTTACCTCGGCACGTTTGAGTTCGACGAGGGCAGCAACGACCGTAACTGCATCGTACTCGACAACGTGAGCGAGCGCAACGGCATCGTCACGGCCGACGGTGTGCGTGTGGGCGGAGGCATGGGAAATATTGCGCGCGACGGAGAGGTGAGCCTTCTGCCACGATGCTTCGAGGGTTCACGCTACTTTGCCCAATGGGCAGGTATGCCCTACTCCGTTTACAGCACGAAAGACGGACAGGACGACTATGGCGACGACATCAACGCCCGTTCCTGCATGACCAACCTCTTGGCAGGAGGTTCTGTCTACCTGCCTGACAGCGCTGGACGGAAGGTGCCTATCGAACTGTCACTGGCAGTACACTCCGACGCTGGCTATACCCCTGACGGCAAGACGCACACAGGTACGCTCTCCATCTGCACCACCTACCTCCTCGACAGCATACTCGGCACAGGGCGCAGCCGTCTGGCATCACGCGACCTGGCTGACGAACTGCTCACCATCATCCCCAACGACATACAGAACAAATACAAGGAGTGGCAGCGTCGCGAACTCTACGACCGCAACTACTCTGAGAGCCGTGTGCCTGCAGTGCCCAGTGCTGTCATTGAGACCCTGTCGCACCAGAACTTCGCCGATATGCGCTTCGGACAGGACCCCAACTTCCGCTTCGATCTGGCACGCAGCATTTATAAGACCCTGCTGCGCTATGTCTGCCGCATGCACCAGACACCTTATATCGTCACACCTCTCACGCCTGACCACGTGTATGTGGTGCTGACAGCCAAGGGCGAGGCAGAAGTCCATTGGACGCCCGTCGACGATCCATTGGAGGCAACCGCCAAGCCTACAGGCTACATCGTCTATACGGCTACAGGCAGAGGCGGCTTCGACAATGGGCAATACGTCAGGGGTAAGGGCCACACGAGCCTGAAGATCGCCATCTCCCCAGGCAAACTATACTCCTTCCGTGTGGCAGCAGTCAACGAAGGCGGTGAGAGTTTCCCCAGTGAAGTGGTGTCAACCTATTATTTGCCTGAAGCGGAGAAGACCATTCTCATCGTCAACGGCTTCCACCGTCTGTCGTCGCCTGCCGTACGCGACAACTCGGTAGAACAAGGCTTCGATCTGGAAGAGGATGCAGGCGTCTCCTATGGCCGTACGGCTGGATGGCTGGGCTACCAGACTTGTTTCAACAAAGCCGCGATGGGAAAGGAGAGCACCACAGGCCTTGGCTTCACGGACGAGACGCTGGCCGGACAGTTCATTGCCGGCAACGACTTCAACTATATCCGCACCCATGCCACCGCCATCGCCAACGTCAAGCAGTACAACATCGTCAGTTGTTCGTCGGAGGCTCTGGAGACCAACGAGGTGATTCCCCTGAAATACGACATGATGGACCTGATCCTCGGCCTTGAGAAGAACGACGGCCACTCGCTGCGTCCCTATCAGGCATTGTCGCCCATGCTGCGCCAACACCTCCAGCTGTTCACCTCACGTGGAGGTGCCCTGCTCGTAAGCGGCTCTTATGTAGGATCAGACATGTCGATGCCCGCCGACCGCAGGTATCTTGAGGAGGTGCTCAAGTGCCGTTACATGGGCACCGATGCCGACACTTTGCAGCGTGACTCCATCACAGGTCTTGGTACCACCTTCAAGTTCTTCCGCAGGCTGAATGCGCAACACTATGCTGCCACGCACCCCGACGTGCTGGAGCCTGTGGCGCCTGCCTTCTGTGCCATGCGCTACGGTGACCAGCAGAGTGCTTGTGTGGCTTACAACGGCAACGACTACAAAGCCATGACCCTCGGATTCCCCTTCGAGTGCATAGAGGCAGAATACGTCCGTCTGGCACTGATGAAAGGTATACTGAAATTCTTATTACATTAATATATTTACTAATTAAATGATTACATTATGAAAATCCAGGCTAATTCCTCAGGAACAAGGAGTATCGAGATCCAGGAATCCCATCTCCAAACCATTGAGAAGTACTTATTGCTGCGCGACCTAATTGATTCTAACGGTTACGTTGACGAGCAGGTGTTAGACAAACTGAAGCTGAACGTCCGTTCTCTTCTCGAGGCGCAGGCAGGACTCGACAAGGATCTGCTCGACCTCTGCCTCGACGTTATCTACCACCCCAACATGAAGGCCTATGGTCTGCAGCAGTTGGTGCTGCTCTACATCAATTGGAAGAATCAGGGTAACGACAACCTTGGCACCACCACTCGTGCCTTCCAAGGAACACCATTCAATTAAATTTTGAACTTTGAGCCTTGAGCTTTATGAATACTTCTAAAGACAATAAACCAATGAGAGCGGATGCCGAAGAGACAAACCGCCCCCAAGGTAATCATAATGTTCAAAGTTCAAAGTTCAAAGTTCAAAGTAAATTAACTGACTTTCTGCCGACCACGAAAAAGGAATTGGAACTCAGGGGATGGGATGAACTGGATATCATCCTCTTCTCTGGCGACGCCTATGTCGACCATCCGTCGTTTGGGGCAGCTGTCATCGGACGCGTGCTTGAGGCTGCAGGCTATCGTGTGGCCATCGTCCCTCAGCCTGACTGGCACGGCGACTTCCGCGACTTCAAGAAACTGGGGCGTCCGCGACTGTTCTTCGGCATATCACCAGGCTGCATGGACTCCATGGTGAACAAGTACACCGCCAACCGCCGCCTGCGTTCTGAGGATGCCTACAGCCCAGACGGGCGTCACGACATGCGTCCGGAATACCCCACCATTGTCTACACGAAAATCCTCAAGCAACTGTTCCCTGATGTCCCTGTGGTGCTCGGAGGCATCGAGGCCTCGCTGCGCCGCCTGACCCACTATGACTACTGGCAGGACAGCCTCCGGCCTTGTATCCTCCTCGACTCAGGTGCCGACATGATCACCTACGGCATGGGTGAGAAACCTACGATCGAACTCGCTCGCCGACTTAGCGAGGGAGAGACCATCAGCGACATCAGAGACCTCCCGCAGACCGTCTATCTCTCCACAGGCATCCAGCCCACCGACAAAGACATTGTGCTTCACAGCCACGAAGAGTGTCTGCGCAACAAACGCGCCCAGGCCGAGAACTTCCGTCATATCGAGGAGCAGTCGAACATGATGCACGCCAAGCGTCTGCTCCAGGCCGTGGGCGGTCGTTATGTGGTCGTTAACCCGCCTTATCCTCCGATGACCACCGAAGAGCTCGACGCGTCCTTCGACCTGCCATACACGCGTCAGCCGCATCCGAAGTACAAAGGTAAGCGCATCCCTGCCTACGACATGATCAAGCACAGTGTGAACATCCATCGCGGATGCTTCGGCGGCTGCGCCTTCTGCACGATCTCTGCCCATCAGGGCAAGTTCATCGCCTGCCGCTCGAAAGAGAGCATACTGAAGGAGGTTCGTCAGGTAATAGAGATGCCCGACTTCAAAGGCTACCTCTCTGACCTCGGCGGTCCTTCGGCCAATATGTATGGCATGCACGGCCGCAACCTCAATGCCTGTGAGAAATGTAAGCGCCCCAGTTGTATCCATCCGCAAATATGTCCGAACCTCGACACCAACCACCGCCGACTGCTCGACATCTACCACGCCGTAGACGCCCTGCCAGGTATCAAGCGCAGTTTTATAGGCAGCGGCGTGCGCTACGACCTGCTCCTGTATCGCAGCAAAGACGAGGAGGCCAACCGTTCTGCCAGGGAATACACGCGGGAACTCATCACCCGTCATGTGAGCGGACGATTGAAGGTGGCGCCAGAGCATACCAGCGATCGTGTGCTCTACCTCATGCGCAAGCCGTCCTTCCAGCAGTTCTACGACTTCAAGCGCGAGTTCGACTGCATCAACCGCGAGGAGAACCTCCACCAGCAGATCATCCCCTACTTCATCTCCTCCCACCCTGGCTGCCACGAGGAGGACATGGCCGAGCTGGCCGTCATCACCAAGGGTCTCGACTTCCATCTGGAGCAGGTACAGGACTTCACGCCGACGCCGATGACCAACGCTACTGAGACCTGGTATACAGGCTACGACCCCTATACGCTGGAACCCGTATTCAGCGCCAAGTCGCAGAAGGAGAAACTTGCCCAGCGTCAGTACTTCTTCTGGTATAAGCCTGAGGAGCGCCGCGGCATCGAACAGAGCCTCCGCCGCATGGGACGGCCGGACCTTATACCGAAACTGTATGACAATGAAAATCATCGAGCAAAACCTTACGCCGAAAAACCCAAGAAGGAAAAGCGAGGACGGAATCGTCATCACAAATGACTTTGTCGCTGTCATCGACGGCAGCACCTCTAAGACCAAGCGTCGCCATTGTCCCTGGATGAGCAACGGCCGCTATGCCATGCAACTCATCAGCCGATACATCCGCCGCATGCCTGCCAACAGCAGCTATCATGACTTCTGCCGAGGTGTCACTGCCTATATCTTCCGCCGCTATCAGTATCCCCTCCTACCCTCACTCACACCCAAGAGTCGCATCCAGAGGCTGCTCGACCATCCTGAGGAGCGCCTTACGGCCTCCGCCATCGTCTACAGCCGTGTGCGCCGCGAGGTGTGGATGATTGGCGATTGCCAGTGTCTGGCCAACGGCGCCTACTACGACAATCCCAAGCCTTACGAGCAACAACTGGCAGAACTGCGGGCGAAACGAGTCCAGGAACTCTTGAACGAGGGCATGACGGTCGATCAGCAGTTGGAGCACGATCCTGCCCGCGAGGTGGTCATTGCCCCATTATTGGAGACGATGAAGCAGCAGAACAAGACCTTCGCCGTGATCGATGGCTTCCGTATTGCCGAGCAGTACGTGCCCGTTTACCAGCTCGACTTCCGTCCGTGGGAGCTTGTCTTCGCCAGCGACGGCTATCCTCGTCTTGCCAGCACACTTGAGGAGACGGAGCGTCTGCTTGATGAACAGCGGCGTAACGATCCCCTGAATATTGGAGAATTCAAGGCCACAAAAGCCTTTATCAAGGGCAATAACTCGTTCGATGACCGCACATATGTAAGATTTACCGTCTAAAATTTTTTTATTTCCCCAAAAATCACTACCTTTGCAGCCGCAAACACCAAAAAGGTCGGTTCCGTAGCTCAGTTGGATAGAGCAACTGCCTTCTAAGCAGTAGGTCTCGGGTTCGAGCCCCGACGGAATCACGCGAGATTCCACATTTGTAAATTTTTTAGTCAAACATCGGTTTGTTGTCTCGTGCCTCCGATAGGACTTCGTTTTTGCGGCCTGCCCAGGGAAAATTTTCTGCTTGGCCAGAGCGATAATTTTCTGTGCCTTCCGCGCTAATTCCGTCGTTCTCATTGACAGTGCAAAGGTACGAAAATTTCAGATGCAAAACAATAGTTTCCCCCAATTATTTTATAGAAATTTCAAGTGTTAAAATTTAGATACATACAAACCATAACGCCGTATCACCGTATCACCGTAACATCTGCTATCTTCGAAATGAGAAAAACAAATGGTATTATAATTATATTATATATATAATTATAATTATATATATAATATAAAATATATATGATTATTTTTTCCTATCCGAAATCCACTAAATGTTACGGTGATACGGTGATACGGCGTGCACTCCATTGTAAAGACCAATAAATATAGACTTTCCAATAAAATACAGAGCAAAAAAATGTAAAAACAGTATAAAAGATAGAGCAAAATGAACTCTCTGCCTCTCCATTTGGATTAACCTGCCTCTATCGCGCAATAAGACAATGACCTAACACCCTAACAACCTAACGCCCTCACTTTACGATTTTCGTATTGAGGTAAGAAAAAGAGAGATTATATATTATATTTATATATATTATAATATATATAAATATAAAAGATATAGTCTACATTTCCAGTACAATTGCAAAAACCTAATGTGAGTGTGTTAGGTTGTTAGGTTGTTAGGTGCTTTCAACTATTTCTAAGGTAGTACATACCCTGAAAACGCAGTGACGCAGTATTGACTGGCTGCCAGCTGACAAAGTCGTGGTTGAACGATTGTAAGAATTATATGGAGAATAATGATGAGGAGGGATTGAACTGACGATGTCTGATGTTTGATGGAAGATGTAAAAAATCCAAGTATCGGCTCAAAAATAATTTCAAGAAATGTAATTTTTAGCTCAAAATGAGCCGATAATTGAAAAATATTATGTATCTTTGCGCCGATTAAAACATAAAGATATGGATATATCAAGAGAAATACTGCAGTTTCTGCATTATCATCCGCTGTCGTCGCGCGATGAAATAGCTCGTGGTACGGCATTCGAGGGTAGTGATGCCACCATGAAGCGTTTGCTTGCGGCGGCTGTTGCCAAGGGCGATGTGGTGGTGGAAGGCAAGGCGCGTGCCACAAGGTACAGACTGTCGGACCAGGCTCACCTGTTGATGCCGCTGAATCTGGATACTTACTTCGCGCAGGATGTGGACGAGCGCAAGGTGCAGACATCATTTAACTTCGACTTGATACGCCATCAGTTGCCTGCCGTACGCTTATTTTCTGACGAGGAGATGGAACATCTGAATGCGCTACTGGCAGAATTTCGCCAGCATGTGAGCGAGATGACAGAGAATGAGTATCGCAAGGAGATGGAGCGGCTGGGCATTGATCTGAGTTGGAAATCGTCGCAGATAGAGGGCAACACCTATTCGTTGCTGGAAACAGAGCGACTGCTGCGCGAGAGCAAGACGGCTGACGGCAAGACGAAAGAAGAGGCTGTGATGCTGCTGAATCATAAGGATGCGCTGCGATTTGTGCTGGATAATCCTGACAACCTGCAGCAGTTGACGGTGAGCCATATCGAGGACATTCACCAGCTGCTGACTAAGGAGCTTTCGGTGGACAGGGGTATTCGCCATCGCCGTGTGGGTATTACAGGCACCAACTATCACCCACTGGACAATGAGTTTCAGATTCGCGAGGCCATGCACGACACTTGCGACCTGATAAACAGCAAGGAGAACGTGTTCGAGAAGGCGCTGCTGACGCTGGTGCTTTTGTTGTATATCCAAGCTTTTTCTGACGGCAACAAGCGCACGGCTCGCATCACCAGCAACGCCATCTTGATAGCCAACGGCTACTGTCCGCTGAGTTTCCGTTCTGTTGACTCCATTGACTACAAGAAGGCGATGCTCATCTTCTATGAGCAGAACAATCTGTATGCCTTCAAGCAGATATTCATCGATCAGTTTGACTTTGCCGTGAGGGAGTATTTTTAACTGAAAATATCATAGAAGGGACCGTCCCTATTGTGAGATTAACATTTAAAATAAATTTGAGATAAATTGGAAAAAAGCTTGTTTCGCATCGATATTATTCGTATCTTTGCAGTGCATTTGGAGATGCTCTGCGAGTGAAGGTTGATGTCAAAAGAAAGATAAAATAAATGGTAAAGCTTATGAAGAAGTATTTAGTTTCAATGGTGTTCGCACTTTCGGCATTGGTGATGCTGAGTGGTTGCATTGTGTCGGAAGAAAAGCTGACGGATAAGATTCAGCAGTCTATGGTGGAGTATGAGCAGGGTCAAGGTAATCGTCTTGAGGTGACTGATCTGAAACTTGACAAGAGTGGAGACAAGGGCTACAAAGGTGTGTTGACTGGAAAACTGAATGGTGAGGATGTAACTTACGATGTGACCGTTTCTGATGCTGGCGATGATTTCGATGTGGATTGGGAACTGAGAAAATAGTAGACATTTCAAAACTGATGCCAAAGACAAACCGGAAACTGTTTTGTGAGATTTCGCCCTTCACCTATCGACTGTCGATGGAAAAGGAAATCCTGAAGCGTCATCTTCAGGACTTAGTCCATAAGACTCATTTCGCTTTGGAGCGGACAGAAGCATCCCTGTCCGTACTCGTCTATCGACACAACTCCCTTATTCGTCGCAGATTGGGGAATGTAAACATGCAGTTGCAGGAGAACAAAGCGACAAATCTGTCTCTGGCAGTGAAGCATATCGACGGGCTGCTGATTCGTCCTGGCGAGACCTTCTCAGTATGGAAACTCGTCGGACGGACCTCCAAGCGAAAGGGTTACAAAGAGGGTCTGACCATTGCAAAAGGACAGCCTTCAAAAGGCATCGGAGGAGGATTGTGCCAGTTGTCGAATCTGATTCATTGGCTCGTATTGCACAGTGAACTGACCATCACGGAGCATCATCACCACGACGGACTGGATCTGTTTCCAGACTTTGGCAGGCAGATACCCTTCGGAACGGGTACAAGCATATCGTACAACTATATCGATTACCGTGTGAGGAACGACACCACCAACACCTATCAGCTCCGGCTTTGGGTGGACGACGAATATCTGTGTGGCGAACTGCGCGCTGAAAAGGTTCAGCCCCATACCTTCCACATTCATGCCGAGAACGAATATTTCTCGCGTGAGGACGGCGTGGTCTATCGAAACGGCGAGGTTTATCGTGACATGATCGATCGCAAGACAGGACAGCGTGTCGAAAGCCAACTCATTCGCACCAATCATGCCAGAGTCATGTATGACTGTCCGCCGTCACTCATACAAAGTGAAGGTTAAGTGAGGATTAATGTGATAAAATGTGAAATAATACCTGATTTATTTGGCATTTTGCCCATTTTTTATTATCTTTGCAGCAAATTAACTATACGAACCCCCAGATGAAGTAACTCTATGAGAAAGGAAATCAAGCTGAAGAACCAAGTCAGTGAACTGGACCTCATGGCACAGTTCATTGAGGAAACTGGAGAAGAGCTGGAGCTTGACATGGAGTTGCTGATGAACCTCAACTTAGTGTTGGAGGAGATGGTATCGAACATCATCTTCTATGCCTACCCTGAAGGTACAGAGGGCACTATTGAACTGGCCGTGGAGAGTGACGGAAAGGAACTGACGTTCTTCATTAACGACTATGGCCGTGAATTTGATCCTACACAAAAGGCTGATCCTGATGTAAGTATCAATCCTGCCGAACGCGACATTGGCGGCATGGGCATCTTTATTGTCAGAAACATCATGGACAAAGTAACCTATCAACGTTTGAATGGCAAGAACATACTGACGATGAAGAAGGTTCTCAAGAGTTAAGAATGAATATTAAGGTTATTGAATATAGTTATAATTCCCATATGACACAGATACTGAAAGAAGGTGGTAAGACCATCATTAAGACCGACAAGCGTATCGACACTATCAATGCCGGTCAGTTTGAAACAGACATTGAGCCTGTACTGCAGGAACAGGGCTTGGACATAGAGATGGACTGTAACGACCTGGAATATATAGCCAGTTCGGGTCTGCGCATCATCCAGAAAACCATGCGTACCGTGATGACGAAAAAGGGACAGTTCAAGATTACCAATACCAATCCCAATATCTACAACGTGCTCTCTATGACGGGGTTTACGAAGTTCATGACCGTAGAACAAAAACAACCATAGCCAATGGCAGATGAAGTAAGCCAACTTCGCGAAGAACTGCAACAGCTGCGTGAGGACTATCAAACCCTGGAACACAACTTCGACATTATGTCGGAAGGCTATCAGGAGTCTCTCCTACTCTACGACAAGTTAGAGGAGGCCTATCAGGAGTTGAAGGAGACCAACAAGCAGCTAGACATCGCCCGTCATCGGGCAGAAGAAGCTTCGCAGATGAAGACTAACTTCATCCAGCAGATTTCACACGAAATCAGGACACCGCTCAACATCTTGAATGGCTTTGCGCAGGTTCTCATCATGCCAGAGATGGAATTGGACGAAGCCACACAGCAAGAGGTGACCAGGGGTATCGGCGAAAATACAGAGCGCATCACGTCGCTGGTGAATAAGATGCTGGAGTTGGCCGATGCCAAAAGTAGCGAAGAACTGGAACGCAACGACGACGTACCTGCCGTACAGATCGTGGCTCAGGCAACAGAAGACAGCCGCATTACTTCGGCCTCTCACCTCACCTTCGACATTGATCTGGCAGAGGGTGCCGACATGGTCATGCTACGTACCAACCTGCAGAAGGCCACACGTGCCTTGTCACTGCTCCTTGACAATGCCATGAAGTTCACCCATCCGGCCGAAGCTGCTGGTGGAGCAGCTGCTGTGACAGAGAAAGCCCGTGCGACGCTGCGTGTTTCCCAGACAACGGATCATCAGATTGCGTTTTCCGTTGAGGACACAGGCATCGGCGTGCCCCCAGAGGAGGCCGAACACATCTTCGAAGAGTTTGTGCAGCTCAACGAATATTACAACGGAACCGGCATTGGCCTTACCGTAGCTCGCAGCATTGCTCGCCGCTTAGGTGGCGACATCGTACTCGACACCACCTATACGGACGGAGCACGCTTTGTGTTTACCCTGCCGTTATGAAATCAGAACTAAACGTTGATAATTATGAAAGGAAGTATTGTTTTAGGCACTTTAATGATTTTGTTGGCGACCCTATCTTGCTATGCCGGCAGATACACGCTGGCTGATGCCAACATCATCATCGTGATACTGATCTTCATTGTGATAGCGCTCATCGTGATGGGTTGCTACAGTATTCGTTATAATAGGATTATCAGTCAGCGAAACGAGCAGCTTCGACGCATTCTTACGGCACTGGATGAATATCGTGCCATCGTAGGCGACGAGGTCCTGACGCTGGACGAGCAGGAAGAGATATTGAAGAAAAAACTGCCGAAGCCGAAGAAAATAAAGGTGATTCAGAAGGACGATGAACATAACTACTTCGTGATGATGGATGCCCGCATCAATAAGGAGAAGCCCTTCACGGATCCTGATTTTGACCAAGATGCCCTGATTCAATTTATGGGAGTCAGTCGTGAGACGTTCTGCAAATTGGTACCACGCTATACGGATCCTGATAGAACACTTGATTATATCAACTCCCTACGGGCAGAATACGCTGCAAAGATTCTCATGGAGTCCTCAGACTACTCGATGGACGACTTAGCCGTCAAGTGTGGCTTCAGGAATAATGCAGCATTCAACAGTGCCTTCAAATTCTCCTTCGGCATCACGCCTACTGAATTTCTGCGCAGCATGAGCCTGATGTTCAAGAAGAAAGAAAATGATACACGTCGATAAGAGTTTTTTATGAAATCCATTGTACTTCTCTGTTTCCTTTTCTCGCCCATTACATTATCGGCTCAGAACCTGTCGACCATCCGAATGTGGCTGCTGGGCTTGTGGCCCTGTTTATGGAGTGGAAGAAAGCAGGTGCCAATGCAGAACTACACATGTACGGCGACGGAAAAGGCCCGTATGAGCTGATGCCAGAGACGGGTGAAACGACGACTGAGACATGGAGTACTCAGATGATTCATTGGCTGAAGGCCAAAGGAAAAATGTAGACGACTTACTGGCACGACCGCCAAACGTTAGATGTAACTTCGGCAGTAAATATTATATTAACTGGATAAAATTCGACAAACTCCATTATGTCCGAAGAGAGATACTTCGTTTCTCATTTTCGTAGAAACTCGCTGGGAGTGAGACCGAAGTGTTTTTTGAATACACGAGTAAAATGTTGCGGATATTCAAAGCCGAGGAGTTCAGA
>JAEEGK010001857.1_pt1 | contig 53016 bp, 33 predicted proteins | sample 8958771 | NCBI WGS metagenome assembly JAEEGK01 (sample SAMN16246547, study PRJNA631951) | gut metagenome | biome: gut microbiome; feature: rumen; material: SC-attached | host: Bos | place: Iran: Karaj | collected 2018-10 | reverse complement strand
ATTCAAAAAAAATTAAATATTAATTATGATGAACAAGTTTTAATTAATAAAGGTGAATTTCTTCAAAATAATAAATTATTAAAAGATTATAATATCACAAATAATAATAGAATTATATTATTAATAGATGAAAAAGAAAATTTAATGAATCATATAACTTCTAATAAAAATACAGCAAATTATAATATATCAGAGCAACCAAATGAAATGATTGAAATTGAAAAAAAAGAATCCAATAATAATATTATTAATGATTCTGAAAATGTTGAAAAATCAAAAAAACAAAATATAGTTGAAAAACTTAAGGAGGTGATCATTGATATATTTGACAAAATAAATATATTTAAGGACAAAGATGATGATAAAAAAAAAAAAACAGATAATAATTTTAATAATAAGAATATAAAAAAATTTAAATATCAACAAATATTAATTCCTGATGGAGCATATAATGATCAATTAATTAAATTAGCTGATATGGGATTTAATGATTATGAAATGAATGTTCAATTAATCGATGAATATAATGGTAATGTTGAAAAATGTATTGAACAGTTGTTAAAAATTTATCAAAAAAATAAATAGTAAATGTGATTTAATATATCAAATTATTAAATAAAATTTAATATTGATTTTATTATAAAAAAAATATTAAATATCTAAATAAAACCCTATATTAATAATATTAGAATAAACAAATTAAATTAATAAAGATTAAAAACAATATTATTTTATGAATATCATTACTATATGCTAATAGAAATTAAATAAATAAAAAATTGTTTATTCATTCATAATTTTCTGATTTTTAACATTAAATTTTACTGATTTAATATATATTTAATATTTTAAAAATATTAACAAATACAATCTAAATTATTCTTCTAAAAAAACAAATCAATTTGAAGAATATATTTTAAATAAATAAATTATTTAAAATTATTATATATATATAACTGTATTAATTTATCTTTATATATTTCAAATATCATAAAATACATCAAAACCAAATAAAGTAAATCAATGCATAAATATATACAAATGTAAATAAAATTTTTTTTTACTCAACTTCAGTACTATCATTAGGAATAAAAATTGCATCATCTTTATAAACTTTATGTATAAAATCATTACTATCAAAAAAAATATAAAATATATCATTAACACAAACTCCACTTTGATTATAAAATTTACTTTTTTTTTCAAGAGTATTTGACATTTTACAAACTATATTATTTTTAACATCAAACTTTATAATATCATTACATAACTTACCAAAATTATTTTTTCCACCTAGAATAAAAATATCATTATTAACAGAAAAAGTAGAACATGAATTTTTCATAATTAAATTTCTTGAAAAACTATCTTTAATAATAATTTTTTCCCATTTTAATTGTTCATCAATACTTAATCTTAAAATATATTCAACATTACAATTAATTTCTTTATTAAAGCCACCAAATAAATAAATAAAATTTTTACTATTATCTAAACAAAGAGAACAATGATATCTTTCTTCAGGAAGATCAGGAAGATTTGACCATTTATTATATTCATAATCAAAACATTCACATTTAATTTGTTTTTTACCTCCAATTATAATAATTAAACAATTTCCAATATATAGCATTGAAGGATATTGATGAATATATTGTGAATTAATTAAATAATGAATTTTACTTTCATTTAAATTATTTGTTTCTATTCTTATTAAAATTGAACCTGATAATTCATTTTTATTTAATCCACCACATAAAAAAATTGTGTTTTCATGATTTAATTGACTTAATCCTTTTATTGAGGTAATTATACGAAAATTTATTTTTGATATATATATTTTTTCTTGATTTATATCATATGTTATTAAATGAAATTGGTTATCAGAATCAGGTTCATTTATTGTTTGAAGTTGATATATTTTTTGTGAATTTTGACTTGACGACAATGGTTTTTTACAATAAATTCCCATTTATATATATTTTTATTTTATTTATATTTTTATTATTTTTATTTTTTATAATTGTTTTATTTAATTTGGTTTGTTTATTAAAAATTTATTTATTGTTTAAAAGAAATATAAATAAACAATAATAATTTAAATGGAAAGAACATTTAATATAAAACAGAGAAATAAAATATTAAAAATAACAAATAAAAAAACTCCAACGAATTCATTATATTTTACCCCAATATCATTAAAGCAAAATTCAGATTCTCATTATTTTACATCAATAAAAACATCAAAAAATAATAATTTAAATGATAAAACTATTGATAATCTTTTAAATTCAAATACAAAACAAAAATTAAGTAAAATTAGAAATGTAGGAAGAAATATTATAAAAAGTGTTACTCCAAATCAATCTCTTAAAAATTTAATTGATAATAATATTTATTCTAATCTAAGTTATTTAAAATTAAGTCCTTTACCTGATATTTGTAAAAATAATATAACTGATTCTTCTTATAAAGAAAATAATGATTTATCTAAGCAATTACAAATTATTTTTTCACTTAAAAAAAAAATTGTTGAAATGAATAAAGTTGTCTTAAGTAAAAATAAAGAAATTGAAGATTTAAAAAGAGATATGAATATTTTTACTATTAATCAGTTGAATTCTGAAATTACTGCTTTGAAAAGTGAAAATGAAAAGTTAAAAAGTAATATTAATGATAATAAAGATTTGACAAATATTGTTTTAAATGATGAAAATAAAAATAATATTAATAAGTTAAAAAGTCAAATTGATTTTTTAAAAAAAGAAAATGAAATGTTAAATCAAAAATATAAAGAAGAATTAGATAAAAATAATATATTAAATTCACAAATTAATAATTTGAATAAAGATTTTAAAATTATAAATAATAATAGTAATAACGATTATAAAAATCAAAAGTTATTAAATCAAATTTCAAATCAAGAAAAAATAATCAAACAATTAAAAGAAGAAAATATATTAATTAATAAAAAAGAAGTGAAAAATAAATTTGAAGATAATAAATTACAACAATCAAATAATGATATACTTGAAATATTATCTTATAATCAAAATATAAACAAAAAAAAAAGTTATAATCAGAGAATTAAAAAAAAATATGAAATTGAATTAATTAAATATTTAAATGAAAATTTTTCAATTCTTTCTAATCATAATAATCATAATAATTATAACAATAATAACAATAATAAAATATCTAATTTTCAAGAATATAAATTTTTTATAACATTAAATTCTATTAATCAAAGTAATAATATCATTAATACTTTAAAATTATTAACTGAAGAAGAATATGAAGACATTGAATTATTATTAAATATAATATATAAAATTATAAACACTAATGAAAATGAAATTTTAAAAATGTTTAATTTTGTGAACAACGAATTAATAGTTATTAGAAATATATGTAATTTATTTAGGATTATTGATGATGCAATAATTGAAAGATTTATGTTTAAAATTTCACAAAATGAAAATGGAACTTCAATAAATGTATTGAAAGAAAATTTTTTAAATATTTTTAATAAAGCTCAAATTGGAATTAATATTCAATCAATGAATAATTTTATTAATGAAATAATAGAAAAATGTAAAAATTATGATTATAAAAAAGAAGGTTTTATTCATTATTATTTATTTAAAAATGTTTATTCTCAAATTTGTTTTAGAGAAAAAATAAATTTAATTCCTGAAGAATTTAATTTATTTCTTTCTATTATGAAAAAAAACAAAACAAATGAAAATATATCAATTTATTATTTAAATTATTTAAATTTAGAAGAATATTATAATTCAATTTCTAATCAAATTCTAATTGACAAAAAAAAAACAATCAACAAAGATAAAAATAATAATACAAAAAAGGATAAAAATAATCAAAATGAAGAAAAAATAGTTAAAAATTCAAATTTAAAGCAAGATTCTTTAAATCTAAATAGAATAAGGTCTTTTGAGCAAGAAATATTATTAATAAATGAAACGACTGAAAATTCAAAAATAATAAATGATTTTCTTGATAGTGTAATGAATAAGGCTTATGAAAGATATAAAGAAAAAATGAAAACGAAAAAAAATTATTCACAAAAAAACTTATTTTATGTTAAATATAATTAATATAATATTATTTTAATAAATTATATATATTATTTTTGGTATATATTTAATAGAAATAGTTAATATTAAAATATTTAGAACTTTTTTTCAATAAATACTATTTATCAATGATTAATATAAAAATAATTGATTTATTATTTATTTTGAAAAATTTTCATTTATAATATTTATCTTTATAATTTGCATTAAATTAATTCCATTTTTTACATATCTACTTATTCCTTTCTTTTTAAAAATGTTATAAATATTTAAATACCTTTACAATATAATAATTATTTAAATAAGTGTTTTTAATGTTCCTTATATTTTAAAAAATGATATTTTTAAAAAATAAAAACTAAGAAAGTTTATTTTGTACAAAACATTAATCAAAAATGATTTGTATAGAATTATTTATAATATCTTTTAATTGTGGATTACCTTTTATTTTATTTACAATTGGATTTCCTTTTAAATAAATTTTTTCTAATTTTTCACAAGAATTTAAAAAATATAAATTATCAATATCTTCAATATTATTATTTCTTAAATCTAAAATTTTAATTTCATTACACATTTCTAAATCAATTAAATCTCTTATCTTATTATTAGAAGCAATTAATTCTTCTAATTTTTTAAAGCAAACAATTCCACTTAAATCACATAATTTACATTTAGAAACATTTAATTTAAGTAAATTCTCAAATGAAATTCCAATATCTAAAATACTATAAATTTCACTTTCTTCTAAATTTAATTCTATTAATTTTGGTAAATAATATCCTATATCATTTAACATTCCAAAATATTTATTAATTTTTAATTTAATTGAAGTTACTTGTTTTATTTCTGAAATATTTTTTAAATTTGAATATTGTAAAATTATTTTATCTAAAATATTTGCTTTTCCTTCTAAATAATTTTCATTATTTTCATCCTTTAATATTTCATTAACAATATTTTTATATTCTGAATCTGTATATTTATTTTCTTCATTTTTAATTTCATTTATATCTTTATTAAGAAAGAATAACTTTAAAGTACTTTTTTTATTTTTTTCATTTTTATTTTTTTGAATTTTATTTGTAGAAATTATATTATCATTTGAATTATTTAATATATTTTTATTTTCATCGCTAATATTACTTTTATTCGAATTTGAACTATTATAATTATCACTCATTATAAAAAAATAAAAAGATTAATTTTAAAAAAAATTAAATAAATTAAAAATATAAATATGACCACTTTTGAAAATGAAAATCCCAAAAATAACATTCCATTTAAAAAAATGGATTTAAATAGAGAAATAGATTTAACAAATTTATCAAAGAAATTAGGAAAAATGGAAACATCATTAAATTACTTAGATGAAAGAATATCAGAAGAAAATACTAAAAGAACAAAATTAGATAAACAAACTCAAAAAATATCAGAAACATTAAATTCAGAAATAAACTCAATAAAATTTGGAATTGATTCTTTTTCAAAAGCATTTTCAGATAATTTAGAAAGAATGAAAAATACTCTAATTGAAGATATAGAATTTAAAACAGATAATTTAACAAAAATCATTATGGAAATAAGTAAAAGAATTGATGATTTTGAAAATAAAAAAATAGACTCTGAGTCTTTATCATTAATGTCAAATTCAGGAGCAAGTAATTTAAAAGTTTTAGATGATAGAATTAAAATATTAGAAAAGTTATTTTCTTCCTCAAATATGAAACCAAATAGAGATATTGAAATGAATACTGGTTTAGCAAAAATAAATTTTTGTCAAAAAAAATTAGATGATACAATTGAAAAATATGAAAAAAAAATAAATGAGATGAATGAAGAAGTTAAATATTTAAAAAATGAAGTTGAAATGTTAAAACATTTTAGAAATAATTCAGAAAATAATTTTCAACATTTTCAAAGAGATTTCATTACAACAACTTCAAATAATTCTAAATTTAATTATCAAACTACTATGATATTAAATGAAACAAATAAAAAAATGGATAATTATCAAAATATAATGAAACAACAAACTGATGAATTAAAAAATTTAAAAAGTCATTTATTAAAACAATTTAATGAATTAAAAAGTGAAGTTAATTCTAATTTAAATTTAGTTAATTCTTCATTTGACGATAATAATAAAATGATTAATGAAAATCATGAAAAATTTAAAGAAAGTTTAATATGTGAAAATGATAAATTTATTGATTTTGTTCAATGTAAAATGGAAGAATATTTTAATAAAAATAATAAAAATTTAAGTGAATATTATCAAAATATTTTAAATGTTAAAGAATTAATAGATGAATTAAGTAAAAAAGTTATAAATATGCAAAATAAGTTTTTTAATAATTTAAATGAAGTTGAGGATTGTTTAAATAAAAAATTTGATAGTCTTTCTAGAATTGTTAATAATTCTAAATTTTAACTATATTTTTTTTTTATTTAAATTCTTTAAATAATCTAAAACAATTTTCAATAATTATTTATCATTTAATTATTATCACTTGATTGAATTAGGAATTTTTGTTGTTTAAATTTTAATTCTTTTAATTTTCTATTTTTATCTTCAATTGTTTCTTGAAGATATTTTAAAGTATTTTTTAAATCTTCTGATTCTTTATAATTATTATTTGGAATTTGTTTTAAATTTTGTAAAAATTGTTGATATGAAATATTTAATTCATTAATTTTTTTTTCAATATTAATTATTTCTTCATCAATTATTTTTAATGTTTTATTTGAATCTGAATTATTATAACTTGTTAAAAATCTTTTTGAAGAAACTTTTGAATCTGAAATCAATAAATGATTTTTTTTATTTGGAGAATTTTTCTTGACTGATTTTTTCTTTATTCTTAATATATTATTATAATTTTTATTTTTCAAATTTGACTTACTTTTCTTAATATTTTTCTTTTGAAAAGTTGTTTTTGATCTTTTTAATTTTTTACTACTATTATTAATTGATGTATTTGATTTTGAATTTTTGGAAATATTATTTTCTTCTTTTTTATTGATTTTATTTGGTCCTTCATTAGAATAATTAGTTTTATTTAGATATTCATTACTAATATTATTTAAATGATTATTATCAATATTATTCCTTGTATTATCAATTGAGTATTGTTTTTTTTCTTCATATATTTTATTGACATATGGATTTCTTCTTCTACATTCATAAAATATAGATTCTTGTTTTAATTTATGAAAATTTTCCAAAAGATTTTGATATTCAAAATTCAAATAATTTAATTTTGATTTATAATTATTTAATTGGCAATTTAATTCTTTTATTTCATTATCATATCTATCTTTCATTATCTTTTTTTCATTTATTATTTCATGTTTATCAACTTCACTATTTGTTAAAATATTTTCTTGTAATATTAATTTATTTTTTAACTCATTTATTTCTTGTTTTAATTTAAAATTCTCATCAGATAATTCCTTTATTTTAATTTCTAATTTATTTTTATTTTGGTCTGTAAAAAAAAATAATTTTTTAATATCAACTTTTAATTCCCTATTTTCTTTCAATAATAGTTCAATTTCTTTTTCTTTATAATCATTTATATCTCTATCAGGGACTTGATTATTTTGATTATCAAGATAATTATAATTTAAAATATTTGAAAATATATTGTTTTCATCATTTGGATTATAAGTGTTATTTTTATCTACACTGAAATTTTTTTTAGAATTTGTTTTTATATAATCATCTAATTCTTTTATACTCATTTGTTTTACATTTTTCCTTTTAAAATTGGACATTAAGTTTTTTTTTGAATTAAAATTTTTTAAATTTTATTTCATAATATTATTAGAATTAAATATTTTTAAAAATGATGAGAAAAATATTTAGTATTAATTCTTCAATCTAAATCTAATATATTTTATTAAGCATATCTAAGAAATAACTTTGTGATATTTTTTTACATCCTTCAAACATTGTTTCTTGAATTTTTACTTTTCTTAATTTCCATGAATTATTTATTTTTAAAATAGAAAGTTTTTCACAATTTGAAAACATTCTTTTTGAATCTAGGACATTTCTGACATCAAAATCATTTAAATTTAATTCAGTAATATTTTTGCAACCATTAAACATATCATACATATAAAAAACATTAAATGTTTGAAATTTTGAAGAAAATTTTATTTGTTTAAGATTTACACAATTAAAAAACATTCCACTCATATTTTTTACATTAAATGTATTAAATTCTGTTAAATCTAATTCTCCAAGATTTCTACAATTATAAAACATTTTTTCCATATTATAGATTTTATTTGTGTATAAATATAAATCTAATTCTTTAAATTTTAAATCTTTGAATAATTCTTTAGCATCATTTAAATAATTATTAAATTGAATAATTTTATCTTTTTCATTTATAATAACTTTTGCTTTTTTTTTTAAATTTTCAAAATTATTTTCTCCATTATATATAATAAAATTATTTACATACTTATTGTTTATTAAATCCTTCATAATATCTTTAAAACGAGAACCTATTTTCATATTATTTTCAACATTTATTTTTCTATGAATTCCTTCTATTTTAACTTCTTCTCCAAATAAAATAAGAGGAGATCCAGAATCACCATTCATAGTATCAACTTGATATTCAAAATATTTAGAATTATCATTATATTCAAGTTTATCAAGTTTCTTTAGTTTTAATTCATTATCTTTTTCTTTATCTTTTGTTAGAATAAAATAATCTCCATCTTTTTGGTTTTTTGTTTCTTTTTCTTCAAAATATTCATTTATTGATTCATTATTTATTTTTATACAAGTATAATCTAATATAGGATTTTGATAAAAAATGTTAATTTGAATTTCAATCTCTTCATTTTGATAAATTAATATTATTTTTTTATTTTCAGGTATTTCTAAATTTAAAACATGATGACATGTAAAAAGAACTTTTTCTTCAATTTGTATTTTTTTATTTATTTTTTTTATAAATTTATATAAAAAACCTATTCCATAATTATCTACAATTTTTCCATTTTTCTCAGTTTTTGCTTTAATTAAACATATTTTATTTGAATAAATGTTTTTTAATATCCTTTCTTTTTCTTCAATTGATAATTTATTATTTAATTTATTTACCTCATTTCCACTACAACAACCCATTAATTCTTATTTTTTTTTTTAAATTTAATATTCATTCATAATTATTTATTTATTAAATAGAAGATAAAAAAATAAATAAATAACAATTATTTTAATAAATAAAATTTTATTTTTGACCCTCAAATGTATTAATATATAACCAGATAATTAATGCTAAGAACAACCAAATAAAATAAGTTAAAGTTCCAAATAAAAAACCCCAAAAAAAAATTTTATTTCTTTGAGTAATACATTTTCCAGTCCAATAACAATGATGATCAAATTTCATAACACAAATATTACATTCTTCACAATGTTCAACTAATTCTTCATCTAAAACTATAATATTACAAATTTCACAATATTTTATAGTTTTTTTTTTATTATCTGGTAAATTAATATATTCAGTGCTTTTTTTATAATTACCAGCATGATGTTTTTTTGAAGGAATTCCAGGATTAAATAAAAAAATAATTGAATGAGAAGAAAAAACAATTATATATAAAATAGTAGTTAACAATTTCATTGATTGATAAATATTAGAATATGTTTTAATTAACCAAAAAGAAAATTGTAGAAAAAATTCATGAATTATTATTAAAGAAAGATTATTTGTTCCAATTGTAAATATTGGTTCATTTTTTATATATAAAAAAGTATATAAATTTCCCATTTTAAATGGTTTTTTATTTTGAAGATGATTTCCATATATTATTAAATCATTGTAATATATTCTTTGTTCTGTTTCTTCATTTTCTATTGGATTTGATATTTCAATTTCTACTTTTTTTTCTACTTCTTCTTCATCTTCTAATTTCATTATTAAAAAAATATTTTTTTTTTTGAATTTTTTTAATTATTTAATTTATATTTTTTTAATTATTTTCTTATTTTTCTTTTTTTCTTAATTTAAATAATGGATAGTGGGAATACAGAAGGTTTAATCAATAATCTTCAAAATACAATTGAAAATTATGAAAAAGCAAATAGAGAACAAGTTGAAAAAATTACAAATTTACAGGAAATAATCTCAGAAATGAGTGAAAAATTAACATCACTTGAAAATTTAACAACTGAAAATTCAAATTTAAATTATGAAATAAATAAACAAAATGAAATAATATCAAAAAAAAATAAAATTATATCAGAATTTCAAGAATTAGCTAAATTATCTCAAATAAAATTTGAAACTTTTATGAATAATGATAAAGAAAATAAAAATACTTTAAATAAAAAATCTAAAAAATATTCTGAACTAAAATCTAAATATTTATCATTAAATCAACAATATAATAATTTAGAGAGAGAATATAATAAATTAATAACAGAAAATAAAATAAATAATGAAAAGAATCTAAAAGAAATTGCAAATTTAAATGAAAAATTGACAGAATTAACATCAAAATATAATTTAATTATGAATGAAAATGAAAAATTATTATCAGAAATTGAACATATTAAAAATAAAGAAAATGAATTTATTGATAAGATTAATTATTTAAATAATATAAAAGATGAATTTGAAAATTTAAAAAAAGAATTTAATGAATTAGAAAAAGAAATAATAGAAAAAAATACTAAAAATGAATTATTAGAAAAATTTAATGAAGAATTAAAAATAAAATTATCAGAAGCTGAAAATGTAATAATAAATAATGAAACTTATCAAAAACAATTAGAAGATAAAATAGATTCTTTAAATAATATTTGTGGTAAATTTGAAAATGCTTTTAATGGAGCAGTTCAAGATTTAGAAAATAAAAAAATAGAAAATGATAATTTAATAAAAGATAATGAAGAAAAAAAGTCTGAACTTGAAAATTTAAAAAATGATTTTAATAATCAATATAAATCTTTAAAAAGAGAAAATGTAGTTTTAAAAAAAAGAGAAAATAAATATAAAGAAACTTTAAATCAATTAAAAAATTATACTGATGGAAATCCTGGATTTTCAAATATTAATAATAGTTATTATACATATAATCCAACAAGAATAAATGATTTAAATTTAAGTACTTTTGATAAAGATGATTCTGGAAAATATTCTTATTTTCTTATTGATAATTTAAGAAATACAATGAGTAAAGTTGATATTAAAAATAATTAAAATAATAATTTAAAATATACTAAAAAATATTAAACTTTTTATATGTTTTTGACTTTGATTTTTTTTATTAATACATATTTTTTATTTGGTCTTTCTGAATTTAAATCTTTTGTTTTAATAAAAAATGTTCTTTTTAATTTTATCCTTTCTGTAAAATCAAAATATAAAGTATTTTTTAATGAAACATTATTAACTCTTTCATTATTTTTTGAAAAAGAAAAAAAATTTAATGGTTGAAGCTTACAATTTATTATTTTTCTTAATATTTTTGAATTAGACCCAAAACTATGAGTTAAAAATTGATTAATAAGATTTTCTTTTTTTTGTTCATATATAAATCCTGAATTAATTATTGGATTTTGGAATAAAAAAGGGAGTTTTGTTGTCTGACATTCAACACTGATTTGAGTTGGAAATAAATTTTCATTTGTTTTTGATTTTTTTAATTTTGGTTTGTATGAAAAATTTAATTCCATTTAATAAAAATAATTATATATATTAAATGTAAAAATTATTTAATCTTTATATTTTTAAATTTTAAATATTTCTATATTAGAATAAATGAAAATAAAAAGGAAATAACAAAAAGAAAAAATACAATTTATTATCGAATTTGAAGAAGATAGAATAAATATTTTACAAATATTATATCCAATAATAAATATAATAATAAAAAGTTCTAATAAATTGAAAAAAAATGCAACATTAATTTTATCAATTTTTTTTTTTTTAACTAATTCATTGATTTTAAAAATATCTTGAATAAATTTAGTAATACAGTAAAACATAAATATAAAAATAAAATAAGGAAATAACAAATTATCTTCTTCTAATAAATTTTGTAGAGAAAACATAGAAACTAAATAAAAAGAAGGTAAAATTTCACTTAAATAAAAAAAACATAACAAATAACCTAAAAAAGGAATCATAATACTTTTTTCACTAACATTATATGAAAACAAATAAAATGAAAGAGAAATAATAAAAAAAGCAAAATTTGTTTGTTTAATACTAACTTTACTAGAAAAAATTATTTTAAAACAAGGAATAATAATTGTAATACAAATAATAATAATTGAATATTTTACCAAATTTTCAGAATTTGAAAGTTCATAAAAATAATTCAATAAATACCAAAAATTTGCAACTTTTCTTTCTTTAATATCCCATTTACGAAATATTCTTTTTATAACATGTTCTATATTCAAATTATAAATCCAAGGTGACCAAATTAAAATAAAATCAAATAAAACATAAAAAGTATATAAAATAATATAAAAAACGAATTTAAAAATATTTCTATTAACTGAATTTAAAGTATATTTTATTATATATAAAAATATAGGAATTGAATAATATAAACCCATTTGTTTAAAATTAATGCATAATGTATAAAATAAAATTCCAAAAAAAAAATTCCCTTTATATAAAAAATAAATTGAAAAAATAAATAAACCATGCATTACTTGATTAAATTGAAAATGTCCATGATCAATAATAATAAAAATAGGAGAAACTAATAAAATAAATAGCATAATATAAAACTTAAAATAATTTTCATTTCCATTAATTTTCTTATCAACAAACATAAATTTACAAAATAAAAAACAAGCAAAATGAAAAATAAAAACATCACTAAATAAACAAACTAATCTCATTAAAATTTTAAAAATATTATTTTCATATCCATGAGATTTAAATAAAGCCATAGAATCAGGAATTAAATATTTAAAAAAATAACCAAAAATATAAGAATGATAAGCACTTAAAGGAGGATAATCAATAGGCCAATAATCTTTTGGATTTGATACTGAATCATTATACCAATCTGTAATTTTTAAATTTATTGTAATTTCCATCCAATGTCTTTGAGTTTCAAAATTACCATATTTTGGTGGTTTATTTTCTCCATTATATTCATATAATCCTGTTAATGTTTTTAATAAAATTGAAAATATATTTATTAATATTATATTATTGAAAAATGATTTTCTTATTTTTGATTCATTATCAATTGAACTTTCGCTTTTATTAAAAATGAAATATATATTTTTTTTTTTATTTAAGTTTATGTTTTCTTTTATTTCTGTATCGGTTTTTATTTTTTCTATTAGACCTGTAAAGAAACTTGATAAATTTTGAGAATTGAAAAATTGAAATGAATTATAATAATTATATATTATTTTATTTAAAATTTCATCATCTATATTTTCTGATTTCTTTATTTCATATTGGTTTTTAAAAAGATTGTTATTTGAATTTGATATATCTAAAGAAAATATTATATTATAATTCAATTCTTCTGAAGTTATACTTAATATTAATTCATTATTTATTTTATCTATTTTTAATATTTTTATTTCTTTTATTTTATTTAAATTTTCAATTTCTTTATTTAAATCATCATCACTATATTTAAACTTCATTTTTATTAATTTATATTAAATTTTTAATTTAACAATTATTAATTATTTAATATAAAATAATTAAAAATTAAACTAAAGTCTTATATTATTTAAAATAAAATTTAAATTATTAAAAAAAATGTATTTAGATGTTTTTATTATTCAAGTAACTAATTAATCCATTATTATCTTTATGAAACATATATTTAAAAACATCTTGATATTTATTTAAAACATTTTTAATTTCATTAAAATTATTTTTATCAAAATCAACTGTTCTCAAAATAATTGTTTCATAATCATCTTTATTCATACTATAATTTTGTAATCCTTCAATTAATAAATCGCTCATATCATCATCTGAACTTTCATCAATTGTTATATTTTCAGTAATTAAAACAAAATAAAAAGCACTTAATAAAAATGAATAATAAGGTTTATGGCAAATTAAAAAATCCAAAACTCTAAATTTATTTTCTTGATAATTTGCAAACGAATCTTCTTTAATAAATGATGTTAAAATTAATTCAATACTTCTATTAGGAAAAATATTATATTTTTCAAAAGTATTTGAAACTTTAGGAGAAATAATTTTAATCAAATCATTTATTATAGGAATTATAGAACCAATTTGTTCATCAGTATTATTTAATAAAAAATCTTTTAAAAATAATTCAAAATATTTTTGTAAACAAGATATCCCAATTAAAGTATTGTCTTTATATAAATGTAAAAAATAAAAATATATAAATAAACAACCTTGATAATAATTATAATTAAAAGTTTTTGTACTGAAAAAAGTAAATTTTGAAAAAGTACTTTTTTCTAAATTATTTTTGTATGAAAAATTATTTTGAATTGAATTTATGTCAATTATACCTCTTGGAATATCTTTTTTTATTGTGTCTGGATCATTTATTATACTTAAATTATTTGAATTTAATGTATCTAAATTTGATATTTTCCAATTTATAAAATTATGAAAATATTTTAATTTTTTTTCTTCATCAATCACTAAAGTACAATATTCAAATTTTGTAGTTTTATTTATTATTTTAACATTAAATAAATATTGATATAATATTTCTCTAATTTCATTTGAAATAAAACCATCTTGTGTTTCACTATGTTTTATTATTATTTCTAAAAATTTACAACTAAAAATTTGAGAAGGATTTAATTTTAATTGTAAACATATTGTTTTTAATTCATTTTGCTTTTGAATTATTTTTTCATTTGTAATATCTGATTGTTTATTTTCTGATTCACACATTCCCATTTTTTAAAAATATTACTAAAAAATAATTGAATTTAAATAAAATTTATAACTATTAAATTCAATTTTAATGGATGAAATAAATTTGTTTTTAAAATTAAATAGTATTAAAATGGAGATTACAAATGATTTATTAAGATTAAATGATATAAAAAATTTTTTAAATATGAAAGAATTATATAAAGGTAATCAAGATTTATCAGAAAAAATATGTATATTAAATGATAATTGTAGTAATAAATTAACTACTTATAAAAATCAAATTGATATCTTAAAAAATGAAAATTCAAAAATTAATTCTAGTTTATTAAATAAAGATAAAGAAATAAATAATTTAAAAGAACAAATAAATGAAATGATTATTTCAAAAAAAGAAATAGAAATTAATTTTAATAAGCAAAAAGATGAAAATAAAAAACTAAAGAAACAATTAAATAAAGATAATGAATTTATAGATGTTATGAATGATAATAAAAAATTTATTAAATCTCTATTCAAATAATAAATATATTGTTTCTTATATTATATACTAGGATAATATAAAGTTTAATTAAATCTATTTTAAAATATTCAATCAAGATTTTAATATTCACATAAATAAAATATATATTAATAAACTTTTGATTCAAATACTAAAAGTTAATTAAATAATATTAAATTTATTTTCCATATAATAATATATTTATAAATCTTCATGAACAGATAAATTAATTGATTCAAGACATCTTTGTTTATTATAAATTTGAATTGAAAGTTCTTTATTATTATAATCCATAGGATCTGATTCAGATATGAAAAAATATTCATAATTTCCTTGTCTAATTATAATAATTTTTCCTAAATCTTCTTTTAATAAAATATTTAATATTTCTTCATTTTTATTATTAAATTTTTCTTTGAATTTATTTTTATGATATCTTAATAAATATTCTTTATTTGATAATTTAAAGATGTTCACATTTTGAAAAAGAATAATTTTAGATAAAGGTTCCATAAATAAATTAGGTATGGATTCTTTATCTTCATAAATAAAATCAGGTAAATAATGTTTCTTCCTAAATTTATTTATCATTTTAATTAATTGAATTTCATCTTTTGTTAAAGAATATTTAAACTCATTAAAATGTTGTAATAAATAAATTTTTTTTTTTAATTTATCATATTCATGAAAATCATTTGGTAAATTATAAGACATAATTTTAATATTATTAAATTGAATTAATTCATTAATTTTATCTATATTTTCAATAGCATTTCCAGCATAGTAAAGATATAATGAAATAAAAATAATTAAATAGATTACAGAAAAAAAAGTAAAAAAAATTAAAACATAATCACATCTAATATACCAAGGTACCTTTTTAAAATCATAAATTTCAGATAAAGGATATGAAATACTTTTAATAACATTTTTTATTTTATTAGAAATTAATAATTTATAAATTAATAATGAACCATAAGTTAAAAAAATTCCTATTAATATAAAAGTTGGTATAATTTTCAATAATTTTTTTTTTAAATCATCAAACTCACATATCTCATTAAATAAATTACATAAAATAATTAATGATAATATTATATAAAATAGAAAACCAAATAAACTAATATTAATTTTTTTTATTATTTCAAAATTTATAACTAATTTAATATCTTTTTTTGAAGGATATTGATAACCAATATATGTTCTTTTAAATAAATATATTATTGAATCTTTGGGATATAAATAATTAATTGCTTGATTTAAATTATTTTGAGATAATAAATTTATTATCTCCATATTATCAATTTCAATATATGAATCATCAAATAAATTTCTTTTACATCCTTTATTTTCTTTTTCAATATTATAATCTCTAAAATAATCTGAAAATTCATTATCATAATCTTTATATTCACAAAATCCATCTTTTGAAGCAATTTTTAAATCAGTTAAAATTCTTCCTTCAATATATTCATTTGTATAATGAAGATATTTACTATTTGAAATTTGAAAAGTTTTAAAAGATAAATTTGAAATTGAAGGAATTGGATTATTTGTTATTTCAATATAATTAATAGGACATTTTAAATTTACTGGAAAGTATAATTTATTGTTTAAATTATCTATTCCACAAACTTTTGTATTTTTATTATTAAATAAATCTTTATATTGCATTTTATAATATGTAAAAGAAAATTTTTTTCCTTCCCAAATATAAATTTCTTGTTCATTTATTTGATTTATTATTCCTTTAAAATTTCCAATTGATTTTAAGTTTTCTGTATTTGAATTATCTATAATATTAATATCTTGAATTGGATTTGATTTCCAATTAAAAGCTAAATCTTTTATATTATTATCATCAAAGATTTTCTTTTTTAAAAACATAATTGATATTGTTAAATAACATAAAAATGTTATTAAAAAAATAAAACCTGCAAATATTAATGAAAAATTATTTTGTAATTGATCAAATGAATGATAAAATAATTTTGAATATTTTCTAGTTTTAATTTTATAATAACAATTTTGTTTATAATTTTTATTATATTCCTCATAATTCGAAATATTAATTTCTAATTTTTTCTGAATTCTCTTATTATATTTTAATAAGTTTAAAACTTGCTTATATGCTAAATATGAAAAAATTGTTTTTAAACAATATTGAGAGGAAATTTTAAAAATATCTCCTTTACTTCTCATTTAAGTAAATTATTTTTTTAATTATATTTTCATAATTTTTAATATTCTAATATATTAAAATAAATTTTTTATTTCAAATATTTTCATAAATATGTAGATAAAATAAAGTAAATTAATTTAATAAAATAAAATATGAATAAATATTCTTATTTAAAAAATAAAAAAATATTAAATGAGTAAAAAAATAAAATATTAAAAAATAAAAATGTTATAAAAAAACTGAAAAAATAAAATAAAAGATTATAATATTTTATTAATAAATAATATATAAATAAAAAAATGAAAACCGATAAAAATACATCAAATAAAAATTTACCTCAGCAAAAACAACAAAAACCAAAATCTCCAAAAAAAAAACAAGAACCAGAGAAAAAGAAATATACAGCAGAAGAATTAGCAAAATTAGAACAAGAAAGACAAAAAAGGATAAAAAATGAGAAACAATCAGAAAAAGAGAATCAAAAAATATTTGAAGAAATATTAGAAGAAGCAAAGAAAAATAATTTTAGAATAAAACCAAAAAAAGAAGATTCAATTCCGGAAAATGTAAATATAAAAATATCAGAAAAAAAAGCACAAACTATTTTAGAAGAAGGAGGAATGTTAGATGCATATAAATATTTAATTGTTCAATTATGTAAAAATGGTTTACCAACAGGAAATTTATTTGAATATTCTGCTTATGTTATTAAAAATTATGAAAAAAAATGGAAAGAAAAAAAAAGTAAAATTATGAAAGAAAATATTGAAAAATATTGGGAAGAAAAAGAAAAAAAAGTTAAAGAAGCTATTGAAAAAAATAAGAAAAATAAAAAACTTTTAAATAGAAGTTTAGATGAAATTGAAATGAAAAAATATATTAAAACTTTAGATAGAAGTAGATCTTCTAGGGGAGTTAAACCTTTGAGAAAACCTATTGAAGATAAAAATAATCCTTCTGGATTTAAAAAAAGAAATAAAACTTTGAATAAAAGTAATACTAATAATCAAAATAATCAAAATACTCAAAATAAAAAACCAAATGAAAATAATACTAATGTTAAAAATACTAATAAGAAAGATACTAAAGGGAAAAAATAATTTTGTTTTTTTTTTTTGTTATTATGTTTTATTATTATGATTATTATTAATAGTTTAATTAGAATAGTTTGGTTTTATGAAATAGATTTTTTAATGGTTTAAATTTTATTTATTAAATATATTTGGTTTTATTAAAAAAATATTTTTTTATTAGTTCTTTCAATTAATATAATTTCTTTATTAAATATTAAATTTTCTTTTTTCATTTTATTAATTTATATGTATTTTATTCTTTATATTTTATATATTTAAAAAAATAAAAAACAATGACAAATAATGAATATGATGAGAAAATTTCAAATTGTTTATTAATAGAATTGTAAAATATAATATTTTATATAGAAAGTAATTACTTAGAAAAATTTTGTCCACTTGATATTTTTGTAACAATAGATAATGATGATATAAAAATATGGAATGGAATTCTTTTTATAAAAGATGGTATTTATATAAATTCAACAATTAAATTTCAAATAATAATACCAAAAACTTATCCTTCAAATCCACCTTCAGTCAATTTTATTACAAAATTATATCATCCTTTAATTAATTTGGAAACTGGAGAATTAGATTTAAAAGTAATTTTTTATTTAAAATAAAAAAATAATATTTAGTATTTATTTAAAGAATGGACACCTGGAAAAAATTTTATTTTACAAATTATTTATAAAATTAAAGAAATATTTTATAATCCTGAATATTATCAAGTTTCTGATTCTTATAATTCTGAGGCTGGGAAAATATTTTTAACTAATTATTATGATTTTGAAAAAAATGTAATTGAATCAGTGAAAAATAATTGTGTTAAAAGCGAAGAAAGTAATGAAGAAAAAGAATATAATGAAAAAGTATTTGAAGAAATAAAAAAAATATTAAAAAAAAATGATAAAAAATATACAGATTCAGAAAAGAAAAATAATATAAAAACTATATTTATTAAATCATGTGAGAAAAAATAATAATTAAAAATAAATAAATAAATAAAAAAAAAAAAAATAAAATAAAATATTATTATTTTACAAGTTTAAAAAAATGTTAAATATATTCAAAAATAAAAAAGAATACAAAATAACTAAAGAAAATCAAAAAAGAATAAAAGATGAAATAGAAGAATTATCATCATTAACAGATGGATTATATTCAAAAATAAAGGAATTCCCAATAGGATATTATATAAAAATAATAATAGATAGAAATAAAATAGATTTAGATTTAAAAGATAAAAAATATTCAAATCTCCCAGAAACAATAATTTTTTTATTTATTATAGATTATACTTTTCCACAATTTCCTCCTAAAATTTTAGCAAAAACAAATTTTTGTTTTCCAAATTTAATGGATGGAAGAAATTTAAGTAATTCAATTGTTCCAAATTGGAATTCTGAAACTTCATTAACTACACTTGCTAAAAGTTTACCTAATTTTATTAAACAAATATTAACTTCTACTTCATATTGTTTTTATGGTACATTTCAACTTGGTTCAGTTTATGATTTAAAAAATTTTAATAATATGTTAGTTAATAGTTTTAATTGTAGAATTATATTTGATTCTGATGATAAAAGAAATATTAGTAATTTAAATAAAACTGAAATTGAATTTACTTTAATTTTAAGTGATGATTGTTTAATTTTATTTCAAAACTTTGAAAATGACCCTTCAATAGGTAAAATTATATTTTGGTCTACTTTATTTTCAATTACAGATATGCAAATAAATAAAGAAAAAAAAATAGTAAGAATTAATTTTTATTCTGAAGAAAAAGGAATTGATAAACAAATTAAATTAACAATGGAAAATATTTTATTTTTTAGAGAAGCTTTAGTTAAAAGAATGAGTAATTTAAAAATTAAAATTGAATCAAATAAATTAATAAAAGGACAAACTTGTGAAAAAAGATTAACTCCAAAAGATATTAATAAAATGAATATTAGACAAATTGAAGAACAAATTCAAATTTTATTAAAAAAAATTGATAGAAATGAAATTAGTTATTATGTTATTAATACTTTTTCTGTTTTATGTGGAAAGGCAATAGAATTTTATTCTGCTAAAGGAGATGAATATTTAGATAAAAATAAAAATTATTTAGATATGATGAAAAATGTTTTAATGAGGAAAGATGTTCAGTTAATTATGAAAGAAGAAGATCAGTAAATTTGGTTTTTTGTTAAATGAATATTTTAAAATAAATATAGTTTTAATTAATTTAAATAAAATTAAAATTGATTGATATTTTTTTTTAATTTTATAAAAAGAATTTAAAATTATAATTTTACTGATAATAATTTTAATTTACTCGTTGGATTATTCTAAATATATTTTTTAATTTTCTTTGACAATAAAAATTATTCTATTTTATTCTTTTAAAAAAATTAAATTCATATAAAATTAGATGTATTATTGTTTTATATATTTAAAATAATTTAGTAGTATCATTTAATCTATTAATAATAAATTACAAAAATCTCAAAAATATTAATTATATTATAAATTTAATATATCTACTTAAAAATATATTTTTATCATAAAAAATAAACTAAAATAAACAAAAAATCACAATCAAATATAATAATGAATTATTTAAATTTTTCTTCGAATAAGCTAATTAATTAATAAATATTTTCACTTCATATTTATCTTCAATAGGTGCCTTAATATTATTATATAATAATTAAATATTCTAAATTTTTAAATAAGAATAAATAATTTATTAAATTATATATTTTTAATTTTTGGGCTATATCACTTGAATCAAAAATATATAAAAAAATAGATGAAATATTACTTTAAATGAAGATAAATAATGAGAATGAGAAAATTATTAACAATTTTAAAATTAAATTAATTCCAAATCCAAATTCGATTAAGATTATAATAAATAAAATAAACACTCTTAATATTTATGAATCAAATTTCAAAATTGAATATTTAAGAAAATTTAAATTACTTTATTCAAGCTTTACAATTGATGAATTAATACAATTTATTGATGCATTAATAAATCAAAATAATGTAAAAATAGAGGAAAATAAAAATAATTTAAAATTAACTTTAATATCAACTTTAGTAAATCATCCTAACGTAGAATTAATATTAAAGAATCAAACAACTAAATCAAATGAGATAATAGAGAAAAAAAATATAACAAAAAATAATATAAATGGAAAACAAATATTAGACTTTTCAAAGGAATTAATTAACTTATATGATAGAGAAAATAATATATTAAATATGAATTTACAAAATAAACAATTAATTTCAAATCAAATAAATAAATTAAATTCATTAGATACTCAAATTGAAAAATTACATAATAGAATACATGAAAATTTTACTAAAAATTACAATTTAGAAACAATAAATTCAATAATAGGAATTAATGATCAAGTTTATTCAATATCAATATTTCCTTCAGGAAATTTTATTTCAGTATCAAATGAGTCAATTATTCATATTTATGATTGTTTTTTTAATATAATTCAAAAAATAGAAAATGCTCACGAAAAAGCAATTTTATATGTTGATGTAAAAGATGAAAATAATTTTGTTACTTGTTCAGTTGATAAAAATATTAAAACTTGGATTAAAGAAAATAATAAATTCACTTTCAATAAAAGAATATTAAATGCTCATACAGATGTTGTTAGGAAAGTTTTATATTTTTCAAATGGAAATTTAATTTCTTGTTCTTCAGATCATTCAATTAAAATTTGGGAATTATTTAAAGATAATTATGTTAGTATTAAAATATTAAATCATGATGAACAAATTAATTCAATTTTATTATTAGAAAATAAAAATATTCTTATATCTTCTGGAGAAGATGGAACAAAATTCTGGGATTTAAAAAAATATGAATGTATATTTTATAATAAAGAAACTTTTTGTGGAAGTTGGAATAGTATTTGTAACATCGATGACGATAAAATAATTGTACAAGGAAAAAATACAACATGTTTAAAAGTTATTTCAGTTAAAGATAAAAAAATAATTCATGAAATGTATAATTCTATAAAAGTTTGGGGACTATTTTTTATGAAAGATAAAGATTTAATTTTAGTTGGAGGAAATAGTAATGATATTTTAATTTATTATAAAGATAATTATAAGTTAATTAAAAGAATTGAAAATGCTCATAATAAAGATATTAATGGATTTATTCAATTAAATAATGGATCAATATTATCTTATTCTGATGATAGACAAATTAAATTATGGTTTTTTAAATTTGAAAAAATAAAAAAAATAAATAATTAACCTTATTTTATAACCATTAATTTTTAACTGCTTTTATTAAAAAAACTTAAACGAACAAAAAAATAATTATAAGTTATATTCATAGTAAAAAAAATATAATTATATTGAAAAAAAAATATTGATATCAAAATTTATGATATGATAATAAAAATTAAAAAAAAATTAATATATAAAAAGTTATAAAAATTCAGTTATCAAAATAAAATAAAAAAATGGGATGTTGTGGGTCAACATCATTATCAGAACCATCATTAACTTATACGGTAGAATTATATGAAATACAATCAGCCGATAAAAGTTATTCATATAAATTTGAAAAAAGAAGCTCAGAAACAATAGAAAAACAAGAAGAGTCAACAATTGAAAATGATTTAAATGGTTGTGGAAATAACTTAATATCAAATATTACAAGTGATCCAACAATTCAACAAAATTCAATGTTTTATTTATATATTGGTAGAGATTTAATATTTAAAAATTATAAAGATATTTATCAAATTTTACCTTATAAATATCCTACTTTAGTTAAAATCATTGTTATTTTAATTAATGAAGCTATTAATGATGGAATTGAAAAAGATTTAATTAAAAAAGGAATTGAATTATTAGATAATTTTCCAAAAGGAATAATTAATTTAGAAAAAATAAAAGAAAAATATGATATTAGTCAAAATCCAAATATTACTAATGATAATTTAAATTTAAGTGATGATGATAATTCTGAAAATGAAGATGAATTAATTATTGATGAAGAAGATATTACTGAAAAAACTTTAAGTGAAATTAATACTTATTTATTTAATCCTATTGATAATGAAAAAAATAATGCAAATGACGATGATATTTTTCAAAATCAAAAAGATAAAATTAAAAAAATAGTTTTTCAAAATTGCAAATTTCCTGATATTTATACTTTTTCAATTATATTAAGTAATTTAGAAAAATATAAAAATTTAAAAAAATTTAGTTTTAATAATAATTATATAAACTCAGACTTTGAAGGATATTCTTCAATAATTCAATTATTAAATAATAATTACAATATAAGAATAGTAGATTTAAAAGCATCTTCATTAAATGATTATCAATTAGAAAAAATAGTAGATTCTATTAAAGATAAAAGATTAAGAAGTTTAGATTTATCGGAAAATTTTTTAACAAGTGAAGGAATGAAATTTTTATCAAAGTTTCTAAAAGATAATAAAACTTTACAAAGATTATATGTTCAAAGAAATGCAGTAATTCAATTTAAAGCAGAAGGAGTAAAACATATATGTTTAAATTTATTAGATCATCCTAATATTTTATTATTAGATTTTTCTTATATGGAATTAACAGGATGTGGTGAATTTATTGGTCAATTTCTTTCAGAAAATAAAACTTTAGAAATTTTAAATATTATATCTTGTAAATTAAATATTACTGATTTTAAAAATATTTGTGGTCCAATTTGTAATAATAAAAAATTAAAAAAATTTAGTATTTCTCAAAATGATATGGGAGGAATTAAAAGTTTAGAAGAAGTTGGGAAAGTTATTAAAAATAATAAATCAATTGTTGAAATTCATTTAGCACAAATGAATTTAAATATGGATAATTATCAAATTATATTTGATGCTATTGATAATAATAAAACTATAAAACATTATGATTTATCAAATAATTATGATTTAAAACCAAAATTAGTTTTAAATTTCTTTTTTAAAAAACATGGAATTGAATGTTTAGAATATATTCCATATAATCCTGAAAAACATCCTGGAAAAGAATTAACTTTAGAAGAAAAAAAACTTATTGAAAAATTTAAAAATGAAAAACCAGAAGTGAAATTAATTACAAAATAAAATATAAGAATAATATTTAAATGAATTAAATAAAAATAAATGGAAAAGTAATTGTTATTATTTTTATATATAATATATATTCATTTAAAGAATTTATTGTGTTTAAAAAATTTTATATGTTGATAATTTTTTTATTTTTATTTAATTAAATTTTTATTTTATGATTTGTCAAAATTGTGGAAGTAATCAAATAATATATCAAAATGAATTATCTTCTTCAATTTGTTTAGAATGTGGAATTGTAATTGAAAATGATGATCAAATAATAAATGAAAATCCTTTTTCTGAAAATAAAACAATAGGAAATAATTTTAATTTATTAATATCAAATCATATCATAAATTCAGATAATAAAATAAAAAACTTATTTCAAAAATTAATCTCCACTTTAAATTTACCAGAATATTTTTTACAAAATTCAATTAAATATTATAAATTAGCATCAAATAAAAATTTTGCAAAAGGAAGAAGTCAAATTTTAATATGTAGTATTATATTATATACATTATGTAGATTAAATAATACTCAACATTTACTAATTGATTTTTCAGATATATCAAAAATTAATATTTATAAATTAGGATATCATTATTTAAAATTTATAAAATTATTTAACATAAAAGTTAACTTAATAGAACCTTCTTTATTTTTGAAAAGATTTATCAATCAATTAAATTTAGAAATTAAAATTCAAAAAAATATTTTAAATACTTCATTAAGAATTATTCAATGTATGAAAAAAGATTGGTTTATTGAAGGAAGAAATCCATGTGGAATATGCGGAGCTGCAATTTATATTAGTTTATCTATTAATAATATTAAATTTGATTTGAATTCAATTTCTAAGATTGTTAAAATAAGTAAAGAAACTATTAAAAGGAGAATAAACGAATTTTCAAATAGTAGATTTTGTAAATTGACAAAAGAAGAGTTTTTAAATTTAAATTTTAATAATATAAGTGAAGGAAATCCTCCTTCTTTTATTAAAAATAGATTAAATGAATTAAATAATATGAATAATAATATTAATAATGATAATTTATTAAATAAACAAAAATTACAATCTGAAAATTTTTTTGATAATGATAATAGTACTTTAACTAAATGTGAAAGTTCAAAAAGTTCAAAATATTTTAATGATAATATTAATAATAATTCAATTAATGAAGATAATAATTTATTTTTAGATGCTCAAATATTTTTAGGTAAGAAACATTATGAAGAAAAAAATTTTGATTTAAATAATTTTAATTCAAATAGTATTTTTAATAATAATTCTTTAAATAATGATGAAAATTTATCTGAATTAAATGATAGTGATAATTCTGAATATATTATAAAAGATGATAATGAATATAAAATTAAAAAGGCAATTTGGGAAGAAAAAAATAAAGAATGGATAAATGAACAAAAAGAAAAGAATAAAATAAATATGAAACATAAAGAAAAATATCAAATAAAAGAAAAAGAAAAGAATAAGAAAAATATAAAATTAAATTTTGAAAATCCAAAAGATGCAATTTTACATAATGATAAACTATTAAAAATAAGAATGAAAAACAAAGCATCATTTATTGATGAAATTTTACATAAAAAAATATTTATTTAACAAATCATTAAAATAAAAAAATAAATAATTCTAAAAATAATTATTTCAAATAAATTAAAATATATAAATAAAAATTTTATAAAAAAATAATGTCAGAAGATTTAAATGATATGTTAAATAAAATAGATTACAGATTACAAGAAAGAGGATTATTAACTAATAATTGGAATTTAACATTAGATTCAAATAATCCATATAAAGAAATAAATGATAAAATAAAATATGACCAGAAAAATAAAACATTCAATAATTATAATCCAAATACAACAACATCATTTTATAAAAACCCAAATTTTACTTCTTTAACTAAAAATAATTTTACTTATTATGGAAATCCAAAAGATAATTTTACAGATTTAGTAGTTAGAAAATATGAAACTAGAAAATTAATTGAAAATGAATTAAATTCTTATTTAGATAATGCTAAAAAAGAAATTAAATCTGAAACTGAAATTTTTGAAAAAGAAATAAAATTAAATCAAGAAAATCAAAATAAAATAAATAATATTTATAATACTTTATCAAATTATAAAAATAATTTAAACAAAATTGAAAATGAAGTTAAAATAATATCAAATTACCAAATTAATTATCAATCAAATTTTAAAAATGAAATTGAAATTATGAAAAAAAATACAAATGAAACAATTAATAAAACTTTAGCATTAAATAATCAAGTTTTCAATTTAGAAAATAAAATGAAAGAAGTAATTGATAATCAAAGAAATATGATGAAATCAATTAATGAAAATAACAAAGTTATTGCTGAGGAGGTAAAAAATCAAATTAATGTATTTAAAAATACAATTGATAATTCTATTCAAAAAAATAATAACAATTTAAATGGTAATTATAAAAATTTTATTGATAAAAATGATAAACAATTTCAATTATATTTTAATACAATCGATGATTTAAAAAAAAATATTGATAATATTAAATTAGTTCAAAATGATAATAAACCTTTTGATAATGATTTATTTGAAAAAATTTCTGAAAATTTTCAAAAGATAAATTTAAGATTTGAAAATTTTGATAATCAAAATACTTTATTTGAGAAAAATGTAAATGAAATTAATAGAAAAATTGAATTTAATGAAATAAATAATAATGAATTAAATAATCAATATGAGAAATTAAATGATATTAATAAAAACTTATTTCAAAAAGTTCAAAATAATGAAAAATTATTAAATGATTTAAACACAAAAGTTTCTCAATTAGAGAAAAATATCATTGAACAAAATATAAATTTAAATTTAGATGAAATAAATTCAAAATATGAATCAACAATTAAAAAAGAAGAAGAAAATAATAATTTACTTAATCAATTATATGAAAAATATAAAAATTTAGTTCATTCAAAATTATATTTACTAAATAATAATTCAAGTATTCAAAAATATAATTTAACATTAAATAGTAATGAATTTGATGAAGACAAATTAAATGAAGTTATTGACCAAAAATTACAATATTATACTAAAATTTTTAATGATAAATATATTCATTGTTTAAAGGATAGTAATGATACAGTTGAAAAAATACTTACTGAATTAGTTATAAATATGATGAATGTACAAAATACAATTAAAGAATTAAATGAAAATGGAGAAGATTATGAAACAAATTTTGAAAATATACAAAATGGATTTGATAATGTTACTGATACATTTGATAAAGTTCCTCATATTGAAAATAAAACTACAGAATTAAAACAAAAAATTGAATCATTATCAAAAAAAAGTGATGAATTGAAAGAATATGTAAAATCTAAATTTGGTAATTTAAATCAATGGCAAGAAGAATTGGTTAAAAATGTAGATGAATCAATTAATAAATTAAAGGAAGAAGTAAATTTAACTTTTAGAAATAGTATTAATAATAATATTAATTAAAATAATAATTATATTATTAGTTACAACAACATTTATAATAATAAAAATAATTGAAATTCTTAAGATAATAAAAGTAATTAAGAAATTGAGCCAAATCAATTTGATATATAAAGATGTTTTAAACAAATAAAAATAATATTTTTAAATTAAACAAATAATATTTTATATAAAATAAATTAACAATTAATAATTATTATATATATTTATATAAAAAATGTTTACAAAATTTATTAGTTTGATATATTTTAGTTCACTTTTTTCATTTTATTTTTTTTAATAAGACGATTTTCATTAAAATTTACTTCAGTATAATTTTTATTATCTTCATCAAAATAATTATTAATAAAATTTTCCATAATATCATCAGCAGATTGATTTAATCTATCATCATTAATTTTAGAAAAGTTAATTTTTCTTTTATGTTTTTTATTATTTGAATCATCAAAATTTCCAATTAATGAAATATCAGTATTAATATAATTTTCAGATAAATTTGATTTAGAATTATTTCTATGTGAAAAACTTTGATAAATTGCATTTTTAACTTTCATTTCTAAAATTGATTTATATAATACCATATTTTCATTATTTTCTTTTATTAATTTATCTTTTATTTCAGAAAGTTCTTTTTTTAATTTGTTAATTTTTTCATTTAATTGTTTAATATATTTATTTAATATAATTAAAATTTTTATACCATTATTACTTTGACAAATAAATTCTAATTCATTAACATCTATATCTGGAATTGATTTAATTTCAGTTAAATTAAATTTAGCTAATTGTTCATTATCATTATTATTTTTTAAATTGAAATTGATATCATTTTCATTATTATTTTTACTTTTATTAATTTGATTTATATTTTGATATTTATATAATTCTGATTTTAATTCATCAATTTTATTTTCATATTTATCTATCATTGATGTAGTTTCTCTTATTTTATTTAATGCATTTTCATATGCTTTTTTATATAACATTAAATCATCTTGTATTAAATTTACACTTGCAGTTGGATCAATTATATATATCTCATTTGGAATTAAATTATTTTTAAAATTGTTATTTTCACTTTCTTCTTCATTTTCTTCTCCATTAAAATCTTCTTCATTTTCTATTTCTATTTCTTCTTTTTCTCTCATTTTTGATATTTGTTTATTTAATGAAATAATTATATTTTCTTTTTTTTGATTTTCATTTTCTAATATAAATATTTTATCATTTAAATCATTTGTTCTTTCTCTATAATCTTCTATATCTGAATTTATTATTTTTTCATATGAAGAAACTTTTAAACGTAAATTTGAATTTTCTTTATTTAATTGATTTATTCTATTATTTAAAATATTTATTTCTTTTTTAAAACTTAAAATTAATTCTTTTGACTTTTCATCAATTGATAAATTATTATTAAATAATTTATCTATTATTTCTTTATTTACTATTATATTTGCTTTTAAGTCATTTAATTCTAATTGAAGACTTTTTTTCTCTTCTCCTACTCTATTACATTCATCTGCATATTTATTTATTAATTTTAAAGCAACTTTTCTATCATACCTTTTCATTTAATTTAAAATAAAAAATATATTATTTTTAAGTTAAATAAAAATATAATAATAAAAATTATTTATTTAAAAATTAAAAATTTAAGGAAAAAAATAGCACTAGAAAATATTATTAATTCTAGTGAAAAATATGTATTTTATTGTTTTATTCGTTTAAAAAAAATAAAATTTATAACAATATTTATGATTTTGTTTTATTTTAATTCTTTTTTCAATAATTTTAAATATTAATGATTAATATAGTTTTTACTAATAATTAATAACATTAAGAAAAATAATTGATATCTATAAATTAATTCATATATTTATTAAATTTTTCATATTCCTTATTAAAGTACTTTAAACTAAATATGAAAAATAGATATTCTATATTTTTTATTTTAAAATTAATTTATACTTTATAAATATTTTATATTTAAAAGAATTAAAATTAAAATGGAATCCATAAAAAAAGTTGAAGAAAATTTAGAAAAACAATCAAAAGAATTATATAATAATTTATATAGAACTTTAACAAAAAATGAGGATAATGCAGAACAAATAATAACTATAAAAAAATTAGGAGAAACAATAGAAACACATAATGAGCAAGCAAATATACCATTAAATACAAAAAATGCAATATTAAATTATAAATTAGTAGATAGTATAATTGAAGGTAAAGTAACAGAAAAATGTAATCCAAATTCATTCGACGAAAAAAATTTTGTTGATTTTTTTTCTGGAAAAGATTTAAAAAAAGTTTTATTTAATTCTTCAATTGATGAAAAAAAAGAACAAGTAGAAATATTAACAAATTTATATGGAATGATAGGAGGAAATACAGGAGGAATAAATAAAAATAATTTAGTTAATTCATTTAAAACATTTTATAATATGATAAAATATCCTGATTCTCATTTTAAATTTGAAAAAATTACTGACCGTGATATTAATGATCAAGCTGAAAAAGAAGCAAACGAAATTATTGAATTTTTAGGAGATGATGGAAAAAATATTTCACTTAATGATTTTATTAATATGATGACTAGTGATAGTGATTATCAAAATATACCTAAAGAAGACATTAAACCTTAAATGATTTGTTTTTTTTATTTTATTTTTTTTTTGAGCTTATTATTTAAATATGATGTTTTAAAATTATATTTTCTTATTTTTTAATTAATATAATTTAAAATATAAAATATAGGGATAAATAAAATATTTATCAAATATTAAAATATTTTAATATAAATTTTATTAATATGTTATCTTAACGGAATTTAAAAAATAATATTTTTTTAAAAATTAAATAAAATGATTATATTAAAAAAAAATGAAAATGACAAAAAAGCCAAAAATAAATATAAATAATAATCTATGTTTATCATCATTAAGAACACTTAAAGATTTTTCAAAATCAAATAATAATAGCACAACAAATAGAAATAAAAATTTAAAAACATCATTTAGTCCAATTAACAATATGATATTATCACAAAGTATTTTAAATTCTTTTAAATTACCAAAATATAAAAAAAAAATTTCATTATATCCAAAAATAATGAAAAGAAATAGTTTACAAAATGAAATTTTTCAATCACCAAGTGAATCTAATTTAAAGCAAAATCAAAATAATAATTCAAATAATAATAATATTAGTAATAGTAATAGAAATAATCAAAAAGAATATTTACAAACATCAACAGGATTTCATAATAGATTTTTTTCAAATCCTAAATTTAATTTTGAAAGTAATAAAAATATAAATAAAACTGAAACAAATTCAATTAAAAAGTATATGAATGCTCAAACAAAAATAAATTTAAAATCACCATCAAAAGAAACTACACTTAATACAAATACAAATACTAATATAATTGTAAATAAAGATGATTTATTTAATTTAGAAACTCCTGAAGATTTCCATATTTTTAATGTTAATATTATTCAAAAAGGAAGAAAGTTAGCTTATAAATTCGAAAATATGGAAAATTCAAATATTGAAATAAATAAAATTGGTGATGAATTTTAAATATAATAATTTTTATTTTAATTAATTATATGATATATATATATATATATATAATGTATTATGAGTAAAAAATGATTTTTTTTTTTTTATAAAATATGTTTTTTTTAAAATTAAATAAATTGTTTTTTAAATAGAATTTTTATATTTTTTTAAACATTATAAATTTAAATAATGGATGAATATTCAATTTCTTCAATAAGTAATAAAGAAAGTATAATTGGTTATCCAATAATAAATCAAAAACAAATTTTATTAGATTGGATTAATACAATAAATGAACCATTATGTCTTTTAGTAAGTGAAATTAATGATTTATTAGATGGAAAAGTTTTTATTGAATTATTAAAACATTATCTTTTTTTAAAAAATCAAAAAAATTTAATTACTGAATTAAATTCTAGATTAAGTAATACTGGAAATAATCCTTTTCAAATAATTATTATTGTAATTGATATATTTAGTAAAATTTCAAATGAAAATGAAAGGAAATTATTAAATAATTTTAATAAAAATATTCCTCAATTTTTTCAAGATGAAAATAAAATGATTGAATTTATTTCAATTATTAAAAATATTTATAATGGAGAAAGTAATTTAGAATTTAATATAACAAATGATTTTGAAGAATTAAAAGATAATCATAATTATCAAAATAATTTTCTGGATAGAATAAATGATAATATACAAATTCCTGATAATAATAAAAATTATGGTCATATTTCTAATGACAATAATAATATTCATTCTTATAATTATAATGATAATATGCAATCTTTTAATAATAATAATATTGAAAATAATATTCCAGAAAATTATAGTAATTTTCCTCCTGAAAATGATAGAAATTATAGATTTGTTCACAATAATTTAAGAAAACAAAATCAAAATGTTAATTATAATGAAAATTATAATCAAAATATTAATGAAGATAATTTTAATTATATTAGAAATCCAGCTCAAAAAAATGTTAATATTCATAGCAATTTTGAAAATGATTTAAATAGTAATATTAATAATAATAATTTATATAAAAATAAAGATAATATTCCTATTTATAATTTTAATAAAGATTTTATAAATATTAAAAGTCAAAAAAATAAACCTTTAGAATATTCCGAAATGCCTAATATTTTTGATAATCATAATCAATATGAAAATGAAATTCAAAATGAAGATGAAAATCAAGAATATAATGAAATATATGAGATTACAGATAGTTTAATTAATAGAAAAGATGTAAACAATATTGATATTGATGAAATTATTAATTTTAATGAAAAAAAAGAAAAAAATTATAATAATCATAAAAATAATAAAAATAACTCTAAAATTCAAAATAAAACAAATAATAATAATAATGATAATAATATTATCCAAACTAAAAACAAAATTCAAAAAAATAAATTTAATAATAGAAATAACAATAATAATATAGATTTAAATATAAATGATTTTAAAATTCCAAAACAATTTTTAACAAAGCCAAAAAATGATGAAACTAAAAAAAAAGAAATAAAACAAACTATAAACACAACAATAAAAAATCAAAATCAAAAAAAATCAAATTCAAAAAATAAAACTCAAAACATTTCAATAAAAGATGAATATCTTCAAGAAGATAATCCCAAAAACTTTATTCCAAATAATAAAACAATTCCTTTATCATATCAAAGTAGTATTTTATCTGGAGAAGAACAAAATAAATCATTAATAAAAGAAAAAGAATTTAAAGATCTTTCATCTCAAAGAATGAGTAATATTAATAATTATTCAACACAAAAAGATTTTGATATATCAAATAATAATATTTCAAATTATTCAAATTTATATATTAATAAAAAAGAAATGCAAGTTATAAATAATTCTTCATTTGATATTTCACCTTCAAAAATTAATAAAAAAAATAATAGTAATAGTAAAATTTATATAAAAAGAAATCCAATTTATAATAAAAATAAAAGTAATTTATATAATAGAAATTATGATAATTCATTTGTTTTAACAAATGAAGATAATCTCAAAACATATAATAAAAAACAAAAAGCAATTATTAATATGACAAGAGGAATTCAATTAATTAATAATAAATTTTTCCATGTTGAACTTGGGAATTTAAATTACAATTATTTAAAATTCATTAAAACTAGTGAGCCAATTGTTGAAATTTCATATAATGATATAAATAAATATAAACCTTTGGCTAAAAATATTGAAAATAATACAAATATTAATACTAATAATTTAGTACCGAAGAAACAAATTTCAAAAAAAAATTATGATTTAAGTAATAGAAAAGATACAAATTATTATATAAATAAAGAGAAGATATCTAATTCACTAAGAAATCAAATAAATTATAGAGAATTCTCTCAATTAAATAATAATATTCTCCAAGATGATATAATAATAAAATCCCAATTAAATAATATAAATAATAATATAAATACTAATAATACAATTGAAAAAAATAATCAAAATAATATTTATGAAAATATTAATAATAATATAAATAACAATAATAATACAAATAATATCCAGAATAAAAATATAATAAATCAAATAAAAAATAATAATATAAATCTTTCTCCAAATCTTTCACCAATAGAAACAAAAATTAATGATTCAATACCCCAAAATATAAAAAGCAAAGTTTATTATTGGTTAATTGATATTGGAATAATAAAAGAAAAAAAAATAAAGATTGATGATTTACCTCTTTTATGTATAAATGGAGTGTTATTTTGTGATTTAATAAATAGATGTGAGGGAAAAAATGAAATAATAAAAGGAATAATTAGAAAAACAAAAACAAAATCAGATATTCAAGTAAATATAAATAAAGTATTAGAATATTTAAGAAGTATTGAAAGATTTTCTTCAAGACATTTATGGAATAATACAGAAATTGCAAGGGGTGATAGGAAAATAATTTGGGAATTATTAGAAGATATTTGTAATTATTATTCTAGAAACTTTTCTAAAAATAGAATCATTAATAGAAGTAAAAGTTCATTACAAAATAGAATTCATTCTTTTAATAAATTTACATCTAAAAATTTTAATACTAAAAGTAATGTTGATACTTTAAATTTAAGTGGAACGCCTAATTCAAATTCAAAAATGAATTTAGATTTTAATATTAGTGATATTAGTTATGTTACTTCTCCAAATGTTAATAATAATAATTTTAAGAATAATGTTATTAATTATAATAATAATAAAAATAGTAATTTTAACAATGAAAAAAAAAATTTGAAAAAAAAAAATAAAAATGAAATTTTAAATACATCAAATAACACAAATTCAAACAATTTTAATCATATGAATGATAATGATGAAGAAATGTTTAATTTAAATTTAAATATAAAAAAACCTATTTATAGGCAAAAAAAAACATTAACTTCAAATAATTCATATAAACAAATGAATACAGGAAATAATATAAAAAGAAATAAAAGTGAATCTAAATTTAGATATGGAAGTAATAGAATAAATACTACAGTATTTTCAAATAAAGATGCTACAAATACAACAATGAATCAATCTTGTTTAACTGCTTCTAAGGCAAATAATAATTCTACTTCTTGTTTTCTTTTATTTGAAAAATCGACTGCTAAAAGAATGAGAAGTGAAATTGGGAGAATTAAACAATATTCTGATATGATGAAAAATAATCCTAGTGTTAATCAAGATTTAAAACCTAATATGTTATTAATGAATTTAATTGGAGCTTAAATTTGTTAAAAATAATAAATATTAATCATTAGACAATATTTTTTTTGTAATAAAATATAATATTATTTTTCACTCAATAAAAATATAAATTTAATAATTTAAAAAATAAAGATAAAAATTTAGTTATTTTTTATATAAAATAAAATTGAGTTTAGTTAATATTATTAATTTCAAAATGTAAGATTTTATAATGCTCAAAATTAGTAAAAAAGTTAAAATACAATATTTATTTTTATTTATTTATTTATTTATTAATAACATAAGATTTAAGTGATTATAAACTGTTTAAATAAATATCAACAATTATTATCTTTTATATTATGATGATAATAATTTATTATATTATATTTATAATTTAAGATTAAATATTTTTTTATTTTATTGTTTTCAAACTTCTTTTAAATTATTATTTTCTTTGTTATCCTCTTTTTGCTCTTCTAGTTCACTTCCAAAATTCTGAATGACACTATCGCTATTTATATTTTCTTCATTATTTAATTGTGAATACATATATTTTAATTTAATATCTTCAATATCTAAATTATTTACATTAACTTGCTTTAAATCATTATATAATTTCATAAAATCTTCATCTAATTTTTTTACTTTTTCTCTAACCATTATATTTTTTTGAGTAATATTTTGAATTAAATTTTCATATTTCATAACCTCATCATGTTTTTTTAAATGATCAATAGCTTGATCAATTTGAATAATATCATTTTCTAATTCTTCACAAATATTTAATATATTAAAATATTCATCAATTGTAAAAGCTCTTACATGTTCTTTTTTAATATTTTGATATAAATTATCATCAAAAACATACATTTTTCCTAGTTTTTTTGTATCATAAGCTAATCTTGCATTTTTTCTTCTTTTTTTTAAATTAAAAATAGTATCATTTATTAAATTAATTTGTTCTTTTTCATTTTTTATGAAATCATCATATGAAAATTTTCTATTATAAATAAGCATATTTGTTTTTAATGTATTATCATTTTTTTCTGCTTCAAATTCACTTTGAATAGTTGTTTTATTTATAAAATTTATTTTTCTTTTTTTACATATACAAAAAACATTTATAGGATCCCATATTTCAACTCTTTTGACAATTTCATTTTTTACAAAAATATAACTTGTATATAAAATAGAAACAAATAAATTTAATAAAATCAAATTTATAAAAATAAAATAAACAAAGAAAAAAATAGGGCCAAAACTTTTATCATCATCATATAATTCTTTATAATCAATATAACCAAAAAATGCTAATAAACAAGTTTTAATAGTTGTATCAATTTTATAAAATTTATTATCATTTTCACCAAAAGCTAAATGAGAATAAAAAACAAAAGATGGATGTATTAAAATAATAATAATAATAAAAACAATAATATTTCCTTTTGAATGTTCAAAAGTCTTAATTACTATTGAAAAAAATTTCCCTAAATTAATTAAAGAAAACATTTTAATACAAGATAAAAAAATATTAACAACACCACATATTTCAATAATTTTTTTCATAGATTCACCTTCATATAAAATATCTCTTATTTGATATATTTTATCAAATTCTTTGTTAGTAATAATTTTATTTAATTTATTTTCTTTAATTGAATTATTAATAATTGCATAAAAGATTCCAATGGAAAGACCAATTATAATAATTTCAAATACTTGTTGTATACCAAAAATAACTTGAAATTTTCTTAAAAATTCTGGTTCAATTCTATTTCTAATATCTCTTATTTTTATATTTAAAGGTATTATTATATCTCTTAGCCATTTATTATATGATAAAATATCTTCTTTAATTGATTTTAAAAATAAAAAAATTACTCCTATAAATAATAAAATATATATTATTTCAAAAAATATTTTTAAAGCATCTAAAGGTTTATTTATTACTTTATATTTTAAAAAATATGTATTAAAATTTGATTTAAAATAATTCCCATAATCAAAAGTAAATTTGATAATTACATGTTGTATTATTTGATATTCATAATTTTGTAAAAAAAATTCAATAATTACAAAATTTGTATATTCATTAATTAATTCTTTTTGAAAGTTGTCTGAATAATTTGTGTTTATATCTAATTCAAAATTATATCCACCATATTTTTTATAAGTTAAATATTTATTCCATTGAAAATAAATTTTTTCATTATTTTCATTAATAATAAAATAACTTTTATTTTCATTTCTTAAATATTTTAAACCTAAATTTTCTTCTTCTCTTATTGAAATATCTTTATTTATTGTTTTTTCTCTTTCTGAGCTTTTTTGTCTTTTTATAGTGACTAAAATTTTATTTCCAACTAAATAATTATAATTAAGAAAAGCATATCTTATATCATTATTTTTAGTTTTTGTTTTCTCAAAAAAATTTTGTACTTCATAAAAAGTAAAATTTCTAATATTTTCAATAGAATTAATTTGTTTAATCGGTATTAAAATTTCCCAAGAAAGGATATTTTCATTATTTTTATTAATCTTATCTACAATTTCTTTTGTTGAATTAAATGCATTTCCAAAAGAATGAAGAATATTAAAACTCCAAGGAGCTAAAATATTTAATAAAAAAATTATAATTAATACTATTATGAAAAATAAATAAAAAAGAGCTTTATAAAAAAATTTTCTGTATTTATTTTCATAATATAATTTTACTTTTTCGGTATCTCTTTCTGAATCAAAATATGTATTTCTTTTTAAAAAATCATAATCCTCATGATATTCAATATCATACATATCAAAATTTTTTATTTGTGTTGTTTTTTTTAAATAATTTTCATTTTTTTCACTTTTATTAAATGATTTTATTTCTTTTAATGAAATATTATTTGATGATAATGCATTAATTCTTTTCATTACATTATAATTAGATGAATTGTTAACTTTTAATATTTCTGGACATAATTTTTTTATTATTTCTTCACTAAATTTACAATTAAAACTTCCATCTTTTTCTGAATGACAAATATAATTTAATTTATCTTTTTTCTTTTTTTCTTCAATTTTATCTTTAACATAAATTTTTTTACAAAGACAAAAATTCAAAATTCCATTTATAAAATGAGAATACCAACAAATGAATTTTGTGATTGGCTTTTGTTTAATTTCACTTAAATTTTTACCATCTAAATTATCTAAAGAAATAATTTTTAAATATTCATTATTGGCAATATTAAAATAATGAAGTAATATAGCTAAAATAATTTTTAAAATAATAAACCTAACAATAACAATTATAATAATAAAATAACAAATAGTCATGGCACCATAATTTTCATACATTTGATAAAAAATATCAGAATCAATCATTCCTAAACAAAAAGAAAAAGATATTTGAAATGAATCATTTAAAGTGTAAAATTCTTTTAATATTCTTCCATAATATAACCAAGAAAAAGTTGAAAAACCAAATAAAATTATCATTAAAAATATAAAAAAAGAAAATAAATCACCAAATGCATATTTTATAGTATTAATAAACATATTTCCTCTACGAGATATATTTCCAAATATTTGTATTAATTGAATAAATAAAAAAAATAATGATAATATTATTATAATTTTATATGTTTCTAAAAGTTTACCTAATTGAATTAACTTATTTTGTATTTTAGTTGTTAAAATAGTTTTTTCTTTCTCAGAATTATCTAAATCTTTATTTATTTTTTTCATTTTAAAAACATATAAAAGCCAAAAAATAATTGAGATTAATTGAAGAATTATTGTTAATAATTCTGTTATTAAAAAAAAATCTGATGAAAATATTTGAAATAATATTTTTAATTTATTTGGTTTTTTAATTTGCTTTTGTTTATCTTCTCTGATTATATTTTCTTCTTCTTTCTTTTCTTTTTCTAATATATTTTGTAGTTCTATAATATTATTTTTTTCAAAATTAATATTTAAATTAGTAACTTGTAATTTTAAATCATTTTCAGAAGATTTTAATGATTTTAATTCACTTAATTCTTTAATTTTATCATTATTATCAATTAAACTGTTTTTATGATAATAATTAATTAATTGATTCTTAAATTCATATTCTTCAATATATGATTTAATTTGAAAATGAATTTTAATAAAAAATAAAATAATATAAATAATATAAAATAAAACAAATAAACCTTCCAAAACTAATCTAAGAATAGACCAATTTGTTTGATATAAATCTCTATTATTAATATAAATTTTTAATTTAAGAGTTGAAATTCCAATATCATAAATTTGATTTATAAAAACAACAGAGCAAAAATATTTTCTTTCAAAATTATACAAAGTAAAATCACCAATTATACTACCAGTATCTTTATGAAATAAAAGCCTTAAATCATTTTCAAAATTATCATCTCGAATATGATTTAATAAAACATTACCTCCTAAATTTAAATATGAATTTTCTTTATCATATGAAAAAAATGAAGAAAATTTTTCATTGTCTTCTTTTGATTTATCATATTTTGAATTAGGATTAATTGTATTTGTTGCCCATTTTGGAAAGAATAATCTATTATTTATTAAAGGTTGAATTGGATATTTATATGAACTTAATTTTATTTTTCTTTGTGTTAATCTATAATTACTTATTAATTGATATTTATTATTTAATATAAAAAAATTATCATTTATTAAATTTTCTGTTAAATTATTTTGTAATTCACTAAAGAAAGTTGTTATATTATTAATTGGGAAAAAAACTATATTTTTTAAATTGTTAAAACCAAATTTAGTTTTTAATGCTTTTTTTATTTTATATCTTTTTTCTATTTCAAATTGGAGAAAAATTGATGATGAAAAAAATATCATACATAAAACCAAAAGAATATTACTCAAATAAATAAAGTTTTTTGTTATATTAGTTATGTGAAAAATTTTAAATTTTTGAGTTGACTTTCTTCTTTGTATTTCATTTCTAATTTCTAAATTATAATTTTCAATCTTTTTATCTTTATTATTTTCAAAATTATTTTGAGAATGATTATTTAATTCATCAATATTACTATTATTCATTATATTATTTGGTTTTTTTATTTCTTGAAAATTTGAATCATTATTTTCTTTCATTAATACTATTTTTTAATTAAATTTAATTTTAAATTTTATATAAAAAAGACAAAATACAATAATTTTTATAATATATAATATGATACAATTTTTATTCAACAAAAAATTTTTTTTTAATTGAGGATATCCCAATTCCAAAAGCTTGAATTGGAGTAAAGGGATATTTATAATCTAATATATATTCATCTTCAACAACAGATTCTGCAAATTGTAAAATTATGTTATTTGTATTATAAATTAAAGAAGAAATTAATTGAAAATTTTTAATACTACTTTTAATACTTCTTTGAATAAAATGTAAAGTGTAACAATTAAAAACTAAAAGAAATATTAAAAAAATAAAGATTTTTACTTTCTGAAAATTCAGGTTCTTTGTTTATTAAAAATATTCTTGTATTTCCTTTTTTGATTTTTACTTGTAATTTAGTTGGTCCATTTAAACCAAAAATATTAATATTCTATTAAAATAAAATTAATATTTTTACATATTTTATTTCACATTTATTTTGTTCATTATTATCCATTTTTATATTGAATGTATTTCCAATAAAATTAATTGACATACTTCCTATTTTTTTAAATAAAATTTGATCACTATAAATTATATATGATTTTCTTCCTTTTTTTAAAGCAGACATTAAAAAAATATTATATTTATCTTCATAATATTGAAAAAGAGTTTTATTATTTTTTAACTTTATTTTTTTTATTTTTCCTCTAAACCAAATATTATTTTCTAATTGAGTTGATAAATATAAAATTTTATTTTCTGTTTTTAATTTTATAAATTGTTTCACAAAATCTTCTGAATTATTTCTTTTAATTGTTGAAAAAGGAATTATTTCTTTTAAATACAATTTTGAATTATCATCAAATAATTTTAATTTTATTTTAGAAGTTTTCAAATTATTTATATGGTAAGAATTATTATTATGAATTAAATTGAAAGTTTCTTTTTTATTATTTTCTTTATTTTTTTCTTGTTTATTTTGATTTGTCTGAAATATTTTAACAGGATTATTTAATATATTTTCAATTTTAGAATTATTATTTTCAATTAAATTATATATACTACTCGTATTTTCATTTTTTTTTATAGGTTTACTACTGCTATTAAAAGTTTCAATTTTATCTTCATTTTCTTGGGACTTTGCTAAAAAGAATAAAAATATTGTTACTTTTATTATTATTATTAATAAATATTAAATTAGTATTTTTGTTTGAAATATCATTCATTTTTTTATTGGCAATATAATAGATGAATATAGTTTTTTTTATTTTTTCATTTCTTAATATTAATTAAAATTAATTAAAAAATTGTATTTTTTTATTATAAAAATTAAATTTAGTATTTTAGAAAAAATTTGTTTAATTATTTTGAGAATTTTGTTGTATTCTATCAATAGTTCTCAAAGAAATGATTTTTCCTCTAATATCTTTATTTAAATATTTAAGCATTTTAGTCATTATTTGTGAATTAATTAGACCCATTGGTCCATTTTTTGTTTTCATCATCATTAAAGCTCTTTTTTGTTTTAAAGATTTAGTAATATCTTCTTTTTTATGTGAATTTAATGAATTAGCAATTCTTTGTAATTTTTGAGATGTTTCATTTTTTTTAAATTGTAAATCTTTTGACATTTTTTCACCTATATCAATATGTTCAGGTAATATTACTTCATTTTCAACATCTTTTTTTTTTATAACTAAAGTTTTATATTTTTGAATTAATTTTCTATCAAAATCTAAATCTTTAATAGCATTTTTCCCAGAAATTGTTAATTCTCCTATAAAATATCTTGTTTTTTCAAATATTGATAATAATAAATCAAAATCTTTTTTTTTAATTATCATATTATCTTCAACTTGACTTATTAAATCAATATAAACATCAAAACAACATCTTAAAAAAGCTCCTATTTTATTTAATAATTTACCATTAATAATAAATACTTCACTTTCATCATAAACAATAGTTGTTTTAAAATCTTGATTTTTGGCTCCCTCAATTGCAATAAATCTTTCATTATAATCATAATATTCTTTTAAAATTATTTTTGGTATCATATTTAATAAAAAATTTGTTTCTTCTAACATTTTATTTATATGAACTTGATATTTTAATTCTTTATTTTTAAAGGATGGAATTATATTTGAATTACTTAAACAAGTACTTTTATAATATTGAATATTATCTAAAATAATGCTTAATTCATCTTTAATTACTTCACTTTGGAATTTTAAATCATTTTCTAAATAAGAATTAAATTTATAAACTATTTTTATTCCTAATTTATGCTTCCATTTTTGATCTTTAATATATTTTTCATCTTTATAAATTTGAAAATCTCTTTTTCTTTTATGTAATTTTTTATATTTCAAAATATTTGAAGGTTGGGAAAAAGTTATTGTTTTAACTGAAGGTTCATATGTTTCTTCTGATATTTCATCAAATTCCATTTCTTCATTTTCATCATCAAATTCATTACTATCTTTTTTTAAAGATAAATGAAAATAACTTTGTTTTTTTTTCTTTTTATTTCTTTGATATCTTTTTATTTTTTCTTTATCTGCTCTTGTTGGAAATAATTGAGGTTGATATTTATATATTGAAAGAGAGAAATTTTCTTTTGTATCATTTATTGATTTATTAAAGGATTTTTTAAATTCTTGTTGAAATCTATTAAAAATTGAATGTTGAGGGGATAATATTTTATTTTTTGTTAATCTAAAATTTGATTGTGTAAAATATGGATTTAAACTAAGTTTTAAATTATTTGTATTATTATAATTATTATTATTGTAAATTGTTTTTTCTCTTTGACTTAAAAATGTTTTTGTTTTAGAAAATGAATTTGAATTATTTACATTTATTGATTCATTTTCATAAGTTTTATATTGAGATTTTCTTAAACTATTATCTGCTGTTATTAATATATGTGAATTTTCTTTATTTGCAATTTTTTTTGTTAATCTTGTATTGTTTCTCATTATTTAATTTATTTTTTTTTATTTAAAATGATAATTATTGTATATTTCTTTTTCTTAATTATAATTTGTTTTTCAAGTGAAAATTTAATTATATTGAAAAAAAACTTTTCTAAAAATCATAGAAAATTATTTGAAAAATATGGATATGAAAATATTAATATTGAAAATAATCAATTTTATATTGATTTATTTATAGGAAAAAACAATCAAGAAATTTCATTTATTTTAGATACAACTTCTCAAATAACAACAACAATATGTGATAAAGTATCAAATGAAAAAATATTATCTGAATATAAAAATAATTATAAATTAGAAAATAAAAGTCAAATTATAAAATGTAAAGATGAAAAATGTTCTTTTGTTTATTCTGATTTTTTATATTGTGAAAATGAAGAAAAAAGTTGTTCATTTACTTTATCAAATAATAAAAATTCTTCAATTGAAGGAATTTATATAAATGAAAATATATCTTTTAATAAAAAAGAAAAAGGATTAATTCAATTAGGTTGTATTATAAATGAAAATAATTTTTTAAATGAAATAAAAGGAAAAGGAATATTAGGTTTAGGTTCAACATCTTTTAATTTTATATCTAATTATATTAAAAATCAAAAATTAAAAAGTGATTATGAAATTTTTTCTATTTGTTTTGATAAAGTTAAAGGAGGTTATTTTTCAATTGGAAGAATTAATGAAACTTTTCATTCTAAATTAGATAATATATCTTATATTCCTTATAAAATTTTTGGTTCTAATTATAATATTAAAATTAATTATTTTGAATTTGGTGATTCAAAAAAATTTAATTTTGAAAATGAGTATAATTCATTTTTAGATTCTAGCATTTCTTATTCAATTTTTCCTAAAAAAGTCTTTAAATATTTAAATGAATCAATTTATAAATTAAAATTTATTAATAAAGATGCTAGAATAATAAAAATTGATAATTTATTATGTTTTGAAAGTACAAATTCAAAAAAATTAAATGATATTATTTATAAAAATTTACCTCCAATGAGAATTATATTTGAAAAAAATGGAATATTAATATGGAAATCTAATAATTATTTAAGTTATATAAATGGAAAATTTTGTCTTGGAATTTTAGAAAATAATGAAAATAATTTTATTTTAGGAAATAATTTTATGTGTGACTACGATTTCATATTTAATATAAAAGAAAAAAAAATTGGTTTTATTAAAAGTTATTGTTCAATGAATAAACAATTATTAATTGAAGAATGCTGTAAAAATGTAATTTTTTCTTATCATAAAATATTCATTATTATAATTGTGATTTTGTTAATTCTGAATTTAATTTTTTATTTAATTATTAGAAAATTAAGAAGAAAAGAATCATTTTTATGTATTAAGTATATTGGCAATGATTTTCCTGTTAGTAATTTGACTAATGATATTGTTACTAGTTATAATCAAATTTAAGTTAATATTTAATTTAATTAATTAAATATAAATGAAAAATAGCACTGAAAATTTAGAAAATAAAAAAATTCCCCAAAACCTCTCTGAAAAAACAAATCAAAATAAAAATAATGATATAGGGATTAGTAATAATGAAATTAGAAAAGATATAAAAGAAAAAGAAAAAAAAGAAATCAACGAAAAAGAAAATAAAAATGTTAAAAATCAAAACCAAAAAGATAATGAAATAACAAACGAAAATAATAATGAAAAAAAAGAAAAAAAATCTGAGAAAATAAAAAATATATCACAAGAATTAAAAGAAATTAATAAAGAAAATGAAATAGATAGTAATATAATACAAGATCATAACACAGAACATAATATTGAATTAGAAAAAGCAGAAAAAGAAATAGAAAAAAATGATTTTATATTAAAAGAAAAAAATTATAAAGAAAATGATGAAAAAAAAGAAAAGAAAATAGAAGAAAAAGAAGAAGAAAAAATAGAAGAAAATAAAATGGAAGAAGAATCTTTTGAAAAAGAAAAAAATAAAAATTCAGACCCAAATTTAACATTTCATTCAAATAATATTAAAGATGAAGATTTAATAGAAATGAAACCAGTAGAAAAATATTTAAGAGATAAAATGAATAAAATGGAACAAGAAGATGTTTTAGATAAAGTAAATTTAAATTTACAATATTCATTTAATGATATTAAAGATGATATTTTAAAACAAAAATTAAAAATAAACTCATCAAAAAGTGTTGATAATATTAAAGAAAATAATAATAAAAAAGTAGATGAAAAAATAATAAAATATCCTTTAAGTTTAAAAATAATAAATAATTTAATTAAACAAAAAAATGAAATTAAAAATGAGTTAAATAAATTAATAAATAATGAAAATGTTATTAGAAATGAATCATTATTTAATTTTATTAACCCAAATAATCATTTAGATATCATTAATTATAATTTAAGATTAAATAAAATAAATGATGCAAAACAAAATTTATACAATAGATTAATTGAAATTGAAAAACAAATAACAAATGAAATATTTTTAGATAATAAAAATAAAGGATTAATTCAAAAAGAAACTCAAATTAATTTAAAAAATTTTTTAGAAAATATTGAAATGAATCAAACAATTTATAATAAAAAAATATTACATTTACAAGAAGAATCAAAAATAAGAAGAGAAAAAATGGAAAGAGATTTAGAAAAAAAAATATCAGAAAAAAAGAAAGAAATAGAAAATAAAGAAAAAGAAGAAGAAACAAGGAAAAAAAAATTATTAGAACAATTAAGAAATAATGAAAAAAATAATATTTTACAAAGATCAAAAATAAATAATGAAAAGATATTAAAATTAAAAGTTCATATTAATGATAAAATACCAAATGTGATATATTCATATAGAGAAAATAAAAAAAAATATTTAGAAAATGAGGAAAAATTAATAAAAAATGAAAATATAAAAAGAAAAAATATAATGAAACATATGGACTCAAAAGAATTTTCTGATTTTAGAAAAGAATTTGACCAAAATAAAAATAAAATAAAAGAAGAAGAAAAAAATAAATCAAAATTATTAAAAGAATTATGGATTGAAAGAAGTAAATTAAAACCTTCTTATATCTCTCCTTTTCATGAAAAATATAAAGAAGAATATGAAAATATGATAAGTCATGATAAAGAAAAATTTGAAAGTTGTATTCAATTAAGAAATATTCAAATTGAATATTCAAAAAATAAAATTCCAAAAGTAAAAAAATTAATTCATTCTCCAAAAAAAGAAAAATCTTTTGATAATGGTCTTTATAGCAAATCAAAAGATTATTCAAAAGAAATTTTTGTAAAAATGAAAAATAGATTTTTTAAAAATATAAATATGAAAAAAAGAAAAGATTTAAAAAGTTCATTATTGAAAATGAAAAAAGAAAATGAAGAATTTTTTGATAATAAAAAAATTGATTATTTAAATGAAATGAGACTTTTGAGAAAAAAAAGTATTTCAAAATATGATTGCCTAAATCATTCAAAGTCAAAAAATATATATATTGAAATATTAAATAGTAAAGGAGATTTTCATAAAAAATTAAATGCAGTAAATAGTAAATTAGATTCTTTAGAAGAAAAAGCAAAACTAAAAGAACAATTATTAAAATATAATGGAGGTATTAAAAATAATCCTGATTTAGGAAATGAAATATGTGGATTATATTTAGACTCAATTAATGCAAAGTTAAATATTATTGAAGATATACAAAAAAAATAAATTTTGTTTTTAATAATATATTAATATAATTATATAATATTTTTTTTCAAAACAAATTTTTATAATAATAAAAAAAGTAAATGAAAATAAATTTTAAAAATATTATAATAAAATTTTGATAATAAAAATAAAAATTATTGATTAATTCATGATACTTTTAATAAAAATTTAAAATATGATAAACACTTATATTATTAATTTACTTTAATTGAATTCACAAATATTTTAATATTTCTTTTCAAAACAAAAAATAAATAATTAAAAAAAATTTTGCTGAAAACATTTATATAATTTATTAACTCGTATAAAAATTTCAATAAATATATGATTTATATTTTTTCAATCAATATAAAAATATTTTATTTTAACGTTTAAAATTATAAACATATTATAATAATTTATAATTCACATAAAAATGGGAATAATTAATAAAAATTGTTGTTATAGAATTAATAATAATAATTTACATAATGAAGTAATTGTTGCAGAAGATGCAAGTGGAAATCAAATAACTGGAGTGGTAATATTAAAAGAAATTCAGCCAATAAATGATATTTCAAATTGTTTTGATTTTATAATTTCAGGTGAATTTTATCTTCTTCTTTTTAAAATTTCATCTCCCCAAAGTATAATTGATAAATTAGTTTATAAATTAAAGAATGTTGATATATTAATATTAATAGATAATTCACTTAGATGGATTAAAATTCAACATTCAATTGAAAACAAAATAATAAAAGAAACAAAAATAAATTTAGAATATGGAACAAAAAGAATACTTTTTGAGATTAATTCATTATCAGAAAATAAAAATATACTTCCTAAATATTTAGAAGTTAAATGTTTAAGTGATTTATCCATTATAATTCAATATATTAAATATATAAATTTTCATGATAAAGAAAATAATTATGAAAATAATTTTTGGAAAGGATTTAATATAGAAAAAGAAATTAAGTATTTAACTTATAAAATTTCATATAATTTAATGAATATAAAAAAAAAAATTTTAAAAAAAGAAACTGATAATAAGGAATATGGTTTAAATGTAAAAAAAAAAATAAGTTCTAAACATGAATCTATAAAACTATTTAATTATATTGAAAAATTTGTAAATGAAGTAAATTCAAAATATATTGTATAATAATTCATATTATAATTATTTTAATTCATATTTTTTTCTGTTAAAATGTATATAACAAATTATTTATATTGATATAATATAATTTAAATTTTTTTTATTTTTGAACATTATTTTTTAAAATTAAAAAATGGATAATAATAATAATGAAATTCAAGATTCATCATTTATATTATTAGTATATGAATCCATAAATTATATTTTATCAAAAAAAATTGAGAAAAAAGAAAAAAATGAACAAATAGAACAATTAGGAATAAATTTAGGAGAAAAAGTAACACATTTTATAATGAATGATCCAAAAAATGATAGTGAAAAATTCATTGGTTCAGATAATATTTTATCATTTATTTCTAATGATGTTTGGAATTATATTTTTAAAAATAAAAATAATTCATTAAAAAAAGAACAAACTGGAATTTATAAATTTACTTCTAGGAATTTTAAATTATATAATTATCTTATTGTTGATAGAAGTTTTAAATTAGATGAAAAATTAAATGCAATTTTAAAATTTAATTGTGGGATTTTAAAAGGTGCTTTAAATGCTTTTAATATTGATTCTTTAGTAAGTTATAATATTAAAGATGATAATGAAGAATTAATAAAATTAAATTTAACATTTGAATTTACTATTAATATTGTGAATTATGAATTTAAAAATATAAAATAAAATTTATTTTTTAAATTATTTTTAAAATAAAAATAATTATTAAATAAAAATTAAATTAATTAAAGTTTAATTTTCAATTTATTTTTTATTTTTTATTTATAAATGTGTTATTTGTCTTCTTTTTTTTTCTTATTAACTTTTTATTTTCATTTTTTTCTTTTTTTAATTCTAAAATTGAATTAAATTTTTAAATTAAATGGAATCTAATAATCAACATTCTAATATATCATTTATAGAAGCATTAAATAAAACAGATTATGCAAAAAATGTAAAAGACATTCTAGCATCTTTACTGATAGAAAATTTTTTTGATGATTTAAACAAAATATTTCTTTATAGACAACTATCAAAAACAGAACCAACTAAATTAATAATATTGATTGAACATAAATTAAAAGTAAATTTAAAAGGACATTTTTATGATATTCCATTATTAATATATTTTCCTGATTCATTTCCTTTAAGTGCCCCAAATATCTATTTAGAAAAGAGAACAAATTATATTCAAATAAATAAAACTATACCTGATTTTTTTATATCTAGAGAAGATTTAAAAATAAATTATCAATTATATATAAAATGGGAAAAAGAAGCAGATAGTATAATTAAAGTATTAGATTATTTAAAAGATTTATTTCATAGATATTTCCCTTTATTTAGTAGCAAAGAAGAAAATAAATTCATTGGTAATTGTTTAATTGATAAGAATAATTGTATTTATGTGAATAAAATATATCAAAAAGATAATGATACATTGAGTCAAAAAAGGAATTTTACATTTTCTAAAGGCAATTATTTTCAAGAAGAAAAATTAGACCAATATACTACTCCAAGTGAAAATGATGATTTAAATGTTACTTCAACCAATTTTCCAAAAAAAAATAATAATAATGAGGATGAATTTAAAAATAATTTAATAGATAAATTACAAAATATTTTATTTAATAAAATTATAAAAGAAAAAGAAAAGAATGAATCAATAAATAATAAATTAAAAAAATTTATAGAAGAATATAAAAAAAAAATTAATGAAATGGAAATAATTATTAATAGAGAAGTTAATATTAATGAAACTGTTAATGCTCTAAAAAGTAATTATGATGAAATAATTAAAGAAATAAATTATAATAAAATTAATTTATTATTAAATTTTAATAACTCAAATATTATTGAAAAAAGTGATGATTTAATTGAAATTAAAAATATTAAAACTGTAAAAAGAATTATAAAAATTAAATTAATAGATGAATTATTTATTATATGCAAAAATGCTTTTTTAAAAAAAATAATATCTTTAAATGAGATGATATCAATAAATAGAACAATAAATAGAAATTTATTTTTTTTAAAATATGGAGTAGATAGAAATCCTTGGGAATAATAAAATATAAATAAAATATAAGAGAAAGTAGTATTAATATATAAATAAATAAAAACATCACAAAATTATTTTGTCTAATAATACATAAAAAATAATATTAAATATATATTAAAAAACAATTATATATTTAATCAGGATAAAGTTGTTTCATTGTTATTTTTGAATAATTTTTTAAATCACCATTTGGTTTAGGTAATAATGTTTGATCAGGAACAGAAATATATTTACTAATTCTTTCTTTAATAAAAGTAGGATGGAAAACTTTAATAGAAATACAATTTTTAGTATTTTTATTAAAATTCATAAAATTTCCTGGAATAGATAATCCAATTTTTTCATCATTAATTTCTTTTTGAATAAATTTATCAAAATCATAAAAATTTGGATATTTTTCTGATGATTTAATATAATTTCCTATTTTTTCATTAAGTAAAATTTCATATCTTAATAATTTATTCTTTCCACAATTTTCTAATATACTTTTTTTTGTTATATCTTCTGCTGATAATGATTTATGAGGAGGACAAAAGTTTTTAAATGACTTTAAAAATTCTATTTTAAAGTCTTTTCCTAATTTTGATTTTCCTATTATTGATTGTTTTTTTATATAATTCATAAATTCTTTATATTTTTTTTCACTAATATTATTTATTTTTTTTTTTGGAATTTCAATAATTTTACTTTGTTTTTCTTTAAAAGAAAAGTCCCATTTTTTATAATAATTCATTTCTTTTATTTTTTCGATGATAGAATCTGGAAAAATATTCATTTTATGCTTTAAATTTAATGGTTTTAATTTTATTGCTGATTTTGAATAATTTAAATTATTATTTAAAGATTCCATTAATTTACTTAATCCAATTTTAGATTTTATTTGTAAAATTTGATTTTTTGATTTATTTTTATCATTATAACATTTTATTTTTGTTATTTTATCTTCGTGATTAATTGATTTTTCAATTATATTTTCTTCATTATTTTCCATGTTTATTATTTCATTATTTAATTATAATTTATTAAAATAATAATAAATAAAAATATAAAAAAAATTTATTTATATTTAGTAATTAAAAATTTAATTTTCATCAAAATTTTTAAAAACTATTACTTTAAATTAATATTTATTTTTTAAAAACAATATTTTCAAAAGGTTTCTTATAAATTTTTTCAATATTTTCATATTTTGAATTTCTTTTAGCATAAAACAAAACATAAGAACTTTCAGTAATAATTTCATTTTCATTAATTTCTTTAATATATTCATCATCAAATTCATACCATTTATTTGTTATAAAATTTTTAGCATAAGCATTATAATGTCCTCCTACAAAATTACCTTGATGATTAGCAACGGCAAATAAATCATAAATATTATCATTTTTTCCAGTATCATCATATTTAATATATTTATTCATATCTAAACCTTTAATTGGAAATTTTATTAAATTATCTAATTTTTTTCCTTCTCTAAATCTTTTTATATGTATAATTAATATCTCAGGACAAGTAAAAATTTCTATTTGTTTTTTTGCTAATTGAAAAACTTGACATTTTGGACAATACCATTCATTTCCTTCTGTTAAATCTTCTATTTGACCAAATTGAGATAATATAGATGTTAATTCTATATTTAATGATTCTTCTTTTGATTTTATATTTTCTTCTTTTTGTTTCATTAATATAGGTTTATTTAATTTTACTATTTTTTCTTTGAATTTTGGTGAACTTACTAATTTAAATATTAATTGAAATTCTTTTATATTTGTTCCTTTTGTATTTGCGTTATCTATTATTTTTTTTAATAAATTATTTTCTGTTGCAGGGAAAATTAATTCTTTAAAATTGTCATATTTTACCATTAAATTTTCATGTATAGGGGCAAATTTTTCATAAAATAATATAAAAGGATATTTAATTTCATTATGAATTTGTAAATTAAATTTTTTATTTTTTAATAGTTTATTAGTCTCATCTTCTAAATTTGGAAAGAATATTTCTTTATAATTTTCTTGTTTTTCATTTTCAATTATTAATTTTTCATATTTTTCAATCACATAATTATAAATTTTATTATTATTCCATTCAACATTAACATATAATATTTTTGGAATAGAAATTTCTTCAAAAGGTTCTCCATTCTTATTATAAGAATATATATAACAAAAGAATTTTATCCATTTTTCTCTATCAATTTTATTTATATCTTTTGATTCTATATTTTGTTTCTTATTATCATTTAATTCAGTTTGTCTTATATCTAATAAAAAAGGATCTTTTAATAATTCATGATATATTTTTTCAGTATTTTCCTCATTTTTTCCATAAA
>JAEEGK010001855.1_pt1 | contig 53028 bp, 46 predicted proteins | sample 8958771 | NCBI WGS metagenome assembly JAEEGK01 (sample SAMN16246547, study PRJNA631951) | gut metagenome | biome: gut microbiome; feature: rumen; material: SC-attached | host: Bos | place: Iran: Karaj | collected 2018-10 | reverse complement strand
GGTCGTCGCCCCCAAGTCCCACAGGGAAAAGTATCAGTTTGCCTTTGTTCATGTGACTCTTTTTACATATAATTTCCACGAATTTTCCATTAATTATTTTTTATTTCTCTTAGTAATTTATGGTTAATTACATGGCAATTCGTGTTTAAAAGTAATTGTATTGCTGTCTATCAATAATTTATGGTTAATTATATGGCAATTCACGTTTAAAATATCAACTCTCAAAAATTTTTGGTCAATTACATGGCAATTCGCGTTAAAGTTCAAATTAATAATTTATGTTTAATTACATGGCAATTCACGTTCAAAAATTATAAGTTGACAAGGAAATCCATTGTGTTGATGCCATGCGGGTAGTCCCACAGCTCCGTTTTGTTGGCCTTTCCGAAAGGCACGGCGTTTCCTATTTCAAGGTTGGACACCACAATGTCGAGGCTGTCGGCGTTGTTCCCGATAAACTTCCGCACTTCGGCGATGTCGTTGTAGGTGCCGTAGTTGGTAACCGACACCGGTGAGGGGATGGGCTCGTCGGCTTTCAGCACCCAGAAATCTCCGTCAACAAAAGGCACGGCGTTGAGCATCAGCAGGGCTTTGTGGTAGTCGAGATTGCTTTTGTAGTGGTTGTTGTCCATAAGGTGGTGGTATCTCTTGGCCGCCTTTATCAGCGGCTCGAAGTCGTAGCCTTCGGGCACCAGCAGTTTCGACACGCTGCGGCCGCCCAGTCCCATATAAATAAAAATGTCGTCGGCAAGGGCCGAGAGCTGTCGCTGTGACTCGTTGCCGTCGAGCACGGCGAGGCTGTATTTGGGTTGGCGTATGATGTTGGGGTAGCTGGCGAAATAGCGTTCGAAATAGCGGTTGGCGCTGCCGCTGCCCGAGGCGATGATGGCGTCGAACTGGTGCATACGCCCTTCTGCGAAAGCCACATAGTCCTCGAATTCCGGTGCCACGGTTATCAGCATCTTGGCAAGGTGAGGGATAAGCACGTCGTCGCCGTCGGCGAGTTTTATCAGTATGCGGTTGCCCGAGGCGAGGACGGAAACGAAGTCGCTCCAGCCTGCCAGCGGTATTTCGCTGCCCATCACCACGGCGATGGTCTTGGGGGCTCGCAACTCGTCGAGCATGGGGTAGGGGGCGAGCCACTGCTCGAGGTTCGGCTGTTCCAGATGGTGCACAGCACGGCCGAGGGCGTACTCGATGTTGTCGCGCGTGTGCCACGGGTTGTGGTGCGAGGCGGTGTCGATAACGGCGTCGATGGAGCCGTCGTCGAGGGCGCCCTGCAATTTCCTGCCAAGTTCGACAAATGCTGAAATGGTGTCGGTTCTGCTCATAATATTTTCGTTACATTTTGTTGAAAAACAACAGCGTGAGGGCAATAAAATAACTTTTTGTCCGTTTTTTCGTACAAACAAAAATACAAAAAATAATACAAAACTGCGTAATGTACACAAAAAAAGTGATAATGGCCTTGTTGCTGACCCTTTTCTGCGCGGCCTCCCTCTTTGCCCAAAACAAAGATGAGATGCGACGTTACGAACAGGAGCTGACACAGCTTTTCGACAAGGCTTTCAACGCATCTACCGACAACGAACGCTACAACGCCAACGAGCAGGCCCTACTGATGCTCGAGGAGGCACTGCTGGTGGAGAAATCCTTCAACTGGAAATGGACCTTCACCAACGATGTGTCGGTGCTCACCGCCGAGGACGGACGTTTCAAGATTTTTTCGTGGGCCGTGATCCGCGACAACGGCGAATACGAGTGTTTCGGCATCATACAGGCCTATAACCCGCGCAGCGAGGAGTACGACGTGCATGTGCTGCGCGACAAGTCGGAGGAGATTTTCAATCCCGAACTGTCGGTGCTGGTCGATGGTGACTGGTACGGCGTTGTTTATCAAGAACTTGTGACTATAAAATACGACGGCAAGACCTCCTATATGCTCATCGGCTGGACGGGCGGCAGCACCATCATCCAACGCAAAGTGATAGAGCCCATCTCGTTCAAATCCAACTCCTCGATGCCCATATTCGGTGCAGCCGTGTTCAAACACGACCGCAACATTCGCCGCATCCTAATACAATACGCCAAAAAGGCTATGGTGAACGTGCGTTACGACGAACAATATTTTGTTGTCGAGGAAAAGAAGAAAGAGAAGAAAAACGGCAAGATGGTTACCGTCACCATCCCTCACGAGGAAAAGGAAAAGATGATCGTTTTCGACGAAGTGTCGCCGGTTATCGAGGGTATGGAAGGGCTGTACCAATACTATGTTCCGTCGGGACTGGAGAACGCCATTTATTTCAACAGCGGCAAATGGATTCTGCGCGAGAACATCCGCGGCCGTCTGCACGAAGTCAGGGCCAAAGATTTCAAGCCGTTGCAAAAGAAACCCGCCGCATACACCGTGCCACCCGCGGAGGGACAGCCAGCAGAGAAAAAATAATGCGTGATAAAAATATTGACAATCAATATTATAGTAAAAAAATGTAGAAAAAACCGCAACGTAATGTGGTATAGATAAAAAAAAAATCATATCTTTGCAAATCGAAAAAGTAAAACAAAAATACACGTCAATGAAAGCTAAAACAATTCTGACAGCCTGTCTGGTGGCCGCTATGGTAATGGGAATCGGCACGTCAAAAGCACAGGTGAAAGTGAAATTCGGACCTAAGGCCGCCTTCACACTCAATACAATGAATTATACCGAAAAGGCCCCCGAAGGCAGCAAAGAAAAGAAAATGGAATACAGCTGGACTCCGGGCTTCAGTGCAGGTATGTTCTTGGATGTGCGTCTGAATCCAACAATAACACTGGGAACCGAACTCTTTGTCGCAAAACAGGGCGCCCACGGCATGGTGAAAGTGGAACTGCCCACCACCAGCGGTGAATACGAAGGCGACATCACAACCTATTATCTGCAACTCCCGATACTGCTCAAAGTTTCGCCCTTCACAGGATTCAACATCGAAGCAGGTCCGCAGTTCGGATATTTTCTGTATGGTGAAAGGGATTACGTTTACTCCGGCAATCTGAAAGACTGGGGCTTGACAACCGATATAGACAGTTGGATAAGCCGTCGTGGAAAATTCACCCAGATTGAGGACGACGGACAGGAGCTGCTCACAAACTACCAGTTCTACAAACGCTGGGATTTGTCGGCTACAGCAGGTCTCAGCTACCGCATAGACATGGAGTTGCATGGCACATCGCGCACCATAGGTCTGATTTTCGGTGCACGCTACACCTACGGACTTTTCAACACACTCAATACTTTGAAACAAAACAAAAAAGGCGAATGGACACAGGAAGAGGTTGATTCCAAAAACAGCTCCATCTCCGTTTACGCCGCTATCAGGTTTTAGTAAGTTCATAATTGATTAATTGATAGTTTTATAGTTGGACGGTCGCATTTTGTTGCGACCGTCTTTTTTTTGTGTAAGCCCTTACAATGGGGAATGAGTGTGTTCCGCCACGGGTGTTAGTACGACAAATTTTGTTACCATACTGTGGAAGATGTTGGAAATGACGCGTTTTTATGAATGGAATTCGAACAATGCGCAAAAACGAAGACTGTTTCAATGTTAATTAATGTGCTTGTATAATACTAATAATCAAGATAATGTGTTTATTTCAACAAAAAAATGTTTATTATTTTGAAACAAAAAGTGTTCTGTTACGAATAAAAGATGTATTTTTGCAAAACACAAATTAAAAAACAAAACTTTTATAGGGGACGCCGAAAACCTTACAGAGTAGGCAACATTAAAAAATATACAAAAAATGAAAAAAGTAATTTTGACTTTAGTTGCTGTAGCAACAATGGGTATTGCCAACGCCCAGTTGTTCGTTGGTGGAAACATCGGTTTTGGTAAATCTGGCGGTGCTCAGGAAGCCACTATAAGTGGAGTTACAACCACCGTACAAGATCCTAAACAGATTGACTGGGAGATTACTCCTAAGATCGGATTCCAGGCTGGTAAAATGTCCTTTGGCGCAATTTTCGGCATCAATGGCGAAAAACAAATCACAGAGGATGTAGATGCTACTTTGGAGAACGACAAACAGACCCGTAAATATTTCGGTTGGGAATTTTGTCCTTTCTTCCGCTACAACGCTTTTGAATTCGGCAACTTTGCTCTTTTCTGCGAACTGCAGGTTCCCGTTTATGGTGGCAAATGGAGCTCGAAATTAGAAGCTACTGGCGTATCGATTGAAAACAAAAACGCTGCTAAAGATTTTGGCTTTGGCGTACAGGTTGTTCCTGGTCTGAACTACAGCCTCAGCGACCACCTCAATTTCGACCTCTATGTTAACCTCCTCGCTCTTGGTTACAGCATGGACAAAACAACTGTTGAAAATCCCGATAACAACGATAAAAACGTTACCAAAGCTACAAATCTGTGGGCTGGTGTATTCTCACTGCCTCAGCACAATGCTATATCGATTGGATTCAACTACAAATTCTAAGTTAGCAACTTACACTAACATATAAAAAGCGGAGGCATCGCCTCCGCTTTTTTTTTATACCATATCCGAAAAAATCCGTACCTTTGCAAAACGAAACACAACACCATAAAACGATGAAAAAAACTCTTGTCGCACTTGTCATCCTGCTGTCGGTCAGCGGTATAGCCTTTTGTCAAAAGGTGAAGGACACCGTGTGCAACCCTGCGGTGAAAACCATAATCCTCACCCGTGAGGGCGTGGAGTTGTCGCAGCCCATACTGCGTCTCGGTTCCGACGACCGTCTGCTGCTGCAGTTCGACGTGCTCGGCGACGAGAGCCGCTACTATAGCTACCGCATCCACCACTGCTCCCACGACTGGCAGGTGGACGACATCGCTGTGTCGGAGTACCTCAACGGTTTCGAGACCTCCTCCATCGGCAACAGCCGCAACTCCTTCACCACCCGCCAGCCTTACGTCCACTACTGGGAGACCATCCCCAACGATATGACTACGTTCAACGCCTCGGGCAACTATCTGCTCACCGTCTTCGACGACGAGGAACCCGACAAAGTGGTCTTTGCCCGCCGATTCTACGTGTACGAGGTGCAGGCCAACCTGCAGGCGGAGGTGGGACAGGTGCTGGGCTCCGAGGGCAAGGACCGCAACCAGAACGTGTCGGTGTATGTAACGCCGCCCAAGGGACAGTATTTCAACAACCCAACGCTGTACTACCATCTGTATGTGCGTCAGAACGGCCGCACCGACCTCTGTCGCGAGCTGCCGCTACACAGCGTTAAAGGCAACGAGCTGCACTACAAATGGAAAGACGAGAATGTGTTCGGCGGCGGCAACGTGTTCCGCTATTTCGACATCAGCAACATCAACGTACCCATGTACACCACCGCCCGCATCGAGGTGTTCGGCGACGACTACATAGCCTATCTCAAGCCCGAGGAGGACCGCTCGCGCAAGAACTACGTGCACCGCGAGGGTTTGAACGGACAGTTCAAGATTTCGGCCGAGAACCGCTACGACGCCACCGTGGAGGCCGACTATGTGTGGGTTAATTTCGCCATACCCATGGAAGTGCCGCGGATGGACGGTCTTTTCTACGCCGTAGGCGACGGAATGGGCTGGAATTTCACCGACGACAATATGTTCCAATGGCAGCCGAATATGAAGGCCTACACGCTGCGTCTGAGGGTGAAACAGGGCTATTATTCGTATCAGATAGTGTTTGTCCCGGTTGGGGAGAGAGAGGGGCGCACATCGACGCTGGAGGGCGATTTTTTCGAAGCGAAGAACGAATATTACCTTTTCCTCTACCAACACACCCCCGCCGACCGTTTCGACAGGCTGATAGGAACCGTTTTGGTTAAGAGTTGATAATTGATAATTGAAAATTGATAATTTAGTAGTCAGTAGTCAGTAGGGGCGAAAAATATTTCGCCCGTAGGGACGCACTGCGTGCGTCCGGAAAAAATTACTATAAACTATAAATTGTAAACTATAAACTACTTAGTGAGTTCTTGGAAAATAGTTTCGAGCGACTGCTCGTCCTTTTGTATTGTGAGGATCGCCAGGTTGTTGGCCACAGCCCAGTCGAATAGTGTCTTGCGGATGTCGGTGTTTTCGTTGGCGTCGATGACAAATTTGGTGGGCGATAGCTGGTTGAGCTGTTTCACTCCCTGCACCTGTTTCAGTTTCGACACCTGCACGTCGTTGTCGAATTCCACGTGGTAGCGGTTTATGCGCATGGTGTGTAGCTGTTCCGTGGGTTTGTCGGCCACTATCTGTCCGTGGTTGATGATGATGGCGCGCGAGCACACGGCTTCCACTTCCTGCATTATGTGTGTGGAGAGTATAACAATCTTGGTCTTTCCCACTTCGCGTATCAGCGAGCGTATCTCGGTAAGCTGGTTGGGGTCGAGGCCGGTGGTGGGCTCGTCGAGGATAAGGATCTTGGGGTCGTGGATGAGGGCCTGCGCCAGTCCCACGCGTTGGCGGTAGCCTTTACTCAGCTGTCCTATCTTTTTGTTGGCTTCGGGGGTGAGTCCGGTGGTTTCGATAATCTCCTCCACACGTTTGTTGATGTTGTCGAGTTTGTGGACTCCGGCTATAAAACGCAGGAATTCACGTATGTACATGTCGGTGTAGAGCGGATTTTGCTCCGGCAGGTAGCCAATGTTGCGACGAATCTCGAGGGTGTTGTCGAAGATGCTGTTGCCGTAAACGGTGACATTGCCCGAAGTGGGTGGTATGAAGCAGGTTATGATTTTCATCAGCGTGGATTTGCCGGCGCCGTTGGGTCCGAGCAGTCCCACAATTTCGCCTTCGCCGATGCTGAAACTGACGTTTTTCAGAGCATATTGTGTGCCGTAAACCTTTGATACGTTTTCTGCTATTATTGACATTTGCGTGATGTGTTAGAATACAGAGACTTTGATGTATTTCTTCGGGTTTTCCTTTATGTCCTTGATAAGAGCGTCGAGGTCTTCGATGGACTTCTGTAGGTTGTCGTACAGGTTGTCGTCGTTGATAAGCTTGCCGACGTTGCCTTTGCCGCTGGAAATCTTCTCCATCGAGGCGGAGAGGTCGTCCACTGTGCGGTTGAGTTTTTCGAGGGTGGAGCCCAGTTTGGCGCGCGACACGGTGTCGGTGATTTCGGAGATGTTGCAGATTATGTTGTCGAGTTCGTGACTGTTGTTGTTGAGGGTTTTGGACAGGTTGTCGATGTTTTCGATGATATCCTGGATTTTGCCTTTCTCGGTGCCTACAATGTTGTCGAGGTTGGCGGAGAGGGTGGAGAGCCGTTGCGAGATGTGGTTGATGTTGTTCATTGCGGAGTGGAAGTTGCGTTGTGTCTCGTTGTCGGTAATCTGCTTGAGGTTGTTCACCACGGTGTCGGCGTTGCAGATAATGTTTTCGAGTCTGTCGGTGTAGGGTTCGAGGATTTTGCCCACTTCGCTGAGCATCGAGCCTTCGGTGTGCGAGAGCAGGGTGTCGCCGGGGTTGAGGTAGGTGGTGGCGTCGCCCATCTTGACACGCATGGCCTTGGAGCCGAGCAGGTCGGAGTTGAACACCTCGGCAATGGAGTTTGAGGGCAGCTGCAGGTTCGACGGCAGTTCAAAACGCACGATGAATTTTTTCATCTGCGGGTCGATGTATTTTATCTTGCTCACCTGTCCCACTTTCATTCCGTTGATGAAGACGTAGCTGGTGGGCAGCAGTCCGCCGATGTCTTCGTAGATGGCGTAGTAGGTGTGCTGTCGTCCGAAAAGGTCTTTGCCTTTAAGGAAATTGAGGCCCCATACGAGGATGGCTATGGTGATGATGGCGATGATGCCAACTTTTGTCTCGGTGCGTAGTTTCATAGCTGTAAGGTTTTTATTTGGCTGTGTTTATGCGCCGTGCCTCTTCGAAGGAGATGCGTTCGCCTTTGTAGAAAGGAACTATGAAAGCGTCTTTGAATCCCATCTCCTGAATGGTTTTCTGCAACACCTTGGCCTCGTCGAGGTTGGCGGCAGTCTCGCCGGTGAGGTAGCGGTACAAGCGGTCCTTGGTCATTATGAAATTGGTGATGCCTTTGAACTGAGGCGCATCGTCGGCCAGTTTTTTATCCGAGGTGAGGAACTGTATGCGGTATATGGCGCGTTCTTTGTCGTTGGCAGCGGTGTTTTGTTTGTTGTCGCTCTTGGGCAGTGTGGTTTTTGCGGTGCCGGTGATACCTTTCAGGGTGTCGGCTTTTACGGTGGTGTTGGTGGCTACGACGGTGGTGTCAGTAGCGGTTTTTGTAGTGTCTTTGGGGGTGTCGGCGGTCTTTTTGTTGTTTTTGTTGTCCTGTTTTTTCTTGTCCTTGTTGAAACCGGGGATGTCGAATTTGGGGTTGGTGATTTTCTTTGTCCCCTCTTCGGCGGCCTTATATTCGGCAAAGGCGTTGAAAAGGCAGTAAACGATGTCGGCCTGACCTTCGTCGGAACCTATGTATTCTTCTTCCACGGGGTTGCTGATGAATCCAACCTCGGTGAGTACCGACGGTGAGGTGGTTTTATAGAGCACAAACAGCTCGGCTTGTTTCACGCCGCGGTTTATGGTTTTTATTTTGGATTTGTATTGGTCTTGTATGTTTTTCGCAAAATTCAGGCTTTTGTCGATGTAAGCGTGCTGGTAAAGGGCGAACATTATGTAGCTCTCGGGCGAGTTGGGGTCGAATCCGTTGTAATCGGCGTTGTTTTTGTAGTCGTTTTCAAGCAGTATGTCGGCGTTTTCCTTCTTTGCCACTTCGAGGTTGGCCTTGCTGTTCGAAAGTCCCATCACGAAAGACTCCACGCCCTTGCTCTCGGTTTTTGGGTGCGAGTTGGCGTGTATCGACAGAAAGAGGTCGGCCTTGGCGCGGTTGGCTATCCTGGCACGTTCGGCCAACGAAATGTCCACGTCGGTCTTACGGGTGTATATCACGGTAACGTCCTCGAAATTGTCGGAGATAACTTTGCCGAGTTTCAGTGCAATTGAGAGTGTTATGTCCTTCTCTTTGTATTTTTTACCCAAAGCACCGGGCTTGGCGCCGCCGTGTCCGGGGTCAATCACAACAGTTTTTACCTGTCCGACAGCAATTTTTTGCGAAAAAACTGCTCCGTTTATCAGAAAAAGGGCAATAAATAGGATTGTTAAACGTTTCATTTTCACAAATATGTAAATTAAGTTTTTATATTCGACTAATAATTTTTATTTTTGCAAATTGAAATGCAAAGATACGTTTTAATTTTGAGATTTTGGATATAAAGAATAGTATAGTACATATAACACTGAAACACAGCTGGTTGCGGTTGTTGAAAACCGTTGCCGTTTGTTGTGCACTGTTCTCTGTATCCCTTTGCCAGACGGCGTTTGGCTCGGAAAACAGCGTCGGAAACTGTTTTTCCACAACTTTTCAACATAAAAAAGTTGCTTTCGCCATCCCCGCTCCCGACACCAATAAAAACAAATCGCAACACGTTGTAAATAAGCTCGATAGCATCCCCGACACTTTGTCCATGGACTCCACCCTTGCAAAGACAAAGGACACGGTGTCAGACACTTTGGCGAAAAAACGCAAGAATTACAAGGGACTTCGCATCTCGCCCAACGCCATCACCGACATCGTAACCTACAAGGCCAAGGACTCGGTGGTGTTCCTGCTCGACGACCGCAAGGCCACCCTTTTCAAGGAGGGCAGCATCGACTATCAGGATGTGAACCTTGTGGCCGACTCCATCAGTGTGGATTTCCAGACGCGGATGCTCAACGCCAACGGCCTCACCGACACCAACGGCGCTATTTACGGCCGTCCCAAGTTCAAGGACGGCAGCTCTGAGTACAACGCCAACCAGATAACATACAACTTCAATTCCCGCAAGGGCATCATACAAGGCGTCATCACGCAGGAGGGCGAAGGGTTCCTGCACGGCAGCAAGGTGAAAAAGATGAACGACTCGGTGATGTACCTCAACAGCGGCAAGTTCACCACCTGCAACTATGCTCATCCGCATTTCGCCCTCGAGTTCTCCAAGTCGAAACTCATCACCAAGGACAAGATTGTAACCGGTCCGGCCTATATGACCGTGGGCGACGTGCCTACGCCTCTGGCACTGCCTTTCGCTTTCTTCCCCTTCACCAAAGGCCGCACGTCGGGAGTGCTGATACCGTCGTACGGATGGGCCAACAACCGCGGCTACTACCTGCGCAACGGCGGATATTACCTCGCCATCAACGACTATCTGGACCTCACCCTTGTGGGCGACATCTACACCAACCTCAGCTGGGCCGTCAATCCCAAGTCGAACTACTACCGCAAGTACAAATACCGCGGCGCCGTGGATATCCGCTACGAGCAGACCCGCGAGGGCCTGGAGGGCACCGACACCTACAACCGCTACAACGATTTCAAGGTTGCGTGGACCCACCAGCAGGACGCCAAGGCCAACCCCAACTCACATTTCTCGGCCAACGTGAACCTCGTCAGCCGTAACTACTCCAAGTGGACAAGCAATTCCTCCGACTATTTCAACAGCACCACCACCTCCAGCATAGCCTATTCCACTTCCATAGCAGGCATTTTCAACTTCTCCGCCAATCTGGGCGAGTCGTACAACATCAACACCCGTATGATTGACCTGAAACTGCCCTCCATCTCGTTGAGCAGCAATCAGTTCCATCCCTTCCGCCGCAAAAATCCGCAAGGCTCCTACAAGTGGTACGAAAACATCACCGTCAGCTACTCGATGAACGCCCTGAACAGCATCAACACCGTGGACACGCTGCTGTTTTCGAAGGATGTGCTGCAGAGGATGAAAAACGGCATATCGCACAGCATCCCCGTCTCCAGTTCGGTGAAAGTGTTTAAATATTTCACTTGGACCAATTCGATAAACTACAACGCCCGCTGGCATTTCAACAGCATCCGCAAGAGCTACGACGCCGACTCCGGTGCCGTGCTTACCGACACCGTGTGGGGCTTCGTCACCAACCGCGATGTGGGTTTCTCGTCGTCGCTCAACACCCGCCTGTACGGTGTGTTCAATTTTAAGAAAGGCTTTATCACCGCACTGCGGCACGTTATCAACCCTTCGGTGTCGTTCAACTACCGTCCCGATTTCGGCAACCCCGCCCTCGGCTACTGGCGCACCTACATCGACGGCGACGGCAAGGAGCAGCGCTACTCCATCTTCGAGCAGGATGTGTATGGAGGACCCTCGTACGGCCGCTCGGGAAATATCGCCATGAGCATCTCCAACAATCTTGAGATGAAGGTGAAATCGTCGAAGGACACCGCAAACGGCACCAAGAAGATTGTTCTGCTCGAAAACCTCTCGTTTTCAACGTCGTACGACTTGGCCAAAGACTCTGTCAACTGGTCGCCCTTGTCGGTGTCGGGACGTACCACTTTGTTTAAGAACTGCGTGATAAACTACAGCGCGTCGTTCATTCCTTATTATATCAACGAGAACAACGTTGTTACCAACACATTCCTTTGGGACAAGGAGAAAAAGCTGTTCCAGAAACAGAATTCACAGTGGAATATGCAGCTCAACTGGTCGCTGAACCAAAACACCTTCAAGAAAGGCGGCGGCAAGTCGGGCGGGGCGCCGGCGGCACCCGTGGCCACCAACGTGCAAAACCCCTTCAACACCCCGCAGGGGATGGGTCCGATTATGGACAACTCCGTGCCGTGGAACCTCTCGCTGGCCTACACCCTAAGCTATATCAATACCTATTATGCCGCCAAACTCGGCTACGAGTCGCAGGTGGTGCAGACACTCTCGCTGCGCGGCGACGTTAGCCTCACCAAAAACTGGAAAATAAGCTTCACCACAGGCTACGACTTCCAGAGCAAGGCCATGTCGTACACCTCGGTGGACATACACCGCGACCTGCACTGCTGGGAGATGCATTTCAACTGGGTTCCTTTCGGATACTATAAAAGCTGGAACTTCACCATCAACGTGAAAGCCGGCATGTTGCAGGACCTGAAATACAACAAACGCAACAGCTATCAGGACAACCAAGGATACTACCACAATTAAACACAATGCCGATATGACTTTGGAAGAGTTGCAAAAAATTGTCGATGAGTGGGTTAAGAAATATGGAGTGCGTTATTTCGACGAGATGACCAACACCGCTCTGCTTGCCGAGGAGGTGGGCGAGGTGGCCCGCATAATGGCACGCACCTACGGTGAACAGTCCGCCAAGGAGAACGAAAAACTCGACCTCGCCGACGAACTGGCCGACCTGCTTTGGGTGCTGACCTGCATAGCCAACCAGACAGGCGTGGACCTTACCGAAGCCGTGCGACAGAACATACAAAAGAAAACCAATCGCGACGAAAACCGCCATAAAAACAACCCGAAATTAAAATAATTATGGAAAAACTGTATTACTCCATTTCAGAAGTCGCCCGGATGTTCGGCGTAAACACCTCGCTGATACGTTATTGGGAGAAGGAGTTCGACTGCATCAGGCCGGTGAAGAACAAAAAAGGCAACCGGCAGTTCACCCAGTCCGACATCGACAACATACGCAAGATTTACCACCTCACAAAAGAGTGCGGCTTCACCCTCGCCGGCGCCAAGGAACAGCTTAAAACTGCCGAAATCGAGGACGAGAAACTGAAAGCCATCGACACTCTGGCCGAAATCAAGGCCTTTCTGATAGACTTGCGACAGGCTTTGTAGTAGGGGTAGTGCGTTATGAACTAACTTTTACAGGTATGAATAAATGGTTTGTTATTATAGGTTTGGTAGTATTATTTAGCAATACTGTTTATGGACAGGGAAGTTATCCTTTTAAATATCACATAACAAATGAAATCAAACCTGATACTTATATATTAACATATCAAGAAAAATCATCTTTTCTCAAAGGGCAGCCAGACTCAATACTTATTGTATTAAATGATACCGTTTCAGAACAACCAAGATACAGTGCCTATGTGGTATCCTATCCCGATAGAAAGGTTTATGTGGAATTCTATATGACGGACTCCGCTAAAATAGAATATTCATCGGAGTTCGGAATTAGAACAGATGCAATAAAGTGCCCATTTAGAGAGTTTTATATTGTTAAAGATACAAGTAAAACACATGTTATTTCCCAAATAACAATCGAAAGTGGACACTGCTATTACGACAGAAGAATCATATACAGCAAAATACCGTTGAGAAAAAAAACGATAAGAGCTATCCGTGAATATATTTACAACAGAGGCCCAGAACCACCATGTGTAAAAAAGAAAACATGCTATGTTTCATTGCCTGAATTATAAAAATATATCTAATAATCTAAAATATGTTAACTATCAACCGTTTGCTCCTATTAATATTACGTAACAAAAGATAACAATATGGATAAGAATATTAATCATAAATGCCTGATGACTTGTTTTATTTGTACAATTCTGTTATTTTGTATTGCATGCAAAGAGGATATACAAATAAATGATTATTATTATGAAATGTACACCGATATGGATTCAATTCCATTAACATATCAAATAGTTAGAATAGTAGATAGTAATGGTTTTAGGAAACAATTTACATATAACTTTTTTGTTACTTCCGGAATAATGGAGTTTTATTCTAAAGAATATTACAAGATAATGAGGGACGACCTTTTTAGATTAAGAAATAATGAGGGTAACGGAGTTTTGTACCTATCAACCAAACTTAAAGATTCATGCATAACATGGAGCACCGGGAATGAAATAATGGACGTAGTGGCTGCTGAAACAAATTGTTTCCAAGGGGAAAAAAGTATAATAGTGAATAACAATGAATTTTCAACAGCTTATGAATTTTACAAAACTTATGGTATGGGTTGGGGCTGTGTTACGTATATAGTATATTATGACACATCTCTTATTCCTATAAAATATGAACGTATTTCGGGAGATTCTTTTGTCGATTCAATCCGTAGAACCAGTTGTATCCCTTTTGAATCCATATCGCGTTTAAAATGTATTAAATACAAAAATCACACATATTATATTCGGGATTATTTGAAAACGCAACCATAAAAAAGGCAACCGCCAGTTCACCCAGTCCGACATCGACAATATCCGCAAGATATACCACTTCACCAAAGAGTGCGGCTTCACCCTTGCCGGTTCCAAGGAACTGCTGAAAACCTCCGAAATCGAGGACGAAAAACTTAAAGCCCTCGACACCCTCGCCGAAATCAAGGCCTTTTTGATAGACTTGCGACAGGTTTTGTAGTAGGGGAGGTGTTATGAACTTTTACAATTAATCAAAATTATTCTTCAATCAATGGATTTGTTTCATAATAATAAGTCATGGTATCTCTCTTTATCATTTCTTCTTTTGACAATTTTGACCAACCGTGTTTGTCCGTTTTTTTTCTTTTTTTCCCCTTTGGAGTTTGATTGCCATTAGAGGTGTTTTGCAATTTTTCTATTTCTTTTTGCAAAGAATCATTAACAGCGGCAAGTGTCATATCTTTATAACATAGTCCTTCTATGTTGAATCCAAAATATAGTCTCCCCCATCCTTTTTCTATTATCACTTCGCCACTTTCAAGAGTAGTGGTGTTATTACAAAAACAACAGATCGTTTTGAGAAATGGTGGGGACAAAACAATATTATAAAATTGACCAATTACAACATTTCTACAATTGTTATTTTTTTTCTCCACTAATATTTTATATTTATTATCAGCTTTTTTAGCATATAAAACATAGTAATTACCAACGGAATCAATATGGACTATTTCACAAGCCACACATATACTATTAGTATCTGTGTCTTTTTTTTCTTGTGCAAAAAGACAAGATGTTTGTATCGTGAAAGCGAAAATTGCGATAATTATTTTTCTCATATTGTATAGGTGATTTCTAATTTTACATTATTTCTGATTTTATAGTCATTATTATCCGATTATTTGCAAAGACCTTTGGACAAATAGCGAACAAAACGGCACTGCAAAGTTACGATTTTATTTCTTATTTTACAAGTTGGCAATAACTTTTGAATATCCCGCTTTTTTTTTGCGTTTTTCGACATCAAAATTGCCTTTTTCCGCTTCCGATTTTTGGAAAAACGATACGAAAAACGTCTTGCGGTCTCAAAAAAATGTGGTTTTTAATTTTTTGATTGTCAGAAAAATAGAAAGGTGTGGTCAAAAAAAATGAAAATCTTTTTTGTCAATTGAAAAAAAGGTTGTACCTTTGCAAACGATTTTTGAAACGGCTCCGTAGCTTAACTGAATAGAGCAGCTGACTACGGATCAGCAGGTTGGGGGTTTGAATCCCTCCGGAGTCACAAAAGAGAGGCACACGTTTTTTCAACGTGTGTTTTTTTTTTGCCATCAAGAAAAAAAACTTTGTGAAATTCAATAAATTAGTGTATTTTTGCAAACTGCAGTGTCGGATTGTTCCGATGCTATTTTATTGAAAAACACAATGTTGGATAAAAGCACCTTTTAAAGTGGGACTTGAAAAGTACGACATAAAGATACTTCTGGCGCTGTACCAGTCGCTGAAAGGACGCAAGGATTTCTTCAAATTCCTTGTCAAAAACGGCTATCCCGAGCTGGCCGCTTTTTCCAACGCCGTGCGCGGCGACATCGACGCCATGATGTGGCTGTTCAAGAACAAATACGAGTGGCTGGCCATACTTAGCAACGCCATCGACGGCGAGGCCGAAGCCCGCGAGTGGATACGCAAGAACACCGCCGAGGTGAACCTCTATTTCGCTCTTGCCTGCAAAAAGGAGGAGGTGGCCACACGATGGCTGGCCGAACACGACCTCGACATCTTCCTGATGATGGCCAAGGAGATAGACATAGTGCTCGACGTGCAGATGAAAGAAAACCTTTCGCCGTACACAATGAAATTCGGACAATAATACAATTGATATAATGGAAAAACGCAAATTCAATCGTCGTGAAGACGACAACAGGGGAGGCAACCGCAACAACCGCCGTCCCGAAAGAAACAGTTACGAAAACCGAGACCGTCGTGGAGGCCGTCCTTCGCGCGATAGCCGACGCAACCGTCAGGACGACGACTACGACCGCGAGGAGAGCCGTCGTCGCAGGGTCATACACGACGAAAACTGGTTCGACCTCGAACCCGACCAGAGCAAGAACTTCGAGTCGCACCGCGAACGCCGCCAAGAGCGCAACGACCGCAGCGACCGTCCTTTCAAAAGCCGCCGCAACGAGCGTGGCGACCGCGACAGCCGCCGCAACGGCGACCGCCACGAAAGAGAATACCGCGACTACCGTCGCAACCATTCCTACAACGATTTCGACGACAGCGATTTCGACGACGACGATGACGAGGAATACACTTTCACTCCCCGCAACCGCCGCGACAGGTCGTTCGACCGCGACAGCCGTCCGCAGCGCCGCCCGAAATCCGACAGCCGTCCCGCCAAGAAAGCGGACGACGGCTCCATACGTCTGAACAAATACATCGCCAACGCAGGCATCTGTTCGCGCCGCGAGGCCGACGTGCTTATTGCCAGCGGCGCCGTCACCGTCAACGGCGAGGTGGTGGACCAGCTCGGATACAAGGTGAAACCCGGCGACGTGGTGCACTACGGCGGCGAGAAACTGACATCAGAACGCAAACGCTACATACTGCTCAACAAGCCCAAGGGCTATATCACCACCATGGACGACCCGCAGGAGCGCAAGACGGTGATGGCACTTGTTGCCGATGCCTGTCCCGAACGCATTTACCCCGTAGGTCGCCTCGACCGCAACACCACCGGCCTGCTGTTGTTTACCAACGACGGCGAACTGGCCAAGAAACTTACCCATCCCTCCACTGGAGCCCGCAAGGTGTATCACGTGGAGCTCGACAAGCCGTTGGCTCCCGCCGACCGCCGCAAGATTCTGGAAGGCCTCTCCCTCGAGGACGGCGACATAGCTTTCGACGCTGTGGAATACAACTCCGACGACCGCAACTCCGTGGGCGTGGAGCTGCACTCGGGACGCAACCGTATTGTGCGCCGTGTTTTCGAGTCGCTCGGCTACGAGGTTTATAAACTCGACCGCGTTATCTTTGCCGAACTCACCAAGAAAAAACTGCCCCGCGGCCAATGGCGCGAGCTTTCGCCGAAGGAAGTGGGATTCCTGAAAATGTTGTAGGCGATGGAGAAAAAGCATAAAGCGGGTTTTGTGAATATCGTGGGCAATCCCAACGTGGGCAAGTCCACCCTGATGAACGCTCTTGTGGGCGAACAGCTCTCCATCATCACCTCCAAGGCGCAGACCACACGCCACCGCATAATGGGCATCGTGAACGGCGACGATTTCCAGATTGTCTATTCCGACACCCCGGGCATCGTAAATCCGCACTACAAGCTGCACGAGAGTATGATGGGCTTTGTGGATTCAGCCCTTCAGGACGCCGATATGTTCCTTTTGGTGACCGAAGTGGGGGAGAGCCTCAAAAATCAGGACATACTGCGCAAGATAATCAATTCCGAAGTGCCGATAATTTTGGTAATCAATAAAATAGACACTTCCGACCAAGAAACCATCCTAAAAAAGATGGAATATTGGCAGAACCAGATACCACGGGCCATCATCATTCCGGCTTCGGCCACGGAGAAATTCAATGTGGACAAGATTTTCGACCAGATTCTGGCGCTTCTGCCCGAAAACCCGCCCTATTTCCCCAAGGACGAGCTCACCGACAAGTCGATGCGTTTCTTCGTGTCGGAGATAGTGCGTGAGAAAATACTGATGTATTACCAGAAGGAAATCCCTTATTCCACCGAGGTGGCCGTGGAGTCGTACAAGGAGGAGGACGGAATCGACAAAATTTCGGTGATGATTTACACCGAGAGGGAATCGCAGAAAGCCATAATCATAGGTCACGAAGGCAAGTCGCTGAAAAAGGTGGGCACCGAGGCCCGCAAGGACATCGAGGAGTTCACCGGCAAGAAATGTTTTTTGCAACTACACGTCAAAGTGCTGAAAGACTGGCGCAACAGCGAGAACGCCCTGCGTCGGTTCGGGTACGAAAACTGAGTGACAATTAGTAATTAGTGAATGGTGATTAGTGATTAGAGAACTCTGATGTTTTTTGTTTAACTGTTTAATTGTTTAGTTGTTTATCCGGAAATCTCCGGTGGCAGAGCCTGTCGAAGCCACCGAATTGCCAACTGCCCCCTGACAACTGCCAACTGAATCCTAAGAAACTATTTCGCTCTGAAGAAAATTTTGATGGGCACCCCTTCGAAATCCCAGATTTCGCGCATGCGGTTTTCCACAAAACGGCGGTAGGGGTCGCGGATGTACTGCGGCAGGTTGCAGAAGAAAACAAACTGCGGGTAGGCTGTTGGCAGCTGGGTTATGTATTTGATTTTTATGTATTTGCCTTTCCAGGCGGGAGGCGGGTTCTGCTCTTTCACTATGGGCAGCAGCGTCTCGTTTAGTTCGGAGGTGCTTATGCGTCGCGACCGCGAATCGTAAACCTTGCGGGCGGTCTCCAAAACCTTGTAGATACGTTGTTTGTTGATAACCGAGGTGAAGACGATAGGCACGTCGGAGAAAGGCGCAATGCGTTCGCGGATAAGGTCTTCGTATCTCTTGTGGGTGTGGGTGTCTTTCTCTATCAGGTCCCATTTGTTCACCACAATCACCACGCCTTTGTTGTTGCGCTGGATAAGTCCGAAAATGTTGAGGTCCTGCTGTTCGATGCCCTGCGAAGCGTCGAGCATCAGTATGCACACGTCGCTGTTTTCGATGGCGCGCACCGAGCGCAGCACGGAGTAGAACTCGATGTCCTCGGTGACTTTCTGTTTTTTGCGCAGTCCTGCGGTATCGACGAAATAGAAATCGAAGCCGAAACTGTTGTAGCGCGTAAAGATGGAGTCGCGCGTGGTGCCTGCTATGGGAGTTACGATGTTGCGGTCCTCGCCGGTAAGGGCGTTGATAAGCGACGATTTGCCTACGTTGGGACGGCCTACAACTGCTATTCTGGGCAGGTCGGAGGTCTCGTCCTCGCTGGGTTTCATGTCCTTAACAAGCTCGTCGAGCAGCTCGCCAGTGCCGGAGCCGTTCATTCCCGAGATGGGGTAGATCTCGCCCAAGCCGAGAGCGTAGAACTCCGCTATCTCGTTCATCCTCATTGGGTTGTCCACTTTGTTCACCACGGGTAGAACTTTTTTCTTCGATTTGCGCAGCATATTGGCCACATCCTCGTCCATGGGCGTAAGACCGTCCTTCACGTCGAGCAGGAAAAGTATGGCGTCGGCCTCTTCTATGGCCAGTTGCACCTGCTTGCGGATTTCGGTCTCGAACGAGTCGTCGCTGCCCACCACGTATCCACCGGTGTCTATCACCGAAAAACCGATACCGTTCCATTCCGATTTGCCGTACTGGCGGTCGCGGGTAACGCCGCTGGTCTCGTCGACAATAGCCGAGCGCGATTCGGTAAGACGGTTGAAAAGTGTCGATTTCCCTACGTTGGGACGACCGACCAAAGCTACGATGTTGTTCATAATGCTGTGTGTTTTAGTTAGTTGTGGAGACTGTCCTAAAAAGTTCTGTTTTGCAAAGGTACACTTTTTTTTTGTTTTTTTGTTGATTTTTTGACAATTACGGCGTTTTTGACGGAAAAGCGGTTCTTTTTTTTCTGAAAAATCAAAAAATAAATAGTATTTTTGCAGGTCGATTTGCAGTGGAAGAACAGCGTTGTTTTCTGTCCATCTGTTTGCAAATCAGTAATAAATATAAAAACAACTCCATACGATGAACAACGAATACAAGATTGCCGATATCAACCTCAAGGATTGGGGACGCAAAGAATTGGACACCGCCGAAAAGGAGATGCCCGGCCTGATGGCCTGCCGCAAGAAATACGGTGCACAGAAACCTCTCAAGGGAGCCCGTATCACCGGCTCGCTGCACATGACAATACAAACCGCAGTGCTTATCGAGACACTGCGCGAACTTGGTGCCGACATACGTTGGGCCAGCTGCAACATCTTCTCCACTCAGGACCACGCCGCCGCCGCCATTGCCGCCACGGGAGTGCCCGTGTTCGCTTGGAAAGGCGAGAGCATCGAAGAATACTGGTGGTGCACTCTGCAGGCTTTCTCCTTCCCCGGAGGCAAAGGCCCACAGCTGATTGTTGACGACGGCGGCGACGCCACACTGCTTCTGCACAAAGGCATTGCCGTGGAAAACGACCCCAAACTGCTCGACAAGACTCCCGAAAATCCCGAAGAAGGCGTGATTTTGAACCTTCTGCGCAACGTCTATAAAGAAAATTCCACCAAATGGCACGACATACTTAAGGAACTGCGTGGCGTTTCGGAGGAGACGACCACCGGCGTACACCGTCTTTACCAGATGATGGAACGCGGCGAGCTGCTGATACCCGCCATCAACGTGAACGACTCCGTAACAAAATCGAAATTCGACAACCTGTACGGCTGTCGCGAGTCGCTGGCCGACGGCATAAAACGCGCCACCGACGTGATGATTGCCGGCAAGGTGTGTGTGGTGTGTGGCTACGGAGAGGTGGGCAAAGGCTGTGCCCAGTCGATGCGCAGCTACGGCGCCCGCGTCATCGTTACCGAGATAGACCCCATCTGCGCGCTGCAGGCCGCCATGGAAGGTTTCGAGGTTACCACCTTGCAGGAAGCCCTCAAGGAAGGCAACATATACGTTACCACCACCGGCAACTGCGACGTTATCACCGCCGAGGACGTGGCACAGATGAAAGACGAGGCCATTGTGTGCAACATAGGCCATTTCGACAACGAGATACAGGTGGCACGCATCGAGGCTTGGCCCGGCATCAAAAAAATCAACATCAAACCGCAGGTGGACAAATACGTGTATCCCGACGGACACTGCATTTACCTGCTTGCCGAAGGCCGTCTGGTGAACCTCGGTTGCGCCACGGGACACCCCTCGTTTGTGATGAGCAACTCGTTCACCAACCAGACTCTGGCTCAGATAGAGCTGTGGACCAAGCCTTACGAGGTGGGAGTTTACCGTCTGCCCAAGACTCTCGACGAGGAGGTGGCACGTCTGCACCTCGAACAGATTGGCGTGAAACTGACCAAACTCACTCAGAAACAGGCCGATTACATCGGCGTTCCGGTGGACGGTCCGTACAAAGCCGAGCACTACAGATACTAAAACAATAAATCGTGCGTTATCCCGTTAACGATAACGCAACCGGCCCCGTAGTTTAGTTGAATAGAACGGCAGATTCCGGTTCTGCAGGTCGGGGGTTTGAGTCCCTCCGGGGTCACCAAGAGAAGAAGCTTTCGGGCTTCTTTTTTTTGTTTTCAGAAAAACATTTTTCAAAGGTTGTAGCGAAAAGATGTCGGCGGTGTCTATTGTGTTATCTAATTCAAATTCAAAAAAACGAACAAAAAAATGAGAAAAAGTACACTTACAATGGCTTTCGCCACAGCATTGATGCTGTTTGCAGGCACTTCGCTTGCGCAAATCAGACAAGGTGTCATCGGCAACGGAGTATTCGAGGATTCTGACGGCAATCCTTCTACAGTTTATGGTCTGGATTTCAACGACGACGGACATCTGGAATTCAAACTTAGTACATATTCGATTACCAACGATTACATTATCTATAATTGGACCGACGGTGGCAACAACGTATGCAACTCATCGATGGGTTGGGACTATGCTGCAGCTCTCTCTCAAGGTACTGCAATCGGACCCAGCAGCAACTGGGAAGGTCAGGGCGACTGCATGGTTAACTCAACCTACCCAAGCCAGTATTTTCTCGGCTTCCGTATCCGCTTGGACGACGGAGTGCACTACGGCTGGGCAATGGTTAATGTATCTTCGACTGCACTTAACTGGGTTAAGATTTACTACCAAGCCACTCCTGGCATGGCAATCAACGCTGGCGACGAAGGTTCTTCGGCCATCACCGAAGCTGAGGCTAACTATGAGATATTCGCCACAGGCAACAACACAATACGCATAAATGCCGAAAACGACGAGGAGTTCCGCATCTACGACCTCTCCGGACGCAATGTGGCAACTTGTCATGGCAACAGCGCCGTGGTGATGCCCAACAAGGGCGTGTATGTGGTAAAAAACAGAAACACAGCCAACAAAGTAATAGTTTTCTAAAGTTTTAAATTAAACATTGTCGAAAGGACGTCGTGGTTAACGGCGTTCTTTTTTTTTGTTAAAAGAGAAAAAGAAAAGGCCGAAATTTGTAAAAAAATGTTATATTTGCAGTCTTAAATAATAAAGAAAATTTATTTAAAATCATTGATAATGAAAAGGATAACTTTGAAAATTGTTGTCGCAACCGTGATTGTTATGGCTGCGTCGGGTTTATGTGCCAGTGCTTCACCTGTGGATACCAACACGGCCAAGGTAGTGGCAAAGAATTTCCTGCAAAAACACGATCCATCGGTGAAAACCACAGGGGCGTTACGTGTGTCATCAGTGGCAAGAGCCAACGGCCTTTCAAATCTTTACATAGTGGAACGTACCGACAGAGCGGGTTTTGTGGTGATTTCCGCCGACGACTGCGTTCAGCCTGTGCTGGCCTATTCCACAACCAGCCCTGCGGACATTAAGATTCCCGAAAGCACCATGGATTGGTTCCGCGGTTACGACGGAGAGATAGGCTACTGTGTTTCGAACAACATTCAGGCTACCGAAGAGGTGCGTTCTCAATGGAACCAACTCGTTGCCAATCAAGCACAAGCACCCACGCCTTTTTCTGAAGATGGTATTTTGGACGTGCCAGCCAGCACTCAGTCAAATAACAATGCTGTTGTGGGGCCGCTTTTGACCACCACTTGGGATCAGGCACCTATTTACAACAACCTTTGTCCTTTCGACTACACCTACAACGAACGTACAGTGGTGGGATGTGTGGCAACGGCAATGGCTCAGATAATGAAATACTGGAACTACCCAGTCCACGGAATAGGTTCTAATAGCTATTCTTGCAGCAACACTTATGGCAATTATGGAACTCTCAGCGCGAATTTCAGTACTGCCACCTACGATTGGGCAAATATGCCTAACTCACTTAATGCATCAAGCACATCCGCACAGATTAACGCTGTGGCTACATTGTCGTACCATTGCGGTATATCAGTGAATATGATGTACGGAGTGTCAAGCCGTGGTGGAAGTGCAGCTTATACCAATGGCGACTATTACTCTACTTCCGAATACGCACTGAAGACTTATTTTGGATATAAGACCACTCTCGAAAGTGCATACCGCAGCTATTATAGTGATGCCCAATGGAATGCTATCATACGTAGCGAAATAGACGCCAACCGTCCTATCCTATACAGAGGTAGCGGTACAGGTGGCGGACACGCTTTTGTATGCGATGGCTATGATAATGATGGCAAGTTCCACTTTAACTGGGGATGGAGCGGAAGCTACGACGGTTTCTTTGCCTCCAACAACCTTGCCCCGGCAGGTGGTGGAATAGGTTCCAATCAATCCAACACTTTTAACGACGGACAAGCTGTTGTTATAGGCATTGAGCCAAACAACAATAGTCTTGTGGTGCGTCCCGAAGCCATGACTGCATCTCCTATCGGTGGTACCCAAACCCTCACTATCCGTCCTGCTGTTTCCGACACCAATAGTTGGCATGCCTCAACTATTCATCAGTGGATAAGCCTTTCGGCAAATACCGGAGCTGGTTCCGGAACGGTGGCAAACATCACCGTTACAGTACAACCCAACTTGTCTGGATACAACCGCAGGGGAGAAATAACAGTGGTACATCATAATGATACTGTTATAGTCCCAGTTTTGCAGGGATATGGCACTAACTGTCTGTCGGGACAGTACGGCAATAACGACAGAAACTATATTAAAATTTTCGATACGAACAATACAATGGTGTTCCGTCCGGAGATGTACGGACATTTCAATCCCGGCGACACTGTCAAGAGCTTTTTCTTTTCTACATATTACCATTCGCAGTATCCAAGTTATTCCGACAGTATTTTTACTTTGAAGATTTACGAAAATCCCACAATTACCAGTCTGTTGGATCAAGGATATTGGGATACTGTGCCGAATGTGATGGGCACTATGGTCTACAGTCAAACCTATTATCAGCCTACTCAAGGCGACCAGATTGTTCCATTGACTACACCATACGTGGTAAATGGCAATCCTTTCTGGGTGACACTTACCAGCGAAGGGCAGTCTCTTGTGCGTTTCTATGCTGATCCCATCGGCGACTCAATACTCTATGCAAATTATCCTTTGCTCGACTCGGCTAATGGAAGATACCTTGAATGTAGAAACAATAAAATACACAAGGCATATATGGCAGATTGGGCTGTCGACCGCAATTATGTTTATCAGTTTAATACCTATTATGTGTTTGGTATAAACGTTTCTGTTAATATTCCTGTGGTCATCACCGCCCGTCCCGATACCGCAAACCACGGCTATGTGCTTGGTGGCGGGGCTTACAATGTCGGTGACACCGTAACTTTGCAGGCTTTCGCATTGCCAGGCTATTCGTTCGTCCGCTGGAGCGACAGCGTGGCCACTCCCACACGCACTTTCGTGATACAGCCCAACACCTACTATCCCGACTTTGTAGCTGTTTACAATGCTCGCACATCTTACACACTCTCCGTTACTACGGCCACCCCGCAGTTGGGAACAACAATCGGTAGTGGCAGATACTACGCTGGCGACACTGTCTCGGCAATAGCCATACCCGCCGACTCCACTCGCTATTTCGTCCGTTGGCACGACAACAACACATCCAACCCGCGTCGTTTTGCCATCAGTGCCAACACTCAGCTCGTAGCCACATTCGCTACACATGCTGCAGGGGGCATGATTGTCCACGACACCATTCACGACACCTCATACGTTAATGTGTCTGTCCACGACACCACATATATCAACGTGGCGGTTCACGATACCATCCGCGACACGGCCTTTGTCAACCTTCCACAGCACAATTTCAACATTACCTCCGCCAACAATGCGCAGGGCGTTACCGTGGGTAGCGGCACTTATCCGCAGGGCTTGCGCATAGGTATCGCCGCTGTTCCCGCCGAGGGCTACCGTTTCAGTCACTGGAGCGACAACAGCACCGACAACCCGCGTCATTTCACCGTTTCGGGCGATGTGACGCTGACAGCCCATTTCACAGCCGGCAGTCAGGCTGTCCCAACTCCCGACAAGAGTGTCACCATCGACATTTATCCCAATCCCACAACGGGATTCATAACTCTCTCGCAGTTTGCCGAAAAGGTGGAAGTTCTCGACACTTGGGGCCGTCTGGTGGCTGTGGCTGAAAATGTGATAAACATGGACCTTTCGGACCTCGCCGAAGGTACTTACACGCTGCGTATCAGCACACAAGGCACAGTGGTGCTGAAAAAAGTTGTCAAACGATAACATTCTAAAAAAAACTATAGACGAAAAATCCGTCCGCAAGGGCGGATTTTTTTTGTCTTTTTTCGACGGGAAACGCCGACACGACATAAGAAAAGCCGTCGTTTTGTTTACTAATTCAATAAAGTTGGATTTTTGCCACAAAAAATTGAAATTAAAATCGTATCTTTGCAAATTCAAAAGCAACGCAAAAACGACGACAAACTCTTTTACAGACAAGGAATATGCCTAACTTGCAGGACATAAGGGAACCCATAAAGCACTCTTTCGACGCTTTCGAAAAGGTCTATGCTTCATATACCGGCAGCACCGTGGCATACGTCGATTCCTGTCTGTCGAAGTTGGGCGCAGACAACGGCAAACGCGTGCGGCCCCTGCTTCTGCTGCTCTCGGCTGGACTTTTCAGCAACCCCTCCGAAAAGGCCGTGAAACTCGCCGCCGCAATGGAAATCCTGCATATCACCTCCCTAGTCCACGACGATATTGTGGATGAATCCAACGTGCGTCACGGGCAGCGGACTCTCAACGCTTTGGAAGGCAATAAGTTGGCCGTACTCACCGGCGACTATCTCTTTTCGCAGGTGTTGCGTCTCTGTTCCGAAACGGGCGACATCGCCGTGGTGGACGACATAGCGAAGCTGGCGCAGAACATGGGCGAAGGCGAGCTTATACAGCAGTACGTCACCAACAAGCGTATCGCCGACGAAAAGGATTATTTCACCGTAATTGAGAAAAAAACCGCAGTTTTTATGTCGCACTGCTGCCGAATCGGAGCCTATTGCGCCGGCGCCGACAGCCAGTCGCAGTCGGCACTCGCACAGTTCGGACTCTCCATCGGCATGGCGTTCCAGATAAAGGACGACGTGCTCGACTTTATCGGCACGGAGACCGGCAAGCCTTTGGGCAACGACCTTCGTGAGCACAAAACCACCCTGCCGCTGCTCTATCTGCTGCGCAACTCCGCCAACGCCGAGGCGGTGAGAAACCGTCTCTCCAACGACATCCTCTCCGACGACGACGTGGATTCCATCGTAGCCGAAGTTCTTAAAAGCGGCGGCATAGAGTATTCGTTGCGGAAAATCGAAGAATACGCCAAAGAGGCACAGAAACATCTCGAAACTCTGCCCGACAACGCCTGCAGACATTCGTTGCAACGGCTGTCGGAATTTATAGTAAACAGAAATTATTAATATACAAAAACTTACAGTAATGAAAAAGTCACTTTCCTTTATCGCTGCAATGCTGATTTTCTCGGTGGCCGTATTGGCACAGGAAAAGACTTTCAGCACCTTGCCCGCCAACATCACCATCAAGAACGTCGACGGACAGAACGTGCAGACTTCCGTAATCCAGAACGACGGCAAGCCCATGATTATCAGTTTCTGGGCCACTTGGTGCAAGCCCTGTCTGCGCGAGCTCAACACCATCAAAGAGGTGTATGCCGACTGGCAGGAAGAGACTGGCGTCAAGCTCGTGGCCGTCTCCATCGACGACGCACGCACCTCGGCACGCGTGAAGACCCTTGCTGAAAGCAGCTCGTGGGACTACGAGGTGTATATCGACCAGAATCAGGACCTCAAACGCGCCATGAACGTGGTGAACGTGCCGCATACCTTCATCATCGACGGCAAAGGCAACATAGTGTGGCAACACACAGCCTTTGTGGAAGGTAGCGAGGAAGAGGTGATAGAGCTTATTCGCCGTTTGAACAAAGGCGAGGATATTTCTGAATAATATTTTGAAGATGAGAAAGATAACACTTGTCGGGATTGCGGTGGCGCTGTGTGCCGCTCTCCCGCTGAAAGCCCAGAACATCCTCGGCGGACACGTCACTGGCAACGTGCAGATCGACGCACAGGTGTCGCGCGAGGACACAGCCATAGGTGCCGCCGACGTGCCGGAGAAATTCCTCTCCAACGTTTTCGGCAACATCCTTTACACCAACGGCAATTTCACGGCAGGACTGCGTTTCGAGTCGTACCTCAACCCCATGCTCGGCTTCGACGAACAGTACAAAGGCTACGGCTTCGCCAACAAATTCCTGTCGTTCCAGAACGAGAAATACGAGTTCACCGTCGGCAATTTCTACGAACAGTACGGCAGCGGACTTATATTCCGCAGCTACGAGGACCGCAACCTCGGCCTCGACAACGCCATGATGGGCGTTAACGTGAAATTCCGTCCCTACAAGGGCATCACCCTCAAGGGGATGGTGGGAAAACAGCGTTACTACTGGGATTACGGCCCCGGCATCGTGCGCGGCTTGGACGGTGAGATTGCCCTCAATAGTCTGATTTCCAAATGGGAAGAAACTAAAACGCGCATAACCCTCGGCGCTGGCTTTGTGAGCAAATACGAAGCCGACGAAACCATCCTCGACGTGGCCAACAGCGAGTACAAGCTCAACCTGCCGCTCAACGTGGGAGCCGCCTCGTTCCGTTTCGACCTCAGCCACGGACGCTGGAACCTGCAAACTGAGTACGCTTTCAAAGGTCAGGACCCCAACGCCACCAACGGCTACATCTACAAAGGCGGCAACGCCCTGCTGGTGTCGGCGTCGTACGCACAGCGCGGACTGGGTATCAACCTGCAGGCCAAACGTGTGGACAATATGGGATTCAAATCGAAACGCTCCGAAACGGGCGAGATGCTGTATATCAACTATTTGCCGGCAATGACACGTCAGCACACCTACGCGCTGATGAACATCTATCCCTACGCCACGCAGGTGAACGGCGAGATGGGCCTGCAGGCCGACATCGCCTACAACATTAAGAAAGGCACCTGGCTCGGCGGCAAATACGGCACCGACGTGAAAGTGAACTACGCACGTCTGCAGTCCATCGACAAACAGCAGATCAGCGACACCGTGCCAATCGGCAAGATGGGCACCGACGGATACAAGTCCGACTTCTTCGCTGTGGGCGACGAGCTTTATTACGAGGATTTCAACGTGGAGATAAGCAAAAAACTCTCGTCGAAGATGAAACTCAACCTGATGTACGCATATATCAGTTTCAACCCCGTGGTAGAAGGCCATCCGGGCGATATGCACTACAACAACGTGCTGGTTGGCGACCTCACCTACAAGATAAACAGCAAGAACGTGATCCGCGGCGAGCTGCAGTGGCTCAAGACCAACATCGCCTACACCTCCGACGACAAGCGTAGCGGCGACTGGGCCATGGCTCTGGTGGAATACAACTTTACGTCGAAATTCTTTGTGTCGCTCTCCGACCAGTACAACTACAACGGCGGCGGACAGCACTATTTCAACATTTCGGCGGGCTACACCCACAAGACTACCCGTTTGCAGATAGGCTACGGCAAACAGCGCGAAGGCCTGCTGTGCATCGGCGGCGTGTGCCGTCAGGTGCCGGCCTCCAACGGATTGACACTTTCACTTACAAGCAGTTTCTAAACATCAGCAACCAATGAAAAAGATATTTTTGATGATAGCAGCCACGGCATTGTTTTTCGCCGCCTGCGACAAGATAGAAGAAGACCAGTACCTGATTTACTCCGGCAGCACCGCCACATGGCAGGACGGCAGCCATATTGCCTCGCCCGTCAACAGCGTGTTTATGGAGAAATACACCGGCATGCGCTGCAGCAACTGTCCGCAGGCCGACACCGTTATTGCAGCCCTGCAAGCCACCTATGGCAACAGCCTTGTGGTGGTGGCTGTACATGCTTTGGACGCTTTCGCGAAACCCTATTCCGGCAACGAGGATCTGCGTACCGAGGTGGGAAACGCATGGGTGAGCAATTTTGGCATCACCAGCCTGCCCAAGATACTGATAAACCGCAACAGCGGGCAGCTCTCCGCCGACGCGGCAGCCACGGCCATCGAAGCCGAGCTGGCACAGCCGCAGATGGTGGCTATGGAACTGACTACCAGCTACAATGTATCCACACGCAAAGTGGAGATAACCCCCAACATCGAGTTTTTGCAGGATGTGGAAGGGCAGCTCGCACTTACGCTGATAGTTACCGAGGACTCCATTGTAGGGAAACAGCTGGCGGGCACCACGCATATCGAAAACTACGTTTACAACCACGTTTTGCGCACCGCCATCACCGACCTGTGGGGCACCGACATCGAGGCCGAGGGCAGGGCAGGGGAGTGCCGCAAAGGTACTTTCAAATACACCCTTCCCGAAGCATGGGACAACGGCAAGGAGGTGGCTCCGGCAAAATGCCATATCGTGGCCTTCGTCTCCGACAAGGAATCGAAACGTATTTTGCAATGCGCCCAAAGCCGACTGGTGCAATAGTTTTTTTTGAAAGTTTCGGGGTGAAAATTGGTAAAAATTGCCTTCCGGAAACCGAAAAAAAAGCTTCGGAGACGTAAAAACGGCACTTTTTTGGTGTTTTGATATTGTTGAAAATCAATATATTGTAAAGAATTTAGAAAAAAAAGTAGAAAAAAGATTGCAGATTGAAAAAAAAATAGTATTTTTGCAATCCCAAATTTAAAGAAAAATGGCAAAGAAAAATAAAGACGCAAGAGTTCAGGTTATACTTGAATGCACCGAGCAAAAGGCAAGTGGTGTGCCCGGTATGTCACGTTACGTTACCACCAAAAACAAGAAAAATACCCCGGGCCGTTTGGAATTGAAGAAATACAATCCCTATCTGAAAAAAGTAACTGTTCACAAAGAAATTAAATAGTAAAGAGTTATGGCAAAGAAAGTAGTTGCAACACTGAAGACATCCTCGGGCAAGGATTATGCAAAGGTTATCAGAACAGAACGTTCTCCCAAAACCGGTGCTTACATTTTCAAAGAAACCATTGTGCCCAGCGACCAAGTGAAAGAATTCTTAGCAAAGAAATAAATTTTTTTCATACGCTTTTGTTTTTAGCCTCTCTTAAGAAATTAAGGGAGGTTTTTCTTTTTATTTGAACATGAATTGCCGTGAATTATTCATGAATTTGTAGATGAGGCTTTTCTGCGGTTTTTGGACTGTCTTTTTATGAAAGTGTGGTATGTTTCGGAAATTTTTCGTACTTTTGCAGTGTCGAACATTGTTTAGAAAACAAGATTATTTTTGATTTATGGAGAACCACAATATGTCTATAAAAAGAATAACAGCAATAATGATAGTAATTGTATGCGTTGTTTCCTGTTCGAAAAAAGAAACTGGGTGCGACGATGCTTGTTATTATTATGACGACGAGACAAATAAGGCGATTTTTTATTTGAATAATGATTATGTGTCATACGATTCTGAAAGCAAAAAAGTGAAAGATACCGCATGCAAGACATACGATTTTCGAAGCGACTTTGAAAGTGGCAATTATGTAAAACATAATTTTATCTCGACGGCTTCGAATTTCGACACGGTTGAAATTTCAAATTGCTTATATCTGGATAAACTTTTTATTTCTTTGATATACAACCTTCGCATAGTTGGAGATGTGTGGACGGTTTCAATCTATTTCCCTTCAGATAATTGCGATTTCATTGTTTGGAACAAGGCCCCGCAACCATTTAAGGGAACTTATAAATTCAGAGTCGGTAAATATGAAAACATTGCATTTAATGGATGCTTGAACGAATTGAAAGATGAATTAAAGTCGGATTATTATCCGATGTATGATACCAATGGATATTTGGAACCAAGGCCCGCATTGTATTTGAGATTGATAAATGGACGGGAGCAAGCAGAATGTTTCGCTTCCCGATTTGACTTGGAGAATTGTCTTGTGCAAAATAAGATATCGGTATTTGGACAGATAATTGATGTTATATTGATTAGACATTTACTTCTTGAGAATTCCTCTGAAAAAATCTGTGATGATATTACGCTTTTGGATATAAGGGATAGATTCAATTCGTTTTTGGGGAAGGACTCATTCACTGGTTTTCTCATTGAGGACTTTGATTCGATTCTGCCACCGCCAGAGCCAACGGATAATAAATGATAATCTCTTCGAAAATGATTCCGAAATTAACGTGTCTTTGCTTTTTTAGACACGAATTGCCACGAATTATTCATTAAATGGTAGATGAGGCTTCTGCAGTTTGGTGCTGCTTTTTTATGAAGGTGTGGCGAATTTCGGATTTTTTTTCGTACTTTTGCAGTGACGAACATTGCTTGGAAAACAAGGATTTTTTGAAACATGAAAACAGCAAAAATATTAGCACTTATCGGTTGTCTTTTGATTGTGTCGTGCGGTATTAAAAACGGAAATGGCGAGACTGAGGGTGAATTAATACTGTGCAAGGGGTTGGATGCGAAACCCATATTGTTGCACTTTGTTACAGACGATGTTGGATATGCGTTTGTAAATGTCGGGTATATGTATATGCAAGCGGCAGCGGTTATTTACAAAACTATGGATGGCGGCAAGAACTGGAATAAGGTCAAAAGTGTTGAGAATTATCTATTTAGCGGTACTAAGTCGGTTGCGATTGGAGAAAACATCTATTGCTATATAAATAGCGAGGATGATTATTCGGTTAATCGGATTGTGTGTTTCAACTGTCAAAACAACACTGTAAAAGTGTCGGATTTTGTTGCCCAAGCTATTGGAGATGTTTGGGAACAAAACGGAAAAATATGCAGCAATGTTTATCTCGATTCCGTCTATTGTTTATTGCAGGTTGACACAAGTTTGAACAACTTCGTAGTGAAAAAGAGAACAGATAATAAAGAGATGTCGGATGGTTTTTGTTGCGACAAAAGCAATATCTATTCTATTACTTATGATAATCAGTTGGTTGTTCAATCCGATAGTTGTGTAAAAAAGATTACTATATGTAATCCGCAGTGCATTACAAATATAGCTGAAGGGAAAGTGCTTGTTGCCGCCAACACTTCAAGGGATACTATAACATTATTTGAATACTCCTCCGATTCGAATCGGCTAAGGGCAACACATACAATACCAGGCTATAACATTGCCAAGGATTTTCAAATGGACAAGGCGAATAAAACTCTTGTCGGTTTTGTTGGAAATATCAAAGGTCATCATGAAGAATACGATATGGTTTGTTGTCCGATTGAAACACAGCAATTGTCAATAGTAACTTTGCTGATACCATATGATGTCACGCCAAATGACATTACGGGAAAATATGTGTTTGTGTTTGTGAACAGATACTTTCTACAGAGATACACTTTGCCACGATGATTGTGTTGTGTTCGATTATCACAAAATATTAATTAGTTTCCATCAAAAATATTATTTGCAGCACCTGACGTGGCTTGCTATTTTTCAACTTTGAACATAACGGGCACAACGTATTTCATCCTTACAATTTTCCCATCGAGTTTGGCCGGAATCCAGCGAGGCATCAGGCCTATTACGCGCAATACCTCATCGTCGAAGTCTTTGCCCAAACTGCGCAGGATTTTTGCGTTGGAAATGCTGCCGTCTTTTTCTACCAATATCTGAGCGAATACCCGTCCGGATACGTTTGCGCAGGTGGATGGATAACGGAGATTTTTGGCAATGAAGCTGTAAAGCGAGTCCTCCCCGCCGGGGAATTGTGCATGAATGGTTTTTGAAGCGCCGTAGACGGTCGTGTCCTCATCGTTTTTTTCCATAATCATTATCACGTTCGACACTTTGCGTTCGCCTTTATGGTCGAAACGTCCGTTGTCGGTGGGGTAGTTCACTATGCCGTTTTCGGGGTATCCGCGGAGGTAGAGGGTGGTGGAGCCGCCGCCGTCGAGGTTGATGGCGTTGGTGCATCCCAGCCACAGCAGTGTCTGTTCCAACTCGGTGAGCGACATTCCTTGTGAGAGTTTCATCCGTCCGTCGACGGTGAAAAGTAGCACGGTGCCGTCGGGTTTCAAACCCATGGCGGTGCGGTTGTGGCGGTAGGTTACAAAAGTGCGGTCGTTGCGTTGTGGCACGGCCTTGCCGTCGATGATAAGCATCGGGCCGGCGGTCATCACGTTTTTCACTGTGGAGTCGAAATAGTGTTCCTCCCAATGGCGGTTGCTGTCGGGCACGCAGAGGGTGGGACGGCCGTTTTCGAGCACGATGGTGGCGTACTGGTAATATTTGCGGTTTACGGTGTCGCTTTTCTGTGGCGTGTTTTCGCCCACCTGTTTTCCGCCAATGCGCAGGTAGCAGATGGGGTTGTGGAGGTCCATATCGAAAAACGAGCCGTTTACAGCGGCAATGGCGTTGCTGTCCTTGGCCATCTCGGAGGTGGGGGTGCGGTCGGGCCTGTGGGCAAAGGCCAGGCGTGTGTTGCTTTGCGGCAAAATCTCCAAAACGCAGATGTATTGGTTGGAGTTGAAAATCTCGTTGTTGGCGAGTTGTACGCGTTTGTAAACAACGCCGTCGGCGATGGTGTCGATCTTCCATTTTGCTTTGACAAGTCGGGTGGAGTCGTTGTTTTCGGCAACGCTTGGATTTGTGGCATTTGCGCACGAAACGCTGCAGAAAGTCAGTAACAGGCAGGTCGCGAGAAGGAGTCTTTTTGTCATATCTGTTGTGGATTTAATAATTGATCGAAAAAGTCGGGAAAGGATTTCGCCACGGCGGCGGGATTTTCCACCTCCACACCGTCGAGCAGGCAGGCCAGAGTTGAGAACGACATCACCATGCGGTGGTCGTTGTAAGTCTCAACAATCTTTTTTACAGCGAGTTGCGAAGGGAAAAGGTGCAAGCTCTCGCCGGTGGCTTCGCTACGGCACCCCAGCTCGCCTAGCTCTTTAAAGAGAGCGTCCAACCGACGGGACTCCTTGAAATTGAGGGTGTTGAGTTTGGTAAATTCGGCTTCGATGCCCAGTCCTGCGCAGGCCACCGCCAACGACAGCACCAGATCGGGGTTGTCGGAACAGTCGAAAGTCTGTTTTGTCTCGGCATGCCAGCCGCTGTTGGTCAGCACGGTGCCTTCGGCGGAGAAGTCGGTATGTACTCCGAGGCGTTCGTACCACTGCCACACAATTCCGTCGCCTTGCAGAGAGACGGGGTACAGCCACGGCAAAAAGATTTTCGAATTGGGCGAAAATGCCACCACGTTGTATGCGTAAGATGCAGATGTCCAGTCGTTTTCTACCACCACGGTAAACGGATTTACCTTGCTTATAGGCCGCACGGTGATTTCCAACGTTTTTTTACGTACATCGTGGCCGCAGGCTTTCAGTACTTCGCAAGTTGTTGAGATATAGGCTTTTGATACGGGGATGTTGTCAAATTTTATTGTCAGGGGCTTTTCCATGGTTTGTGCTACAAGGAGTAGGGCGGAGGCGAACTGGCTGCTTCCTTTGCCCGAAAGACGCACCTCGCCGCCTTTCAGACGGGTGCCGCGAATCTCCACGGGCAGAAAGCCTTCCTGCTCCAAGCAACGGATATGTGCACCTATACTTCTCAGTGCGTCAAGGAGTTCCGCCATGGGACGCTGTTTCATGCGCTCGTCGCCGGTAACCACAAAAGTGCCTTTCTGTGTTGCCAGCAGTGCTGTTATGAAACGAGCCACCGTTCCGGCGTTTTTGCAGTGGAAAGTGTTGTCTTTCCGATCCTTAAGCTGTTCCAGCATCTGCTTGAGCAGCATTGTGTCGTCGGCTTGCGACAAGTTATCTATCTCCAGTTTTTCGCCACACAAATAGTTGACAATCAGCCATCTGTTGGAGAGGCTTTTGGATGCGGGCAACTCCCATTGGTATGCACCACTGTAATTCAATTTAGGTAACAACATAATCAACAGATATTTTTTTATTTTTCGATTCCGTATTTTTTCAATTTACGATAAAGTGTGCGTTCGGAGATGTTGAGGTCGGCGGCGGCGGGTTTGCGGTTGCCGTGGTGTTTCTCCAACGCCTTTATTATGGCTCGTTTCTCGCGTTCTTCGAGAGCGAGGGGCTCATCTTCAATTACTTCAGTGGCGGCAAACTCTTCGGGTTCGTCGGAGTTCGAGATATAGTGTACGGGCATGTCGTCGTTGTGCGCGATGATGGTTGGTACGGCTTCCACTGGATGTTGTGCAATGGGCTGTTTTACAGGCATTCCTCCACGGGCTAGTTCGGAAATGGTGCCTTTCAGCTCGTTTATTTCGTTGTGCAGTTCATGAATCATGTTACCCATCGACAGAACACGGAGCAGCAGTTCGCGGTCGGTCATTTCGGTGGAGCCGTCGCCGTTTTTGTAAACGGTGGGTACGTTGCCTGAGGCGTTGTATTTCAGATAGTTGTGTAGAGTCTCGCGTGTGATGGTCCTGTCGTATTCAAGCACGGATATGCTTTCGGCGAAGTGCTTGAGTTCCCGCACATTTCCATACCACGGGTAATTGACGAGGTATTGCTTGGCGTCGTCGGACAGACGTACGGGGTCGGTATGCTGGCGGTCGGCCACGTCGGCGGCGAATTTGCGGAACAGCAGAGGGATGTCCTCCTTGCGTTCGCGCAAAGCGGGCACTTTTATCGAAATCTGGCACAGACGGTAGTAGAGGTCCTGACGGAATTTGCCGTTGCGCACGGCCTGCTCTATGTCCACGTTGGTGGCGGAGACGATACGCACGTCCACTTTTTGCGGCACCGAGGAACCTACGGGCAGTATCTCGCCGTTTTCGAGCACACGCAGCAGCTTGGCCTGCATGCTGAGCGGCAGCTCGCCCACTTCGTCGAGGAAGATGGTGCCGCCGTTGGCCACCTCGAAATAGCCTTTGCGGTCGGTGTCGGCACTGGTGAAAGAGCCTTTTTTGTGGCCGAACAGCTCGCTTTCGATGGTGCCTTCGGGGATGGCGCCGCAGTTAACGGCTATCAGTTTGTTTCGGGAGCTGCGTCCGCGGTCGCTGTTGTCGTGGATGATACGTGAGAAAATCTCCTTGCCCACGCCGCTCTCGCCCATTATCAGCACGCTCATATCGGTTGGGGCCACGCGCACTGCCATCTCTATGGCGTGGTTAAGAAGAGGGGAGTTCCCGATTATGTCATATTTCGCCTTTACGGATTCTATATTCATATATCGCAGTGTTTTAAGCAATTGTGTTGAATTGTTTTTTTTGATAGCTTTGCAAATATACGATTAAAAACTGACATATTGGCAGTTTTTTTGTTAAAATGCAAAAAAAAACGGCCGAGACATCATATCCCGACCGTTTTTTTGTTTGATTCTTTCGTTGTTGTCAGAAGGAGAATACGTAGGCTGCACCGATGTTCATCACCCATCCTTTTTGTAGTGTATACGACTTCAGTTTAGTGCCTTCGGCGTTGGCGTCCACTTTCTTTTCGGAGATATAGTCGGCAAGTAGATAGAGAGTTACGGTGTGTTGCTTGTTGATGTTGTAATCGGCTCCTAGCGAAGTCCTGTAGCGGTTGAGGTAGCTGCCGTTGAAGCCTTCGAGGAACCAGCCCGCCTCGCCTTTCACCGAGCCCTGCGGGGTGCAGTAGTTGGTGCCGTTGAAAGAGGCTTTTATAACAGGAGCGTTGAGGTAGTGGCGAAGCTCGAAATATGCGTAGGGTTCCACTTTGACGAATCCCTTGTATTTGGCCATTAAGCGGCTTTTCAGCGTCAGCGCCGTGGCGGGGTTTTGGTACGGGTTGTAGTAGCCTGTGCGGTGGGTGGCTTGTAGGCGCTCTTTCAGTGAGAAATTCCAAGCACCAAAAGAGAGTGTGCCGGTTATGTCGATATAGAAACGGTGGCGGGGGCTGGAGAAACGGCTGGAATCACTGTCGTAAGGGTTGATAAGCACGTAGCCCAAGCCGAGCCTCAGGTAGGGGAGTACTTTGTATTTCACTCCAACAGTGGTCTGCATGCGGCCAAGGGTGCCAAAAATTTCGGCCATGCGTGCCTCCTCTTCCAGCGTAAGATGCAGGCCTTTGGTAATCTTTTTGTCGAGCCCGGCGGAGATGCGTCCGCCAAATTCGGTGTCGAGGTCCACGTCGGTTTGCGCCAACGCAGACACACAGGGTAAAAGGATTGCCAATGCCAGCAGAACGACAGTCTTTTGGTAGATTTGTTTCGTCATATTCTTCATCTATTTACAAATCAGGTAATTGCTTAATAAAAACCGCCGCCGCTCGAATAGTTGGTGAGCGACACCTGCGAGCCTCCCGAAATGGTGCCGTCAACGGTGAAGGTGTTGTTGAAATAGCTGGTGCCGCCGTTTACGGTAACTCCCGATTTTACTGTGGGTTGCGAGCTGCCCGACACCACAAGGGTCGGTGTTCTGCTGCCGCCACCGCCGGGACCGAAACCGCCACCTGATGTGGAGATAGTAGGAGTTTTAAAAGCGTAAGTATTTGATCCAACGGTTATTGAATACCATGTGTTTGACGTTGCCGACGAGGCTTGGTAGCAGCTCTGTGTAAGCTGAGAACCGTTTTCCAAACCGCCTATCACGATAAGTGTGCCGCCTTCGACATGAAGTTTTTTGCCGCCTTCGGTGTTGGCATCGAGCGACACTTCGGGGCTGCCGGCTGTGGTTACGGAATATACCACGCCACCACGGATGTACATATTGCCGTTGGCGTCCATGGCGTCGTTTTTGGTGGAGTGTGCACCCACAAGGCCGCCGGTTACGGTAAAGTCGGACGAGGAGTTGATGGCGTCGTCGGCAGAGGAGTAGCTATACACCACGCCGCCGCTTATTGTAATGGTGCCTTTACTTTCGATACCCTCGTGCGAGCTGCAGCTCACGCTGACGTTGCCGCCCGAAAAGATGATGCCCTTGTCGAATTTTATGCCTTTGGCGGAAACGCCGTTGCTGCTCTGCTGTCCCGGACGTGGGAAACCGCCGCTACTGCCCGTCGAGCCGAAATTGGCGCCCGAAACGTTCACCGTTACCGTGCCGCCGGCGAAAGTGGCTATGCTGTCGCCGCTGATGCCCTTGCCGCCGGTGCCGCTGCTGTTGAGGCTCAATGTGCCGCCCACAATGATGAATTCCTCCTTGCCTTTGAGGCAGGCGGGTTTCAGCGTGTCGCCGCTAATAACTTTGGCTTGCGAGGTCATATTTACAGTAATGTTGCCCTCGTTGATGCGCAGGTAGTCGTCGGTGGCAATGCCGCTTTTGCCTATGGCGGTGACTGTTAGGCTGCCGCTGCCGCTGAAAATGAGGGGGCTTTCGCTGAAAAAGGCGGCTTTTTCGTCCTCGTTGCTCGGTGTGTTGAGATACGAAACACCGTCGCCGAGTGCGTTGCTGCCGTTGAGCACCACAAAAGTGCGTTTGGCTTTGCTAAGCGAGTCGGGCAGACCTTGAATGTTGATGGCCGAACCCGTGGGATTGGTGATGCTTACACTGTTGAAAATCAATGCTTGACGCTTGCCGCTATAGATTTTTAGGAACCCGTTGGATGTTGAGCCCGAAAGCTCGTAGCGCACTTTGTCGGTGCCGTTGTTGACAATGGAAACGCCGTTGCCGTTGATGGTTACAGCAAAATCGGAGGTGGCGCCGGTTACCGTGGCCTGTCCGCTTTGCGAGAAAACCACACTGATGGTGCGGTTGAACCAAACGCTGTCGATGTAGTCGTACTGGCCGGTGTCGGGGTCGGTGTTCGGATTTTGGCCGTTTTGGTCCAAATCGGTGATTTCGTCTTTGCCACAGCTCCATGCAAACACTGCTGCAAAGGCAATGGCTGCGGCGATAATTGTTCTGGTTTTCATGGGATATGTTTTTTGTTGTTTTGTTCAAATATTTTTGTAGTCCTTGTATTTGGTCATGTGGTCTATGTCGTTGATAGACTTGCCGTTGTTCAGGTATGTGATTTTTATGTAAGCGGTATCTTTCAGGAAATTGATGTGTCCGACCTCGGCTTTGGTGATTTCGAGGCCGGTGCGTTCTTTCAAATCATCGATAAGTTTGTCGTAGTTTTGCGGTTTTATCAGCTCAATTTTTTCGTAAAGTATTATCTTGGTGGATTTTCGGTGCAGAGTTGCAACACTTTCGAGAATCAGGTTGACGGCAAGTATCAGCACGTTGAACAGCACCAACATGGCAAAATCGCCGTAGGTTACAGTCTTGGAAAAGCCGTTTATCACCGAAAGGCCTATCACCTCGAAAAGGTAGGTCATGTCGCGGATGGCGATGCTCTCGGTGCGGTAGCGTATCATGCCGAAGATGGCGAAAAGCCCGATGGCCACGGCAGCTTCCATCTTGGAATCCTGCAGAAGGAACAGCAACAGGAAGGTGATGACGCCGAACAGCATGAAAGTGAAATAATAGTCGCCGCGACGGCTTTTGCGATAGTAGAAGAAATGCACTATCGAGAAACAAAACAGCAGGTGGATGCCGAATTTGACGAGGAAAAGCAGCAACGAATCGGCAAACAACAGCGAGCCGTCGTCGCTTGAGCCGAACATGGGGCTGTCCCAAAAGCCAGTGCCGAACTCGTTGGCAATGCTGGGGTCGAATGCTTCTTGTAAAAACTTCATAATCAATTAATAATTAACAATGAACAATTAACAATTTACAATTATTTTTCAATTTTCAATTTTCAACTTTCAATTTTCAACTTTCAACTTTCAATTTTCAACTTTCAACTTTCAATTGTTTCTCGATGTACCTCAGTTTTTCCTTGTATCTGTTGTATTTAGCGTCGGGGTTGGTGAGGACGGTGCCGAGGCAGTATTTGCTTACGCGCTTGGGCTGTATCCGCATTTGGCTGAAGACTCTCATCAACAGTGAGTTGGAACGTTGCGCAGGGTCTTGTTTCACTTCTACAATAACCAAGTCGGCCATGGAGTGGTTTTCCAATCCGGTGTGGCGGTTTGCAAAAGTGATGTCGCTGTCGATGGTTACGCGCTCGGTAAGGGCGTTGTTTGCCAAAGTGATGCGGTTGAAATGATTTTCCACCTGCGGCAGCAGTCCGCCGACGGTATATGGTGTGTTATTTGCCACAAAATCACCGACTTCGGGCAGGGTGAGGCAGTCGTTGAAACGTTCCACGGCCACGGGGATACGAGTCTTTTCGGTTTTGCCGCGGTTGTTTTTGTCTTTCAGCTCGAAAAAAGTGGTGTTGTTTTGTCGGTACTGTCGCACACGCAGTTTCTGTCGGTGCAGTTTGCGGTTGTGGTGCATGGTGTACATGGCCACGTCGGGGGTGTCGAAATAGAGGGTGTGGTAGGGGGCGATGGCCTCTCCGCCTATGGTCTGCACCATGTAGCCGTCCCTTATCATGGCAAAAGCGGTGAGCAGCTGCGCCTTGCTTAGCAGGAACTTGGTGTCGATGCGGTTCATCATCTTCACGGCACTCATCTCCTGCAGCGAAATTGGTGACATGCGGTCTATTATGGGATTCAGGCGTTGCATCGGCGAGGGGCTTTTAGTACGAATATTCGAACGTACGTGTGGTCTCCAGATTGCCTTTGGGCGAATAGACGTAGATCTTGTGCTTGGTGCCGTCGGTGTTGTACTCTATCTTGCGAATTTTCTGAATTTTGTTCTTGTGGTCGTACACCAGCTCGCGGGTGCACACCCCTTTGTCGTCGTATTCGTAAACGATGCGGCTTTTCTGACTTCCGTTGGAGGTGTATTCTATCTCTTCCACCTTGCGGCCGTTGGCGTCGTAGCGGGTTATGTCGTCGAGATAGGGGATAACGGCACCGGCTTTCTGCTTGTACTCTTTTACGGTGAGGTTTTTCTTGCGGTCGGCTTTGGCGGTGTTCTGCGCCGAAAGGGAGAATCCCAGCCCCACAAGGATGGCGAGAAGGAGAATTTTCGGTTTCATTTTCATTTTTTTTTGCTAATATGTATCCTTTTGCAGTATGTGTGTTATTTTGCCAGAAGGGATATCTGTCGTATCTGTTTTGAAAAATCCACCGTTCCCACCACCGCCTCCTCTCGATGGTGGTCAAATTGATGATTGCGGCTATGTAACCGAAATCAATAACGGTGGAATGGCTGAATCGGCAATAAAGCCCCAAACGCTGTTGGTATTTTCATCGCCGTTTATACAACTCGCCATGTGGCTTTCTGTGTCGGGTCGAGTGGCAACAGTCGGCAGCACGGGACGTTCTGTTGTCGTAATCGACATCGTGCCGCGTTGAAGCAGTGGTAAGCAACTCGTTCCTTTCATTTTTTTTTCTGTTTTTTTGTGTTATAGACGTTTGAAACAATTGATTTATTTTTAATTACTGACCGAAAATAACTGCATCATCATTGTAGAAAAATGCAAAAAAAATGACAGTTCGTTTTATGTCTTTTTTATATAAAACACTGGTTTTGTTCAACTCTTTATTTATTTTTGTTGGTTGGCAAACTGGTGTATTTTATTTGTTTTCAGTTGTTTAATTATTTATAACTATTAATTGTTTCAATGCAAATGTACAAATTTATTTAATAATAACGTTTGTCAATAGAAAAGATTTATTTTGCAAAAAGTCGGATTTTATTTTAGAATGTCGGAAATAATTGGTAAATTTGCATTTTCAAAAAGCTTTGGACAATGGAAAAAAGTGAAGATTTTTTGAGGCTTATGGCCGACGAGATCAGGGCCAAGGGCATAGTGGTGATAGAAAAAGTCGAACGCATGCCTGTTTATGGAGAACCCTACGTGTCGCCGTTTTTCATTATTGGCATAAACCATCGCGGCACTATATCATTGCAGTACGACGGTCTGGAAACGGTTTTCAGGCCAAAGGACATTTCCGTTGTTTACCCCAACCACGAGCTGTTCTGCCGGAACACCACCCCTCTTTACAAAGCCACTCTTATAGTAGTTTCCGACGAACTTTTCGGGCAAGTGGTGAGTATCAACACCAGCCAAGAACGTTTCTGGCACGAGACTTCTCCGCATTTCCACCTCACCGACAGCCAGTACAACGACATAATGAACATCGTTAAAGCTTTGCAGACGGTGCAGAGGCTCGAAGTGTCGTCGAGGGGCGTTTTCGACGTATGGCAGCTACATATTCTTGCCACGATGATAGACACTTTCCGCCGCGAAAACGAGAACACTCCCCTCCAGCAGAGCAGCAACCTGAGCCCACGCTACTACGATGCCATCAAAAAGCACTGTTTCGAGCACCACGACGTGGGTTTCTACGCCGGACTATTCTGCCTTTCGCCAAAATATTTCAGCACCGTGATACGGCAGGAGACGGGGCAAACGGCAGGACACTGGCTCAAGCAGTACCTTGCCACGCAGTCGAAAATAATGCTTCGCACCGACAAAAGTGCACGTCTCAACGAGGTTGCCGAGCGTCTCGGTTTCCCCGACCTTGCCACCTTCAGCCGTTTCTTCCGCAAAGAGTTCGGCATGTCGCCATCCGAATACCGGCAGTGGCAACGAGCTAAATAGTTTTGGCAAGTTGTTGATAATAAAAACGATAGCGGAATTCAATCTCCGCATTGAATAATATGTTTGCTCTATTGTTGCAAAAAAATGAAAATAATCGTATCTTTGCAATTCGGAAACATCCCGACAGCAAAAGAACGTAGATTGTGTTCGGATTGTTTTGTTACTAATTTAACATCAATGTGATATGAAAGCCAATTGTATCGACATCAGTCATTATCAAGGCAAGGTGGATTTTAAAAAGGTATCCGCCTCCGGTATCGAGTACCTTATTCTGAAATGTTCCGAAAGCACGGGCAAGGACTCCACTTTCGAGCGCAACTACACCGAATCCAAGGGCCTATTCAAGGCGGTGGGGTGCTATATTTTCAACCGCGCCACCACTGTGGCTGCCGCCGAAAAGGAAGCCAACTTCGCTTTGAACTGCTTGAAAGGCAAGGATTTGCCGCTCGGCGTATGGCTTGATGTCGAGGCAACTGCACTTAGGGAGATAGGCAAGGCCGCACTCAACAAAGTTATCGACACCGAGGCCGCCATTTTCCAGAAAGCTGGTTTTAAAGTGGGTGTTTACACGGGATTTGCTTGGTACAAATCGGTTATCGACGTGAACCACCTCATCGCCAGATATCCCCTTTGGCTGGCGCGCTACGCCAACGACGGCTATTACCACGAGTCGCTCTCCACCCGCCACCTCGACGGGGTGATGATGTGGCAGTACAGCGGTCACGGCAAGGTTGACGGCATCAAGGGTAATGTGGATATGGATGTAACTTATTGTAATCCCGACCTTTGGTGGGATATGCTGCCCTCCGCCGAGGGATATGCCCAGAGGGATTTCGTTTTGGGACTCCGCCGTGCGCTTGGCATCACCCTCTCCTGCGAAGCCGACGAGGAACTGCTCAACGCCACTATAACCGTCTCGCACACAGTAAATTCCCGCTCGGCGGCGGTGAAATATCTACAACGCTACCTCAATAGTCTCGGCTACAACTGTGGTGTTGTGGATGGCGTTGCCGGAAAGTCGTTCCAAAAGGCTGTTGCCGACTTCCAGAAAGATAAGAAACTCACTGCCGACGGCGAAATCACTGCCAAAGGCAACACTTGGAAAGCTCTGTTCGGAATGGATTACGAAACTTCCGCCGAAAATACTAACCGTGTCGATACTAATCAGTGTATCAAGGATATACAAAAGGCTCTCGGAGTGACGGGCACTACCGTGGACACGCAGAAAATCCTTGCCAAAACCATCACCGTCTCCAAGACCAAGAACAGCCGTGCTGCCGTGGTGAAACCTCTTCAGGAGCTACTCACCCTGCTCGGCTACGACTGCGGAAAGGCCGACGGCGTGGCGGGCAAGTCTTTCGACAAGGCTGTGCGCCAGTATCAGAAAGACAACAAGCTCGTCTGCGACGGTGAAATCACCGCTAAAGGCAACACGTGGAAAGCGCTGCTTTCCGTTAATAGTTGAGAATTAATAGTTTATAGTTGGTTATTAGTGACTGATTTATTACAAAATAATATAAAGCAATGAAAAAAGTAGTAGTTTTGACAGGTGCCGGCATCAGTGCCGAAAGTGGCATCAGCACCTTCCGCGACAGCGACGGACTTTGGGAACAATACCGTGTGGAGGACGTGGCCACCCACGAGGCGTGGGAACGTAACCCCAAACTGGTGCTCGATTTCTACAACGCCCGTCGCAAGGATGTCATCAAAGCACAGCCCAACGAGGCCCACAAGCAGCTTGTCCGCCTTGAGGAGAAATACGACGTGCGTATCATAACCCAAAATATCGACAACCTGCACGAACGCGCCGGCTCTACCAACGTCATCCACCTGCACGGCGACGTTACAAAATGCTGCAGCGACCGTAACCTTAACAAACCTTACCCCATCGAAGGCGACACTCTGTCCTATGGTATCACCGCCCCCGACGGAGGTATGATGCGGCCGTTCATTGTCTTTTTCAACGAGCCCGTGCCTATGATGGAACCCGCTATGGAACTCTGCTCCCAGGCCGACTACTTCATTATCGTGGGTACCTCGCTTGTGGTGTATCCCGCCGCAGGACTCATCAACTTCGTGCCCAAGTCGGTGCCGTGCTATCTGGTTGACCCCAAAGAGGTTAGAGTGAGCCGCAACATTACGGTTTATACTGAAAAGGCTGGCACTGGTGTGAAAAAAGTGGTCGACGAACTTATGTCGCTGTAAAACACAGTAAAATGAAAATAACGAAAAATCAGTCCCTGCTCGGCTACAACTCCTTTGGTATCAACGCGTTGGCCGACGAGTTTGTGGAGGTGGAACATTCCGAGGAGGTCGCACAGCTTGTTGAGGACCACTTTTTTGAGAACCGCAAGACGCTTTTTCTCGGCGGGGGCAACAATATTGTCTTTGTCGGCGATTTCCACGGCACTGTGGTCCACATGGCCAACAAGGGCATTGCCGTTGTGGATGAGGATTCCGACAGCGTCACCGTCCGTGCCGAGGCCGGCGAGGTGTGGGACGATTTTGTGTGGCATTGCCTTGAAAACCAGTGGTATGGATTGGAAAACCTTGTGGCCATACCAAGCAGCATAGGTGCCGCCGCAGTTCAGAATATCGGAGCGTATGGTGTTGAGGCAAAGGATTTTATCGTCGCCGTTGAGGCAACAGACACCGTTACAGGCGAAAAACGCCGTTTCTCCAACTCCGACTGCCGTTTCGGCTACCGCGACAGCGTTTTTAAACACGCTGAGGCGCAGTGCGTTATAACCGCCGTTTCGTTCCGTTTGAGCAAAACTCCGCAGCTGCGCTTGTCGTACAAGGCCATCACCGACTACCTAAGTGCCAACGCCATTGCCAACCCCACGCCCAAGCAGCTGGCGCAGTGCATCGCCGACATACGCTGGAGCAAACTCCCCAAGCCCGAAGTGCAGGGCAGCGTGGGCAGTTTTTTCAAAAATCCCGTGGTAACGGCTTCACATTATGAAGGTTTGAAAGAACGTTTCCCCGACATGGTGGCTTATCCCGCCGGCGACGGATACAAACTGGCTGCCGGATGGCTGATAGAAAAAAGCGGATGGAAAGGTCGCATATTGGGCAGGGCAGGAGTGTACCCCAAACAGGCGTTGGTGCTGGTAAACCGCGGCGGCTGCGACGGAAACGACGTGCAGCGTCTCGCCAACGCCGTCATCGCCGATGTGGAAGCGATGTTCGGTGTGCGCCTCCAACCCGAAGCGATAATAATTAGTAATTGATAAAAAATCCGTGGCGTTGCCACGTTTTTTTGTCGCTGTAGAGACGTGGCGCGCCGCGTCTCTACAGCCAAAATCGGTAATTCAACAACCACGGCTCAGCCGCCGCTACATCCAAAACAATTAAACAATTCCGAAATCTGCGGTTTCAGCGGTTTCTGCGAGAGATAAACCTTTATTTCAACTTTCAACTCTCAACTTGAAATGTTCCGAGTTCCACACTCCGAATTCCGAACTAACTAGTCGCACAGCACGTACAAATCGTCGCGAGGGTTGAGGAAAAGGATGGGAATTTTGTATTCGTTGGCGATGGTGCGTTGCTCCTGCACTCCTATAAAATATTCGAACACGTCGCGTTCGGCGGTGGTGGTGCATATCAAAATACCGATGTTCAGCTGGTTGGCTGCGTCGAGGGCCACCACGTCGATAAACGACTTCGGTTTGCCGAGGTCGGTTTTTTCGTAGGTTACGCCGAGGTTGGCGTACATTTTGTCCATAAACTTGACGTTGCTGTACCATTTGGCACGCAGAAATTCGTCGGTGTAGTTGTACGAAAGCACGTATAGCTGGCTGCCGAAGAAACGGGGGAAATAGCTGGCCCAGATCAGTTTGTCCTTGCTCTCTTTCTTGAAATCGAGGCTGAAAGCCACCTTGCCCACCACGGCGCCATAGCTCTTTGGAGGCTCCTGCGCCAGCAGGTACGCCACCTTGCATTTGGCAAAATCGCGGAGCAGGTTTTTGGGATGGCAGGCCGACTTGCGGTTGCTTTTGTCCACAAAGCCCGCTATCGCTACAGCGTTGAAGGCCTTGGGCAGAAGCTCGATAACGTCGGCGGTCTTGCCTTTCAGCACTATGTATGTGGAAAAAACGTTGTCGGGCAGACGCTGTCGCAGGGCTTTGATTTTTTCCTCGGCTTCGTCGGTGGTTTCGGTGGTGTAGCGGGGGTCGCAGATGCGCAGCAGTATTATGCCTTTGCGCAGGTATCGCGAAAGCATTATGCTGTACGACAGCACGGTGTCGGCCTTGTCGTAGTCGGCTATGTAAGCAACGATGTATTGGTCTTTCTTTTCGGCCATCGGGGCGTGAAGGTTAGAAACGGTAGTTCAGGCCCACGCTTGCCCCAAAGGGCGCATACAGCACCTGCGGACCGTCGTCTTCTTCGGGGAATATACTCATGCTCACCCTGATTACGAATTTCAGATGCTCGCCTCCGACACGGAAAAAGAGCTGTGGCTCGAAAAGAAAACTCTCTTTTGTGATGTATTTGACATCGGGATGGGATGTCCATCTGTCGGTGATGTCGGGGATGAAGTAGCCTGTTTTTATTCCACCGCCAAGGTCGATGTGTCCTTTGGCCAAATCCACCCAACCAAAGTTCAGTTGTGCGTAAGGCAGCTGGTAATTGCCGAAGAATTCTTTCGGGCTGGCTGCTGTGTCGGAGCTTCTGTAATATTTGTAACCATAGCCGTAGCCCAGATAACCTTCAACAACGAATTTGTCTATAGGCACATATCCGCCCACGCCGGCCTGCAGGTAGTAGCCTCGGCTCAGGTCCCAGTTGGCATGCAGTTGGGCAGCACCCCAATTATTAAAACCGTAGGACGAGGTTACGTTAACGGTGGGATATAGCCCCAATAAATAACCGACGTTTACCGAACCGTCTATACGTAGGTCGTTCTGGTGGTTTATCAACGGTATGTCCACAGCCTGGGGCTGGTACATTATACACGATGTGGCAAAAGTGGAAAGTACTGCCACAAGGCTCAGAATTTTGATTCTTCTTTTCATGACTTGATGTTTTTTATGGTTAAAACACTTTGCAAAAATACGCATTTTATTCTAATTTGACAAAAAAAGTGCGAAAATATTATGTGTTTAATAATAATGGCAGATGTAATGATGTATGCATGCTGTTGATTATCAATTTAATATGTGTATTATGTTTTTGACGCGTCGGGTTTGTGATGGCGGTGTGTTCGGGCCGTATAGACGCACGGCCGTGCGTCTATACATTTTCCACGCACATTTCCGTAGAGACGCGGTGCACCACTTCTCTACAATTCCACCGCACAATTCCGTTAGACGTTTCATGAAACGTCTAACTACAAATCCATCACGCATATCCGTATAGACGCGCCATGGCACGTCTCTACTTTCAATTTTCAATTTTTTGGACGCACGACGGTGCATTTATAAAGATAAATCAAATAATTAATAATTATAATAAAAAAAATCGTAACTTTGCACTTTTATTTTGAGGTGAAAACAATGTGGTTTTTGCCCGTATTTATTTGAAGAACAAAAAATAGTGTTGGATTCAAAAGGAACAAAAGTATATAACAAAATGAAAAAAACTTATAGAACTTTCAGTGTTGTGGTTGCAATAATTGCAACAATGGTATTTTCCACTTCATGCACTAAAGATAAGTTTTCTGAGGATAACCTACAACTGATTCCCGGTGTGGAACGTCATATATATGTCAACGCAGACTTGCCACAAAATACCAGCGGCCATAAGGCTTACCTAGACAATAACGACAACAACAAGGTGAAATGGTCGTTGGGCGATGCCATAAGCATCAACGGCACAAGTCTTACCGTGAACGGAGTTAGGGACAACTCCACTACGGCCTTGTTCGATGGCACGGTTTACGCAATGTCCGCCAACGGCGGCCGCGAAGATGCTTACTGGGCGTTGTACCCCACCACTCTGGCACCAGCCTACACCACGGGCATACCCAGCGAGTTCGGCCTTTCCACCGTTACCGTGGATATGTCATCGGAGCAGAACTTTGTCTCCAACGGTCGTCCCCTCGACGGCTGTTCCTATATGGCAGGATATGCGTCGGTGTCTGCCGGCAGTTCTGCGTTGCGTTTCCAGATGTGCAACCTCGGCGCAGTGTTGAAATTACATCTCACCGCCGGCGCAGGAGTGGGCAACACCCGTATTTCCGAGGTGCTGGTAAACAGCTCCACCGACTACCTCAACGGCAAATTCAGCTTCGACGGCACCAACGTCGTCCACAAGAGTTCCGGCTCGAAATGTGTCTCGGTGAAACTCTCCGACGGCACCAACAACTATATCGACATCTCCGGCGGCGCCGATGTGTATGTCTTTCTGCCGCCGATTAGTCACGGCAAGCTGCTGGTGCGCGTTATCAACACCGACGGCGATGCTTTTGTAAGGACATCTCTCGACGCCACCCTGGAACGCAGCAAGATATACAACAGCAGTATCAACGCAACAGCCTTTGGGCCTTTGGCCCCCGTTGTTTCCGTGACGGCAAGCAGCAAAGTGGCTTTCGCCCCCGGCAACCTGCGCTATGTGGCCAACAACGGTACGTGGCAGTTTGCCCGCCAGCAGTACGTGAAAGTGGGCAACGCACGGGGCAACACCACCAATAGCGGCCGCGACACGCAAAGCGACACCATCGACCTTTTCGCATGGGGAACAAGCGGCTGGGACAACGGCAACGCCCACTATCTGCCCTACGAGCTGGACCATGCGGGATACGGCAGTTCCGACGGCTATGGCTACGGTCCCACCGACGGCTCCTCGTACGAATACGACCTCACAGGCAGTTATGCCGACGCCGACTGGGGTGTGCATAACGCCATTTACAACCCCCGCACAGCAGCCACCGACCCCGCAGGGACGTGGCACACGCCTACAAAGGAGGAGTGGGTATATCTTATAAACACCCGTACCACGGTGAGCGGGATACGCTATGCCAAAGCCAGAGTAAACGGCATCGACGGGCTGATAATACTGCCCGACAGCTGGTGCAACTGCGTCTATAAACTCGACAGCGTGAATAAGAGTTCGGCGCTCTATGCCACCAATACCATAAGTCTCAGCGACTGGCAGACGATAATAGAGCCCGCCGGAGCCACTTTCCTCCCCTCGGCAGGATTGCTGTCCCCCTCTTACGGCGATAGCGGCGGACGCTATTGGTCGTCAACGCACAAAGGCAGCGACGAAGCGTTTTTGTTGTATTTCAAGAACGGCACGGGAGGCGTCGGCCCACAAAACCACAACCACAGATACGATGGTTTCAGCGTGCGACTGGTGAAAACTTATGTGGAATGATATTTTGTGAATTAACAATAAAAAGCACGGGCTTAGCCCGTGCTTTTTATTTATCCCCACACCGTTCTTTTTGTCCGACGTGTCGGGTTGTGTGTGCGTGCCATTCATGGTCGTTTTTTTTACGAAAATTACCATGTAATTATCCATTAATTTATTTATGGTCAATTTATGGAAATTATTCACGAATTATCGCACAATATCATCGCCCATTCCGGACGCATACCATGCGTCCCTATGGGTGTTGTGGGTGTTTATGTCAGTCCTACGGACTTCTGTGTGGTCATCGGGCTTATATATGCGCAGGGGCTTACGCCGCCTGCGCCGTCCCTATGGGGCTAGGCTGTGCCACGGAAAACCCCGTAGTGACATAATTCATGAATAATTCGTGGCAATTCATGTTTTAAAAAAAAGGACGCAAAATTTTGCGTCCCTACATTTTAATTACAAACTGCAAACTACAAACTATTTTGTTCCCGTGTGTCCGAAACCGCCGGTGCCGCGTTTGGTGTCCGAAAGGCTGTCGCATTGCTGCCACTGCACCGATTCGTGTTTGGCAATCACCATCTGGGCTATGCGTTCGCCGTCGGTAACTTCGAAATCCTCTGTGGAGAGGTTTATCAGCAGCACGCAAATCTCGCCGCGGTAGTCGGCGTCGATGGTGCCTGGCGAGTTAAGCACGGTGATGCCTTTCTTCAGTGCCAGTCCGCTGCGGGGACGTATCTGTGCCTCGAAGCCTGCGGGCAGCTCCATGAAAAGACCTGTCTTTACCAGTTTGCGTTCCATCGGTTTGATGACGATGCCGCCGTCGGGCAGGAAAGCGCGTAGGTCCATGCCTGCCGAGAGGGGTGTGCCGTAGTTGGGCAAGGGGTGGTGCGAGGTGTTTACAATGCGTATGTCCATCGGTTTATTCGTTGTTGTCGCGTTTGGAAAGTATTTCGTCTATCATGCCGTATTCGAGAGCTTCTTCGGCGGTCATCCAGTAGTCGCGGTCGCCGTCGGCCCAGATTTTGTCGAAAGGCTGTCCGGAGTGTTTGGCAATGATTTCGTAGAGTTCGTGTTTCAGCTTGCCAATCTCGCGGGCAGTGATCTCGATGTCGCTGGCCTGACCTTCGGCACCGCCGAGGGGTTGGTGGATAAGCACGCGCGAGTGCGACAGGGCGGCGCGGCGGCCTTTGGAGCCGGCGCACAGCAGCACGGAGGCCATGGAGGCGGCCAAACCTGTGCATACGGTCTGTATTTCGGGGCTGATAAGCTGCATGGTGTCGTAGATGCCGAGGCCTGCATATACCGAGCCTCCCGGCGAGTTGATGTAGATGGTGATGTCGCGGCTGTTGTCCGACGATTCAAGGAACAGCAGCTGGGCTTGGATAACATTGGCCACGGTGTCGTCGATGGGCACGCCGAGGAATATGATGCGGTCCATCATAAGGCGCGAGAACACGTCCATCTGTGCCACGTTGAGCTGGCGTTCTTCTATAATTGTGGGGTTCAGATAGTTGGTCACCACCGAGGTGTATTTGTCGAAAGTGGTGCTGCTTATGCCGCGGTGTTTGATTGCGTATTTGCGAAATTCGTCCATGATTGTGTGTGTTTATGTTTTGTATATAATTAATTATCTTTCAAAAGGTTGGGGCGACGTTGCTTGGTGCGTTCCAACGACTGTTCGTAGCGCCATTGTTCTATTTTGGCGTGGTTGCCCGAGAGCAGTATGTCCGGCACTTTCCATCCGCGGAAATCCAGAGGCCGTGTGTAGGCGGGCGGCGAGATGAGGTTGTTCTGGAAAGAGTCGGAGAGGGCGGAGGTCTCGTCGTTCAGCACGCCGGGAATCAGTCGTGTGACGCTGTCCACGATGACTGCCGCCGCCAGTTCGCCGCCAGTAAGCACGTAGTCGCCTATCGATATTTCGAGGGTGATGAAGTGTTCGCGAATGCGTTCGTCGATGCCTTTGTAGTGTCCGCAGAGTATCATCACGTTGTTGAGCAGCGAGAGCTGGTTGCTGCGGGGTTGTGAAAGCAGTTCGCCATCGGGGGCGGTGTATATTATCTCGTCGTATTGGCGTTCTTTTGTGAGGTCTTCGATGCAGAGCGCCACTGGTTCGATGCCTATCACCATTCCTGCACCGCCGCCGTAGGCGTAGTCGTCCACGCTGCCGTAGTTGTTCTGCGAGTAGTCGTGGAGGTCGTGCAGGTGTATCTCGGCAAGCTGTTTGTTCTGGGCTCTTTTCAGGATGGATTCCTGAAAAAAGGACGACAACATATTTGGGAATAATGTAATGATGTCGAAGCGCATAGGGTGATGCGTGTTTTAAGTGGGCCTGTATTTAGGTGAAGTTTTATCGCACGCGCAGTTTCTGTCCCAGACGCAGTGTGCTGTTCTGGCGTATGCCGTTGAGCTGGCAGAGGCGTTTCACGGAGGTGTGGTTGCGCGAAGCTATGGCACCGAGGGTGTCGCCTTTGCGGACGGTGTGGTATTTGCCGCTACCGCCGCTCCTGGATGCCGATTTGCGGGCAAATTGTGCGTTGCTGTTTTTGTGGCGGAACAGGCTGCTGTTTACGTTCAGCGTGTCGCAAACGAGTTTCTTTGTTTCGAAATTCACCAGGGCTTCGGGGTTCATTGCCGAGCCGAGGTAGCGTGTTTCGAAATGCAGGTGGCTGCCGAAGGAGCGTCCGGTGTTGCCCACGAGACCTATCTCGTCGCCGGCTTTCACTTTCTGACCGCTAGTTACTTTGATTTTCGAGAGGTGGGCGTAGTAAGTCTCAACGCCGTTGTTGTGGCGCACCACAATGAGGTTGCCGTACGATTTGTTGTATTTGGCCACGCGTACTGTGCCGTCGAAAGCGGAGTAAACGGGAGTGCCGGTGGGACAAGCGAGGTCCATGCCGTAGTGGAAACGGCGGCGGCGCGGTCCGAAACGCGAGCTGATGTGGTAGTCGGTAACGGGGCATACGAATTTGGCTTTGTTGCCCACAAGCAGAGGAAGAACGGCGGTGGAGTCGCTGTTCAAGGCGCCAAAGCCGCTGTAGTGAATTGCGTTGGTGTCGAAACTGGCGTAAAGGATGTCGTATTCGCTTTCAGCGCCGGGGTCTTCTTCACCGTTGTTTTCGTTTTCCAGTTGTTCGAAATATTTCTTTTTGAGGTA
>JAEEGK010001854.1_pt1 | contig 53045 bp, 45 predicted proteins | sample 8958771 | NCBI WGS metagenome assembly JAEEGK01 (sample SAMN16246547, study PRJNA631951) | gut metagenome | biome: gut microbiome; feature: rumen; material: SC-attached | host: Bos | place: Iran: Karaj | collected 2018-10 | reverse complement strand
GTTCGCCACTAAGGCTATACTCATATATCTTGCATCGCTTGCCATAGTGTCGGTGGTCTTCTATCGCCACATGCTGGCTCCCATCTATATTGCCATCGGCATTATGTGGGTGCTACTGTTCTTTCTCCTTTCTCATCGATACTCCCATAAATGGAGTGGGCTGGAGGAAGGCAAGTTTGTCCGCAAGCTTTTCTTCACTGCGTTAGGGTTGAGGCTGGTATGGGTCACGTTCTCCTATTTTTTCTATCTTATCAAGACAGGTATACCGTTTGAGTTTGGAGCTAGCGACTCGTTTGGCTATCACAGCGAGGCAATTTGGTTTAGCGAGGAGGGTTGGTCGGTGGCGTTCGACTATCTTCGGCACCGCTCTATTGGCGACCGTGGATACCCTATATATCTTGCTTTGCTCTACAATATCTTTGGCCCCAATATCTATCTCGTCCGTGTGATTAAGTGCCTGCTCAGTTCGTGGATGTGCGTGATGGTGTATCGGATGGCGAAGCGCACTTTGGGCGACGAGGTGGCACGCATGGCAGGTGTGTTCTGCTGCTTGATGCCCAACTTGATAATGTATTGCGGTATGCATCTGAAGGAGACTGAGATGTTGTTTCTGGCTGTGGCCAGTCTGAATCAGACCGACAGTATGTTGCACAAGGGTAAGCTGAAACTTTGGGATGTCGTCATTGAGGCTTTGTTGGTAGTCAGCCTTTTCTTCTTCCGAAATGTGTTAGGTGCCGCAGTTATCTTTGCCATCATCTCGGCACTGGTGTTCACCACCAACAGGATGGTGGGCAACTGGAACCGCGTAGTGCTTATCACCTGGGCGGTGATAGGATTGGGTGTGCTGGCTGGAGGATCTATCGCAAACGAGGCAAGAGGATTGTGGGAGACGCGTGGTGACAACCAGTCGTCGAAGCGCACGCAACAGGTGATGAGGGGTTATAAGTGGGCCGAATATGCCACTGGCGCGGTGATGGCCCCGATGATATTCGTTCTCCCGTTCCCAACGATGGTGGACGTTGACGAGCAGTATAACCAGCAGCTGATACATGGTGGTAACTATGTGCGCAACTTTTTGGGTATCTTTGTGCTTATCGCATTGTTCGACGCATTATTCCGAACCAAGAACTGGCGCGACCTTTCGCTTATGGGTGCCTTCGAGGTGGCATACTTGGGTATCATCTCGATGAGCGGATTTGCCAACGCCGAGAGGTTTCTGTTGCCAGGCGTGCCTGTACTGCTTGTGATGGCGGCATACGGGGTTTCGCTCGTTTCCGAGCAAAACTACAGATGGGTGAAGATTTGGTGGAGGGTAGTCCCCGTCATGGTATTTGCGTGGGCTTTCTTCAAATTGGGAACTAGAGGAATATTGTAATAATGTGTATTATTTATCTTTGGCTACCGCCCTTTAACCCTAAAATGTAAACCTTAGACAAAAAACTTAACAGATGAAACTAGGATTTATCACACCGACATATCCGGGAGAGAAACGTGTGGCATTGTTGCCTGAACACATCACTGGCGATTTTGAAAACGAGCTCATCATCGAGGATGGATATGGCTCTTCGTTGGCTATTGGTAATGAAGCATATGAGAGGAAGGGATGTAAGATAGATAGTCGCGCCAATATCTTTGCAACCTGCGACACGATATTCTGCCTTAAACTGATTCAACCGGAAGATTATGAGCACTTGCGCGAGGGGCAGATGATTATCGGATGGACGCACCCGACAGGATCGGGAACTGATTTCTACCGGACTGTGGCGTATGGGAAGAAAATGAAGATTGTGGACCTCGACAATATCTATCCGACGGCAAACATTGGCGACATTCATATACCCATACCCTTCATTAAGAAGAATTTTGTGTGGAAAAACAGTTTCTATGCAGGAGTTGCAAGTGTGCAGCATGCGTTGTTACATTTCGGGATGTATCCTGATTCTTCTACTAGAATAGCCGTCTTGGCTTGCGGCAGTTGTTCTCAGGGAGCATATAGCTGTATCTCGAAGTATAATGCAGATGTGCGTCTGTTTTATCGCAAGACGATGAACGAGTTCTATGAGACTATTGGTGAGTATGACATCGTCATAAATGGCATCGAGGTGGACGGGACGGTTCCTCATATCATTACTAAAGACGACCTGAAGAGAATGAAGAAAGGCTGTCTTATTATTGATGCCGCGGCCGATGCGGGCAATGCCATTGAGGGCACACGCTACATGTCTATCGCCAATCCGATGTATGAGGAAGATGGTCTGTTCTTCTACGAGGTGAACAATGCGCCCTCGCTGCTCTATCGCAAGACAAGTCATGTGATTAGCGAATCGTTCTCCGAGTGGGTGTATAAAAAGGACGTGAAACGTTTTTGGGATTTGTTTGAAAACGCTCTTTGAATGGTTGGATGTAGAAATGAATAATTGTTGAAGGCAACAATTATACAATTAAAATTAAAAGTCGAAATGAGAATAACGATTACCGGTGGTGCCGGTTTTATTGGTTCTAACTTGTGCGAGTATTTTGTGTCGAAAGGATATGAGGTGACTTGTTTGGACAATCTCTCAACAGGGTTCCGACACAATATAGAGCCTCTACTGACGCTGTCGAACTTCCATTTTGTGGAGGGGGATATTCGTGATATGGATACTTGCCGCAAAATGGCGGCTGGTGCCGACGTGGTGCTGCATGAGGCTGCTTTGGGCAGTGTCCCCCGAAGCATCAACGACCCGATCAACACAAACAGTAACAATATCGACGGTTTTCTCAACATGCTGGTGGCGGCACGCGATGCGGGTGTACGCCGATTTGTCTATGCAGCCAGTTCCTCGACCTACGGTGACAGCAAGGTTCTGCCCAAGGTTGAGCACAATATCGGCCGTCCATTGTCGCCCTATGCTATCACTAAGTTTGTGAATGAGCTGTATGCCAATGTCTTTTCCAGTCTTTATGGTATTGAGACTATCGGCTTGCGCTACTTTAACGTGTTCGGTCGTCGGCAGGACCCTCATGGAGCCTATGCTGCGGTGATACCTCTCTGGGTGAAGGCTCTCATCAATCATCAGCAGCCGTTTATTAATGGTGACGGCAGCTACTCGCGCGACTTCACATATGTCGACAATGTCATACAGGCCAACGAACTTGCTGCCACCGTCCCATCCGACACTCTCCGCCAGCGGGCAACACTATATAATAAGACTCTGCCGCCAAACTCCCCTATCGACATGGTGTTTAATGTGGCATACGGTGGTAACACGACGCTCAACCAATTGTTTGCCTGTCTGCGGAGCAATCTGGCTCGTTATGATAGCAGCATTAAGGATATCGAACCTGTGTACAGGCCCAATCGCCCAGGTGACATTCCCCACTCTCAGGCATCTATCGCCAAGGCGCAACAGATATTGGGCTACCAACCACAATATGACGCGCTGCGTGGTTTCGAACAGGCGTGCGACTGGTATTGGAACAATTTGAAATAGAAATGAAAGTAATATTTGTAGCTAGTGGCAACAAGGCGGTGGGCACTGTGAGTGCCTTTGTGCGTTCGCAGTATGACTCGTTGCAGCGGGAGGGCCTTGACATGGTGCTTTTCCCTATAACGGGGCGTGGGTGGAAAGCTTATGCCAAAGCGATAGGTCGCCTTCGGAAGTTGGTCAGGAAAGAGCGGCCTGATGTAGTCCATGCCCACTACTCAGTGTGTGGGCTGGTGGCTGCAGTGGCTACATGTTGCACCAAGGTGAAGACGGTGGTGTCTATCTTGGGCAGTTTCCCTAGACCTTCGTTCAAGAAGCGTTGGGTGAGTTTCTTTATCAAGCATGTGTGGGATGCCACCCTTGTGAAGTCGCAACGCACGGCCGACCAGCTGGGGATGGATTTGCCTGTGGTGCCCAATGGGGTTAATCTTGGACAGTTTGCCGTGGTGGACAAAGTAACGGCACGTGAGAAGTGTGGTTTTGAGGCGGATAAGAAATATGTCGTTTGGTGCTCCAATCCTTCGCGGAGCGAGAAACGTTTTCCGCTTGCCCAGCGGGCTGTTGCTTTGTTGGAGGACCCCGATGTGGTGTTGTTCCCAGTTTTTGACCGGAGTCACGACGAGGTGGTCACTTATATGTGTGCTGCCGATGCGCTGTTGCTAACTTCGGTATGTGAGGGTTCGCCAAACGTTGTCAAAGAGGCAATGGCATGCGGGTTGCCGATAGTGAGTACCGATGTGGGTGATGTCAGATGGGTGACGGGGGGTATTCCGGGCACGTCGGTAGCATCCAAGGGCGACGTTGCGTCACTTGCCCAAGGTATCCGGTCGGTGCTGGCGTTTGGAGGCCGCACCGAAGGAAGGGATAGAATCGTTTCGCTGGGGTTGACCACTGACGAGGTGGCTAAAAAAATAATGACTATATATGACACTCTATAATTATTTGGACAGATACCTTTTCCTGCCGCTGGGCGACCTTGTGTATGGGAGCAATGTGGTGGAGAAGTTGAAGGAAATGCGCCGTAGCGACATGCTTTCCGAGGCAGAGCTGCGTGACTTGCAGAACCGTAAGCTACAGCGGTTGGTAAAACACTGCTATGAGACGGTGCCTTATTACACACGCCTGTTTGACTCCTGCGGAATCAAGCCCGAACAGATACGTTCGCGCGAAGACTTGCAACAACTGCCGGTGCTCACCAAGCAGATTATCCGAGACAATTATGATGACATGTTTAGTACCGCCGTCAGCCCTAAACGCCGCCGCGGTTCGTCGACGGGGGGCAGCACTGGTATGCCGCTGAAATTTTGCACCGACAGGGCGGAATGGAGCAGTTGGAAGGCTTCCTCGCTCAGGGCGTGGGAGTGGTACGGACTGAATCTGGGCGACAAGATATATTCGTTGGGCGGCAATTCGATTAATCAGAAGGACCGTCTGCTGTCGTTTAAGGGACTCTATGACCGTGTCATCATGCGCAATTTCAAATATAGTGGCGCAGATGTCACCGACGAGGGTATGCAGCGCAACTATGAGGCATTTATGAAACTAAGGCCTCGGGCAGTGAGGGGATATGGCTCGTCGCTCTATATCTTGGCAAGGTATATTGAGAAGATGGGGTTGCCAGTCTGTCCGATAAAGGTGGTTTTGACCACGGGCGAGGTGTTGATGCCAGAATACAGGCGCAAGTTGGAAGAGGTGTTCAAGGCTCCGGTGTATGACGCATACGGAGCTGGCGACGGAGGCATACTGACTCACGAATGCCCTAAGAGGGAAGGCCTGCACATCACCGAGGAGTCGTGTGTGATAGAGATTACGGACAAGGAAGGCAAGGTCCTTCCGGTGGGTGAGACAGGATTTGTGTGCACAACAGACTTGGACAACTATGTTTTCCCGTTCTTGCGCTATCATGTGGGCGACATGGCATACATGAAGGGTGAGAAATGTTCCTGTGGGAGGAGCACAAGACTTATCGGCGAGGTCATGGGCAGGGCAGGCAGGCTGATGTACAACAAGCAGGGAGTGCCTATCTCACCGACAATCCTCCCGATGATGTTTTATCCCGAGCTGAACTATCACAATCCTGAATACCAAAAGTTGTATTATAAGATTGACAAGTTCCAAATACGTCAGGATGCCCAAGGCGACATCCGCATACTGTTGAAACTGAAGAACCCGTCCGAACCAAAAGAACAGTTCGAATATATTGTTGCCAATTACGAGAATCATTTTGTGGGTTCGCGGGTGGAACTGGCCTTTGTCGACGAGATACCCACCCTACCTTCGGGTAAGGAGGATTATTGTGTTTCGGAATATGACTATTGGGAGAAAAGATAGGGCTCGACTGGCCGTACGAGTATTTGTTGCGCCAGCTGCTCAAGCGTTCAAGTGTCGTCTCATTCAACCAATTACACGGCTGACTCCCTGTGACTTTCGATTCATTAAGGAATCATCAAGGCTTCTTTATCGCTTCGGCAGCCAATAACTGACCCATTTTGCAGTGGCGCGAGGTTGGTCGTGATTGAGAGTAAGGTGGGAACGAAACAGACTTTTGTTTAAAGGTTAAATAAACGCATTTGCTAAATAGAGAATATTATCCGATGCGTCAGCCAATTCTCTGGCCACTAACCGTTAAGCACTAAACATTAATAATAATATTTGCTATGCCAAATTTTGAACAACGTTCTTTTTTTTCTATAATTAGGGGAATATGGATAAGGCTTCTTTCAATCCTTACGATGTTTACTTTTCCCTATTTTGTTACGGTGGCGTGCCATCGTATGCGTGGTGTGAAGGTTGGGAAGCAGTCGCATATCTCGCGCGGGGCATATCTTGACGACCACAATCCGGAGTTGATAGAGATTGGCAAGGGGGTTTTTGTCACCCAGGGTGTGATGATTCTTTGCCATCAGCGTGACCTGTCTCATTATAAGCCGGGCATGTATGCTATCGACTGCCCATTTAAGGTGGGGCGTGTGGTAATCAAGGACGGTGCGCATATAGGCATCGGTGCCATTATTATGCCGGGTGTGACTATCGGTGAGGGTGCCATTATCGGTGCGGGCAGTGTGGTGACGCGCGATGTTCCTCCCTATTGTGTGGCTGTCGGCTCGCCTGCCAGGGTTATCAGGACGTTCGTCCAAGAGGGCGAGGGTTCGAATGGTGATTAGGGGTTCGACAATTGTTTTAACTAATCAGCATCATTAACACGTTTAAGCAATAATTTGTGTTTCGGTATGAAAATATGGATTGATATTACCAATACTCCCCATGTGATAGTGCTGACTCCCATAATCAGACATCTGGAGAAGGAGCATGAACTGATTATTACCGCACGCGATTTCTCGGAGACGGTTCCGTTGCTGAAGCAGCGCGGTTTCAACCCTTTGGTGTATGGCTCCTATAGGGGGAAGAGTAGGCTGAACAAGGTACTCGGGTTGCTGAGCAGGATGTTGGTCCTGTTGTTTAAAGTGCCCAAATTTGATTATGCCTTGTCTTTAGGGGGTAACTATACTTCCACGGTTGCTTTCCTGCGGGGGAAGAAGTCTGTCGTGTTTAGCGATAACGATATTTCGTTTAAATACTTTTCGTATAGGCTGGGAAGTTACTTTATGTTTCCTGCTAGTTTCGACTATAGGAGGATTCAGCGGAAGTACCGTATCCCGGACTCGCGGATATTTGCTTTCGATGGGTTTAAGGAGGATATTTATCTGGCTGACTATGTGCCGGATGATGAGTTTTTGGAGCGTCTGCCTTTTAAGGACTACATAGTGGTGAGACCGGAGAATCTGAAGGCATCGTATGTGCCGAAGGATAGTAAGACGATTGTGCCTGAGCTTTTCGAGCGGTTTACGGATTGCAATATTCTTTTCCTGCCTAGGTATGAGGAGGAGAAGAAGTATGCCGAGGGGTATCAGAATGTGTGGTATCCGGAGGGGCCGCTGAACGGGTTGGATGTCTGCCACAATGCGAAGGCTGTGTTGACGGGGGCGGGGACTTTTGCGAGGGAGGCCGCCTTGATGGGGGTTCCTGCCGTGAGTTTCTTCCCGGGAGCAGAGTTTTTGTCGGTGGATATTGAGTTGCAGAAGAAAGGTCTTGAATACAAGTCGAGGAATCCTGACGATATCCGTCGGTATGTGATGAGTGCGAAACGCGGATGTGGTTCGATGGAGAGGAGTGCCACGGTTCAGAAGGAGGTCTTTGGCATAATTGACAGGATATTAGTTTGAAGTTTGGAGGTTAACATCGAATAATTCTCAATTATTATTTCTTGCTTAAATGCTTTGGTAGTCAGGTGATAATATAGGATGAAGAAAATAGCGTTTATACTTTACTATGGGTTTGCCCAGTTTCTGCCGACTAGCAGGTTTCCTGTGGTGGGAGGGCTGTGCCGTAGATTGCGTGGCAGGATATGCAAGATGTTGTTCGTGAGTGCAGGTGACTGGATTAATGTCGAACGACGTGTGTATTTCGGCAAAAACGAGATTTCGTTGGGTAATAGATCGGGGCTTGGCGACAACTTCAGGATTACGAACTCTACGTTGGTGGTGGGCAATAATACCATGATAGCAAGGGATGTGCATGTTGTTGGCGGTGGTCATGTGTTTATGGATAAGACGAAGACTATCGGCCGGCAGGGTTCGCGCGCGAAGACGAGCCTGACGATTGGGAACGATGTATGGATAGCAGAGCGCGTGACCATTCTGTCGAATGTTAAGTCGATAGGTGATGGGGCTGTTGTGGGTGCCTGTAGTGTGGTGACGCACGACGTTCCTCCTTACGCAGTAGTTGCAGGGAATCCTGCTCGAATAATAAAATACAGACAATGATAAACGTAATTGGATTAGGATATATCGGCCTTCCTACGGCTCTCATGATGGCATCGCATGGGCAGGAAGTGGTGGGTACGGATTATAGCAAAGAGTTGGTAGCGATGCTGAATGCGGGTAGCACCACGTTCAAGGAGGATGGGCTGGAGGAGTTGTACGCGTCTGCTGTGCAGGCAGGAATTAAGTTTACAACTGAATATCAGAAGACGGACATGTATATAGTGTCGGTCCCCACTCCGTATGATAAGTTTTCGAAGAAGGTGGATGCCAGCTATGTGGTGGCTGCGGTGAAGGAGGTGATGAAGGTGTGTTTGAAGGGGAGTGTGGTGGTGGTGGAGTCGACCGTCTCGCCTGGAACGATAGACCGTTTTGTGCGGCCGGTGATTGAGTCGAATGGGTTTAAAATAGGTGAAGACATCCATCTGGTGCATGCTCCGGAACGTATTATTCCGGGCAATATGATGTATGAGTTGATTCACAACAATAGGACGATAGGCGCAGACAGCCGTGAGGTGGGCGAGCGTGTCCGCAAGTGCTATGCGTCGTTCTGCCAGGGAGAGATTGTGGTCACGGATATACGTACGGCGGAGATGACCAAGGTGGTGGAGAATACGTTTCGTGCGGTGAATATCGCCTTTGCCAACGAGTTGGCACGTATCTGCCGTCATGACGATATGGATGTGTATGAGATAATTCGTATATGCAATATGCATCCCCGGGTGAATATTCTGCAACCGGGTCCTGGTGTGGGTGGCCATTGTATAAGTGTCGACCCGTGGTTCCTTGTCGGCGACTACCCCCAGCTTGCTAACGTGATTAACGAGTCGATGCAAACAAATGACTCTCAGCCTGCCTTTGTTCTGGAGCGGATTCACGAGATAATGCGTAGGCATGGCATTACGGATTGTGGCCGGGTGGGACTCTATGGTATCACCTATAAGGAGAATGTAGACGACATACGTGAGAGTCCGACGCTACAACTGCTTGATATTCAAGAACGCCACCTTGCCAGTCCGTTGAAGAGTTTTGACCCATTCTTTACTGACAAGGTGGTGGCGCCGAACCAGGTGCTTGATTTTGACCAATTCCTGGATTCGGTGGACATGGTGGTGATTATGGTGAAGCACAATCATATCATGCAGAATTGGGATAGACTGAAGCAGAAAGTGATTTTGGATTGTCACAACATTTGCCCAATCGAAGGTGTTTATCATATTTGAATTAGGATGCTTGAAATGTGTTGATTACTGAATGCTTGAATGGCAGGCATCAGATACTCAAATAATCAAGCAGTCAGACAATCAAACAATATTTATTGGGGAATGAGAAAGGTTATGATAGTCTTCGGCACGAGACCCGAAGCTATTAAGATGTGTCCGCTGGTGCGGAAGTTTAAGGAGCGTCCGGATGTCTTTGAAACTATTGTGTGTGTTACAGGGCAGCATCGTGAGATGCTTGACCAGGTGTTGAGGATTTTTGACGTGAAGCCCGACTATGATTTGAATATCATGAAGCCTGGGCAGGACCTGTATGACGTGACCTCCTTGGTGTTGCTGGGTATGCGTGATGTGTTGAAACAACTGCGGCCTGATGTGGTGTTGGTGCACGGTGATACTACGACTAGTACGGCAGCAGCATTGGCGGCGTTTTATCAACAAATCCCTGTAGGACATGTCGAGGCGGGGCTTCGAACTCGCAATATTTATAGTCCGTGGCCCGAGGAGATGAACCGCCAGATAACGGGACGTATTGCCACATTTCATTTTGCACCGACGGCCCTCAATCGGAAGAACCTATTGGACGAGAATGTGGATGGGAAGAATATTGTCGTTACTGGCAATACGGTCATTGATGCCCTCCACATGGTGGTGGACAGGCTGGCGGCGGATAGCGAGTTGGCAGCTGAGCAAGAGAGGATACTGGCTGAGGCTGGATATGATGTGCGCCGTCTGAAAGGGGTTGGCACAAGGGAAAGGAACGGGGAGAAAGAAACTAATTCGATGGGTCGTAAACTGGTGTTGATAACGGGTCATCGTAGAGAGAATTTCGGGGTTGGATTCATCAATATGCTGACGGCCATGAAGGATTTGTCGACAGCATATCCTGATGTGGATTTTGTGTATCCGATGCACCTTAACCCCAATGTCCGTAGACCTATTCATGAGGTGTTTGGAGAGAATCTTTCGGTTTACCCAAACTTTTTCTTCATCGAGCCGCTCCAGTACATATCTTTTGTTTATTTGATGGAGAAGAGCTATTTGGTGCTTACCGATAGTGGTGGAATACAGGAGGAGGCTCCAGGATTGGGTAAGCCTGTCCTAGTGATGAGAGACACTACAGAACGTCCTGAAGCCCTTGAGGCGGGCACGGTAAAGCTTGTTGGTACGGACTATAATCTTATTGTAAGCGAAGTGGGTCGGCTTGTTGATGATGTCGATTATTATAATACAATTCGTAAGGTATCAAATCCGTATGGTGACGGCAATGCTGCCCAACGAATTTTTGATAGGATAAATGACGCACTTTGACTGACACATTCTTCAAATATAGTTTATGGACTTTACTCTTTTGAAATATAGACAGTTATTGGTCTCCCTTATTGATAGCGGTATCGCCTTTCAATTGAGGCATGATGTCGATTTGCTTCCACAAAACTCGTTACGGACGGCTGAGATAGAAAACCAGCTGGGACTTCGGGCTGTGTATTATTTTAGGATGGTGCCGGAGAGTTATGATGAGACAATCATCAAAGCTATTGCCGATTTGGGACATGAGATTGGTTATCATTATGAATCTCTCACCACTTGTCATGGAAACATGGAGGAGGCGTATCGTGACTTTTGTGATAACTTGGCAAAATTGCGTCAGATAGCCCCAATTAGTAAAATCTGTATGCATGGTTCGCCCCGTAGTCCATACGATAGCAAGGACCTTTGGAAGCACTATGACTACCGTTCGTTAGGTATTGATTACGAGCCTTATTTTGATACTGATTTTGCACAAACACTGTATGTTACCGATACTGGGCGCAGGTGGGACGGATACCATGTCAGCGTCCGCGACAAGATACCGCAGTATCAGGAGCAATGGGAGTCGCAGGGGTTGGTGTTCCATACTACCAACGACATAATAGCCCAACTGAGGGACTCCAAATCGCCTCTTCGAAAATCGAAATATGCGATGCTCATTACCACACATCCCCAGCGATGGAATCCTTTTGGATTTAAGTATGTCAAAGAGTTTTGTTCTCAAACTGTTAAGAATTGTATCAAACGCGTTCTAATTAGGAATAAGAAAAAATAATAAGAATTCAACAATTGTTTGCAATAAAAGTTTTTTTTCTACGTTATTAATTAATATTTTATCATATCATGAAAAGAGTATACAAGTTACTATTTGTTTCTTTGCTGGCAGGGATGCTTTTAACTTCCTGTCTCACGCCTGGAGAGGTGAACTATCTGCAGGACATGCGCCATGGTACTCAAATTGAGCTTGAGAATATGTTCCAGGCTCGTGTTGCTCCTTATGATGAGTTGGACATTTATGTTTTTTCATCCGACGAGTTGCAGGCAAAGCCATTTAACATGAGTTCGTTTTCTTCGAATGCAATGAATGGTTATCGCCGAGGAGCCTATCTGGTGGATGTGAACGGTAACATTCAGTTCCCAGTGCTGGGAGCTATTCATGCGGCGGGTTTGACCCGTCTGGAACTTCAGGATACTATAAGCCATCTCTTGATTGCTAATGGGATGCTGACAGATGCGGTGGTAGTGGTCCGCTTTTCGAACTTCAAGATTTTCTTCCTTGGAGCTGAAGGCGGCAAGGCTATTACCATCAGCAACGAACGGTGTACCTTCTTGGAGGCATTGGCATTGGCGGGCGGTCTGAATGCCTATACTAGCCGCAATAAGATTGCGGTGATGCGAGAAGTGGACGGGAAGATGGTGATGAGATATCTCGACCCCCGTTCCTCTTCGGTGTTCCAAGACCCATTCTTTATGCTGCAGCAGAACGACTTTATCATCACTCAGAACTATACCAAGGATACACCGCGTCGTGAGGCAAGGAATTTCGCTTCGTGGTTGTCAATCGGTTTGTCGACACTGACATTTATTGTCACGATAGCCAGCTATTTGAAGCCGAGAAACTAAATGACTAAATTGGAATTTATTTCACCCTTTCTAATATTGTAAAGATGGACAATTCAAACAATACCAATAACGCAAATCCCAATTACACCAATCTCTCGTTCCTTGATGAGAAACAGTCGGTATCGTTTCATATCAAGGATTTGGTGTTCCTGCTTCTCCGCAATATCCACTGGTTGCTTATCTTTGCCCTGATAGGTGGCTTGGTGGCCAACTTCTTGGCACGTCGGCAGGATAAGGTGTATGCCAGCCAGGCCAAGATTCTGATCCGAAGTGGAAATAGCCTTGGTATCAATGATGACGATACCCGTGAGCTTTCAATCAAGAGTGCATTGGGTCTCCGCTCGTTCTACTCTAGTACGATTAATAACGAGATGATGATTCTCACCTCGAAATCGACAATCCAAAGAGCCGTGGAGGATTTGAAATTGAACGTGATGTATAGTACCGAGACTCGCTTCTTAAAGCGTACTAAGAATCTTTACGCCATATCGCCTGTGGAACTGGAGTTTGATTCGAACGGCTTTATGTTGCCCGACTGCCTAATGCTGAAGATAGTGGATAAGGAGCATGTGCTGCTTCGCCGTGCGAATCATCATTCGTTGTTGATACCGTTGGACAAGCCGGTGATGACTCCGATGGGACGATTGATTGCCCACAAGACGTGGACTTTTGTGGACAGGTCGGTGGGTCAGGAGATTAAGGTGGAACACCGCGATGTGTCGTCCATAACGGACTACTACCGTTCGAAATTGGTGGTGAAACGCAACGATGACCGTAATACGATTCTGAATCTGTATATGAAGGACTACTCACCCCAGCGTTGTGCCGACTTTATTAACGCCGTGATTCGTGTCTACAATGAGGGTGCTGTGAACGATAAGAAACGCATTATAAATGATACCTACAACTACATCAACGAGCGTATTAACATTATCAGTAGTGATTTGGGTGCACAAGAGTCGGCTATTGCAGCATATCGTAGTAGCTCGAATGTGATGGCATCTACTGCTTTTGGTGGAGGTTATGTCAGTACAAGTTTGCGTTCAGACAACGAGGCTTCGCGCCTGCAGAACGAATTGGGTATGGCGCGCGACCTACTGTCGACCATCAAATCTAGCGATGGCACTGAGGTGATTCCGTTGGGTGCTGTCTCTAATGGCGTGGTGGCATCGTACTTGACTAAATATAATAGTCATGCCCAAGAAGTTGCTCACTATAAGGAGATGGGAACGGTGAACAACCCTGTAGCAGCTCGTGCCATTGCGAACCAGAATCAGCAACGCGAAGACCTGATCAGCATGACTGAAGGCTATATCTCCTCGCTGGAACAGCGCATTGTAAACGAACGCAATATTGCCAATGAGGCTTCTGCGAGGGTTCGTGCCGTGCCAATACAGCAGCTTCACTTGGATGAACTGGAGAGAAATCAGAAGATTAAGGAGCAGTTGTATGTGTCGTTGCTAACCCGTCGTGAGGAACTGATGATTAGCAAACCTTCCTTGGAGGGTTATGCCAAGATTATTGATCCCGCGCCAGTGAACAAGAATCCGGTGTCGCCCAATACGTCGCACATGACCTTTGTAGGTGCCATTATCGGACTGCTTGTCCCCGTGGCATTCTATCTGTTGAGAAAACTATTCGATACGCAGGTGAAGAGCTATGCAGATATTGAATCGGCTACGTCGGTCCCGTTCCTTGCTGAAATACCTGCATTGCCAGAAGATGACGATCGCAATATTGTGATTACCGAGAAAGAACATGACGGCATAGCCGAATCGTTCAGGCACTTGCGAGCCAAGATTGAGTTCTTGGGAGGCGACCAGCAAGGTAAGGCGAAGGTCCTGCTATTCTCTTCGTTGGTACCAGGTTCAGGTAAGACTTTCATGACGAGCAATCTTGCTGCAAGTATCGGATTGGCAAACAAAAAGGTGCTGTTGATGGATTTGGATTTGCGCAAAGGTTCGCTCACGCGTAAATTCTATTCTCGCAAGAAACCAGGAATTGTGAACTATCTCACGTTGAAAGAGACGGATATTGACAGCCTCATCCAGCACGATGTGGTGGCAGCAGGTGTCGACACCCTTTTCTCAGGACCCCTGCCGCCCAACCCTGCAGAGTTGTTGAGCTCGCCTCTTTTCGATAAGCTGATAGATTATCTGCGTGACAAGTACGATTATATCATTCTCGACAGTACACCGGCGGGAATGGTGGTGGATACCGACATTGTGAAGCATGTGGCTGACCATACTATCTTCTTGATTCGTGCGAGATTGTTCGACAAACGTATGTTGCTGGATGTAGAGCGTCTCTATAAGGACGGTGCATTCCCCAAGATGTGTATTATCTTGAACGATGTGAAGTATGACAAACAGCCTCTGTATGGTCGCAACTATGGTTACGGCTACGGCTATGGTTACGGTTATGGCTACGGTTATGGCTATGGTTACGGCTATGGATATGGCTATAGCGAGAAGACGGACCAGGATGACGACGAAGAGGGGAATAAAGCTGATTCTACCAAAAGGAAGGGATTGAGAAAGAGAAAGTAGTCTACAGCCCGCGGATTAGAGAGAAAAAGCGATAAGATGAATGTTACCACACCCTTACTGCCCGATTTGGACGATTTTTCCCAGATGCTGAAAGAAATCTGGGAGAGCAAGTGGGTTACTAATAATGGACGTTTCCACCAGCAGTTGGAAGAGGCTCTTTGTGCCTATTTGAAGGTGCCGTATTTAAGTCTCTTCACCAATGGTACGCTTCCGTTACTCACTGCACTTCAAGCATTGCGGGTGAGTGGTGAGGTTATAACGACTCCATATAGCTTTGTTGCCACCACCCATAGCATTTGGTGGAACGGATTGAAACCAGTCTTCGTCGACATCGACCCGAGCAACTGTGGAATGGATCCTGACAGGATTGAGGCAGCCATCACTCCACGGACAACAGCCATTATGCCGGTCCATTGCTATGGGAAGCCATGCGACATAGTCCGTATTCAGCAGATTGCTGACAAGTATGGACTAAAGGTGATATATGATGCTGCCCATTGTTTTGGTGTTGAAGTGAATGGGAAGTCAATTCTGGAATATGGCGACATCTCCACATTGAGTTTTCACGCCACAAAGGTGTTCAATACGATCGAAGGTGGGGCCATGGTGATGCACGATGCCGCCACCAAGCAGCGTATTGATTATCTTAAAAACTTTGGTTTCGAAAGTGAGACTGAGGTTATTGCCCCAGGTATCAACAGCAAGATGGACGAGGTGCGTGCCGTTTTTGGACTGCTTAATCTTCGTCAGATTGATTCCGCCATCGAAGCCCGCCATCGTGTTGCGATACATTATCGTGAGGCGCTTCGTCCTGTAGAGGGTATACGTTTTTTCGACGACATGCCGGGCGTAAGGCACAACTATAGCTATTTTCCAATATTCGTCAATGCTGAGGAGTATGGCATGACTCGCGATGAATTGTTTTTCAAGTTGCGCGAGCAAGGTATCATGGGCCGTCGCTACTTCTATCCTCTCATCAGCACATTCAGCACTTATCGTGGATTGCCAAGTGCCACCGCGGAAAACCTCCCCAATGCCACGCGCATTGCCAACGAGGTTATCTGCCTTCCCATGCACCACGAACTGTCCGAAGATGATGTAAACAGAGTGCTGGAGATAATCGTCAAATAGAACAAGATAAACTTTTATAAAAGCCGCAAGAGACGATACTTCTCTTGCGGCTTTTTTTGCATATATGCAAAAAAACAGGAGCCGCTAATGTGGCTCCCGCTTTTTAGTATGATAACTTTGCAAATCAAATAGTTCCTATTTGTCGGCCTCGTAGATGAGCAGTTGGCCTTCGGGGGTGTAGAAGAACAGCAGTGGGTCTTTGTCGCGCTTCTTCATAATCCAGCAGCCACCATTTTCGGGGTCAATCTGCATCTTGCAGTATTTGCGGCTTACCTGCTGTTCGGCAAGCAACTTGTCATTCTTGTCATAAATCTGCAGGTATGTGTGTCCGTCGGGGTCGTTGATAAGGGCATACATGTAGTCGCCGCTGATGGCGTAGGTGATCAGGTCGACATTGTAGGTCTCACGGGCATACTCTCTCACCACCACTACGTCAGTGACATGATAGTCATACCAATAGTTGTTGCAGTAGAACCAGAATCCGGGCCAGAACCAAGGACGCGGGGGGAACGGGTCCCAATAAAGTCTGTGGCAGTGAACCATGTGATGGTGATGGGGGTGCATAAAGTAGGGTGCAGGGTGCATTGGACGGTGCGAGGGAGGCATGGGGCCGTTGGGATTGCCTGGACGGGCATAGCCACCAGCGGGAGTAGGAGCCACGCCGTGCGGGCGACCGCCGCCGACAGTGCTGCCAGCAGGGCCGTCGCCACGGCGACCTACGTCACCGCGAAGGGTGCCGCCCGTGTTGCGACCTCCGTCGCGCATAGCGGCGGCGTTGCTGCGACTACGTATCTGTGCTGGCACGCTGCCAGTACGCGACTGATGGCTGCCGCCACGCGAAACGGCTGCACCGCCATCCGAACGGCTGCCATAGTCAGACGACGAACGAGAGCCCGAGTACGAAGACGACGAACTGCTGCGTATGCTGCTGCTCACATTGGGCGAGCTGTAGCTCGAGTTGCTGCGGCTGCCAGAGTAGCTCGAACTGCTGCGGCTACCAGAATAACTGCTTGAACTACTGCTGCGGCTGCTAGAGTAGCTACTGCCGCTGCTACGGCTGCTCGAAAAACCGCCGCCGCCGCCACGGCTGCTACTTACACTTCCGCTGCTGTGGCCGCCGCCACCGCTACGACCGCCGCCACCGCCGCCACGTTGGGCGTATACCGGAGTCACCGCCAAGGCGACTCCCAAAAGGGCGATGCTAAATAAACGAGACATTTTCATTTTATACTCCTTTCTTTAAATTATTATCGTTTCAACTTTATTCTGGCAGCCTTTTGTCTGCCTTTTTTCACGATGCAAAAGTACAACCATTTTTTTAGGAAAAATCCCCTTTTGTAGCCTAATTTTCCTGTAAAATTTCAGTTTGCTGTGTATTAATACGTTGTATTTTTTATAATGTCAATTGCGGTTAATAAAAGATATGGTCCTGACGAGTCACAATGTTAGATTAAGCCCCAATCCGACGGCATGATGGACAACACTTATCCTGAACCGAAGCGAATACTGATAAACTACCAGTCAAGATTTGAGGAGGATCAGGGCTAGCCCTCTTCGACGGTTATGATAGAGGCCGGATTGAGCAGGACAGGGACTCCGGACTGAAACCGATGATAACAGCTGCTGACACTTTCACTATACGATTCCACCTATCCATTTAGCGGATGAACCCAAGAAACAGTCCCTTGTCCCACACGTGCCGTGCCTACGAGGCATGTTATTCCCAGGGGTGCATCCCTTTGGCTGTGGCGTTGTATGCTTTGAGAGTGTGTTGAAGGTGGTTCATGAACTCATCGTATGGATACATGCCGTTGGGAGCCTTTTGGATGTCGGTGAAGCTCAGTTCACAAGACATTGGCGGGTTGTCGAGGGTCAAGTGCTGCATTTTTCTTATCTGCTCTGAGCTCTGATAGACAAGACGGACACGAACATATTTCTTTGGGTTCATACAATTCTTCTCCGCCCACTGCTCAAACAGAAGTTTGACTCCGATTGGGGTCTTTTCTAGGGTGTTGGAGAGTTCATACGGTTTTATTTTCAACGCAGCCAGCAAGGCCTCGATCATGGAATCGTGGGTGCAGAAGAATGCGTATTTATGGCCACTGGCCATCTCAGAGTATATCCTGTTCAGCATGCAGTGGCTAACGTTGACGGCAATAATCGGTGCCTGGGAGAATAGGATTCGGCTATAGAGATCCTTAATAGAAGCCAACTCTTTCCAGTCGTAGAATTCAAGGGGACGGCCCAAGATGGAATCAGTATCGTTCAAATAAGCGAGGATAAAGGCATCGCTGGCCATGTTGGCATGCTTCAGTCCTCCCACCATCGTGGGTTCCAGATGTCCGCCTTCACTATCGTAAAAAACGAGATTCACACCAACATGATTATCAAAGTGTTCACTGCCATATTCGGAGTGACTTATCCTTAGCATATTCTCCAAATACACATAGGAAGGGGGCGTCAGTTCACCTAACTCTCGATAAGCTTCATATTTAAAGGCCATGGTGTCAAAGTCTGGTACACTAAAGCCATTTAATAGAGGCAAATAGTCGGGGTCGAGGTAGCCATAGCCATACGTAGAATTTTTCTTTTTGTAATCGACAGGTGGTAGGGCCATGCCGGGGCACATGCCCGTCATGAAAGCCGTGGCAGTCGCAACGGTGCGTTGTTTCGAACTGGCACCGAGATAGATGTCAGCACTATCTAGCTCAAATCCTTGTTCTCTGAACCAAAGCCGGAAATACTCACCCATAAACCTTTCCAGAGTGTCGCCTTTTGGCGACAAATGACTTCCGGGCACAGTGTCTCGCTTCCAGTGGTAGCCGTCCCCCGTCATCAAGTCGAGGGTGCGGAGGTATTGTTGCAAAGGAACGCGAAGGCCATGCCGACTCACATCTACAACCTTAACTAGTTCCAGTTCTTGTGCGTGGTTTTGCTTGGTGCTGATGGCCAGAAGTAATAGCACGATAATTGAAAATTTGATTTTGTTCATAACTTTTTTGATATTTTTATTGTTAATAATGCGACGTTTGCGTATCTAATAATCAATCATGGGGAGGTGAGTTCATGACCCTTGGTACGAGGCTTCAGTAATACATCAGAGCCAAATATGCCCATTCCTCTTCTGGGGTGAGGAGTTCCCTTTCTCTTTGTACACCCAGTGGCGGATTGCAATCAATATCTTTCTTCTTTGTTTTGTTTGGTGCTGGTGCAGGGAGAGGAGCCTCTTTCTTCCTTCTCTCGACGCTTTGAGACCAAAGACGATGCAAATACAGCACGAGTTCAACAACCAAGTATACGAGTGGCTGGAGAAGTAACAGCACATACACATGCTCGAATATTGGGTTCATTAATACCATCAGAATCCAGGCGAAAAGGCTGGCTGGCAGTGAGACGGAGATGGTTTTCGCAACTTGAAGGAGGGTGTATCTTTTTCTCATTGTATTTTATTTTATATGGTTATAAATAGTAATGTTCTTCCAGAATAATTAAAATTATTAGACACGGCTATAAACCCCTACTAGTACGAGTACCTGTTGGGATTACCTCGTTGCGACCTCTTTTTCTCCGATGAAGAAAGCCTCCATCGCCGATTTCAGGATTATTATTAATAAAATCCTCTGTTATTACATCTATATCATTGGGATTTATACCAATAAACATTATTCCATCTTTGTCGAATAACAAAAAGGCTCCTTGTGCAATTGTGTCATCCACAAAAAACACTGTCGATATTTGAGCATTTAGATGATGGCCTCCTTCTTCATTACTCATGGCATTTGCCACTGCATTTACTGTACCAAAAACAGAAATATCATAAGGTGTCGCAGCCGTTGCCTCTAGAGCGCTGTTCTTGATTGAACGAATCATTTTTGTGGTTATAGACGGATGTTGAGGGATTTTTTCTATTGAAATAATATCCCCAACGGGAATGTCTTCATAGAAGAGTTGCTCAATACCGCCCCCTAGCTGACCAAAGTTAGGCTCCACCTGTCTTACCACCTTCGGTTTAATCCGTCGATTAAATTTAACCCTGTATGTTGGAGGTTCTTCCCTGGGAAGTGCTAGTTGAGATTTGGCTTCTGTTCCAGACAAGTCTCCCTTATGTGTCGCATACACTACCTTGGGGTCTCCTCTTCTTTGAATGCCTTGTTCTCTGATTTTATTCGCGCCAAAAGCGTCTGTATAATGATACCTGGGTCCATATTTAATTGCCAATTCATCTCCCAAGTCATTTAAAGATTTACGAAGCGCTTTTGCCGATGGTTTTCCCATCTTCCATCCAGAAGCAGCACCTTCTATAGTAAGTTCAATATCGAAAGTGGCCTCTCCAATTTTTTCAGGATCACCAGAGGCAATGTTTTGGTATATTGTCTTTATAGAATTTCCAATGTTTTCAAGGCTATATTTGCCAAAGTAATAGAATGTACTACTATTAACATCGCTATATTCTCTAAATGCTTGAACCAGATTATCTGGTAAATCCACAATGCTCCCACCAACGCCAACAGCTGTGTTAACACCTTGTTTTAAAAAACCATATGCAAACTTCTGTTGAGCTTCTAAAGCCTCCCCTGACTTATAGGCATCTACAATCCCATTCCAGGTATCCTTCAAAATGGTTGTTTCTTGAGCAGAATTGTTTGCTTGTTTCTGTTCTTGTGTGTTCTCTTGAGCATGACTGGCAAAGGTGATGCCTAGAACAGCGAAGACAAAGAATATCAATTTTTTCATAATAACTGTGTTCTTATTGTCATACGATATGACATGTATTGGTCTTATTTATCATTCGTATTTCTTTATGCTTGTTGGTTGGACATAGCATTATTTATCTCCATTTTATTGAGTTCTTCCTAAGTATTTCTTTTCCATTTGCTCTATTTCATATTTGAATTCTTTTTTAAGAGAGTTCCAGATAGCAATTGCTTTTTGCTTGTCCTTTTTTACTCCCCAGCCATTAAAATAACATTCCCCAATACTAATGCTAGAATATTTATATCCATACTTTTCAGCCAATACCAAGTTCTGATAGAATTGATTTAAGTCTTGCGGAACATCGCTCTCTCCATATCGATACTTTCTAGCTTTAGCATCGTAAGCTTCGCCCAGGGTTGTGTAGCCCCATTGTCTACTCCTGGGCAAATCCTCCTCGTTAATTGGAAGACCCAATGAAATGGCTTTATTAATCCACATTAAGGACAATTTGTCACTCCCGTCCTCGCCAAAAGGTACAAGTTCCGCAATAAACATCATGAGAACGGGGTCGTTCTCGGCCCCAGCTTCTATAAGGTGGTTTATTGCTTGCCTTTTAACACTATTGGTATGGTACGAAAATGCTGTACTCCAGTATCGTCGATATAAAATTATCCCTGCTTCAGCATGAGCTTCTTTGTGTCCCTGACGGGCTGATTTTTCAAACCATTCCAATGATTTCTCACCGACCAAGAAAGGGAAATAAGGGAATGTTTTACGTTCAACCTCGTTAAAGTACAGCCCGATTTGATATTGTGCTTCCGCGTCTCCTGCGTTTGCTTTGGCAAGGATAGCAGAGTCTATCGATATTTTTGGGTTATACTTGTTAATAACATTTTGTAAAGGTGATTCGTTTTGGGCATAGCACGGTATATTATTCCCCAATATGTGGGACACAACGAGGAGACAAACCATCCTTCTGATAATTCGACCTGCAAACTTTTTTGTGGTAGTGCTGACTGCCATAGTCTCTGTTCCGTTATTCTGTTTCATAATGATTGTTTTTAATGGTTAATTTATATATTTTTGTTAATTACGTTTTAACTGTAGTGTATCTCAATAGATTACGTTTTTCCTTATAATCCCCTCATTCTCTGTGTTCGGGGAAAGACGACTGTTCTTTCACGTATTAGATTGCTACCTTTTGAGAACCCGGGTGTGTATCCTTTGATAGAGGCAACCTCCTTTATTGCGGCACTCACATTATGCCCTCCAACAAAACGTGCGCCCATTGATGTACAGACAAGAGTTGGGGTTTTAATCCACGTTGAGTGTTCGTTGCGAAGAGAACTGGAATAAAAATCCATCACCTCTGCTAGGTTCACTCCGAATGGTTTGAAAATATCATTACCAGCAATAGACTTCATTTGAGATATGGATTTTGTCAGCATGCTTATCTTCAGATTATAATTGAATATTGAAGTTTCCCCTCTGGGATATGACAGGTGGTGGTAAGCCTTCTTGAATTCTGCATCCGTCATGCACATGAGGCTTGTCCGCACCTCATTTATCGCTTGTACGATTTGCTGTTCGACAAGTCTGACATTCTCATCAATTACCTGATTGATATGTTCATTTAGATTTGATTCGGTTATATTCCAATTCTCGTTTCTCCATTCAACAACATCGGGATCATTAGCATTTCGTCCACTCTCTATGATTTCTTTTCTGACATATTCATCAAATTCCTTTTTGCTTCGCTGCTTCGCAACTTCTATAGAATCAGACATTTGTCTTAGAACCTCTTGAACGGCAATGGTATGAGCTATGGTGTGGATGTCCGTGGATGAATTTGTTATACTCAATAATAAGTTTTTGACTTTTTCTTCTAAAAGGTATCTTTTTTTTGATTGTGCATTCTTATGACGGTATTGGGTATGGGCGTAAATCTGGTTGTCGTAGAACACGCTGTAGAGGAATGAATATTGCACCGCGCGAGCCAGGTCAGTATTTTGGGACTCAGCGAAATACTCATAAGCGTGCTTCTCATACTGTTCACCGATAGATGTTTTTGAATGTTGATCGTTATAGTAGGACACCGGTAGTGATCCGGTACAGGCTAGCGCATATATCGCATAGTCCGACATCTTTATTTTTTGTACTGAATTATCTGTATTCCAATTATATACCAATGTCTTTTGGCCATATTTGTTTGCCAAAATGTCGAATAATGGGTATTCGAAGGGATAAGAATTAGGGGTTGGATAGATTACGTCATGACATTTAAATCGGCCCGATTCACTCCACCCTTTTAGTAGTAGATCATTGACCGTTAAGAGATCTCCATATTCAGTATTCTCTAGGCACGAGCTAAGGTAGGTTGGACACCAGTCGTAGCCACGATCCTCAATCTTCCCACATAGCACATCGTTCATATCTAGTGATTGACTGAGAGATGATTCATTGGTGGCTGCAAGCAAAAGTATGGTTCCAATGTTTAATGGTGGAAGCTCGGATAATTTACTCTCTCTTTCTCTGGCGATAATAATTAGTTTGTTGGCATTTGAAAATGCACCCAACAGCAGGTCGCCGTCTAGGCAGAACTTCCTTGCATCTGTTTCGTTTAATCCACTCTCTTTATTTATAACCCATGATACAAAACCGGGGTTGTCGCTTAGGAATACTCCGGTTCTCTCTGATTTGAGGAGTTTTTTCACACCAAACGTATGCCCCTGCATATCGGTGAACAATTCGTTTCGGACGATGAACCAGTCTTGCAACTCTGCCAGTGAAATGGAGTAGTTAATGCTGTTCTCCGAGAAGAATATGCGCCCCTCATTTACTGGTAGTTTTATGGTGGCTCGCTGAGCCTTATAGTCTGTTGAGAAAAGCAGTTTATGAATACTGTTTGTTAATCTCATACGCTCGTCGGACGACAGGTTATTTACCACGATGAGTACGTCTTTTATATAGCCGTCGTAACCTAACTTGTTTTGTTTGATGGTTAGGGAATAATCGTGGTCAGAGAACAGTAGGCGTATGTCTTGTTCTGTAACCCTTTCTGGAGGTTCACTGATTAAAAATAGACGGCTACTATCCGGGTAAGCGGCTAACCCCACCGTTTGAAAATGGAAAGGGAATTTTTCCCGGTATCCGTGATAAACAGAAGAAGCTTCTTTTGCCGCTTGGCAATTTTGGATTTGAGCATTGGATGTTATACACACTGCGATGTACACGCAGAAAGCTAGTATGTGATTCTTGGTTTTCATTTTTTTTGACTATTGGTAAAACATTTTTTTTTCGATGCGGCAAAGATAAGTGTTTTTTTCAAATAAAACAAAAAAAATATAAGAAAAATGATTTTTTTAACATATTATATGTCATTTTGACTTCAATATCAAGTATAAACAACACTTATAATCAAGGGCATAAATAAAAGAAGGAATCGAAATTCCTTCAAGGCATATTTTTCAGTTCAACTATCAAACCAACTGTATAAATAAGTTATTTTGACATGTAAAATCATTCAATTTTCTAATAAGCAGCAAAAGGAAATCGAAAGCTAAGTCTTTCGGTCAATATATCATACTGATTATCATTAAATTCAACCAAAATAGCCGGTTTTCTGCCTGTGCCAGACTTTTCCTTCTTATCTGTCACAATCAACAGATTATCAGAGCCATTGTCCTTCTCCTTGATAAACACTCTTCGTAAATTGGCAATGTCAATTTCCCTATTGAATATATACTCATAAATGCGGCACAAATCAGATACCCGAAATTGCTTGTCTAAGGCCTCTCGTGCAATTGGTCGGCATCGGGCACACTGTCTTAGGGCGTATATGCTGCTTCTCAAAATGAGGATGTGATCAAACCGTAGTGCATAACATTCGCTATTGCGTAGCTTTGTGCTATGAATCACAAGGCCTTCATCTCCTTGGAAGAGACTGCGTAAATCAGAATCATGAGTTTCATTATTCGTATTTTTCATATTGTCTTCCACCACCCAGTCTATGGGTACCCAAGCCAAGTCGCGGTATCGGTTGACATCATCCCAAACATACCCACGACTAGCCATTGTAAGAATCGGGATTGAAATCACTCGTTTATTTACTGGTTTCCCATTTTTTAGACGATCCCTGTCTCTCCTAATCTCCGAACGTACAGGAAGTTGGGCAAGACATTCGTCCTTTTGAAATTCAACAGGATCTTCAGGGATGTCTTCATTGTGACGAGGCACATAATGTTCTGACATGCACAATTCAACGATTTCTTCGTCAGAGGCTCTGCTGAATGACTTTGCTTTAATCTGAAGGGCTTTTCTGAATGCTTGGGGAACAGTCTCGGCTTCGGGTCCGTATTCTCCGGGATATTTCTCGTCATTATTATCGCGTGTAGGGGCAGACCTTACAATACGTGCCGGAAACGACCAGGTCTTTTCTTCAGGACGATATTGGAGTAACAACCTTAGGCTTCTGTCGGAAGGAAGGTAACCAAACATTACAACGTCGACGGCCACTTCCGGACGAGGATGGGGATAAACACTTCCCTCACTTGTGATTGCAGCAGTATTTTCTTTCGCACACATCTTATTAATATAGTATATTTGACCCTTATAACGTAGTTTTATCGTTAATATTATGTTCATATACGGGAAAATATGTATATTTGCAAAAAAGGAACAAAATCAATAATAACACATATTGCACAATGGAACAGGAAGTTGAAATAGAAGAGAAAGTCACAACGAAGAATAGTAATCGGAAGAAGTACGATGTATTTATATCATATCGGCGGGTCCCTAGGGTCAAGAATGATAACGAAATCAACGATGTGGAAGATAATGATTATCACCATAGCACAAGTCTTGCCCGCGCGATAGCTCTAGAATACACCATGCAAGGGCTTGATGTCTATTTTGACTGCGGCTTAGAAGAAGATAAATATCTTGAAGCGCTCGACAATAGCAAGCATATAATCGTATTGCTTGCAGAGTATAGTTTCAATGTTGGTCCGGGATGTGGAGAAAATTACCGAAAAGAGGTCAATGCCATACTTGAGCTAATGAAGAAAAAGAGCTTGATAAAGAGTATGGAAGAGTTGAAGAAGAGCCATGAGAAGAATAATTACGAGCAAATGAAGAGCATAGTGAAGGCTGAATTTAAAAGCAGGCGTGATTTAAAGAAGGTAAAACAGAAGAGTATCTACTGGATTGATATTGACGGTCGTTTTGACAGACTCCTGCGTCTCAACAATAATGGAGGCATATACGAGGCCAATAATAGAGGAAATAATACAATATGCAAGAGTGGGGAAGAAGTAGAATGGTCAAAAGCATTCCAAACCATCAAACAAGCATATGCCAAAACGATAATAAAAATAAGAACCATAAATACATCTGATAATCTAACAAGGTATCTACCTAAAATCAAGAAATGCCTCCGAGTCTCTTTTAAAACCACAAAAATGTTAAGTTTGCTTTTTGCCGTTGCATTTGTGGCCTTGGCAATAATAACGCCCCTGTACTACGAAATAAGCCAGCCAGGAGTCATTTTTGTCGGAGGCGGTACTGTTGAAGCAGACCTGAAAGCCCAAGGAATAGATGTTAACAACTACGCTCCCAACTCAAAGTACATTCATTTGCCGAGTGGTGCTTCCATCTCAGTTCTGAAAGACATAGTAAATGAGAAAACATGTCATTATTACCCAATTATATTGAGCACTGGGAAACTTGATTATGACCCTTCGTGGATGGGTTCATTTAGAAAGACAAGAAAGATTTTACAAGTCTTTTTGGACAGCGTCCCCCTCATGGTTCAATTACAATTACCTAAAGATTATGACACAATTTACGAGAACTCAATCTCCTTAAATGAACTGAAAACACTAATAGCCAGACTTGATTATAGTGATCACTTTCATACAACATCCCCTACCAGTGGTACATACAACATGTATGCGTCAATACTGCACATCGATGATACATTTCTAAGAGTCAAACCTACTGTTTTCAATCAGCGCTACCTGCCAGAGGCTGAAGACACTATAGGCATCAAGGTTATACTGGCTAATGAAATGTACTACTATGGACAGTTTCAACCAGACGTGGCAAAGATGTTTATCAGATTGAGAGTACGTGATTCAACTGGGAAAGTAATAAAGATACCCGTATACGCCTATGCTGCAACGGAGGAACTTAGAAATGGAAACTCCACTGAGGTTGAGATAAGCCGTCCCGTACTTCAGTTTATAAACAAATTCAACGACACGATAAAGGCGAAACTCCCAATCATTGGATTAAAAAATGGAATTTTCCTGGAAATCAACCCCAATCGAAAATAGATACTTCACAAATAAAAAGTGGGACACGATGACAATAACAAAAGGGTTATGAACATACTAAACCTATTTTAGGCGAAAAACAGATGAAACCTTAGAACTTATTCGTTGTTTTTAGGATTCCCAGAGGGGGTGAGTACCATTTGGCAATTGGCGCAGTCGAAGGTGAGAGCAAACTGGTTGCGGGCGTTGCGTAGGTAGAGGTTGTCTTGATAGGCATCGGGGTTGTCGACATGCCACTTGTGGGGGTCGGTTTTAAGGCAGCAGCCCAGCTCGTAGCGCAGGCAGTATCGGGTGGTCATCAGGGCCTTGCCTTGGTAGTCGAGGGTTTTCTCTAGTCCGTATTCAGCCGTGTCGGCACCGTGGCGGAGGTAGAACTGGCGGCAATGCTGGTTGATGATGTTGGCGCGGTAGTCTACGGTGGGTTCGATATAGGGTGTGGTGTTTTGTTGCCGCTGGGCAAGGGTGGGGCAGCTGCCGCGTGTGGTCAGATGTTGGGCGATGCGGGTTTCTTCTAACTGGGCTACAGCCTGTCGGCGTAGTTGGTTGAGGGTAGAGGCGGGAAGGAAATAGGGCTGTTGGCAGGCTATTTCGATGTGGGTGGCGTGGAAGATGGTGTCGCCCAGTTTGGAAAGTTGTCGCCAGGTTTGTTCCATGGCGCGGTCAGGGTTTTGGGCGCGTTCTTTAAGGCAGGTGACGGTGGCGGAGGCTTGGCAACCGTCGGTGTCGGCGAGGTGGAGGCAGAGTCCGTCGTCGGTGTCGGCGAGCAGCATGTGGATGTCGACCTTACGACTGGCGGTATCGCCTTGTAGTAGGCGTTCGAAGGCTTGGTCGTTGTTGCGCCAGACGATGGTGCCTGCTTTGGCGGTGGCAGGCATGCGGTTGGGGTAAATAGTGTTGCGCTCCACGCGGTTGACAAGAAATCCTTCCCATTTGCCTTGCGCGTTCATGAAACAGAGACCGTCGCCTGCGGTTAATGGTTCTATACTGTTGATAGTAATGCTGTTTCGTTCGATTCGGGTGATGGTGCCGATGCGCTTGCCAATGGATTTCTGTGTGCTGAGAGTGGCCATTGGCTGGCGTTTTTTTAGGAAGTAGTCGGTAAAGCCTCGGTTGAAGGTTTTTTCGAGATCAGGGACGAAATGGAATTCGCAATACCCTGATGACGAGGGGGTATGCTCAGTTCCTTTCATGAGCGAGTCGAGTAAGTGGCGGTAGTAGGCGGTGACATTTTTGACATAGCTGAGGTCTTTTAGGCGGCCTTCAATCTTGAACGAGGTGATGCCTGCGGCTATCATCTCCCGTAGGTGTTCGGTGGCAGAGAAGTCGCGGAGCGAGAGCAGGTGTTCGTCGTGTCGAAGCAGTGTGCCTTGCTCGTTATATAGGTCGTAGGCGGAGCGACAGGGCTGCGAGCAGCAGCCGCGGTTGCCGCTGCGACCATTGAGGTACTGGCTCATATAGCATTGTCCGCTGTAGGAGACGCATAGTGCGCCTTGTACGAAGGCTTCGAGGTCGGCATGGGTGTGTTGGCGGATTTCCTCCATTTGCTGTAGCGAGGTCTCACGTGCCAGGATGATGCGGCTGAAACCCACCTGTTCGAGAAACTGGATACGTTCGAGTAAGGCGTTGTGGGTCTGAGTGCTGGCGTGCAGTTCGATAGGAGGGAGGTCGCACTCGAGCAGTCCTAGGTCTTGGATAATGGCGGCATCCACACCTGCGTTATAGAGCTGGTGCAGCATGGCGACGGCATCGTCAATTTCGTTGTCGAATAGTAGTGTGTTGACAGTGGCAAATACCTTGGCGTGGTAGAGGTGGGCGTAGTGTGTCAGCGATTCGATGTCCTTGATGCTGTTGCCAGCGGCAGTGCGCGCTCCAAAGGCGGGTGCGCCGATATAGACGGCATCGGCACCGTGGTTGACGGCCTCGCGACCTTGTTCAAGGTTCTTGGCAGGTGACAGCAGTTCTAATTGCATGGTGGTTATTCTATTCTAAATTGGCCGAGGATGGGTGAGCGCGACATGTCGTTGGGGTTGGTACCGGGCATGTCTTGTGGGACGGCTACGCCGAGGCTGTCGAAATGGTGTTGCCAATAGGCAGGCAGGGTGCCATCTGAGGCGTAGAAGTTCATGGGCTTGGAGGGGAAGAGACGATGCCCCTTTTGGTCGAAGAAGCATTCTTGCACCAATTCGCTGCAGTAGAGCTGTCCATTGTCGGGCAGGAAATAGGGATCGTAGGGCAGTCCGATGAAGGAGTGCATACGCTCTAGGAGTGCTGCCGTGTCGAAGGGAACATCGACAGAATAGTATTCTGCTATGCTGACGAAATTGTAGCCTGCATTGGTGTCAAGAACCGAAAGGATAAAGTCGAGTAAGGGCCGGCGTGCCACCCCTAGAGCGGGCGTGGCATCAATAACATAGACCCCGCTGTCGGTGCATTCGGTAATAGCCACATGTGTAAAGGCGGGTTTGAGTGAGTCCCACTCGGTGGAAGACTGGATGGCGCTACCCATGCCAGTGGTGTCGTATATGAAGATAAGGTTGCCTGTTTCATAGTCGCACAAGGCAAAAAATTGACTGGTTGGAGGTAGTGGTGGGTACTGTTGTCGGCATGAGGTAAGTGACAACATGAGGCATAGTGCAAATATAAAGTAGTGTAGGTGTCTCATTCTATGATATTTTTAACAGTGCGTCACGAATCTCATTCTCGTCAACGGCAAGGTCGATGACGGGGGCTCCCAGTTCTTTAAGCAGCACGCAGCGTATCTTACCATCGGCGTTCTTCTTGTCTTGGCGCATAAAGGAGAGGAGTACTTCGGTGTCGCGCAGGGTGTAATGAGGTAGTTCTATGAGTTTTGTCGCCACACTACGGTAGTGGTCGAGACATGCTTGGGGTAAGCCTAGCTTCGTAACAGAGAGGTAAAGGGTACACATCAAGCCAATGCCCACTGATGTGCCGTGACCGTAGGGTTTGCCAGTCTGTTGGCTGTAGGATTCGATAGCGTGGCCGAAGGTGTGGCCCAGATTCAGAATGTGTCGGACATCCTTGTCCATGGGGTCTCTCTTCACCACGGCCTCCTTAATTCTCACACACGATGCAATCATGTCGGGCTCCATGTCCAGCGTGCCATCCATTATCATGCGGCATAGGTGGTCATATTCATTCGGGTCGCCAATCATAAAGGTTTTCAACATCTCAAAGACCCCGTTAAATATTTCGGGGTCGGGCAGTGTGTTGAGAAAGGAGGGCTCTATGCATGTGATCTCTGGTGGGTAGAAAAATCCGATGGGGTTCTTGCATCCTTCCAAGTTGAGGGCTGTTTTCCCGCCGACGGAGGCATCTATCATTCCGATGAGGGTGGTGGGTATGTTGATATAGCGTATGCCTCGATTGTAGCCAGCTGCGACAAATCCCCCTAGATCGCTCACACATCCTCCTCCAAGGTTGACTAGTATGCTCTTACGGTCTGCGCCACTTTCCAGCAGGGTGGACCATAGTTGGGTGGCTATCGCAATATCCTTACACTCTTCTCCTATGGGGACTTCCAAAAATTCGGCTTCCTGCAATCGTTCTACTTGCGACACCAGTTGTGCAAGGCAGTGATTGTATGTATTTTCGTCCACGAGAATAAAGAATCGTGCGTTCTGATAGTCTTTGCCTGTCAGGGTGCGGCTCAGTCGGCTTAGCGACGAGGTACGGGTGGGTAGTATGGTTTTCATTTGGGTTGCTGTACTAATAGTTGTGTGGTGGTGCGTGAGCGTTGTTGCAACAGGATTGGCCGTCCGGCGACTATGGTGTCGATAATCTGCTGTGTGTAGTACCGTATGGTGATAAGCTGAAGGCCGCGATTATAGCGTAGGTGGAATTGCGATGCGAGCCGTTGGCGCAGTTGTTCTAGCAGCAGTTCGTTGTCGTCTATGCAGAGGGAGAAACTCAGTGCCGAGTTCTGCATCAGGTTGACGCGGATATTCAGTTCTGCAAGGGCAGTAAAGATAGTTTGCAGATTGTCCTCGGCAATGAAACTGAAGTCTTTCGGCAGCACCGACAATAGTGTCTGGTTGTTTTTAAAGATATAGAGGGGTGTCAGGGGTCGTATGGTTGCAAACGGGCCGATGACTGAGCCCGTCGCCTCGGGTGTGACGAACGACTTGATGTGTAGTTTAATGTTCTTGTTCTGAATAGGTTTTACCGTCTTGGGGTGGATGACGCTCGCTCCGTAGTAGGCTAGCTCAATCGCCTCGTTGTATGGTATTTGCTCAATTTTAACCGTGTCGGAAAAATATTTTGGGTCGGCATTCAGAAATCCTGGCACGTCCTTCCATATTGTCATACTCTCGGCATCAAGGCAGTAGGAGAGGATGGCCGCGCTGTAGTCGCTGCCTTCGCGCCCCAGCGTGGTGGTGTGTCCGTCGGCAGTGCCGGCAATGAAGCCTTGCGTGACATATATCATGGAATCAGATGCTTGAAATACCTTGCTGGCCGCCTTGGTGGTTTCAAAGTCCACGATGCCCTCTCTAAAGTGGTTGTCGGTGCGGACAACTTGGCGGATGTCAACCCACTTGTTTTCTAGTCCGATACTGTTTAGATAATGGCTGACGATAGTGGTGGAGATTAGTTCACCGAAGCAGACAGTTTGGTCGTAGTCGAAATTGTAGTTGGTCGCGGGTTGCGATGCCTGTTTCTTTAGTTGTGTGAAAAAGCGGTCAAAGTCTTTGAAAACAGCATGGTCGGCATTGGTGAAGAGACCGTGTAGTATTTGTAAGTGGTAGTCATGCACCTGTTCCAACAATGCCGGATGTTCCTCGACAGGCCGTACTCCTGGCACTAACTGCTCGAGCATGTTGGTGGTTTTGCCCATGGCAGAGACCACAACCACCAGTGGTTCGCCTGTATGTGCACCCACGATGGTTGCCATGTTGCGCACTGCCGCCGCGCTGTTGACGGATGCTCCGCCGAATTTGAATACTTTCATTATTGCCTGATTATTTATGTTTTATATTGCCTGATTGTTTGCGTATGTTGTGCGTCAGCGTCCCTTCTTTAGAGGGAAGCAAACATCCAGTGTATGTTTGCCGCTAGGCCGGGGTAATAAGAACCAATTACACATTCAAACAATCAAGCAATTTTTTATCGTCTGAGCACGCGCTCCATGTCGCGGCGTGTGTCTTTCTCCTTGATGCTTTCGCGCTTATCGTAGAATTTCTTACCCTTGGCCAACGAGATGAGTAGCTTTGCCCTCCCTTGCGGGTTGACGAAGAGCTTGACAGGTATGATGGTGAATCCGCGTTCCTTGATTTTATTTTGCAGTTTATGCAGTTCGCGTTTGTTCAGCAGTAGTTTGCGGTCGCGTTTGGCCGGGTGGTTAAGGTAGGAACCGAAGCGGTATTCCGATATGTGCATCTGCCTTACAAACAGCTCGTGCCCAATGAATACGCAATAGGCGTCGGTAAGGTTTGCCTTGCCGTCGCGGATAGATTTGATTTCGGTGCCCGTCAGCACGATGCCTGCGGTATAGTCGTCAAGCAGGAAGTATTCGTATTCTGCCCTTTTATTCTTGATTTCTATGATGTTCTTTTCTTCCATTGCGTGTTATGTTGGCTATTTGATTGAGTGGGCCTTTTTGAGGGCGCGGATGCGCTCGGCCGCAGTGTGGATGTCATTGGTATCGAGTTCGCCATTCTCAACCATCTGGAGAATAGCCTCGACGGCATGTGGCACCAGTTCGGGGTCGTAGGTGCCGCCCCCGTTGTTCGACAAGCATAGCATGTCGCAGCCCGCCAGGATGGCCATCTTCAGGGCCTCTTCCAGTCCGTAGTGCTTCGTGATGGCTCCCATGGCGAGGTCGTCGGTAACTACCACGCCATTGAAACCAAGCTCGTTGCGTAGCTTGTTCTGCACCACTGTGGGCGAGAGCGATGCGGGCAGGTCGTCACCCATCTGCTTGTTGATGACGTGGGCCACCATCACCATCTCCACGCCGCCACCGTCAATCAGTTGGCGATAAGGCTCCAATTCGTTTTCATTCCATGTCTTGGTCACGTCTACAAGTCCTGCATGGGTGTCGCCCGAGGCACTGCCATGTCCGGGGAAGTGCTTGAGGCACGACACGATACCTGCCTTCTGCTGGACATCAATCCAAATGCGGGCACATTGTGCGACGCGCTTGGGGTCGTTGGAGAAGCTGCGTCCCAGTTTGCCGATGATGGGGCATGAGGGATTGGTGTTCACGTCCACGCAAGGGGCAAAGTTCAGGTTGATGCCGGCCTTGCTCAGCTCCGTGGCAACGGTGCGAGCGTTGTCTGTCACGCTCTTGTCGCCTGCCTGAGCCGAGGCCTGCGCCGTGAGGGTCTTCGGAAAACCATCCTGCGTGCGCAGGCGGGTCACGTTGCCCCCCTCCTGGTCTATGCCTATCAGCAGGTGCCCGTTGGCATATTTCTGCAGGTCTTGGCAGAGTTGCTTGACCTGTTCCGGCGAGGAGATGTTGCGGTGGCGCGTCCCCGTCGGGGCATCGTATTCAAACAGGATGACGTTGCCCACGTGATATTTTGTTATGTCGCGGATAATATGGTTGTTCTCGTCCAATGTGGTGCCGCGGAACCCCACTAGAAGCATCTCTCCGATGTCCTTCAGCAGTTGGTCGTGTTCTGAAATGGAGGCCTTAGGTGTGGCAGGTTTGGACTGGTCGTTGGCATTCTGGCTGCATGCAATGTTGCACAGTGCCATAAATAATGTGAGTAAGAGGCTGAATTGTTTCTTCATATAGCTGTTGTATTATTCTGCAAATGGAACTCGGTGAACGATGGATCGTCCGAGTGTGATTTCGTCGGCATACTCCAGGTTGTCGCCGATGGCAATGCCGCGGGCGATGGTTGTTACTTTTACTCCAAGAGGCTGCAATTGTTTGTTCAGGTAGAAGTTGGTCGTGTCGCCTTCCATGGTGGTGGGCAGGGCCAATATCACCTCTTCCACAGACGAAGGGATGCCCTGCTGCACACGTTGCAGGAGCGATTCGATATTCAGGTCGCGGATGCCGATGCCGTCAATGGGCGAGATGACCCCTCCCAGCACGTGATACAGCCCCCGATATTGCTGTGTGTTCTCAATTGCCATCACGTCCTGCACATTCTCCACCACGCACACGATGCTCTGCGTCCGCTTGGGGCTGGCGCAGATAGGGCAGATGTCGGTGTCGCTGATGCAGTGGCAAATCTGGCAGTAGTGGATATCGGTGGCAAGTTTGCGCACCGACTCCGACAGCTGCAGCACCTCGTTGACGGGTTGCTTGAGCAGGTGCAGCGCAAATCGCAATGCCGAGCGTTTGCCTACACCGGGCAGGGTGGCAAGGGCATCTACGGCTTGGGATAGGGTGGTCGAGGGCAGTTGCATTTCTGTATAGGTAATCCTGTTTTTTGTGATTGAAAATGCAAAAGTACGATTTTTTTTCGTATTTTTGCATTTTGTTTGTAAGAAATGTTGGCAACGCCCCTGGTGGGCTAAGCCCTAATCATTAATTGCTAAAGGAAATATGAAGCATATTACCGATTTTACTATTGTGCGCCGACAGCAGCTGGGCAGTCATTATTTCTCCCTCACGTTGCGCCATCCCGACACGCTGCCGCCTATCGTCGCAGGTCAATTTGTCGAGGTGGAAGTGCGTGGCTGTCGCCAAGTGATGTTGCGCCGCCCCATCTCCATCCACGACGTGGACCCCACGGACAACACCCTCACCCTCCTCATCCAGATTGTGGGCAACGGCACCCGCCAGCTTGCCACCCTCACGGAGGGCGACACCCTCAATCTGGTCTACCCGTTGGGACATGGCTTCTCCGTCCAAGGCTCTAATCCCTTATTGGTAGGTGGCGGTGCCGGTATCGCTCCGCTGCTCCACCTTGCCAAGTGCTATAACGACAAGGGCGTCCGTCCCACCATCCTGCTGGGTGGCCGTACCAAGGAGCTGATACCCGTGCGCGAAGCCTTTGAACCCTTCGGCAAGGTGCTATACGCCACCGAGGACGGCTCTTTGGGAGAAAAAGGCCTCGTTACGCAGCACCCTCTCTTCGCTGCCGACTACGACCACATCTGCACCTGTGGACCTACCCCCATGATGAAGGCGGTGGGTCGCTATGCCGTGGAGAAGGGTATCCCCTGCGAGGTGTCGCTCGAGAATATGATGGCATGTGGCATCGGTGCCTGCCTCTGCTGTGTCACTGACACTGTCGATGGTCACAAATGCGTCTGCAAAGAGGGTCCCGTGTTTGATGTGACCAAACTGGCCGGTTTTCTTGAAAACAAGTAGGTTATGAACCTTAAGAACAAACTGAAATGGGGCTTGGCGACGCTTGCCTCCCTGCTTTTTTGGGCTGTTTCCATTGGGATGGCAGTAGAAGATAATACATGGAAAGCGTGGGCTTGCTTCGCCTTTTTTACCTTAGTGTTGCTAATAAACTTTATGAATTTTGCCCGAGTGGTCATCGGTTCGCAGTCAGTCTTGTTCACCAACGAGAATCTTGTCATTGTCGGTTTTTTCGGCAAAAAGACCCCTATTCCTTGGAACAGGATTGAGGGCTTTGGCACCTGGAAAACCCGGTATCAGAATCAAATAAAGGTTTTTACCCGCGACACTGAGAAGGAGATTAAGGAGCTGCCCACAGCGTTCCGACGCTTCTTGGCACGAGTAAACTATGATTTTTCGGGTGCCATATATTTTATCTTGGAAGACATGAGTGGTATGAGTATGGAAGAGCTGCTTGAAAAGTGTAACAAAGAATTGAAGAAACATCAAAAAGGAAATAAAGTAAGATGAAAAGCACTACACTCTCAACAACCTCGGAGAGGTTGAATCTCAATAACCCCACACAAGGGACGCAGTGTGGGGTCATGAATAGCACCAGATTCAGCGTCCCGAAGATGAAGAAGAGCCTGTGGCTCTTCGATAACGGAGTGTAACGAAGTGGAGAATAAAACGATAATTAGAAAGGTTGGCAAAAATCAGTCATACTTTATACAAGAGCGAATTAATAGACCCCCCCAAATAAAGTTACATTTAAATATCATTTTTAGTATTAATTCTTAATTTTTAATTTCAATCGTGGTTAATCTATCTACTAAAATTCACAATATCACGCTGAAGAATCCCGTGATGACCGCCTCCGGCACCTTCGGCTATGGTGAGGAGTTCGCCGACTTTATCGACCTCTCCCGTTTGGGCGGTATCATCGTCAAAGGCACTACGGGCGAGCGTCGTCAGGGCAACCCCTATCCCCGCATGGCGGAGACCCCTGCGGGCATGCTCAATGCCGTGGGGTTGCAGAATGTAGGCGTGGAGACGTTCTGTCGCGAGGTCTATCCCCGCATCAAGGATATTGATACCAAGATATTTGTCAATGTCAGCGGCTCCTCCATCGAGGAGTACTGCCACGTAGCCGAAATGATTGACGAGCTTGACAACATCCCCGGTATCGAGCTGAACATCAGCTGCCCCAATGTCAAGAAGGGTGGCATGGGCTTTGGCACCAACCCCGACATGGCAGCCCAGGTGGTGCGCGCCGTGCGCGAGGTCTACCATAAGACTCTGATAGTAAAGCTTACTCCCAACGTCACCAGCGTGGTCGACATTGCCAAAGCGGTCGAGCAGGCAGGTGCCGACAGTGTCTCGCTCATCAACACCCTGCTCGGCATGGCCATCGATGTGGAGCGCCAGCGTCCCTATCTTAGCACCATCACCGGTGGTCTCAGCGGTCCCTGTGTCAAGCCTGTTGCCGTACGCATGGTGTGGCAGGTGGCACACGCCGTGCAGATACCCGTCGTGGGGCTGGGCGGCATTAGCTGTGCAGCCGACGCATTGGAGTTCCTCATGGCGGGAGCCAAGGCAGTCGAGGTAGGCACCGCCAATTTCCTCGACCCCACCGTCACCATTAAGATAATAGAAGGATTGGAGGACTATTGCCAACGCCACCACATCGACGACATCGACGACATTATTGGCATAATATGATAATCATAGCCGACAGCGGAAGCACCAAGACCCACTGGTGCAGTGTGGGCAACGGCAAGAAGCAGGAGCTCATCACGCGGGGACTCAATCCCCGCATTGCAGACATCGAAATCATCTCCACCGAAATCCGTCATGCACGAAAGTCATTGGGCAAAGCCGACACCGTCTATTTCTATGGCGCTGGTTGTGGCAATGAGGAGATGCAGATGCGAATTAAAACGTACCTATTAGACATTTTCCTTCATGCCCAATGCTATTGCTGGAGCGACCTGCTGGGTGCCTGTCGCGCCCTTTGCGGCACGGACGAGGGCATGGTGGGCATACTCGGCACGGGCAGCAACCTCTGCTACTACGACGGCAAGGCCGTTGCGCGCAAACGTCTCTCCACCGGCTACCTCCTCGGCGACGAAGGCTCCGGCAACCAAATCGGCCGCCGACTCCTCAAGGACTACCTCGAAGAACGCATGCCCCAGCGCATAAGCACCATGTTCTATGAGAATTACTATCTGACAAACGAACAATTTCTCGACCAGCTCTACTCTGCCCGTTTCCCCAACCGTTACCTCGCCTCCTTTACCACCTTTGCCGCCCTGCACCAAGACGAAGACTACATCGTCTCCCTGCTGGACGAATGCTTCGATGCCTATTTCGGGCAGCTCGACTATTTCGGCAGCCGTCGCCTCCTGCCCCTCAACCTCACCGGGGGGATAGTCAACTCCTTCCTCCCCGCCATCCGGCGGGCGGCCGAGCGTCATGCCGTATCCCTCGGCACCCTCATGCCCGACCCCATGATGGGTCTCGTGCGCTACCACACCGCCCACCTTGATCACGAGAGCGAGTGAATGTGCGAGTCCGTAAATCCAAAAGTCGATTAGCCCTGTAACGTCCTGCTGGGTTACCCCATTTCCACCCCCGCCTGCCTCCCGACATCCGCCGACTTTCAAAAAATCGTTCATAGGTCGTTCTTTGCTCTAGCAGCCTTGAAGGGCCTCCCAATCGGTAAAAAACGGTACAAATCAGTAGGAATCCGTAAGAAGCGGTAGGATGCGGTATGGGAGCGAAAAATTGTGCGTACCTTTGCACGCGGGTTGAGGAAAATGGGAAAAATGTTTGTTGTATTAAAAAAAAGTATATAGGTGGGTTCTATAAATTCTGTATATATGTCGCGTCCCGTTGGGACGCAGTTTCTTGATGCCTGAGTATCACGGCACTGCGCCTTCGGCTTGTACCGTGTTATTAATAGTCTCACCTCTTCGAGGTGATTAATAGAAGTCCCCTATATTTGTATTCGTAACTATTGGCGTGGATATTAATAAATGTTTTAAAAATAAGTATTTACACATTTAAAAGTTTGGTCAATATGAAAAAAAGAGTAGCACAAACATTGTTTTTTGCATGATTCTGTCTGCTGTGCAGTATGTCGTATGGGCAGACGGGGTATCTGTATAAAAATGGTATAGACGGATGGCAAAACATGATTAGGTATCACAATAGTAGTGGACGTTACATTACATATTCCTGGAGTGGAGCTGGAACCGCGAACAATTTTGCTACAACGGACATATCTTTATTTTGGTGGAAATGTGTGGGGTGATTGGCTATATGCCCCTGTCATCTTCCCTATCATCGACCCGGAGTTTGACACGGTGCTGTGCGATGCGGTGAGCGACGTGCGGCTGGTCAGCGCGACGGACACGACGCTGACGCTGGCGTGGAACGGGGGGAACAACGTGCAGTATATGGAAGTGAACGGCTGGGACGTGTGGACGGAGACGACGAACGTGCCGATGGTGACGCTGACGGGGTTGCGTGAGCGAACGAACTACATGGCGCGGGTGCGAGGCATGTGCGAGTGGGACACGGATTATGGCGAATGGAGCGGGTGGCTGGACGTGTACACGGGCGCGCACCACGACGACCCAGACCCAGTGGGGATAGGCAATCTGGGCCGTTTCACGCAGATGATGCCGAATCCGGCGAGCGGGAAGGTGACGGTGCTGTCGAGCTACAGGCTGAGCCACGTGGTGGTGTACGACCTGAAGGGCAACGTGGTGCTGGAGCAGGAGGCCGAGGGGCTGACGGCCACTTTCGACGTGGGCACGTTGGCGAAGGGGGTGTACGTTGTTGCCATCCACACGCCCGCAGGCATCGCCACGAAACGGCTGGTGGTGGAGTAGTTGAGAATTGAAAATTGAGAATTGAAAATTGGATATACCCCCCCGCTTCGCGATACCCCTCTAGATCATACCCCGGCCTAGCGGCAAACGTCCACTGGAGGTTTGCTCCCCGTCTCAAGAGGGGATGGGGACGGCTGACGCGTCAGCGGTTTGAGGACATACCCCCCGTTTCGGAGGAACATTCACTGGATGTTTGCTCCCCTCTCAAGAGGATTAAGGAGGTCCAGTGGACTTACGTATTGGCGCGTGACGCGGGGTTTCCCAATTTTCAATTTTCAACTTTCTATTATAAAAGTGGTGGGTGGTTTGTATGTGCTTTATTCTATGTGGTTTGGCGTTGTGGTGTGGTGGGATGAAAAAAGTTTTTCGGTTGGGATATAATATTATTGCCTTTTCCGCGTTAATAACCCATTTGAAATAATATTAACATCACTACAAATGGATCTTACTAACATCTTAGCCGTATCGGGCAAGCCCGATTTGAATGAGTTGATTTCACGCACCAAGACGGGTGCCATCGTAAAGAACCTTGTCACGGGTCAGAAGTTTCCCGTTTTCGCGAGCAGCAGCATCAGCCAGTTGAGCGAAATCAGAATGTTTACTACCAACGACGAGAAGCCCTTGGAGGAGATTTTCCAGAACATCTACAACCTGCTGGAGGCAAAGCCGACCGGCTTCGACCCCAAGAAAGCCGAGAGCGCGGAATTGTTCGATTTGCTTGCAAAGGTGTTGCCTGACTATGATACCGAGCGTGTGCACGCATCGGATGCGAAGAAGCTGTTTGCGTGGTACAACGTGCTGCTGAATGCTGGCAAGTTGACCCCCACCGAGGAGGATGCGAAGGAAGAGAAGAAGGAGGAGGCTGCCGAGAAGCCCGTGGCCGAGAAGCCTGCTGCCAAGAAGGCTGCGCCCAAGAAGACCGCCGCTCCGAAGAATGCGGCCCCCAAGGCAACGACTCAGGCGAAGGCTGCCCCCAAGCGTACCACTACCGCGAAGAAGGCAATTTAATAAATTGAAAGTTGAAAATTGAGACTTCACGGCTATGCTATGTTAGTTTCAATTTTCAATTTTCAATGTTCAAGCAGTCGAATAGTAAATTGTTAATTATTAATACTAAACCCTTTAGAGACATGAAAAAGTTTGTTTTTGTTCTGTGTGCCGCTGCCATAGTGGCAGGTGCTGTGTCGTGCAAGAAAGAGAAGATTGAACCTATTGAGAATCCCGTACCCGTGTATGCCGAGGGCATCTACCATCCCGTGATGCATATTGCCACGGTGAGTGAGGACGGTGTGGTGACCCAGGAGTGGAACTGGGTGGGCGACAATCTGGATAAGATTGCCACCCCCGACGGTGGTGCGACCACCTACAGCTACTCGGGCAACTACATCTCGAAGGTGTCTAATGTTGGCGAGCAGGCGGAGGAGTTGCGCTATTACTACGACGAGAGCCACAAGTTCACCAAGTGCGAGGTCTATTACAATGGCATGCAGGCCATCACGATGAACCTCACCCACAATGCTGCAGGCAAGGTGAGCGGTGCGGAGGTGCTTGTCGAGGACAGTTTCCTGCTTTCGCTGGCCAGCGGTCTGCTGGGCGGCGGTTCGCTGTTTGAGAATCTGGTGGGCCGTAAGGCTGCCGAGTCGATGATTATGATGGCGAAGCTGCAGCACGCCAAGGCTCCCAAATTCACGATGGGCAACAAAGAGTTCGGCATGACGCTGGAGTGGAATGGCGAGAACCTTTCGAAACAGATTATCACCGGCAATGCGTCGGTAGTCCTCGACACGAACGACCTGAACCTGCTCCGGATGTTTATTGACATTCCCGAGGAGTATTCAGGCATTATCCAGATGGTGATGATGCTCCAAGGCGGTCTGCCTATCTCGCTGACGATTGGCGACACAATCAGCTGCACCTACGACACCAACTACAACCCCTTCTTCTGCAACTGGGGCGAGATATTCTCACATCGCAACCTGTCGCTCAACAATGCGTTATCGATGACCAACAACGGGTCGGTGGCAATCTCCGCCTCGTTGATGGGACAGGCTATGGAGTTGTACAACTATCCGCTAAACGAATACGCAGAATACCAATACCAGTATAACGACAAGCGGTATCCCACCAAGGCTAGTGGCGAAACCGAAATAGAATACACGTATAAACAATGACATATAGCGAAAAAGACCAGCGTTACAAACGCTACACCGTTACGTCGGCACTGCCCTACGCCAACGGTCCTGTCCATATAGGCCATCTGGCAGGTGTGTATGTGCCAGCCGACATCTATGTGCGCTACCTTCGCGCCCAGGGCGAGCAGGTGATGTTCATAGGCGGCAGCGACGAGCATGGTGTGCCTATCACCATCAAGGCGCGCAAGGAGGGTTGCACCCCACAGGACATCGTCGACCGCTACCACAAGATAATCAAGGACTCGTTTGCCGAGTTGGGCATCTCGTTCGACATCTACAGCCGCACCTCGTGCCCCGAGCACCACGAGACGGCATCTGCCTACTTTAAGAAGCTGTTTGAAGAGGGTAAGTTTATTGAGAAGACCTCGATGCAGTACTACGACGAGGAGGCACACCAGTTTCTCGCCGACCGCTACATTACCGGCACCTGTCCCCATTGCGGCAACGAGCACGCGTATGGCGACCAGTGCGAGGCCTGCGGCACTAGTCTTAATGCCACCGACCTCATCAACCCCAAGAGCGCCCTCAGCGGCAACGCCCCTGTGATGAAGGAGACCAAGCATTGGTACCTGCCCCTCGACCAGGACGAGCCGTGGCTGCGCCAGTGGATTCTGGAGCAGCACAAGGGCGACTGGAAGGTGAATGTGTACGGACAGTGCAAGTCGTGGATTGACGCGGGCTTGCAGCCCCGTGCCGTCACACGCGACTTGGACTGGGGTGTGAAGGTGCCCGTCGAGGGTGCCGACGGCAAGGTGCTGTACGTTTGGTTTGACGCTCCTATCGGCTACATCAGCTTCACCAAGCAGCTGAAGGGCGACGACTGGGAGAAGTGGTGGAAAGACCAGGACACCAAGCTGGTGCATTTCATCGGCAAGGACAATATCGTGTTCCACTGCATCATCTTCCCCGCCATGCTCCATGCCGACGGCAGCTATATCTTGCCCGCCAATGTTCCCGCCAACGAGTTCCTCAACCTAGAGGGCGACAAGATAAGCACTTCGCGCAACTGGGCGGTGTGGCTGCATGAGTACCTGAAGGACTTCCCTGGCAAGCAGGACGTGCTGCGCTACACGCTGTGCAGCAACGCGCCGGAGACTAAGGACAACGACTTTACGTGGAAAGACTTCCAGCTGAAGAACAACTCGGAGTTGGTGGCCATATTGGGCAACTTTGTCAACCGCACGCTGGTGCTGACGCATAAGTTCTACGGTGGCAAGGTGCCTGCCTGCGGACCGCTGACCGAGGTGGAGGAAGAGGTGATTCGCGAGATGGCGACATTCCCCGAACGGGTGGGTCGCAGCATCGAGAGCTACCGTTTCCGCGAGGCGTTGGCAGAGATGATGAATCTGGCACGCCTTGGTAACAAGTACCTTACCGACACCGAGCCGTGGAAACTCGTCAAGAGCGACCCCGAACGCACCGCCACGGTGCTGAACCTGTCGTTGCAGATATGTGCCAATCTGGCTGTGCTGTGTGCGCCGTTCCTGCCCTTCACCGCCGACAAGATGCACCGCATCATGAACCTGCCCGCCATGGGCTGGCAGCACGCCGGCAGTGCCAACTTGCTGATGGAGGGCCATACCATAGAGAAGCCCGAACTGCTGTTCGAGCAAATCGACGATGCCACCATCGAGGCACAGGTGAACAAGCTGCTGGAGACCAAACGCCAGAACGAGCTGAACGCCTGGGCTCCCGCCGAGGTGAAGCCCACCGTGGCGTTTGAGGACTTCGGTAAGATGGACATCCGTGTGGGTACTGTGCTGGAATGCAGCAAGGTGCCTAAGGCCGACAAGCTGCTCCAATTCAAGATAGAGGACGGCATGGGCACACGCACTATCGTCAGCGGCATCGCCAAGTTCTACCCCGAACCGGAGAAGCTGGTGGGGATGCAGGTCTGCTTCATAGCCAACTTTGCACCTCGCAAGTTGAAAGGCGTAGAGAGCCAGGGCATGATACTGAGTGCCGAGGACAAGGATGGCCGACTGGTGCTGGTGACTCCTAGCCAGCTGGTCACGCCGGGCTGTAATGTGGGCTAAGCACCATGAAAGTTCTGCTCTTGGGCGGCAACGGGCTGCTCGGACATAACGTATTGAAACAACTGCTGCAGCAAGGTCATGAGGTTCATGCCTTGCTGCGGTCGTCTTTAGATAAAGATGCCTCCGCGTGGCAAGGGATGTCGGACAGGTTTACCCTATTCCAGGGGTCGCTTCTTGACGACGCTGCACTACAGGCTGCCGCCGAGGGCTGCGACGCCATCATCAATTGTGCCGGAGTCACCGACATGTCGCTGCTGCGGTATGACGACTATCTCCCCGTCAATCGCGACTTGTGCCGCCGACTCGTGGAGCTGATGGAGCGTCAGCGTATCACCCATTTGGTGCATACCAGCACAGCCAACACCATCGGCTACGGCACCCCCTTGCAGGCTGCTGATGAGCAGGTGCCGATGCAGCCACCGTTCAGCCGTTCATACTATGGACTGAGCAAGCGGGAAGGGGAGGAGATACTGCTACAGGCGGCGCGACGGCATACTGACTGGCATATAGTTGTGGTCAATCCGGGATTTATGATTGGTGCCTACGACACCAAGCCCAGTTCGGGCACCTTGCTGCTGGCGGGTTATCGTAGGCCCTTGATGGTGGCACCCCGTGGGGGCAAGAGCTTCGTGCATGTGGCTGACGCGGCGGCGGCGATAGTCAATGCCCTCGACTGCGGACAGAATGGGCATCGCTATCTGTTGACAGGGCAGAACCTCTTGTTGAAAGAATTTTACCAATTGCAGGCGAAGGCCTGCGGCTACAGGCAATGGATAGTGCCGCTGCCCAATGCGGTGTTAGCCGTGGCGGGATGGTGTGGAGACCTGTTGCGGTTCTGCGGGTTGCGCACGCAGCTCTCCACCCGTAACGTGCGGCAGCTGATGGTGCGCGAGTATTACGACAATGCCGCCGCCCGTACCGAACTCGCCATGCCACAGACCACGATAGAACAGGCGGTTGGCGACTTCTTTGCTTGGTATCAGAGCCATTAAACCCAAATCGGTCATTAGGACGACTATTATATCCGTTCTCGATTTGTATTTGTGTCGCGTCCCTGACGGGACGCTGGTCTGTTGATTGTCTTGTCACGGCACTGCGAGGACTTCATCCTCTTGTACCGTGTTATGCAAGGTCGCGTCCCCTGACGGGACGCTGAGTAATAGGGTTATCCTTGACCCCACACTGCGAAACCTGTCGGTTTCTTGTATGGGGCTATTGAGATTCAGCCTTTTCGAGGCTGCTTATTGAACTCAAATTACCAATTTGGGTTTAACCCAAATCGGTCATTAGGCCGACTTTTCAATCAATTTCTCTTTTTTAGGTCTGTTTGTGCCATATCAGCATTTCTTTCGGCATCTTGTCCTCATCGCTGTCTCGCCGTAGCCCGCTACGCCTTCGTCAGCGATGAGGCCAATCTGCTCGCAACAAATGCAAATCTGCCATAAACCCTAATGACCGATTTGGGTTAAAACACCATTTGGGCGAGACCTACTCGTTATTTGTAGCGTTTCTCAACACAAGAAAAGGGCATTCAATCGGTAAGAATCGGTAGAATGCGGTAGAAATCGGTAAGATGCGGTAGGAATCGGTAAAGGGTAGGATAACTGTTTGTACTTTTGCAATCCGAAAAGGTTTGGAGAGAAGTCCATTTCACTAATGGTGAGTTCTAAAAATTAAACGAAATACCCTATGGGGAATAAATGTTGGTAATCAACGCATTTCTATTGAACGAAAAGCCCTAGTGGGCTATTTTAATAGGTCGCCTAATAAGGCAAAAAAATCATCAATCTTTGCGTCTGTGGGCAGGGGGACACAATAATTGAAGAGAAATCGCGTTATTAAAAGAAATTACAATCTGTTGAGAAATGAAAAAGCTATTTATTATTCTGGCAGCGGTTTGTCTGCTGTGGTCATGTAACAATTCCATAAATGAGCACGATGGGTCGCAGAAGCGCGGTTCGTCGGGCAAGACTTTGGAACTGCTGGTGGTGGCAGATCAGGATGTGTATCGCGGAGATACCAAGGAATTGGTAGACTCGCTGTTTGGTAGACCGCAGGATTGCCTGCCGCAGCCAGAGAGCATGTTCACGGTTATCAACATACCTAGCTCCTCATATAGGAACACGGAGATGTTTCGCACACACCGCAATATCGTGCTGTTGGATGTCAATCCAGAGAATTCTGGCAAGGTGTATATGCATATCGATGACTATGCGGCACCGCAGGTGGTGTTTGACTTTGCGATGAAGGACAGGGAGTCGCTGCACGAGAACCTGCGCAAGTATGAGCAGGTGATGCTGCGTGAGCTGTATAAGGCCGAGCACCGTCGCATGTTTAAGATATTCAAAGGTATGCAGGCATACGAAGTCAATCATAAGATTAAAGATAAGTTCGGCTTCAGTATGAAGTTCCCCAATGAGTACACTATCGCCAAGACGGCTGATGATTTTGCGTGGGTGCGCAAGGAAACGAAGGATTTCGGCATAGGGGTGCTGATAGACGTGATGCCGTATGAGAGCCGTGATGCCTTTGACGAGCAGCATATACTGGATAGGTTGGACACGATGATGCGGCATCAGGTGCCAGGGAGTGCTCCCGGCAGCTATATGGGTATTGAGCGGCGTCGCGACGAGCAGGGCAATTACCTGATGGATATAAAAAGCAGGCAAGTGGAGATGGACAGCGTGAGTTACTGCATAGAGACGCGCGGCTGCTGGCGCACGTTTGGCGACTTTATGGGTGGTCCGTTTGTGACGTATACGATGCTTTCGCCGTCGGAGAACAAGGTGGTGATGCTGACTGGCTATGTGTTCTGTCCGCGCAACAAGCCGACGACCAAGCGCGACCTGCTGATGCAGGTGGAGAGTATTTGCCGGACGATAAAGTTTTAAAAGGTGAAAATTGAAAGGTGAAAATTGAAATTATCTGATGTGTCATAAACATTAATCATTAAAATGGGATACACAGGAAACATACATAAAATACTGCTTTGCGTGAGCATAATTTTCATTTTTCAATTTTCAATTTTCAATTTTGCGTGTGCACAAGGCGTGCTGGCTCGTAGCGAGGTAGGGCTGTCGGTAGGGGGGATGAACTATCTGGGCGACTTGAACGACCAGAGTATGCTGGGAAGGGTGAGTTTGGCAGGAGGTATTCAGGCACGGTATAATTTCGATTCGCGTTGGGTGATGGCATTGGGCGGAGTGTACGGGCATATCGAAGGGGGCAACCCCGATGTGATGAAGCGTCGCAACCTCAGTTTCCGATCGCCGGTGGTGGAGGGTAGCATCAGGGTGGAGTTTAACTTCTTCCCTTATGGGTTGGTGGTGTCGTCGCAACGACGGTCAACACCGTATATTTTCTGTGGGGTAGGGCTGTTTAAGTTCAACCCACAGGCGATGGTGACAGATCCGGGCACAGGTGAGGTGGTGTGGTACGACTTGCAGCCGCTGGGCACTGAAGGGCAGGGTACGCTAGCCTATCCTGAACGACAGAAATACCAGTTGATAGAGGTGTCGATGCCTTTCGGCATAGGCTACCGATGGCGGATTTCGCCAAGCACGCATCTCACGGTGGAGTATGGCTGGCGGAAGACTTGGACCGACTATTTGGACGATGTGAGCACTACGTATGTGGGTGCGGACCTGCTGAACAGCACCTCGGGCAGTTCGATGACAGCGCTGTTGGCAGACCGTAGTGGAGAGGTGGAGCCGGGATACGTCAATGCGGTAGGAGTCAAGCGGGGAGATGACGCGTTGTGTGATTGGTATTCCTATTTCAGTGTCTCGATGACTTTTTCGGCGGAGATGCTCTTTGGCTGGATGAGGGGGAAAGTGTGCGAAAGGTAATGGAAGTTGTGAATTGATAGTTTAAGCCTTTTGGTAAAAGTAAAAAATAGCATACAACAATAAGGAGGAAAAATGGGAGTTAAAGTGGAAGTTAAAATGGACAAAACAATTGTATATAACGTTGTTGCAGAAGGTATTGCCCATTTTAACTCCCTTCTATTACTCCCTCTTTAGCTCCCATTATCGTTTCACCTTATTTTTTATCATCACTTGAATCTTTTTAACGCTCAAGAATATGAAACTGGAAGACATAGACAAATCGCGGGTGCCACAGCATGTGGCAATCATCATGGACGGCAACGGACGCTGGGCCCAGCGGCAGGCACACAAACGCATCTTCGGCCATCAGAATGCCATGACGGCGGTGCGGCAGGCGGTGGAGGCGGCTGTGGCAAGCGGGGTGAAGTACCTGACACTCTATACCTTCAGCACCGAGAACTGGAATCGTCCGCAAGAGGAGATAGACGGCTTGATGGAACTGCTTATTAAAGCGGTACGCGAAGAGACCAAGACACTGATGGACAACAATGTGAAATTGGAGACCATTGGAGATATTGGCCGCATACCAGAAAAGTCACGTAGTCGTCTGTTGGACTGCATTCACGAGACGGCGGGCAACACGGCCATGACGTTGGTGTTGGCGTTGAGCTACAGCTCTCGTTGGGAGATAGCTGAGGCACTGCGCGGTATCTGCAGCGATGCGGCGACAGGGAAGCTCAAGAAGGATGATATTACGGAAGATACATTGCGCAACTATCTTGTTACCAAGAACTATCCCGACCCCGACCTGCTTATTCGCACTGGCGGCGAGTTGCGCATCAGCAACTTCCAGCTTTGGCAGATGGCTTATACCGAACTCTATTTCAGTGAACAGCTTTGGCCCGACTTCCGCCACGAGGACTTTTACGATGCCGTCTATGACTATCAAAACCGTCAGCGGCGTTTTGGAAAGACGGGCGACCAGGTGGACGGAAAATAGGCCTTCGGCACGCCATGGGGGCGAAAAATAAAAAAAATGCATGGCAAATATAATAAAATAGGCGATGTGGAGTTATTAATGTCTAAGTGCTAAAAGTGCCAGTCGCTTTTGTGCTATTTGTGTATACTATATTGAAGAGCATAGAATGAAAAAAGTATTGTATCTCCTACCGCTACTCCTATTGCTAGTGATTCCGTTGTACGGTACCGCCCAAGTAGTTATAGGCAATAATGATTATGACATAGACTATCTTACCCCCAAAGAATATGAGATAGGGGGTATCACCTTTTCCGGGGCAGAAAACTACGATACCCGTATGATCTTGCTGATAGCCGGACTGCAAGTGGGTGATGTCATCCGTGTGCCGGGTGACAAGCTGGCTACGGCGGTGGACCGCTTATGGAAGCAGGGCCTTTTTGAAGATGTGCAGATTTATGTGACCCGCATTCAGGACAACAAGATATTCTTTGAGATAGAATTGCGTAGTCGCCCGAAACTGTCTAAGTTTGCACTCAGAGGCGTAAAGAAGAGTGAGGACACCAAGCTGCGTGAGGAGATGAAGATTGCCGCAGGCGATGTGGTGACAGAAAACCTCCTCACCACCGCCAAGAACCGTATTCGTGCCTTCTATCTGGAAAAAGGCTATACCAATGTTTCGGTTACGACCAAGACGCAAGTGGATACTGCCGCTGAGAACAAGGACGGTAAGGTTGTTGTCGACTTCATCGTGAAGCCAGGCAAGCGCGTGAAAATCGATTCCGTCATCTTTGAAGGTAACGACAGCATCAGCAGCAACAAGTTGTTGCGAAAAATGAAGCACACCCACGATGTGAACTATTGGAAGAAGTTGTATGTGTGGACTCCGGGATTCTGGAAGAGCTCGAAATACCAAGAGTCGAAATTTGCGGAAGATTTAGAGAGCATACTGACCTATTACAATGAGAATGGCTATCGCGATGCCCGTATCCTGTCGGACACCGCATATCTCGTGAAGTCCGACCAAGAGGACGACAAGCGCGACTACATGAGGGTGAAAATTAAGGTACACGAAGGTCACAAATTCTATTTCCGCAACATAACCTTCTCGGGCAATACTATCTACCCCTCCGAATTGCTCTCGAAGCACCTCCGCATCAACAAGGGAGACCCATACAACCGTACCCTGCTGGAGCAGAACCTGCGCTACAACCCGTCGGGAACGGACATCTCGTCGATGTATATGGACAACGGCTACCTCTTCTTCGATGCCACCCCTGTAGAGGTAGGTGTGGTGAATGACTCCATCGACATCGAGATACGCATAGTGGAAGGCAAGCAGGCTCGCATCCGCAACGTTATCGTGGAAGGCAACACCCTTACAAACGACCGCGTCATCATGCGTGAACTCTATACCCGTCCTGGCGACCTCTTCAGCCGTGATGCCATCTTCCGCAGTCGTCGTGAGTTGGCCACGGTTGGGTATTTTAAAGAAGAGTCGATTATGCCCGATGTCAAGCCCAACCCCAAGGACGGCACTGTTGATGTCATCTACAAGGTGGAAGAAGGCAACACTAGCACCATCAACCTGCAGGGCGGCTATGGCAGCCGTATGTTTATCGGGCAGGTGGGGCTCTCGTTGAACAATTTCTCCGCCCGCAACATCTTCAACAAAAAGGCATGGCAGCCTCTGCCAGTGGGTGACGGACAGAAATTGTCGCTCACGGCTGCCACCAACGGCACCTACTATGTGGCAGTCAATGGTTCGTTCACAGAGCCATGGTTGGGTGGTCGTCGTCCGCAGTCGCTTACCGTGCAGCTGTATCACAACCTTTATAGCAACGGCTACTACGTTGACAAGACCGACTCGAGGTATGGGTCTCTGCGTCTGACGGGTGCCAATGTCTCCTTTGGCAAGCGTCTGAAATGGCCCGACGACTATTTCATCCTCTCGCACAACCTGTCGTTCCGACACTATAATATCAATAACTACAACCTCTATGGTTACGCACTGGAATTTGCCAACGGTGTTGCTAACGACTTCTCTTACACTTTGACTATCAGTCGCAACTCTCTTGACTCACCCATCTACTCCCGTAGTGGGTCTGAAGTGTCGGTGTCGGCATCCGCCACACCGCCCTATTCGGCGATGAACGGTCGCGACTATTCCAATGCCACTGAGCAGGAGAAATACCGCTGGCTGGAATACTACAAGATTAATATTCGCAGTTCGTGGATGCTCAACTTGGTGGGCGATGTGGTGCTCAACGCCCGTGTCCGTTTCGGTATGATGGGACACTACAATAGCGACATCGGCACTTCGCCTTTCGGCCGCTACTATCTGGGTGGTGACGGACTGCAGTCGTGGATGATTGACGGTCGCGAAGTGGTCCCGCTGCGAGGCTACGACAACAATTCGCTTAGTCCGCAATCGGGTGCCGCCATCTTTGACCGCTACACCTTGGAAATCCGCCAGCCCATCGTCGAAAGTGCTGCTGCCACTGTCTGGGTGCTGGGCTATCTTGAAGGAGGTAACAGTTGGGAGAGTTTCAAACAATTTCAGCCTTTCAATATGTATAACTCGGCGGGATTCGGAGTCCGACTCTTCATGCCCGCCATGCTGGGACTCATAGGTATAGACTGGGGCTACGGTTTCGACGGCGGTGCCATCGGTGGGTCACACTTCCACTTCAGCATCGGACAAAGCATTGACTAATTTGAAAATTGAGAAATATTATAAATGAGACACTCAGGAAACATACTGAAAATGCTGCTCTGCGTGAGCGTAATTTTCAATTTTCAATTTTCAGTTTTCAATTCGGTGCATGCACAGAAGTATGCTTGTGTCAACACCGACTATATCATGCGCAATGTGCCAGAATACAACCAGGCGTTGACCAAGATAAACAAATTCATTGAGCAGTGGCAACAAGAACTGCAGACTAAGCAGCAGGAAGTGGACGAATTGCGTCAGCAATACCAGCAAGAAGCGTACCTGCTGCCCGACAACCTCAAACAACGTCGGCAGGACGAAATACATAACAAAGAGACCGAGTTGCGTGCCCTTCAGCAGCAGCGTTTCGGCACTGGGGGTGACCTTGAGCAGAAACGTGCCGAATTGATGAAGCCGGTGCAAGACCGCGTCTACAACGCCATTGAGCGGGTGGCACGTGAGAAAAGCTACGCTTTTGTCTTCGACAAGGCCGCATCTTCCACCGTGCTCTATGTTAGCGAAAAATACGACATCAGCAATCTTGTACTTGAAATGCTGGGAGTCAAGCCTGGTACAGCCTCCGAAGCGGGAAGCGGAGTGTCGGCACCTGCGGGTGGCACAAAGCCTGACAAAGGCTCCTCACCCGATTCTGGAGCGAACCGCCGTTCCAACAACGACCGCAAGGAGGTGCGGCGATAGATGTAACATGTATTGTCTACTGTAACTTCCATTGTCATATACCTTATAATTTGATTATTACATAAAATATCAACAAATACAACATGAAAAAAGGATTTATCGTAGTATTAGTAGCCCTGCTGGCCTTTGGCGGCAGTGCCATGGCTCAGAAAAACATCAAACTTGGACACATCAACTCCAACGACCTCATGCAGATAATGCCAGGTCGCGACACAGCGATGGCTCTCCTACAGAAAGAAGTGGAAGACCTCCAGTCTGAGATGGAAGCCATGAAGAAAGAGTATGAGACACGAGTGAATGACTACCTGGCTAAGAAAGACCAGATGTCGGAACTTATCCGTAAGTCAAAAGAGAGTGACATCCAGGAGATGGGTGCCCGTCTCGAAAAATTCCAAGCCAATGCCCAGAAGTTGCTCGAAGACCGTCAGGAAGAGCTGTTGAAACCCATCGTGGACCGTGCCAAGGCCGCTATCGAAGAGGTTGGCAAGGAAAATGGCTACACCTACATTTTCGACGCTGGCGTGGGTACCCTCCTCTATTCGCAGGACAGTGACGACATCATGCCGCTCGTCAAGAAAAAACTTGGCCTCAAGTAAAAACCATTTAGATTAATTGAGAGTTGAGAGTTGAGAATTGAGAGGTACCAATATGCGGCAGCCAATTCTCAATTCCCAACTCTCAACTCTCGATTTATAAGCCTATGCTAGTCAAGACATTCGGCAACGCCATAATAGGTGTGAGAGCCTTGATGGTGACGGTGGAGGTCAGCGTCGATGTCGGTGTTAATTTCGCTATCGTGGGACTCCCCGATAACGCGGTGCGTGAAAGCCAGCAGCGAATCGCAACTGCCATTGGGCAATACGGATTTCGCATTCCTGGCAAGCGGGTGGTGGTCAATATGGCTCCCGCCGACATCAAGAAAGAGGGTGCCGCATACGACCTCACCATAGCCATTGGAATCTTGGCCGCCAATGGCAACGTGAGGGCCGACGACTTAGAGCGATACGTCATTATGGGCGAGCTGTCGCTCGACGGCAGCCTGCGTCCCATCAAGGGTGTGCTACCTATTGCCATCGAGGCACGTAGGCAGAAACTCAAGGGCATCATCCTCCCCAAGGAGAACGCCCGCGAGGCTGCTATTGTCAACAACCTTGAGGTATATGGTGCAGACAATGTCAAGCAGGTTATTGACCATCTCAACGGTGAGCGTCTGTTGGAGCAAACCATCGTCGACACTCGTGCCGAGTTTGCCCGACATCTTAACCAGTACGAATACGACTTCG
>JAEEGK010001853.1_pt1 | contig 53052 bp, 43 predicted proteins | sample 8958771 | NCBI WGS metagenome assembly JAEEGK01 (sample SAMN16246547, study PRJNA631951) | gut metagenome | biome: gut microbiome; feature: rumen; material: SC-attached | host: Bos | place: Iran: Karaj | collected 2018-10 | reverse complement strand
TTGCACAACACATTGTTAGAGGCCTCCCTACAACCCCCCACATTGATATCCCGCTGGTTATTGTGCCCGCACTCATGGCCGGCACACCAGTCATCCATATTGGTATTGGTGGCATCCAGGCAGTTCCTGATACAGTCAAAGCCATTATAGGAAGTCCTGTAGGCTGTGGAGTTGGCATATCCGGCATCACTCTCCTCGCCCTCGATGGCAAAGTTAGGATTGTTATAATAGATGGGATAAATAGCTTCGCCGCCCGTCAGATACCAGGGATAGCCGGCCTTCTTTCCCAGGGCCACCTCCTCCGTCATACCCATCAGGTTCTTCTCCCAAACGGCAACGCTGTCAAACCAGCAGATGCTCTTGTTCATCTTGGCAGCAGTAGTGAACACCTGTTTGAAGGAGGCCGTCTTCAGGTGATAGAGCGAGTGTCCGCCCCTGATAGTAAAGCGGTTCAGCTTTGCCGCACGCATCAGCTTCAGGTAATCAGCAGAGGCATGAAAGTTCACATCGTAGTAACCGTTCACCTTACCGCCTTCAATGTGAATCCTCATATCAGGCCACTCATCCAGCTTCTTCTTCATCGTACGGGTGTCTGCCGTATATACAATGTAATAAAGCGCATTCTTGGTGCCGCTGATAACATTCAGGCCCTTCGTCAGCCGGGTTCCTGTTGTAGAATTGGTAATCAGGTCATTCTCCACGCAACCGGCTATGTACAGTGTGGAACCGGAGGGGATGCTGCTGTCCACAAAGACGTAAATCTCATCTCCGTCATTCTCCGCATAGATACCGGTAGGGTTACCCATATAGGAACCGCCGGAAGACATCATCTTTTCATTCCAGTAGTTGGCATCACTGTAAGGCTTGTAGCTATGAATGCGGAAGCCCTCCTCGTAGGCTGCCCACGTCTGGTTCTTGATTTTCAGCACGATGCTCACCATCAGCCCGGACATACCGTCCACTGTCAGGGAATCCGTAAGGGCCTCATCTGTCATCGCCTGATACTCAGGCTTTAACTGCGTACAGGCAGCATCCTCAAAGTACTTGCTGTTCAAGTTCTTGTCTGCCTCTGTTGCCGACCATAGCGTCTGGGAACAGAACCAAGTCATCCCCAGAAGCATTACCCGAAGTAAATTCTTCACATTTCTCATAATATATTAAAGGTTATAGGTTAGAATATAAAGTCAGGGGGTATAGATTAGGGGCATCAGCAATTGATGCTGAGCACAAAGCGGGTACCCTTTGTGAACTCCGGGTCAATGCTCAGGTCACCGTTCATGCGGATTGCCATCTGCTGGCAGATAGGCAGGCCCAGGCCGTCACCTTCGGTAAGGTCACGCACCTCCAGGAAGGGTTTAAATACATCCTCGCGCTTTTCCTCCGGAATCTGCGAGCCCGTATTGGATACCAGGAACTGGCACTTATGCACACTGCGTTTCTTGAATTCCAGACGGATATGTCCGCCCTCGGGGGTATAGACCACAGCATTGTGCAGCAGGTGCAACAGGATATGGGACACATATTCCTTGTTAAAGGATGCACTCATCTTCGGTGCCTCAACATTCAATACCACACCGCTGCGTTCCTTGCCACGCATCCGGCTCATCAACTCCTCGCAGAAAGGCTGCAGGCTGACCTCCTCGGTCTCAAGTTCCTCACCCATTCCGGATTCTAGCTTGGAGAGCGTCTGAATATGTTCAGAGAAATCCAGCAACGCCTTCACCTCAGGCTGCTGCATGTTCAACTTCTGAAGGGCAGGTGTCATTTGGGCCGAGATGTTGCTGGTAAACTTAGCCTTCAGGGCTATATTCTCGCCCAACAGGCGGATTGTCTTCTTCTGCTTGCGGGTCAGGGATAACAGGCGCAATACCACCATCGCACCTATCACCAGAACGGCAGCCAGCACTACAGAGAGTGCGCACAGGGCAATGATGATACCCTGACGGGCAGCCAGTTTACTGTCCTTCTCGGCAATCTCCTTCTCACCTGCCTGAATCTGTTTCTTCAGCGCACCGGACACATCGGCCAGCTTCAGGGCGGCAGCAGAATCTTTCCAGGCAACATAGCCGCTATATGCCTGCGCCACCATATTGGCATTGCCGGACTTTTTACCGCCCTCTATCAGTAGTTTGTAGGCGTTGTCCACCTTATCATACTCCTTGGATGCAGTCAGTTTGGCCGCCATCTCCTTGAAGACAGCATTTCCCTTCTCTGTCTGTCCGAAGGTATAGTAATAGATAGCCTTGTTGTATAACAGGTCATTCAGGACCTTCTCATCACCCGAGGCATTCGCATGACGCTCCATCTTCTCCAGATGCTCCATCGCACTCTCGCTCCGACGCATCCTCATGTACATCTTCATTCTGATGAGCGATGCCCTGTACCGTTGGGCCGACTTGCCCTTGGTGCCTAACTTGGAATTGGACGAGATAACCTGCTCTATGCCACGCAAGCGTTCAAAGGCTTCCTTGTAACGTCCGCCGGCAGCCTCGTTTTCGGCCTTCTGCCACATTTCCTCAGTCTGGGCGTTTGCAATCATGCAAAACACCAGTATATTTACCAGTAATAAAGCTATTCTCCTACACATTGTGCTGAATATTTGATGATTAACTATGCAAAATTAGGAAAAAACAACTCAACGGCCAAATATAATTTTATATTTCATCCACATATCCCCGTCTTTGTACAGAGAATTTTGCAATTTAAGGGGGGGGGGGCTGGGGGCTTAAGGCGATTAAGAGGGGGAGGAGAAGGTTTAAGGGAGGAACAGCGGAAAGCAAAAAAAGGAATCATTTAAGAAGTCAGGAAGGAAGAAGACGCTATGAAGCGAGAAAAATCAGGCATTTAAACGAAAAAGATACGAGTAAATTTGGATTACTTAATAGAACATCATACTTTTGAGAGCTAAAACTTCAAAAAACAACTTAAAATGACAAAAAATGCACTAAAAATGCTGATGGCAGCAGCTACTCTCTCCCTGCCAATGGTGATGAATGCCCAGACTGAGAACCCGCGTGGTATCTACAAGATGATGACAGTAACCGGCCGGATGGGTGAGGTAAATGCCCCATGGGACTCTTATAAAATATGCACAGACAGCGTCACCTTAATGGCCACGATACATAATGACAGATTCTGGTTAAGCAAGAACGACAAGAAGATTTTCAACTACACCGGCCCTGAACCACAGGATGAGAATGACAAGAGCACACTCATTTACGACAGTAACGCCGAGCATTTTACCGAAAAATGGTGGAGCGAATACAAGAACCACGCTATTTTCCCCGAGAACGACTGGTGTATCGAGAAATACGAAGCCAACAGATATTCAAGTGCCGGCCGGCCTGTTATGAATATCCTGACGACCATTCCGGCCATTGATTCCAAGAACCCGGTTTACGGTACCTGGCGAATCATCGGATATGTTGATGAACTGAAAGATGTCAGGAAGCAGTTGAAGGTCATGCTCGAATCATCTGGAGAAAAAAGCCGGAAAGTGTATTTATATGCCATCACCTCAGAGTATGTGCTCCCCATGCAAATAGCAGGAGGCGAGTGCAACGGTCAATTAAAAGTTGCTGAGTTCCATGACAGAAAGACCATTAAGGTTAATGGCACACCGCTGGCCGTAAAGCAACTTTCCAAGGATATCATCGCCATGGAAATAAAAAGGGATTATGCCACAGACTGGCAGATCATGAAGCGCGAAACTGGCCCCGAAACACCGCTTAGCCGCGTTGCCAGCATGAATGTAAGCAAATAGTCCCTGCTTAAACAGCACGTAACCTTTCACCTCTCTGCCGTAATCCTGCAGATATTGACTACAGTCTGCATGGCTTTCTCCATACTTTGGATGGAGACAAATTCATGGCGTCCGTGGAAGTTGAGGCCGCCGGCAAAGATATTGGGACAGGGTAAGCCCTTGAAAGACAGTTGTGCACCGTCCGTACCGCCACGGATGGGAATCACCCGGCAGAAGCCGCAGGCCTCCTCGATGGCCTGCTTGGCAATATCGGTGACATGGGGTTTGTCAGCAAGCTGCGAGAGCATATTATAATACTGGTCGGACTGCTCGATGAGTACTGTGCCGGCGCCATAGCGCTGATTGAAACGCTCGACCAGATCAACCATGACATTCTTACGCTCTTCAAACTTCTGACGGTCATGATCACGGATAATATAGGAGAGCCTGGCCTCCTCGACGGTTCCCTGCATGCCGGTAAGATGATAGAAGCCTTCGTAGCCCTCGGTCTTCTGCGGCACTTCGTTCTGCGGCATCTCCTGGGCGAACTCGGTGGCTATGAGTACGGCATTCACCATCTTGTCCTTAGCATAGCCGGGATGTACATTGCAGCCCTTGACAGTTATCTTGACGCCGGCGGCATTGAAGTTCTCATACTCCAGTTCACCTACCTCGCTGCCGTCCATGGTATAAGCCCACTGACAACCGAACTTGGCTACGTCAAATAGGTGGGCACCGGCACCGATCTCCTCGTCAGGATTAAAGCCGATACGGATTCTGCCGTGACTGATTTCGGGATGCTGCTGAAGATAGACCACAGCAGATACAATCTCTGCAATGCCGGCCTTGTCATCAGCCCCAAGGAGGGTATGACCGTCTGTAACAATAAGGTCCTCACCTATATGGTCCTTCAACTCAGGAAAAGCAGACACACGGGTAACGATATTCTGGGCAGGATCCAAGACAACATCCTTTCCGTCGTAGTTGCGAATAATCCGTGGCTTGACATCGGCACCGCTACAGTCAGGTGATGTGTCCATGTGGGCGATGAAGCCGATGGTGGGAACGGGCTTGTCTGTATTGGCGGGAAGGGTGGCATATACGTAGGCATTTTCGTCCATCTCCACTTCTTCAAGGCCAAGGCCCAGAAGCTCGTCACGCAGATATTCTGCCAGGGCGAACTGTTTGCGGGTGCTGGGGCAGGAAGCGGAGTCCTCGCTGGACTGGGTATCGAAGGACACATATTTCAGGAAACGGTCCACAAGTTGGGTATTCATAATAGAAGCGTTTTTGTTTTTTTTCTGATTACTATGCAAACTTACACTTTTTTTCTGACAATGAGCGGCCGTTTCTCGTTATTTTTGTCTAAATTTGCATAAAATAACTGGAATATGATAGACAGACTGACGGTAGATAAGATACTGGATGCGGCAAACATCGTGGATGTAGTGTCTGACTTTGTGACGCTGAAGCGTGCCGGAGTCAACCTGAAGGGGTTGTGTCCCTTTCATGACGATAACACGCCATCCTTTATGGTATCGCCTGCCAAGAATCTGTGCAAGTGCTTTGCCTGCGGCGAGGGCGGCAGTCCTGTTCACTTTATCATGAAGCATGAACAACTCTCCTACCCTGATGCGCTGCGCTATCTGGCCAAGAAGTACGGGATTGAGATTCAGGAGAAGGAGTTGTCCAAGGAAGAACTGGAGTCCCGGAACGACCGCGACAGTATGTTCATCGTGAACGAATGGGCGCGTGACTGGTTCCAGAACGAACTGAACAATACGCCTGACGGTAAGGCCATAGGACTGGCTTACTTCAGGGGGCGCGGCTTCCGCGATGACATCCTGAAGAAGTTTCAGGTGGGATACAGCCCCAACAACCGCGAGCATACGTTAGCGGCGGATGCGCTGAAGGCCGGTTATCTGGAGAAGTTCCTGACGAATACACCGAACGAGAAGGACACCAAACTGAGCATTGGTACGGGTCTGTGCCTGAAGAATGAGCAGGACGGCAAGTTGCGCGACCGTTTTCGCGGACGTGTGATATGGCCTATCTTTACTATGAGCGGCAGAGTTGCCGGCTTTGGCGGACGTGTACTGGACGCTGCCACAAAGGGGGTGAATGTGAAGTACATGAACTCGCCGGAAAGCCTGGTTTACAGTAAGAGGCGTGAACTCTTCGGCCTCTATCAGGCGAAGGAGGCTATCCGCAAGCAGGATCTGTGCTATCTGGTGGAGGGCTATACGGATGTAATGGCGATGCATCAGATGGGTGTGGAGAATGTGGTGGCCTCAAGCGGTACGGCGCTGACGAATGAACAGATACGGCTGATTCACCGTATGACAAATAATATTACGGTTATCTTTGACGGTGACGAGGCTGGTATCCATGCCAGTGAACGCGGCATAGACATGCTGCTGGCCGAGGGGATGAACGTGAAACTGCTGCTGCTGCCTGACGGGGACGACCCGGACAGTTTTGCCCGCAAGCACAATGCTACGGAATACCAGCAGTACCTGAAAGAGCATCAGGTGGACTTTGTGAACTACAAGACTGCCCATCTGATGGAGAGTGCGCAGGATGATCCTACCAAACTGGGGCAGCTGATACATAATGTATCCGAGAGTATTGCGGTGATACCTGATGAAATTACACGAGTCCTGTACATACGTCAGGCGGCACAGAAGCTGCACATGGAGGAGCGCCTGATTCAGGAAGCGGTTCAGAAGCAGATGCTGCGGCTGAGGGAGGAGAAACGCAAGGAGCAGGAAAGGGAGGACAGAAGAAAAATACCCGTTAACCCTGATGCGGGCCCGGAGCGGAAAGATCCTGCGCTGCAGGACATCCCTGTGAACACAGAGGTACGTACGACGGGTATCAGCAAGGGAAATCAGCGTGAACTTACGCTGATGCAGATGCTGGTAAGGCATGGTGAGAAACTGATGGGAAAGATGGAGGATGATGAGGGAAACGAGATTCCGCTGACGGTGATGGAGTATATCCATTACAGCCTGGAGGATGACGGCATCATACTCTCTGATCCATTATATAACAGGATGCTGACCGAGGGACTGGAGCATGTGAAGGAAGCGGGCTTCAGGGCAGAGCATTTCTTCATTAACCATCCCGACGCGGGTATCAATAAGCTGGCAGCAGCATTGTGCATTGACAATGTGCCGCTGAGCAAACTGCATGGTGAGGCACCCACAGATGAAAGGTTGGATGAGATTATCCCCAATCTGATGGCGAGCCTGAAACTGAGTATTGTTCAGGATAAACTGAAGGAACTGATTAATAAGATGAAGAAGCCTGAGTTTAAGAGCGACAAGGAAGCCGTTCGTAAACTGATGACAGAGTTCAACGAGAAGTCAAAGTTGGCTAAAGAACTGGCCAGGGAGTGCGGCGAGCGGGTTATCTTGAAATAAGCTGCAGGAATTCCTCACGGGTCTTGGCCTGATTGAAAGCACCACAGAAGTCGCTGGTGGTGGTAATACTGCCCTGCTTCTCTACGCCGCGCATTTGCATGCACATGTGCTGTGCTTCTACGACAACCATGACACCCATGGGGTTCAGGGCTTCCTGAATACACTCACGGATTTGCTTGGTCATGCGTTCCTGTATCTGCAGCCTGTGTGAGAAACAGTCCACTACGCGGGCAATCTTACTGAGTCCGGTTACCTGTCCGTTAGGAATATAGGCTACATGCACCTTGCCGTAGAAGGGAAGCATATGGTGCTCGCAAAGGGAATAAAAGTTAATGTCGCGAACAATCACCATCTGGCTATAGTCCTCACGGAACTTGGCCGAGTTAAGAATGGCAATGGGGTCCTGTTCATACCCTCTGGTAAGCGTCTGCATGGCACGGGCCACACGATGGGGTGTCTTCAGCAAGCCCTCACGGCTGGCATCTTCGCCCATCAGTTCAAGAATACGGTGTACAAGTCCCTCTAATTCCTTTTCTTTCTCCATCATGATTATTCGCGTACGTTTATTTTACTCTTTATGATTACGGCTTCGTCAAACCGACCCGTCTCACGCATCTTATGCAGATATTCTGAAGCCTCTTCGTAAGTACGGAAGTCACCGGCACGGCATATCCAATGGGGCGACTGAAAGCCTGCATAGACAGGCAACTCGGGAAAATAGTTCTTTACACGTGACTTCATCATCTGTGCCTCGCCCTTACTCTTACCCGTATTACCGCCCAGATAAACCTGAATTCGGTAGCCGTTGATGCGAATGCGAGGACCTGCTGGCTGCATCCTGCTGGAATCTGAAAGCAGAGAGTCCTCAATCTGGGGTGCCTTGACAATGGGGACACTGACCTTCTTCTCGGACCTGAGGGTATCGGGCTGCAAAAGGGGGGTACCTCCGTTAACCAGATTGGTAATGACAGAACTCTGGTGCAGGACAATCCTTCCCTGACCGGGTACCTGTTTCTGGATCTCCTCAGTAAACTTTACCTGTGCGTTTGTCAACAACCAGGCAAAGGATAGCATGAGCATAAGAAGCACTTTCTTCATGTAGGAACGTTGTAAAGAAAAAAGCTCAGGTCCGCCGGTGTATGATACCAGCGAAACCTGAGTATGATTATATGATTACTTCCAAGCGTCAATGATGCCCTTGAAGTCAGGAGCCTTCAGTGAGGCACCGCCAATCAGACCACCGTCAATGTCGGGCTTGGCGAAGAGCTCGGGGGCGTTGCTGGCCTTGCATGAACCACCGTAGAGGATGCTGGTCTCGTCTGCTACCTGTGCACCGTAAACCTCGGCAACACAACTGCGGATGTAAGCGTGAATCTCCTCGGCCTGCTCAGCTGTAGCGGTCTTGCCGGTACCGATGGCCCAGATGGGTTCGTAGGCAATGACAACGTTCTTCCATTGCTCGGCTGTGAGGTGGAATACGCTGCCGGCCAGCTCGGCCTTGCAAACAGCTTCCTGCTTGTTGGCCTCACGCTCTGCCAGGCTCTCGCCGATACAGAAGATAACCTTCAGGCCGTTGGCCAGTGCCAGGTCAACCTTCTCCTTCAGGATTTCGGGAGTCTCGTTGTAATACTCACGACGCTCGCTGTGACCCAGGATTACATATTCAGCACCTGTGCTCTTTACCATAGCGGCAGACACTTCACCGGTATAAGCACCGCTCTCCTTGTTGGCGCAGTTCTCTGCACTGACGGCGATAACGCTGTCCTTCAGCAACTCGCTGACGGTTGCCAGGTGGATGAAGGGAGTTCCGATGATTACTTCGCAATTGGGCTTCTCAGCAGCCAGGATATCCTTCAACTCTGTAGCCAGGGCTACACCTTCCTGCAGGGTCTTGTTCATCTTCCAGTTGCCTGCAACAATCTTTTTTCTCATTTTCAGATTTGTTTTTTAATGGTTTATATTATGTAATTTTCTCAGTTTCCACATGACCCACAAATTATCTGCTACGGCAAAGAAGAACAGGGGCAGGATATACCAGAGGAATATCCTGAGGGCCTTCTGCTTCAGGCTGCCAATGGCAGGGTGGAAGGCGGGGAGGTCCTGAACAGGGGCCGTAAGTTCCTCCTCACCGGGAATGGTTGTATTGGCCCATTTGTTCTCCACAACTCCGTTATGCAGGAGCATCAGACCCGGATTGGACCGTACCATGGTTTTCAGTATCTCAGCATCTGCATAGCAGAACGGGTATTCGGCTCCGGTAAGCTCTACCCATCGGGCAATTTCCTCTTCTCCGCTGGATGTCAGACAGCAGAACTGGTAGCCGTTGTCGGTACAGTAGTCATGAAGGCTTATCAGCCGTTCCATCATGCTGTCGTCCGCTTTCTCCAGGTAGGGAGCTATAAGCAGGAACACATAGCCTGAATCCAACAGCAGCTGCGGAGTAACGTCCTCGCCGGTCTCGGATGAGAGAATCTGAAGGTTCTCTATACCGCTGCTTTTTGCGGGCTCGCCCAAAGTCTCGGTCTTGTTGTCAACGAATGTCCAGGTGCTGTCGGGATAATCCTCCAGTGTGAACTCCTTCCGCACACCGTCCTTCTCCAGTATGAATGTGGTGACGTACTGCACATCGGAGGTCAGGGCTTTCTTCAGGTCGGCTCCTATATGATAGGGGCGGAAATCCACTACCGGCAGATAATACAGGTTGATGGAGGCAAAGACGAAGGCGAAGACCCATGTATAGACGGAGACAGTCCACTGATGACGACTCGTCATCGCTTTCTTCAACAGCCTGCAGTAACGCAGCACCAATACAGCTGATGCAAGTAGTACGACATTCTTGGCGAAAGTCTGCCAATTGGTGAGTGTGAAGGCATCACCGAAGCATCCGCAGTCCGAAATGGGGTTAGCCACAGCCAGGTACAGGGTGAGCGGCGTCATGAATGCCAGGAACAACGTCATGCCAGTGGATGTCAGGCGACGCTGAATGCCGAAAAGCATGTATATGCCCATCACAAACTCGATAGCCGAGAATACTACGGCAAGCATCAGGGGAATGGTGGCGGACAGAGAGTCTGCGAAACCCAACACTGCCAGATAGTCCTGTATCTTGTATTCGGTCCCTTTAGGGTCAATCAGCTTTACCGTTCCGGATAATATGAATGTGACCGACAGAAGCAGACGGCATACGTTGACAACTGTCCAGACGATTCTATTCCTGGTTTTCCTCTTCACCGAACGTCAGTTTTATCAAGCCGAAAACAGCATAATTCATCATGTCCATATAGTTTGCGTCGATGCCCTCTGACACCAACGTATCTCCTTCAAGAGACTCTATTTGCTTTGTACGGAAGACCTTCATGAGAATCAGGTCGGTATAGCTGCTTATACGCATGCCACGCCAGGCCTCATCATAGTCATGGTTCTTACGGAGCATCAGGGCCAACGTCTGCCCGGCGTGCTTGTCATATGCGGCAAGGGCTTCTTCCTCGGTCATATCATCCGGTGTTTCGGAATAGCCGCGCTCCAACTGTATCAGACCGATGATGGCATAGTTGACAATGCCGATGAACTCAGGTACTATACCCTCACCCACCAGAGTTACGCCTTTGGTTTCGATACTGCGGATACGGTTGGCCTTTATGTATATCTGATCTGTAAGCGAGGTGGGACGCATGATACGCCATGCCGCACCATAATCGTGCAGTTTTTTGGCAAATAGCGCACGGCACTCAGACATCACATGCTCAAACTGTTCCTTGGTCTCCATATACCTTATTCTATATAATTTGTGCAAAGGTACGCCAACATTTTTGATTCTCCAAATTTCAAAGATAAAAAGAAGACGCCGCAAGGTGAATACCTTGGGCGTCTGTATCTGTTTGCCAATAAAATAACCTATCAGCTATGCTTCAGAATTTGTCCTACACGGAGTGTGGAAGTCTTGGAAATGCCATTCAGACGGCACAACTCGCTGACGGACGTACGGTACTTCTTGGCAATAGAGGAAAGGGTATCACCGGATTTAACCTTATGAATAGAGGTGCGGGGCTTGGCCTTCTGGGCAGCAATCTTCTGCTGCTGGAAGTTCTTGCTCTCCTCTTCCTTGGCAATTGTCATCTCCTCCTCCTCTGCCTCGCTGGCAGCCAATGCGGTATTGCCATTCATCAGGACACCGCTTCCGTTAGAACGGTAAACATAATAATCAGCCTTAACATCCTGCATCTCGAAGTTGAACAATCTCTCGGGGTCAATGAACTTGCCCAGGAAACGGGTTTCAAAGTGAAGATGGGCACCGGTAGAACGTCCAGTATTTCCACCCAGACCAATGGGCTCGCCGGCTCTTACCGTCTGATCTTCCTTAACCAGTTGTTTGCTCATGTGGCCATACAGGGTTTCCAGACCATTGGGGTGGCGGATGATTACATAGCGGCCATATCCTTTGCCCTCGTAGGCTACAACACGGATCTTGCCGCTGAATGCAGCACGGATTGTGTCACCGACGTAGCACTTGATGTCAGTTCCGTAATGATTACGATGGAATGTTCTGCGATAGCCGAAATGGCTGGTTACCAGGCGGCTGTCAGTAGGCATACGGAAACCGCGAAGGTCAATCTTATACTCTTCAGGCATTTGAACACCATAATGAGTAGTATAAGCGTTATTCCACTCAGGATAAAGTGCAGAGGCGGGAGCCTGTGCGGACTCCTCATCATGAAGCAGACGTACAATAGAAAGGCTGTCTATTGCGCGCATTTTCTTGTCCACGGGAGCCATACTTGCCAATTTGTCCTGTGCGACACCAGAAGTAGCCACACAAGCCATTGCCATCATGAAAATAAACTTCTTTACTATCATTGTTTTCATCATTTTTGCATTACTTTGCCTCATCCACTGCGTAGAGACGGTCCATATTCAAATCACCAAGATCGAATATCTCTTCGGGCTTGAAGAAGCGGTTCAGCTCAATGGCGGCTGCCTCGGGTGAGTCGGAAGCATGAACGATGTTCTGCTGATTACTCATACAGTAGTCACCGCGGATGGTACCGGCATCTGCCTTACGGCCATTGGTATAACCGGTAATATAACGGACAACTGCTATGGCATCAACTCCTTCAAGGCACATGGCGATGACAGGAGTCTTCATCATTGAAGCTTTCAACGAAGGGAAAAACGGTTTTTTCACCAAATGAGCGTAATGTTCCTCGAGGATTGCATCATCCAACTGCAACATTTTCATTCCTGCAATTCGGAGACCTTTCTTCTCGAAACGATTGACGACTTCGCCAATCAGCGCTCTTTGAATTGTACTTGGTTTAAGTAAGACCAGAGTCCTTTCCAGCATGAGGATTTCTTTTATTATTTTCTTTTTACCAAATGGACATTTTCCACTTTTCGGCTGCAAAGGTATGAAGAATAATCGGAACAGCCAAGTATTTTAACTCTTTTTTCGATTCGTAAGGGTTAGTTTATAGATTGTCCGACCACGCGAGCCGATAACAATCTGGTTGCCGACAACGCACGGTGAAGACTCGAAGTTGGCGCCTATATGCAGGCAGCAGCGCTCCTGACCGCTTTTCCCGTCGAAAATATACACATAGCCGTAAGTATCAGCTGTAAGAACGTAGCACTCGTCCCGTTCGTTCAGAAACAGCACGGGCGATGACCACGCATAGTGCCGGAGCCTGACACGGTACAGCACCTGACCGGTTTCCCTGCTGAGGGCGACAAAATAACCGGGCTGTTCCGCTCCGGGACTATTCTCCACGAAATTCGTAAAGACCATATCGCGGCAATTCCCCTTTCCCGGGAGAGGAGTGGCATAATAACCGCCGTCAAAGTGTTTCTCGCCAACCGTTGCCTTATAGGCTGGTGTATGCAGACACCACACTTCCTGTCCGTCAACAAGATTGATCTTGGCAAAACCGGCCATTCCGGAAGGTCCCTGCCGGTCCACCTCGCAGCCTACATACACATAGGGAATGCCTTCTTCTATGGTTATGACTGGTGAGGCATCGATATCGTCACCCAAGTCATAATACCATACGGGCTTCATGGTGTTAAGGTCCACACACACCACATTTCCGTGATTGTCTCCGACTACGCCATAATTGGCTGCAATGGCAATGGAACATTCGATTCCGCCAGCCCCGTAGGAATGAATCTTTCTGAAACGCAACGTAGAATGTAGCGCCAGACTGCCTTCCTCGTCCACCAGGAACTTATATAGAGTACCGTTCTCGCCGGGACGGAACAGAAACTGTCCTAACCTTACAGGTGATGAGTCATAGGCTCCCCAACCCCGCCATGCCTTCGGGTCCCTGCCGAAGAAATGTGTTATCCTGTTCCGAAAAAGGTTGACACTTATGGCTCCAAAAGGTTCTACAGCGGGAACGCCTTGCCCGATATAAAGATTACCGTTCATGGTGGGATCAAGGGATGCGGTTCCCTTGATGGGATTCCGTACGTCAAGAGAAGGGCGTGAAGGCTTGCCCGTCTCAAAATTCAAGAAGTACGCCCGGGCACAGAGAGATCCGAACATCACTTCCTGCCGGACAGGGGCGATGCTGTCTTCTTTCAGTTCCCGACGGAAACGTTGCAGGACACTGTCCGGCCAACAGACATAAAGAGGCTGCCCTGTCCATCCGGTACCGCCGCCCCAGGTTCCGACGGAGGTCTGACGATTGTCATAATCTGTATCAAACATCCAGTTTACAATCAGCGTATCAGGCTGCCCCTGTACCTTTCCGCCCATATCCGCATTGCGCATCAGGTTGCCGCGGAAGGTGAATACGCCAGGGGCATCGGTATACAAATCCGTAAGGTCATCTATCAGTCCGCTATGCAGGCTATCATAGATATCAGTCTGGTAATTCAGCGCATCTACCGATGGGAACCGCCTGGCGGGATATGGCTTCACTTCCGGCTCCGGCTCCACCACTAAGGTATCAGAGACCTCTTTATCATTCCCATTGGGACGCTGACCGCCGCACGAACTGTACATAAGACTAATTGCGGCAAAACAAAAAAGTACTGTTTTTTTCATGATATTCTACTCCAGTCTTCCTCTTTCTGGCTCAATTCATTCAGACGTTTCCACAACAGATGATTTTCAGGAAGGTTCTGCTGAGGGTCAGCATCCAGCACACTGGCGGCCGTATCGCGAGCCAACTGTACCAGCTGTCCGTCACGGGCCAGATTGGCGAGTTTCAGGTCAAAAGCCACACCGCTCTGCTGAGTCCCCTCCAAATCACCGGGGCCACGAAGCTTCAGGTCTTCCTCGGCTATCTCGAAACCGTCATTCGTCTCTGTCATAATCTGAATCCTGCGTCTGGTGTCCCTTGCCAACTCATAGCCAGTCACCAGGATACAATAGGACTGTTCGGCACCGCGACCTACCCTTCCCCTAAGCTGGTGAAGCTGGGAAAGGCCGAACCGCTCGGCATTCTGGATGACCATGACAGATGCGTTAGGCACATTCACCCCTACTTCTATGACTGTGGTTGCCACCAGAATCTGCGTTTCGCCGCTGACGAATTTCTGCATCTCGGCATCCTTGTCGGCCGGCTTCATCTGTCCGTGTACCATGCTAAGGCGATAATGGGGAAATACCTGCTGCAGGTTCACAAATTCCTCTTCCACATTCTTCAGAGCCAGCTTATCACTCTCCTTTACCAAGGGAAACACAAAATATATCTGATGACCGGCTTCGATTTCCTGTTGGATGCCCCGGTACAGCACTTCGGGTTTGTTATCATACGTATGAATGGTCTTGACAGGCTTACGTCCGGGCGGCAGTTCGTCTATCACCGACACGTCCAGATCTCCGTACAACGTCATGGCTAATGTACGGGGGATGGGAGTAGCTGTCATCACCAGCACATGGGGCGGCACCTGGCTTTTTTTCCACAGACGAGCCCGCTGCGCCACACCGAAGCGGTGCTGTTCGTCAATCACAGCAAGGCCCAGCTGTCGGAATTCCACATTATCCTCGATGATAGCATGGGTTCCCACCAGGATATTCACAGAACCGTCTTTCAGTCCGTCCAGGATGGCCTGGCGCTTCTTCCCCTTGACGGTCCCTGTAAGCAGTTCCACACGAACATTCATGTCGCCGAGGAAGGAACGGAAGGTCTCTAGGTGCTGCTCGGCCAGAATCTCGGTAGGAGCCATGATGCAGGACTGAAACCCGTTATCCAGGGCCAGCAGCATCGTCATCAGGGCCACAAGCGTCTTGCCGCTTCCCACATCGCCCTGCAGCAGGCGGTTCATCTGCCGTCCGCTGTTCATATCGGCACGCATCTCCCTGATTACACGCTTCTGGGCTTCAGTAAGCCGGAAGGGCAGATGGTGGTAGTAAAATGTGTTGAACGTATCACCTACCCTTACAAAACGGTATCCGTGCCGCTTGGCCTGACGTTCCCTGGAATAGCGAAGAATAGAGAGTTGGATGTAGAAGAGTTCCTCGAACTTCAGCCGCATATTGGCATGGGAGAGTTCCATTGCCGTAGAAGGATAATGGGCAAAACGCAGCGCATTGTCCAGAGACATCAGATGCAGACGCTCTATCAGATAGGAGGGCAGCGTCTCAGGGACAGGTTCCTGCAGTTTGGAGAAAAGCGTACTGGTGAAATGTTCCAGCGAACGGGAAGTAAGGCCCGCCTTCTTCATCTTCTCTGTTGTACTATAATAGGGCTGCATACTCATCTTACTGAGCACCAGTGTATTGGCGGGGTCTATATCGGGATGTGTGATATTGATCCGGCCGTTAAAAAGATTCGGCCTGCCAAAGACTATGTAGTCCGTCCTGGGCTTGTAGGCCTTCTTGATATAGCTGATACCGTTGAACCATACCAGGTCCATCAGCGTATGGCCGTCAGTAAAGTGGGCAATCAGATGTTTCTTGCGTCCCGCGCCGGCTTCCTCAAAACTCAGAATCTGACCTTTCACCTGTACAAAAGGCATATCAGTGGAAAGTTCACTGATTTTATAGAGCCGGCTGCGGTCAATATGCTTATAGGGGAAATAATAGAGCAAATCATGCCAGGAGTTGATGTTCAGCTCCTGGCTCAGCATCTTAGCCCTGTTGGGACCTATGCCCGGCAGGTAGGTCAGCTCTATGTTCCTCAGGTCTTGCATTATTTCAGAGCAGCCCGTTGACAAAACGGATATCAGCAGGTGTGGTAATCTTGATATTCTCGCGGTTTCCTTCTACCAGACGGACAGACATGCCTAACGCTTCTGCCACTGAAGCATCATCGGTAAAGAAGGGGGTATAAGGCTGGCGGTACGCCTCCTTGAGAAGAGAGATGCGGAAAGTCTGCGGTGTCTGCACCAGTTTGTACTCATCACGGGGAACGGTAATACTGGAACCGTCTTCACGCAACTGCCGTACTGTCTCCACTACAGATACCACGGGTACTACGGCCCCACAAGAGGCCGCCTCGTCATAACATCGGCGTATGGTCTCTGCTGAGACAAAGGGTCTTACACCGTCATGGATACCGACAACACCTTCTGCGTCATCCGGAATCAGCCTCAGCCCGTTACTGACGGAATGAAAACGCGTTTCGCCCCCGTCCGCAATCCGCAAGGGGGCATCAAAAGCGTATTCCCTGCACAACTGCTGCCAATATTCCTGCTGCGAGGCAGGCAGGACCAGGATAATCCGGATATCGGGATACACCTGTCTGAACACGTCAATGGTACGCATCAGTACAGGCTTTCCGCCTATAGGAAGAAACTGTTTGGGAATCTCACCTCCCATACGGAGCCCCTTCCCTCCGGCCACAATGACGGCATAGCGTTCCATATATCAGCCTACCAGCTCCTGATAAATCATACCCTGGCGCAAGGGCTGGCTGGCACCTGCGCCCTTGAAGAAGTCCACAATGGTATAGCCGAACTCGAAGGCGGCTGCCGGGCCCTTTCCCGTAATGATATTTCCATCCTTCTCTACGATGGCAGCCGTGTAAGTAGCGCCTTTCAATTCTTTTTCCACACCGGGATAGCATGTCGCTTTCCTACCCTGCAGTATGCCCAAATGGCCATATACAAGGGGAGCGGCGCAGATGGCAGCAAGGGGTTTACCCGCCGCAAAGTGGGCAGCAATAGCCTTCGTCAGCGGAGCACAGGCATCCAGATTGGTACTGCCGGGCAGACCGCCGGGCAGAACAATCATATCAGCCTTGCCGAAATCTATATCAGCCAACAGTCTGTCAGCCTGAATGCCTACAGCATGTGCACTCACTACAATCTTCTCTCCGGTAACGGAAACCGTTTCAACCGGCAAACCGGCCCTGCGCATGATATCCACAGGGGCCAATGCCTCGATATCCTCGAATCCTGTAGCTAAAAATACGTAAATCATTCCTTACAAAATATTATTAGGTTATCTTTTTGTGCAAAGTTAGGAAAAATTCTTATCTTTGCCAGACAAAAAGAAAGAAAAATGGAGAAAACCCTGAGATTTGCCCTTTTCGGCAATATCTTCCAGCACAAGAAGGTCCATTCCGTCCATAAATTGCTGACGGAACTGGAAGCACATAAGGCCACCATACTCATAGATGCCCCTTTCTACGAGTTTCTGACCAAAGACCTGCGTATCAACGTCCCCTACTCACAACTCATTGAAGGGAATGACTTTCAGGCAGACATAGCCATCAGCATGGGCGGCGACGGAACCTTTCTGGAAGTGGCCAGACGTGTAGGAGACAAGGGTATCCCCATCCTGGGTATCAACACAGGCCGGTTAGGATTCCTGGCAGACTTCTCCCCTGAGGATATTACCGATACCATTAGCCAGATTTATGCCGGCGGCCTGCGCACTGAGCAACGCAGCGTACTGCAGCTCTCCTACTCCGAGGGAGAGCCTGCCGACTATCCGTTCGCCCTGAACGAGGTGGCCGTGCTGAAGCGTGACAACTCCTCCATGATCAGCATACGGGTGGACATAGACGGAGAATACCTGACAACCTACCAGGCGGACGGTCTGATTATCAATACCCCCACAGGAAGTACCGGATATGCCCTGAGTGTAGGCGGCCCCGTCATCCATCCCGACAGCAAAGCCATAGGACTGGTGCCTGTAGCCCCACACAGCCTGAACGTACGGCCCTTTACTCTCTCGGATGACAAGGAGATTAGCCTGACGGTAGAAAGCAGGAACCACAACTTCCTGGTAGCCATTGACGGACGGAGCGAGAAATGCCAGGAAGGCATCAGACTTCTCATCCGGCGGGCACCCTATCTGATTAAGGTACTCAAACGCAATAACGGCTCCTTCTTCCATACCCTCAGGGACAAGATGATGTGGGGTACCGATGTAAGGATTTAATACATGGTCAGTATGAGCGGCAACATTCCCAAATGGTTCTGGAACACATCACGCGGATTACGTCTGCAGTCATGCATCAATGCCGTGCTGGGCATTATCCATGTGGGACTGGACTTCGCCTTTATTGCCGCCACTAAGCTGGCTATTGACATAGCCACAGGCCGCAGCCGGCAATCCCTGAGCATAGCGGCAGCCCTGCTCATAGGCATCATGCTCTCACAGATACTAATGGGATTCACCCGTAAGTGGGTAGCCGCCATCCTGGGCGTCCGCAGTCAGAACATGCTGCAGCTCCGCCTCTTCAGCCATCTGATGAAGAGCGAATGGAGCGGCATTGAGAAGCATCACAGCGGGGATGTGCTGAACCGTCTGGAGCATGACGTCAAGGATATCACCAACGTAATCACCGAAACACTCCCTTCCGTATTGGGTCTCATCGTCCGCTTTATCGGTGCCTTCCTATTCCTGTACAGCATGGACAGCACCCTGGCATTCATGCTGGTATTCGTAGCTCCCGCCTTTATCCTGCTGAGCAAACTGTACATCCGCAAAATGCGGGTTCTGACTCGTGAAATCAGGAATACCGACAGCCGGATTCAGAGCATCCTGCAGGAAAGCATCCAGCACCGCATTATCCTAAAGACACTGGAACGCTGCCAGACGATGGTTCAGAAACTGGGTGTCAGCCAGGCAATGCTGCGCAGACAGATCCGACAGCGAACCCTTTTCAGCAGTTTCTCGGCAACAATGCTGAATGCCGGCTTCGGCGGAGGATACCTCATCACCTTCCTCTGGGGAGCCAATCGCCTGCACGACGGAGAGATAACCTACGGCATGATGATAGCATTCATCCAACTGGTAGGACAGATTCAGGGTCCCTTCCGCGAACTGACCCGCTATATTCCCATTATCGTCAACAGTATAACAGCCTGCGACAGACTTATGGAACTGCAGGAAACACCTGCCGAGCCTGAGGGTGATGCCATCCGGCTGCACGAGGGAGGGATACGTCTCAGGGATGTCACCTATGCTTATGATAAACACCGTACGATATTACACAAGCTGGAGTACAATTTCCCCATCGGCAGCATAACCGCCATTCAGGGCGAGACGGGTGCCGGCAAAACTACGCTGGTCCGTCTGATTCTGGCATTGGTGAAACCGCAGAACGGCACGATGGAAATCTACGACAGAGAGGGGCGGAGCTACCCCATCAGTCCACAGACACGCTGTAACCTGGTATATGTACCGCAGGGTAACACCATCTTCAGCGGAACCATACGTGACAACCTGTTACTCGGCAACCCCTCTGCCACCGAAGAGCAAATGCTGAAAGCCCTCAAGACTGCCTGCGCCGAATTTGCCATCGAACGCGGACTGGATGCCGCCTGCGGTGAACTGGGAGCCGGCCTGAGCGAGGGACAGGCGCAACGCATCAGCATAGCACGAGCCCTGCTGCGCGACGGCTGCATCCTGCTCCTGGACGAGGCTACCAGTGCCCTGGACAACGAGACCGAACAGGAACTGTTGCACCGGCTTCACCAATGGTCGGACGGCCGGAAGACCATCATCTTCGTTACACACCGTCAGGCCGTCCTCAGCTATTGTACCCAGTTCCTGACACTGAGACGGGAGTAAAAAAGACAAAAAGGAATCTGTAATTCAAAAAGATTTTGTACCTTTGCCGCTAATTCGGACAATACATTATATATAAATATAATATGAACAGGAAACTTACAGCCACCCTGGTGGCAGCAGCAATTATTGTAGCAGGTATAATAGGCTATCTGATCTACACCATGCAGAAGCAGAAAGAAGAAAGTGCCCAAATGCTGGAGCTTGCCGAGATGGACAAGCGCGAGATGGAGAACGAATACGAGCAGTTTGCCATGCAGTACAACGAGATGAAGATGCAAATCAACAATGACTCGCTTGTGGCACAGCTCGAGAAAGAACAGCAGCGCACAGAAGAGTTGCTGGCCGAGCTGAAACGTGTTAAGAGCAGCGATGCCGCTGAGATTATGCGACTGAAGAAGGAACTGGCCACCCTGCGAAAGGTTCTGCAGGACTTCGTGCACCAGATAGACTCACTGAACCGTCTGAACGAGGAACTGACACAGGAGAATACCAACCTGAAGACCCAGAATCAGCAGGCTCAGGAACACATCAGTAACCTGAGCAGCCAGAACGAGTCACTCAGTTCCAAGGTAGAGATTGCCAGCCAATTGGATGCTACAGGCATCTATGCCGAAGGCCGGAACAAGAAAGGAAAGACTGCCAGGAAAATCAAGGATGTCAAGAAGTTTGTCATCAGCTTCCGTATAGCACGTAATGTAACCACCTCCACCGGTATCCGCAGCATCTACCTGCGTATCGCCACCCCCACAGGCGACATTCTGTCCAAGGGCGGCACATTCCAGTACGAGAACCGCAATCTGGAATATAGCATCCGCAAGGACATTGAATATACCGGCGAGGAACAGAGCGTTCAAGTATATTGGGACGTAGCGGAGGCACTGAGTGCAGGAACCTACAGGGTAGATATCTTTGCCGATGGCCATAACATAGGAACCTCGTCTTTCTCATTCGAGAAATAACATGGGAAAAGGTAAGTTAGCCAAGTTTGCCGAAATGGCGGCAAACCCGCTGGTTGTGGAATGCCCCACAGCAGCCGTTATGCAGGACGAGTTCCCCATGAAGGGGCACTGGGGAGAGCAGTTCTTCCACAACAGTAATCCCATTGTACTGGAGTTAGGATGCGGCAGGGGCGAATATACCGTCGGCCTGGGAAAACTGTACCCCCACAAGAACTTCATCGGTGTTGACATCAAGGGAGCCCGTATGTGGACAGGAGCTAAGGAAGCCCTGCAGACCGGAATGAACAACGTAGGATTCCTGCGTACCAACATCGAATTCATTCACAAGTTCTTCGCTCCGGGCGAGGTAAGTGAGATATGGCTTACCTTTTCCGACCCGCAGATGAAGAAAGCCACCAAACGCCTCTCCAGCACCTATTTCCTACAACGCTACCGCCAGTTCATGCAAGAGGGTGGTATCATTCACCTGAAGACCGACTCCAATTTCCTTTTCACCTACACAGAGGAAATGCTCCAGGCCAATAGTCTGCCTACAGAGGTTTGCACCAGAAGTCTGTACCAGGAAAACGGTGAGGATACAAGGGAGGCACGCTCTTTTCAAACATACTACGAAGGCATGTGGCGGGCACGCGGTATCGATATCAAATACCTGCGGTTCCGCCTTCCCTTAGAGGGAGAACTAGTAGAGCCCGATGTGGAAATTCCGCTGGACGAATACCGCAGCTACAGCCGCGAGAAGCGTTCAAGCCTGGAAGTCAGCAAATAACCCATTAACAACAGAAACATGGAATTATATCCTAAACTTATATTGGACGCACTTGCCACCGTCCGCTACCCTGGTACGGGTAAGAATGTGGTAGAAATGAATATGGTGGAGGACGACATGCGCATTGCCGGCCTGCACGTCAGCTTCAGCCTGATCTTCAACAAGCCCACAGACCCCTTCATGAAATCCGTTGTCAAAGCATGCGAGGCAGCCATCCATGCCTACGCCTGCAAGGATGCCGAAGTAGAAATAAAGACCAAGAGCCTTCAGGCGCCCCGGCCCGACCTTCCCGACCTCCTGCCCGGAGTAAAGAACATCATTGCCGTAAGCAGCGGCAAGGGCGGCGTAGGAAAGAGCACTGTAGCCACCAATCTGGCTGTAGCCTTAGCCCGGCTGGGCAATAAAGTAGGCCTGCTGGACTGTGACATTTCCGGTCCCAGCGCACCTAAGATGTTCCAGATAGAGAACGAGCGCCCCTACAGCGAGAATATAAACGGACGCGACCTTATAAAGCCCATTGAAAAGTATGGAGTAAAGGTACTCAGTATCGGATTCTTCGTTGATCCGGACCAGCCCACCCTATGGCGCGGCGGCATGGCATGCAATGCCCTGAAGCAACTCATCGGTGATGCCAACTGGGGCGAACTGGATTACTTCATACTGGACACCCCTCCCGGCACCAGCGACATACACCTGACCCTTGTCCAGACCCTCCCCATCACAGGAGCCGTCATTGTAAGCACGCCACAGCAGGTAGCACTGGCCGATGTACGTAAGGGCATCAACATGTACCAGAACGAGAAAGTAAACGTACCCGTCCTGGGCCTGGTAGAGAACATGGCCTGGTTCACACCCGCTCAGCACCCCGAGGAAAAATACTTCCTCTTCGGCAAGGAAGGCGTAAAGCAACTGGCAGAAAAACTGCAGTTGCCCCTATTGGGACAGATTCCCATTGTACAGGACATCTGCGAGTCAGGCGATAACGGCACACCCGCAGCCCTCAACCCCACAACCGTCACAGGGCAGGCCTTCCTACAGCTAGCAGCCAAGGTGGTTACACAAACAGACAGGCGCAATCAGGAACAACCTCCCACCAGCATCGTAGATACAAAGAAAAAAGAGTAAGGACGCATCCTTACTCTTTTTCTTTATCAGATAATAAAACTTTTATTCGATTACGACACGGGTCCAGCCGTGAACATCAGGTTCAATTCCGTACTGGATGTTACGCAGCTTATTGTAAAGCTTAGTACTGATGGGGCCGGGCTGACCGTCCTTGCTGATAATGTAGCACTTCTTGTTCTCCAGGTCATCAATACGCTCAATAGGGCTGATAACGGCAGCCGTACCGCAGGCACCGGCCTCCTCGAAGGTTGACAGTTCCTCCTCGGGAATCTGACGGCGCTCCACCTTCAGACCCATATCCATAGCCAGCTGCATCAGGCTCTTGTTGGTGATACTGGGCAGGATACTGGTACTCTTAGGTGTAACGTATGTATTGTCCTTGATACCGAAGAAGTTGGCAGCACCGCACTCGTCAATGTACTTCTTCTCCTTGGCATCCAGATAGAACTCACAGCTGTAACCCAGGTCATGCGCCATCTTGTTGGCCCTGAGACTGGCAGCATAGTTACCGCCCACCTTATAGATACCCGTTCCCAAAGGAGCGCTTCGGTCATACTCGCGGATAATCACATAGGGATTAGTGGCAAAACCGCCCTTGAAGTACGGGCCCACAGGCGTTACGAAAATCAGGAACAGATACTCAGAAGAGGGATGAACACCTACCTGAGCACTGGTACCAATCAGCAGGGGACGTATATACAGGGTGGCACCACTCTCGTATGGAGGAATAAAACGCTCATTCAGGCGAACCACCTTCTCAACCATTTCAATAAACTTCCCGGTGGGGAGTTCAGGCATCAGAATGCCACGGCAAGTACTCTGCAGACGGGCAGCATTCTCATCAGCACGGAACACACGCACCTTACCGTCAGGGCAACGATAGGCCTTCAAGCCTTCAAAAGCCTCCTGACCATAGTGCAGACAGGTGGCAGCCATATGCAGGGGAATAGTCTCCTCGCTGCAAGTCTCAATCTCACCCCATGCACCATTGCGATAGTAACAACGTACATTATAATCAGTCTTCATGTAGCCAAAGGAAAGGCTACTCCAGTCAATTTCGCTCATTTTTCTATACCTTATATATTGTTACGGTTGCAAAATTACACATTTTCATCGATTTGGAGTAAGGATTTACAGTTTTTTTCCGACTCATAGAGCCGTTCCTTACAGAATTGCATCAAACGCCGGGCTTCCTGCAGCCGGCCGGCCATTTCATCAATGCCCACCTCACCGCCTTCCATCTGGCGGGTCAGCAACTCCAGTTTCTCCATCGCCTGTTCGTATGTCAGTTCTTCTTGCATCATAATACCTTCGAATTTATTTCGCCTTCCTGCAGGCTTGTTGTTATAACATCTCCTTCCTTCACATCCCGGGCCGACCGCACCACCCTGCCGCCACAAACAGTTATGCTGTAGCCACGCTGCAGCAGGATATGCGGATCCACACCCTCCAGCAGCTTCTGCAACAGAGCCTGCCGGTGACGCTCCTGTTCCCATTTACGCTCCGAGGCAACCGTCAGACGGTGCGCCAGCAACTGCAACTGCGACTCTTGCCGCTCCCTGAAACCGGCAAACAAAAGGGGGAACACCTGCTGGATATGCTCCAGACGCTGCCGGGCATTCTGAATCGCATTCTCGGCACTACGCAGCATACGCCGGAAGATATCATCCAGCAGCGCCGCCTCCTGAGCCTGACGGTCAATCAGAAAAGCAGCAGCAGCCGTGGGTGTCTTTACACGGGTGTGGGCCACGAAGTCAAGCACCGTCTCGTCACGTTCGTGCCCGATACCTACAATGACAGGGATGGGCATCTGTGCCACAGCAGCCGCAAGCGGATAGGAATCAAAGTCGGAAAGGTCACCCGTGGCTCCACCGCCACGTATAATCACCACACAGTCCCACTGCTCAGCCTCATCAGCAATAGAGGCCAAGGCATTCATCACACTCTCCTCCACATTGGATCCCTGCATCACGGCAGGGAAAAGCTGATAGTGGAAGAACAGCCCATAGTCATTATGCTGCAGCTGGTTGCAAAAGTCCCCGTAACCGGCAGCACCGGCCGACGACACCACGGCAATGTTCCTGAGAAGACGTGGCAGGGGCAATTCCCTGTTATCATGGATAATACCGTCCTGCTCCAGCCGGGCCAGAATCTCCCTCCGTCGCCTGGCCATATCACCCAGGGTGAAAGTGCTGTCCACATCAAGGATGTTCAGCGCATAGCCGTACTGCTCATGAAAAGTAACCCTCACCAGCAGCTTCACCTGTAAGCCACGCCTGAGTGTCTCGCCTGTCTCACGCTGGAAACGGAGGCTGACAATGTTATAGTTGCGGGCCCAGCACGTAACACGGGCCCGGGCCAGAATATTACGGCCCTGTCCGTCTTTCTGCACCAGCTCACCATAGAAATGTCCGCCGAAGCCTACAGAGGCATCGGCGAACTCTCCTTCAACCCAGTACTCCTCATCCAGTGAGGCTTCCAGTACTGAGCGTACAATATGATTCAGTTCGTAAAGAGTCAACTCCTTACTTCATCATTACCTTACGGGTGGTACCGTCACTCAGACGGATAACATTGATACCACGCTGGATTCGGCCATTCTGCTGACCGGCCAGGTTGTAAACATCCACAATCTTAGCGTCGCCCTTCAGATCAGTAATCGCAGTCTCGGTATCCCAGCTGGGAGCAACACCCGCTCCACCGATGGCCTCAACGTTAAACAGTCCCCAGAACTCATCAGCAATATATGAATCAACGGCACTCTCGGGAACACTCAGGTTCACCAGTGAAAGCTCGTCAATGTCAAAGGAGGATGAAGACACTTTGGGACAAGTGGTGGCCAGGCAGACAACCGACTGCAGCGCATCACAACCGGAGAACGCATAATCATTAATATCCTTCAATGTGGCAGGAAGGGTTACGGTAGCCAGTTCAGAGCAGGACTCAAAAGCACCCACACTGATAGTGGTAATGGTACCGGGAATCTCCACACTGGTCAGGCCGGTGTTGGAAAAAGCACATGTACCCAAATCAGTCACACCCTCGGCAATCTCAACAGATTCCAGGTTCAGACAGTCAGCGAACGCATAGTCACCAACCATAGTCACAGTACCGGGGATAGAGATGGACTTCAGGTCGAGCAAGCCACTGAACGCATACCTTCCGATTTCAGTAACACTGGCAGGGATAGTGGAATTCTTACAGCCAAGAACCAGTTTTACAACATCCTTCTTCGTCTTCTCGTCCGTATATGTCTCAATCAGCGCATTACAGTTATCGGGAGCGCTGTAAACAGGGTTGCCATAAGCAACGGTAATAGTCTCCAGGCTATTGCAGACACTGAAAGATGTAGAAGCGACATTCTTCAGGCTGGCAGGAATAGTAAGGGACTTCAGGCCGATACAGGAATCAAACGCATTAGAACCTATCTGCTTCAGACCCTCAGGAAGGGTAATGGCACTAAGCAAAACGCACCTCTCGAAAGCGCCATCGCCGATACTGGTCACGCCGGCAGGAATATTCACTGAAGCCAGACTGAGACAATCCTGGAAAGTGTAGCTGGCAATCTCGGTGGTACTCTCGGGCAGAACCACACTGGCAAGATTCTTACAACGGGCAAAAGCCGAACCGCCTACAAAATTTACTGTATTGGGAACGGTAAACGTTGTCAGTGCCTCGCAGCCATAGAATGTATAAGGCTTGATGCTGTCAACCGCAGCAGGAATACTGACAGAAGTCAGGCTCTTACAGCCGAAGAAGGCAGAAGTTCCCAGACTCTTCAGTGTAGAAGGCAGGGTAACGGAAGTCATGCCGCTACAGTTACGGAAGGCAGCATAGTCAATCTTGGTGATACCCTCGGCAATAGTAACCGATGTCACACCCGTACAATAGAAGAAAGCCTTCTCGCCAATCGTAGTGACAGTGTAGTCCACATCACCATAGCTTACAGTTGCGGGGATGTTAATGGCACCCTCGTATAACTCAGTATCAGCGATAACAGAAACCAGATTCGTGTCCTTCTCGGCCTCATAGCGGATACCGTCAACCACGAAGTTGATAGCCTGTACATTCAGACTGCCCAGAAGGGCCAGCAAGCAACAAACAAAGTAATTACGTTTCATTTCAGTTTAATATTTTTAGTTTATTATTGTTCGGTTTTGTGCATATTACGGGACAAAAATAGGGAATTTTTCCTTTTGTTCAAAGAAAAATCCCCATCTTTTTTATAATTCATTGAACATTGTTCATGGAAAGCCCCACCCCCGGCCCTCCCTGAGGGAGGGAGTCTTCGGAACAAGGGGCAAAGAGCAGGAGGATAATTGCCATTATCTTCTTTTAATCATACGCCCACTCAAATCATAGATGAAGCCAGCATTCCGGATTCTGAACTTTGAATCCCGGCTGATATACTTTGAATGACGAATTACAGATTGCGGATCATGAACAGATTCAATGCCCGTAGCCCCATCAAACCTCACGTCCACCAGAACAGGACGATGATCCGACGCCTTAGGCTCATTAAGCACCTGACGTTTACGGATGGAACGGACAGCCTTTCCGTAGCAGGCTATATAGTCTATGATTGACTTGGGATTACCCGCAGGAAAGGTATAGTTGGCACTAGTGTTTGTGATACTGTTCAGAAAGACGAGACTCTTCTTCAGCCCGGTAATCAGCGGGGAAGTCGGCGTATCGTTCCAGTCGCCGCAGATAAAGAAAGGCTTGTCCCAGCGTGCGGCCTCCTCCAGGATAATATCCCGGGAAATCAGCCTGTTCTCCTCTTCAAGAGCAAGATGAGTGGTAGCGAACACATATTCCTGAAACTCACAGACCAGAAGCACCCTCTTCTCATTTCCGGGCAGAGGAATGATATGGTGCGATAAAGGCTTCTCCCTACTGAGGACAGCCACCCCGTACTTACCACCGGTCAGAGGAATAGCCGGACCGAACGTACTGTACATCCCCAACGACTTGGCCAGCACAGCAGCCTGATGCACATAGCCCGAACGTTTGACACAACTGTCCACCTCCTGCAGGCCCACCACCTCAGGAGCAGCACCCTGGATAACAGCAGCCTGACGGTCCAGGTCAATCACATCATCCGTACCGGCACCATGCTGGATGTTATACGTCATGATACGCATCAGCAAGGGACTGTCCTGCGTATAAGCATTCAGGCATGTCAGCAGGCACAACAGAAGAAGACATCTCCCGGATTTCATTTTCCCAGTTTCTGAAGATAGTATGCACGCAAGTCTTCCCACTTATAATAAAGTCCTGTGACAGGAGTGCCTGGCAAGGACACCTCACGCTCATTCAGCAGCGCCTTTACCAGGATATCACCCTTCTTCCCCTTCTTAGGACGATAGAAAACAAGCTGAATATTGCTGGCCATGGCAAAGATGCGGTAATTGGCCCAGGAATAGTCCAGGCGGTCAAGGTCAGACACCACAACGCCGGCATCACCCAGTTCCATCAGCGTAGCCATAGGCAGGACATATACCTCATGACCGAAGCGAAGGGTAGCGCCATGGAAAGTCCTGTTCTCTACAATGGTGTCAGCCGTCTCAATGAAATTCCTCAGCAAACCGCCCACACGCAGAGGCGCCTTGCCGTCACTAAGCGGACAGGCACCATAGCCCGTATACCACTCAACATTATTCGCACGCCAGATGTCATAGCACTCCTCTTCAGTAAAATAACAGTACATATCCACTCCTTCGTCATGGCTCTGCATATTGCTGCACACATTAAAGACACTACGCATCAGCGCCTCCTGCTCCACACTGTCACGCACATAAGCCTCATCATTGAATACCGAGCCGATAAAGCGGTCAGGACGGATGAACTTACGGCGGTAATCCTCAATGACATTACCCCGCTTCTTTACCGCCTTCCGGATATCGGACGGCATTGCGGGAGCCAGGTAATACTGGAAAACCTCGCCCACATCATTGTGAATAGCAAGACGGGGATTGAACGCTGTCAGTTCCTCGCATTCAGCCATCATGGACATGATGCACCTGCGCACAATGGTACTGCGGGCATCCACCTGACTGTTCTTAGAGCCGAAAATGACGGGGAAACGTTCCGTCATACGCTTACCTATGCGATGATGCTGACGCTCCCCGACGGTAGTAAGGTCACCGGCACGCTTAGCGCAACAAAGGTAGAACTTCTCCACATCGGCAAGCATCCGCTCACCCGTAGCAGTCAGCTTACCCAGGTCATGCGCCTTGCGCAGCGGAACCAGCACATCCTGATACTCACCGTCACCACACAGCCACCGACTGCCATGACGTCCGTAATGTGACATATAGAAGGGCTCATACCCCTTGGGAGCCGGACTCAGAACATCAGCCTCGGAAGGGTCCGGGTAAGCCAGAAGATTACTGGCCGAAAGACGGATATTGTCATGAATCTCCTGACGGGCTTTGCTCCAGTCCTGCTGGGCAAAAAGCATACTGGCAGTCAGGAAGGCTGCCAGTACGGATATAAAGAATTGTCTTTTCATTTTTTCTGTTGTGTATTTTTCATAATTACCGTCATGACACCATACCGGCAGAACCGGGATAAAGTCATAACATTGTTAACCCAGGAAACTAAGCAGGATACCGGCTGCCACAGCAGAACCGATAACACCGGCCACGTTGGGACCCATGGCATGCATCAGCAGGAAGTTGCGCTTGTCAGCCTCCTGGCCCACCGTCTGACTGACACGGGCTGCCATAGGAACAGCACTCACGCCGGCGGAACCGATCAGAGGATTAATCTTCTCCTTCAGGAACAGATTCATAATCTTAGCCATGAGCACACCGCCGGCAGAACCGATGCCGAAAGCAACAATACCTACGCAGAGGATACCCAGCGTCTGCCAGTTCATGAATGAGGAAGCAGTAGCCGTAGCTCCGACGGTAAGGCCCAGACAGATGACAACGATATTGTTCAGCTCATTCTGGGCAGCCTTGCTCAGACGCTCAACCACACCGCTCTCCTTCATCAGATTACCCAGCATAAGGCAACCCACGAGCGTTCCGGCAGAAGGCACTATCAGCGAAACCACGATAGCCACAATGACGGGGAAGAGAATCTTCTCCTTCTTGCTGACCTCACGCAGCTGGGACATACGGATCTTACGCTCCTTCTCAGTAGTAAGCAGCCTCATGATAGGCGGCTGGATAACCGGCACCAGAGCCATATAACTGTAAGCGGCAACGGCAATGGGGCCTAACAGTTCCGGAGCCAGCTTACTGGTCAGGAAGATAGCCGTAGGACCGTCCGCACCGCCGATGATACCGATAGAGGCAGCCTGCGCGGCACTAAAGCCGAAGATAGGCAGATCCATCTGCGTAACCAGGAAGGTAGCGAAGATACCTATCTGCGCGGCCGCCCCCAACAGCAGGCTCTTGGGATTGGCAATCAGCGGACCGAAGTCAGTCATGGCACCCACGCCCAGGAAAATCAGACAGGGATAGACACCCGCCTTGACACCAATATATAGGATATCCAGCAAACCGCCATGGGCCATGATATAACCGTAGCTGTGGTAGTTGGGACTGGCAGGATTCAGGAACTCATTATTCCACATCTCAGAGTCGTACATACCTGCACCGGGCAGGTTTGTAAGAATCATACCGAAGGCAATAGGAAGGAGCAGCAGGGGCTCATACTCCTTCTTGATGGCAAGGTAGAGCAGAAAGCAGCCGATGAGAATCATCACCGCACACTTCCAGCCCTCGCCAACGAAGAATGAGACAAAGCCCATCTCCTCCACAAATTTACTGATACCCTCCTCTGCATTGAAGCCTGTCGCCAGAACAGGCGTGCACACCATCAGCAACAGGGCCAATATGCTGAAAATCTTAATCTGTTTCATGGCAATACTTAGTTTACTTATTATATACTATCTGCAACATTATGTATTGCCTTATGCCAGCTCTACAAGAGCCTGGCCGCCGTCCACCTGGTCACCAACGTTCACCAGGACAGCCTTCACGGTACCGGCAGCCTCGGCAGTAATGCTATTCTCCATCTTCATGGCCTCCAGCATCACCACGGTATCACCGGCAGCCACAGCGTCACCGGCCTTCACCAGCACCTGGGTAATCTTACCGTTCAGGGGAGCCGTAACCACGTTACCGCCGGCAGGAGCCGCAGCGGGCTTGGCGGCAGCCGGTGCGGCAGCAGCAGCCGGAGCAGCGGCAGCTACAGCAGGCTTGACAACAGGCTTGGCAGCCGGTTTGCGCTCAGGAAGGGTTACCGTATAAATCTTACCGTCAACGGTTACCTCCAGGGTATCCTCATGCTCCACAACGTGAGCGGAATGTTCCTTACCACTTATATTAAACTTGAACTCTTTCATCTTTTTACTTACGTTTTTATAATCTGGGATTTAATACTGCGTGCCAGTTAGAGGGCTGGCTGTTCTTAATAGTCAGAACACCACTCTCCTCATCATGGGCACTGTTAAGATAAAGATACAGCGCTGTGGCAACCACCGCCAGGTCATCACCGTCAGCAGCATCGGCATGCTTGCCGGGAGCCAGCCCGGCAGCCGCAGCCGGCTTATGCGTACTGGAACGCCTGGCAATAAAGCCAAAGCATACCAGCACCAGCACCAGCACAATCAGAATACCGAAGACCACACAGGGACTGATGCCCGCAATGTACCAGGACTCCGGATTTATCGTTAATACTGTCATAACTTTCAACTGTTATTAATCTAGCTTACAAAGGAATGTTACCATGCTTCTTGGCAGGGTTCGTCAACCTCTTGTTCTGCAACTGCTCCAGGGCACGGATGATGCGGAAACGGGTATTACGCGGTTCAATCACATCATCAATGTAACCGTACTTGGCAGCCTGATAGGGGTTAGAGAACAGATTCTCGTACTCGGCAATCTTGTCAGCCATGAACTGCTTAGCCTCATCCTCCTTGCCCTCAGCCTTCAGTTCCTTAGCCTCCTTGGCATAGAGCACGCTGGCAGCACCGCTGGCACCCATAACGGCAATCTCGGCACTGGGCCATGCATAGTTGGCATCGCCGCGCAGCTGCTTACAGCTCATCACAATGTGGCTACCGCCATAACTCTTGCGCAGGGTAACGGTAATCTTGGGCACAGTAGCCTCGCCGTAAGCATACAGCAGCTTGGCACCATGCAGGATCACAGCATTGTACTCCTGACCTGTACCAGGCAGGAAGCCGGGAACGTCAACCAATGTCACAATGGGAATATTGAACGCATCACAGAAACGTACGAAGCGGGCACCCTTACGGCTGGCATTGCAGTCAAGCACACCGGCCAGCTGGTTAGGCTGGTTAGCCACAATACCCACACTCTGACCGTTGAAGCGGGCAAAGCCGATGATGATATTCTTGGCAAACTTAGGCTGAATCTCCAGGAACTCGCCATTGTCCACAATGCCGGCAATCACCTCATACATATTGTAGGGATGGTTGGGATTGTCAGGCAGAATCTCATTCAGGAAATCCTCCTTACGGTCAATGGGATCCGTACACTCCACACGGGGTGTCTTCTCCATATTGTTCTGGGGAATATAGCTCAGCAGCTTCTTGATAAGGGCAATACCCTCCTCCTCAGTGCTGGCAGTAAAGTGCGTCACACCGCTCTTGGTAGAGTGAACGCTGGCACCGCCCAGCTGCTCCTGAGTAACCACCTCGCCCAGTACAGCCTTGACAGGGCCGGGGCCGGTAAGGAACATGTAGCTTGTATTCTCAATCATAACGGTAAAGTCCGTCAGCGCGGGACTATAGACAGCACCGCCGGCACAGGGGCCCATGATAGCGCTGATCTGGGGGATAACACCGCTGGCCATGATGTTACGCTGGAAGATCTCGGCATAACCGGCAAGGGCATTGATACCCTCCTGCAGACGCGCACCGCCTGAATCGTTAAGGCCGATAACGGGAGCGCCCACCTTCATGGCAATATCCATAATCTTGCATATCTTGCTGGCCAGCATCTCAGACAGAGAACCGGCGCTGATGGTAAAGTCCTGGGCAAAAACATACACCAGACGGCCGTCAATAGTACCGCAACCGGTAACCACACCGTCACCCAGATAATGCTTTTTCTCCATACCGAAGTTTGTGCAACGGTGCTGCACAAACATATCCATCTCTTCAAAACTGCCTTCATCCAGCAACATGGCAATACGCTCACGGGCCGTATATTTACCCTTCTCATGCTGCTTCCCAATAGCCTTCTCGCCACCGCCTAAACGGGCTTTGGCGCGGAGTTCAACCAACTCCTTAATCTTTTCTACTTGAGTACTCATTTCGTTTATTAATAATGTATTTACGTCCTTTAATAATGTTATTTTTCAGGTTTCAGCTGCAAAGTTATGAAAAAAAGAAATACAATGTCATTTCTTATTGTCTTTTTTTTGAAAAGATATTTGTATCTTTGCAGCCCAAAAACACATCCGATTATCTATGGGCAAGCAACAATACGTACCCACCGAGTTGGGCGAGAAGAAGATAGGATTGCTGCTGTGGCAATATGCCACCCCCGCCATCATCGCCATGGTAGCCAGCAGCCTTTACAACATAGCAGACAGCATCTTCGTAGGCTGGGGCGTAGGTGACATAGCCATTAGCGGAATGGCAGTAGCCAGCCCCTTCATGAACCTCTCGGCAGCCTTCGGAGCCATGGTAGGCGTAGGAGCCAGCGTCACCATCAGCGTCCGGCTGGGACAAGGCAAGTATGATACGGCTCAGCACATCCTAGGCAACACCATATCGCTGAACATACTCTTGGGAACCGTCTTCGCAGCCGTCTGCATCTGCTTCCTGGATGAGATCCTGACCCTCTTCGGAGCCAGCAGCGCCACCCTGCCATACGCCCGGGAATACATGTTCATCATCCTTCTGGGCAACGTGATAACCCACCTCTACTTCGGCCTCAATGCCGTAATGCGCAGTGCCGGCCATCCCTCCATTGCCATGGGCTGCACCTTCCTCACCATCCTCATCAACACCATCCTGGACCCCCTCTTCATCTTCGTTTTCCACTGGGGGATAGCCGGTGCCGCCTGGGCCACCGTCATCAGTCAGGGCGTCTCATTATGCGTCCAGCTGAAACTTTTCAGCCGGCCCACCGAACTGCTGCACCTGCGCCGTGGCATCTACAAACCGGACCTGAATATCATCCGCCAATGTATCGTCATTGGCCTCAGCCCCTTCCTCATGAACTCATGCGCCTGCATCGTTGTCCTGTTCATCAACAACAGGCTTCGTGACTACGGCGGCGACATGGCCATCGGAGCCCACGGCGTTGTCAACCGCATCCTCATGCTCTTTGTCACCACCGTCATAGGCCTGGTACAGGGCATGCAGCCCATCGCCGGATACAACTGGGGCGCACATAAGAATGACCGTGTATGGCGCGTACTGCGCTATACAATCGGCGTAGCCACCTGCATCACCTGCTTCGCCACCCTCATCTGCGAAGTCTTCCCCCAGCACATCATCTCCGTCTTCGGCACAGGCGATGAGCTCACCGGCATAGCCACCCGCGCCTGCCGCATTATCGTAGCCATGTTCCCCCTGGTAGGAGCCCAGATAGTAATCGGCAACTTCTTCCAGAGCATCGGCCACGCAGGCAAGAGCATCTTCTTGAGCATGACACGCCAGATGCTGATGCTACTGCCCCTTCTCTACTACCTGCCCACCGTCTGGGGCCAGGACGGCATCTGGTACAGCATGCCCGTCTCAGACACCATCAGCTTCTTCCTGGCAGCCGGCATGATGATGTATATGGTACATAAAATCAAGCGTCATGAAGCGAATAGGACTGCTTAGTGACACCCACGCCTACTGGGACGAACGCTATGCCAAGTATTTCAGCCAATGTGATGAAATCTGGCATGCAGGAGACATCGGCAGCATGGAACTGGTAACCCGCCTGCAGGAGATAGCTCCGCTAAGAGCCGTTCACGGAAACATTGACGGCGGAGACGTAAGGCGCATGTTCCCCGACAAGCTACGCTGGACCTGCGAAGGAGCCGACATCCTGATGACGCACATCGGCGGCTATCCCGGCAAGTACGACCCGCGCATCCGCCAGCAACTGTACACCCGTCCGCCCCAGCTCTTCATCAGCGGACACAGCCACATCCTGAAGGTACAGTTTGACCCTCAGCTGAAACTCCTGCACATCAACCCCGGAGCCGCCGGACTGCAAGGCTGGCAGACGGTTCGCACCCTTGTCCGTTTATCTGTTGACAAGGGAGAATTCAAAGACTTGGAAGTTATAGAGATTTGAAAACCCTGACGGTTCCATCCTCGTAGGTTTCCTTACGGATTATTATTCCGTGAGAAGGCGAGAATTTTGACTCTTGATTTTTGAAATTTGAATTTAATATTCTCTGCCCTTGGAGATTATAATACTGAACGCTACGTATCTTGGAGGATGATGCAATTGTAGGCTTTATTTCATCTATAACATCCTGACTACCAAAAAACAACGGGTACGGTTGCTGCACCGTTCCCAATTGGGTCTGCGCTTGGAACGAAGTTGCATTGGCAGAGCCGTAAACCTCGCCCTGCGCATCCAACAGACGGAACTCTATGCGGTCGGTTCCCTCGCCATGAATATTCATAAAGAGTAAATCTCCATCCAACACACCTACGCCTCGACACTCATCTTCGCAGAAGGCACCCACATAATAGCGGCCATCCAGCGAAACCTCGTCGTCGGCCTGCACGTCAGCCACCAGCATCATCACATCTGGATAAGCATGAATGTCTGTCTGCCAAGCACCATCCTCGGCCTGCTCAGCAGGGGCGTAACGACGATTATTTGTCTTCAGCGGACTTAAGCTCTGCCAACAGAATTCCTGCCCTTGGGTTGCATAGAAAAGGTAAGACTGCCCTGGCTGCAACGAAGTAAGGGAGCCTTGCCACTTGCCATCCTCGTAGGTAGCAAAGGCATCGAGGCCCACCACCTTGTCGCCCTCCTGGGGAACATAGTTGGCAAGAGCTGCCGTCAGCGTGGTGGTATTATAGAGCGGACAGCCCACCCAGTTCCAGCCCTGCTGCAGGGTAACAGGCACTGTTACATCATAGACAACACCACGCAATATTACATCCGAGGCTTGCTGCATCTTTATCTTATAACCCTTGGCAGCCTCCAAAGCCTGCAACTTTCCTTCCCAGACAGCCTCATCACGAAGAACAATACTATCATTCTGCCCACGCAGACAAAGCGCATTCGCAAGGAAGCGGCTCTTATCAACAGACTGAGCCATATTATGGGAGGTCCAGTTCCAACCCTCAGCCAAAGCCAAAGTGATGGTCTTCTCATTGCCCAACCAACCAGCTGGGGTAACGGAATTGTAATCCTTCATTCCTATCTTGTTGGTCTTGTCTATGGTAGGCTGGTTCAGGATGGTTGCCATATTACCTCCATCAGGATAACGTCCGTAGGTCTGCCATTTGCCTTGTTCCAGATATTCCATACAATCAGCCCACGAGCCATCCTTGGCCTGAATACTAACACAGGCACCATCGGCATTGTCCAACTTGAAGGGAGCATGCAACTGAGAAATGGCATCCTTACCATCGCACCAGATGATGCAGGTTCCGTGAGCAGGCACTACCCCACTCCGCAACTGATACTTCTGGGGCTTGCTGCGGTTGTCGCTCAGGTAAAGACCTTCCAGGCTGATATCCTGATCTGTCGTATTGTAAAGCTCCAACCAATCGGATTTCTTGCCATAATCACTGATGTGAATATCGTTGCCGGCACTCACCTCGTTGATGCGCAGCGGCGAAGCACCCACTTCCCAGCGTTTCTGCTCATCGGCAATCGGCTCGAATAAAGCCTTCAGTGCCAACGTGCTGTTTTTGGTGAAACTCTCATGCAAATCAACAGATGCGTTTGTCGAAAACATCTGACCATTCTTACCCGTCAGCGACAAACTGCCATCAAACCACATATCAGTACTTGAAGCCGACACATTCTTAATCTCGACAGCTATCTGGTTCTTACCCACAACAAGATACTCATGGGGAATGACTATGCAACCTTGATAGGGGTCCTGCGACTCGTAGTGACCGTCGGTGGTGTAGTCCTCGTATCTGGAACCGCTGGTGATGTAGTAACCGCCCACCTCGTGTCCGTTCACGTAAAGCATCATTCCATCATCTATCTGATAATTAAAGGTAAGAACATCTTCGTCTGAAAGAGGAGAGTTCAGGTCGAAGGTGTTGCGAAAATAATAGGTAGGACGCTTCCTGCTGCTATTGCTGCCATAATCAAGTATGGTAGCTGCATTTTCCTGCATAAAGTATCCGGCATTGGCATAGCCAAAGGGAGCCGTTCCCGTCCGCCAGCCGTGCTGTTCTTCTGCAAAGACAGCAGACTTCCAATCGCACGCATCCATGGACCCCTGGTCGTAATACTTCCAATCAGCACTGAAGGGTATCAGCGTGGTAGTGGAGGCTGCCAGATCCTGCAACTGCCAACCTGCAAAGGTGTAGCCGACAGGAGCCTTTGCCGTAAGCTGAATGGGAAGGGCTCCATACGAGAAGAGGTAGCCTGCGAACTTACCTGTGGGAATCTCCTGTCCGTTCACAGCCAGCCGTGCCTCTGGAATATTGGCAGAGAGTGTGGCATAAATGCCGTAGCTAAGATTATAATAGTTGCGCAAAGTAGTAATACGGCTTCCGTTGTATGCCGACCGTATAGTACTGATAAGGCTTGTGCTGGAGCTATTTCCCTCGAATCTCAGAGCCGGATTGATATTGTTATAGATATCCATCACAATCTGCTCGCAACGTGTAGGTTCGAAGATACTGCCGTCTACAATACAGTAGGCATCCATAAACTGACGGCGGAAGGCATCGTACTTCATCAGATTGCGGAAAAGGTCGTCCACATTAGCCCCTCCGCTGGTGTTCAGTACAGAAGTAAGCATATCGGAACTACCAAAGGCAGAGTCTGTATCATGAAGCACGAAATGAAACTTTCCGTCTGTTCGGCTACGGAACCCCTTGATATTGTTTGTGTTCGTTATCCAATCCGTGGGACCCATATAACACTCCAACGCCATATAATTAATGTATTCATCTATATCCAGCAGGTTACAAATCTGCTGATAGGTAACACTGCTCTTTGTGTTAGCCAGTGTCGTAGATAATCTTACCAATTCATTCCATGCCTTGTTATCGCCCTGTTTCTGGTTGTACTGAGCATTGCTCAGATCAAACTGGTCCATGTCATCGAAGTCGATGCCATAGTTGCTGTAGGCAAAGTGCTTGTTGTTGCTCTCGCGGATATTAAGCATGCCGTAATAGTCTCCGTTCAGGAAAATGTGGGCTGGCTGGTAGTCCTGACCGTCAACGTAGAACCCGCTTTTCAGTACTATCATCTGAATGGCAGGATCCTTGGTTCGTGAATTAGTATCGTTTCCTCCGTTACGGATTTGCCAGCAACGGTATTTGTTATGTTTTTTCAAAGGAAAGACGGGATAGCTTATCGAATTAACGCCCTCGTATATCTTATCTGTCTTAAGGCGGAAAGAGCTTCTTGTCTCCCAATACTTGCCATCCACGGTACCACCTCCGTAAGCTCTGGTCCATCCACCTGCGATTTCCAGGTTTACCTCCTGATTCAGTACCTCGGAATATTGGACGTTCCCGTTCTTGTCCTTTACGGGAACCAAGTAATTCATATTCACGGGTCGCTCCCAATCCATATTCCAGTTGCAGGCACTGCTCTGTCCGTTTCCGCTGATACCATTGGTACCTTTCACAAAGACACCTATTTTATTGTCGAAGAAATTCTCCGGCTTGGAAGAGACCATCAGAATAGGCAGGTAGTAGTCGTGATTCTGAAATATATAGCTACGTGTAACAACAGGACTGGTGAGGTATCCTTTCCCTACGAGGCACAGACGAAGAACCGTTGTTTTACTGATAGTAAAACGACCATTGGTACTGGTCTCGCCATTGGTTGCCGTTGGCGCACTGCCGTCTGTGGTATAGCGCAAGGTAGCACCAGAGGGGATGCTGACACGAACAGAGAAGGGCTCCGAGAAAACACGGCTGTCAGTATCTACAACTGGGGCATCTAATCTATCGGAAGCAAACTGGCTGGTAGCATTCGTGGATTCGGGTGTCGGCTCGCTGGTATATTCCCATTCCTCGCCACCATCCTGAGTACGTGCCCAAGAACAACGGGGAAAGGCTGGCGGATAGAAAACTGACGAAATTGGTGTGCGGTCTGTGTCCAACAAACTGATAGTTCCCCCTTCCGCGTCTAGTTTAAAAGGTATCTGCGCTCTGGCATACGTACCATAGTTACCTGTTGAATAGTGGTGGTCGAACCAAAGCACCTTATATCCATTGGCAGGAACATTGCCATGAGCAGAAAGCAGACGTGTCTCATTCACGCCATCAGAAATATACAGATTTCTGAGCGACTTATCTGTAGATGAAGGATTGTATATCTCTATCCAACTGCCATAACAGTTGGCCTTGTCGAGATACTGGTCGATATTGGAAACCTGAACCTCGTTGATTACAAGTGCTGTGTCTGCCTGCTCCTGTGCCAGAACGGGAACTGACAACATGAACAACAGCAGGCTTGTTATATATTTTTTCATTGTATTGACGCAATTTAGGCACATACTGGCAACAAAGATATGGAATAAATTCCACTAATTGCAATAACGGTATTCTTTTACGCTGCAAACGGTTCTTTTTTATTCCCCTGTTTAGAGATTATAGATTATAGATTATAGATTATAGATGGTTTCAAGTTTCAGGTTTCAGGTTTCAAGTTTCAGGTTTCAGGTTTCAAGTATGACCTACGGTCGAGCCTGCTCACGTAGCCTTCAAGTTTCAAGTCGCTAACCGCTAAACCTTCCCTCCCCCCTCGGGGGAGTCGGAGAGGGGTTAATTCTTAATTAAAAAATCTCAAACAAGGCAATATCTAATAATATATGTTAAAATTAATAGGAAAGATGCATTTTTCTTATTTTTTTCTTGGAGTGATTTAAACATTTAAATTACATTTGCGGCAGATAAATCGAAAACATTAAATAACATGATAAAGAATAAGAAGGAAATCAGTACACTAACGAAGGCCGAGATGGAGATCATGAACATCCTTTGGGATGAGGCCAAGCCCATGAGTACGCACGCTATTATAGAAAGGTATCCCGAACCCAAGCCAGCCTACTCCACCATTGCCACCTTCATGAAGATTCTGACCAAGAAGGACTTCGTCACCTTCCGTAAGGGAGAAGAGGGCGACAAGACGTTCTACTTCTACCCCCTTATCACCCGAGTGGAATATACCCGTAAGTTCATGAACCAGGTGAAGAGCACCTTCTTCGGAGGCTCCGTCAAGTCACTCATCTCCTTCTTCGCCAAGGAAGAGAAACTGTCAGATGAGGACCTGAAGGAAATACTTGAATTAATGAACCAGCCTCTCCCCTAACCTGATAATTGAGAAACTGAAATTAAGAACCACACTTCATTTAAGTTATGGAATACATTATCAAATCAGCACTTACGCTATCAGTATTATACAGCCTCTTTTACTTCATCCTCAGAAAAGAGACTTTCCACAGGTTCAACCGTTGCTGCCTGCTGTTCATCCTGACAGCATCCCTGGTACTACCCCTTGTTCACATCTCAACGTCACACCCCACGGCTGTGAATCAGGCCGTAATGGAAAGTACCGAGTATGTTACCACATTGCCAACCATCGTAATAACCCCGGAGACCCAGGCACCCCTGCTCACCTGGAACGATGTACTGGCAGGCATCTATTGGACCGGCCTGTGCATCATGCTGCTATATCTGGTTCTGCAGCTTACACAGACTTATCTGCTGATAAAAGGCGGCCTGAGGCATACTGACAAGTTCGGCAATACCGTCATCCTGAAGGATGATGTAAAATCGCCCTTCAGTATATTCCATTATATAGTTATGAGTGTGGAGGACTATGAGAACCAACGCCATAACATACTTACCCACGAGCAGGAGCACATCCGTATGTGTCACAGCTATGACCTGCTGCTCCTGCAGGTAGCGAAAACACTCCAATGGTTCAACCCCTTTGTGTGGTTCCTGGAGAACGATCTGAAGGCGCTACACGAATATCAGGCCGACGAGGCCGTCATTAACCAAGGCATCGATGCAAAACAATATCAACAACTTCTCGTCGTGAAGGCCGTCGGCAATCGTCTGCAGCCATTTGCCAACAACCTCAGGCGGGGCTCACTTAAAAAACGTATTATTATGATGTATCAGAAAAAATCAAACCGATGGATGATGCTGAAAGCCTTGTTCATCCTTCCTGTGACTTGTTTTGCAATCTATGCGTTTGCAACTCCAGAAGCAAACGTATTAACCCCGCAAGTTAAAAAGACTGTTGCCACTCAGCAGCAAAAGGCCACACCTACTACCCAGCAGAAGAAGGCCACACCTACTACCCAGCAGAAGAAGGCCACACCTGCTACTCAGCAGAAGAAGGCCACACCTGCTACTCAGCAGCAAAAAAAGGCTGTTGCCACAACACAGCAAAAGGCCACATCCAACCCACAAAAGAAAGATGTTACAGTACAGATAAAGACCGACAAAGAAAATGTTACAGGTACTTTACAGAAAGAGAAAGCTGAGCAGTTAGCAAAGGATATTAAGGCCAAGTTGGGTGATAAGGCTACTGTTACAATATCAGACTCTGCCCCCAGCGACACCATCTACGGTGTTGTAGACGAGCTTCCCCAGTTCCCTGGTGGAGAAAGTGCCATGTACAAGTGGATAGCACAGCACATGAAGTATCCTAAAGAAGCCATGGAAAAAGAGATTAGTGGCAGAGTAACTATTCAGTTTGTGGTAGAAAAGAACGGAGATGTCACAAATGCCAAGGCTTTACGTGCTCCCGATCCCATCTTGTCCGAAGAGGCATTACGCGTAGTTAATGCAATGCCCAAATGGAAACCTGGCAAGAACAACAAGGGAGAAACTGTACGTTGTCATTACAGACTCCCCATAACTTTCAGGCTAGCCCCCTGCCAGCCTACCAAAGAATAAACCTTCTTTATATAAATAAGGTATAGGAAAAATAGGCTGTCCAAAATAAAAACGAGACAGAACCTAATTGGGCAGCCTATTTTATTTCACACACTTATCTTCAATTATTATGAGAATCAAAATTTTGTTTTTTTCTTTAGTTCTATGTAATCTCACAGGACTATCCTGCTCACCTACCTTACCTGATGGCGCTATTCCGTTTATCTTTGACGGACATATCTACCTGAAGGCTACGCTGAATGATTCTGTAGATGTTACACTTGTATATGACACAGGAGCAGACTTTCTTTACTTAGATGAGGATTATATGCGCTTGAATAATCTGCAAGATGCTTTCGGAAAGAAACAAAAGTTCCGTATGGGTGGAGCAGGAAATGGCGACCCCACCCCTATAGATGGTTTTGTTGACCCTATTAACATAAAGCTGGGAAAGAACAACAAGCAGAGTAAAATCACTCCGATTATCAAGTTACGGAACATTCTTGGTTGCCATACTGACGGATTGCTGGGCAATATGGATTTTCTATCGAAACCGTTTTACATTTCCTTCAGCAAGAATTATATGCAATCCTTAGACAGCATTCCTGCCAGCATGCTTGAGGGCTATAAAAAAATGAAGGCTGAGTATCGTAACAACAGAGTTTTTATTGAGACTACGCTGATATTCGATGAAAAGAATGTTGTAAGCGGACCATTCATCGTGGATATTGGTAGTGGCTCAGGCCTTACCCTCACTCGCGATGCTACGTCTTCTCTTGACCTTTCCGGAAAACAGAAAGCATACTATTACATGCAATCGGGCGGCATAGGAGGTTCTGCAGACGGATATGATGTTAGAGCAGACAAATTCATTCTGTGTGATACTTTACAGAACCTTGTTGTGGGTTGTTCACAGAATACCCAAGGAGCGCTATCCAAGAGAGGTCATGTAGGTTTGCTGGGAGGAAAGATACTCTCGCTATATGATATCATCTTCGATGCAAAGAACCAGGCAATCTACTTTAAACAGACCTCCAATCATCAGGATTACGCTAAAGGTTCAACTGTTCAGATGGGATATTATGACCGTACAGACATCTGTGACGGATGGATTGTCAATTGCCTGTACCGGGATGGTATCGCTGAAAAGGCGGGCATAGAGACAGGCGACATTATCCTATCCATTAACGGGCGATCAGTAAAAGAAATCTCTTGGGAGGAGCAACGCAAGCTCGATCTGAAAGGCAAAACCATATTTGTTGTTCAGAAGAAGGACGGCAGCCAGAAAGAATATGTTCTGGACATCGACAAAGAAATGCTCTGACGCTACAAACAAAACACCTTAATACGTGCAATAAAACTATTTTCAAACTTTGAAAATATATTTTCATGGTTTGATAATTTATTTTCAAGGCTTGGTTATATATTTTCAAGCCTTGAAAATAATTTTATCAGTAGGAAAAAACACTTTTTTCCTGTAGAAAAAAAACTAATTAAAATAAGGTGAAGCCAAATAGACCTCACCTTATTCTTTCTTAATTATAACAAATCCCTTTGGGAACTTATTTAATCATCATCTTTCTGATGGTTCCATCTGGGTAACGGATGATGTTAATACCCTTCTGGGGCTTAGCTATTTTACGTCCATGAATGTCATAACGGGCTATACCTGTAACGTCATCTGATATACTTGTGCCGTCAATACCATCAGACATTGTAATCGTGAATGTGCCGTCTACATAGATGAAACTGTAGTTGAGCGCTTTTCCACCAGAAACTGTAATCGGATACTCACCCATGGGGCTTTGTGGCGTTGCGGTTGTTGTGGCAACAGGTTTTTCCGTAAGCACACTATCATCTTCGCCATTTTTCCAACCATCATAGGATACTGTCAATGGGGGTAACTTAGAGCCTTCTTCCATCGAAGAATCATCGGCTGTTACCGTCAGCGGCGCCTTGGTAATGGTAACTATCTCACTACCAGATTCTAGGATTTCATAGCGGTTTTTCGACACCTGGTAATCCACCCGGTAATAGACCGTGTATTCGCCGGCATTCGTGTAGGCGGGGCTTTCATCGCGGTCGTAGGTTTCCTTCGTGGTGCCGTACATGACGATTCCACCCTCGGTGGCTGTCACGTTGATGCCGTGTGGCTGTCCGTCATAGATGCCTGTGTAGCCTTCAGCGACCACGTCTATCTTCGGGTCATACGTAACCGTTATCGTGGTTGACACTCCGTTACTTGCAGTAGCCCTGATTAAGACGGGTTCCAAGAATGCCCGGCTCACAGTAACGAGGCCATCTTCGACGGTGACATACCCACTTCTGGAACTGCTCTCCCAATAGACGTTTTGATCAGTGGCATTCTTGGGAAGGATGGTCACGGTGAGTTGCTTGCTTTCACCAACACCGAGTTTTTGGTCGCCCTCGTTGATGACGATGCTTTCTACGGGGATGTAGAGCTTCTTCACTTCAATCCACCAGGTGCTCACACTTTCCTTCCAGTTGGGGTCACTGCCCTCTGCGGTTGCCGTAATGCTGGCCCGACCCTCGCCAACAGCTGTTACCAGACCGTCTTGACTGACGGTGAGCACGTTGGTGTCGCTTGACGTCCAAGAGACCGTCTTGTCGGTGGCATTGTCAGGATAAAGGATGACGGCAAGTTGCTGCGTGTCGCCCACGGCCATTTCCAGCTTCGGCTCTGTTTGCCATTCTATTCTATTTACTAATATGGGAGCAATGGTGATGTTTAAGGTGGTGTAAGAGATGGCATGGCCTTCGTAGGCATTCGTCTGATCTTCTGCGGTTGCCGTAATGTTGGCTGTACCGAAGCCTACTGCGGTCACAAGACCAGTCTCGGAAACGGTTAGTATGGTTTCGTCGCTCGATGTCCAGACGACATTCTTGTTGTCTGAATTGTCAGGATAGAATGTGACCGACAGCTGTTGGGTGTCGCCAAGGTTCATAGACCTGGAGATGTCATGGACGTGGATACTGGTGGGATGAATCGTATCACGCACACTGACATAGCAGTTGCCCGAATAGTGGCCCCATTCGCTGGTGACGGTGACGGTAGCCGCGTGGCCGTTGGTAGATTTATGAGCCGTCAGCAGGCCATTCTCGTCAATCGTCAAGGCACTGGCATCGCTAAAGGCAGCTGGTGTCACCGTCCAGATGAGGTTCTTATTGCCAGCGTTTTCAGGAACGACGGCGGCGTGCAACTGCTTCGTCTCACCTACAACCAGTGTAGTACTCGTCATATTTTCCTCAAATGTTATGCCCGTCACCATGATGGGATCTTCGCTATCGGCAGGCGCATTGGGATGGAATATGCGCAGATAGGGATAGCCGTCGTTGATGCTGTCGTTGCGTCCCCACGTGGTCTCGAAGTCCCAATCTTTATAGGTACCCTTCATTTTCATCTCTTCGGTGCTGCGGCCACGGACTTTAAGTATATCATAAGAGTAACCCTTATTGCTGATGAGTTCCTTGTCGAAATAGAAGTTGTCCAAGTAGTCTCCTCTCAGATCATAGCCAGCACGACCCATGCCGTCGTGCACCTTGCCTGCATTATAGCAGTTCGTTAACCCCCCTGTAGGTACAGCAATAAAGCCACTCTCATAGGCAGGCTGGTCTTTCTGATAGATGTCAACACGGGAATAGCAGTTGGTAGTTGAGTTAGTAGCACTATTTCCAGTCAATGCACCAGCACAACCATTGTCGGTTGGCATGTATATCGTACCCTGTGTGTAACACTGGCTGACGGTAGTTTCATTGCCAAACAAGTTGGCGAGCATTCCCGGATGCTCCATCCAATACGTGCCATCACCCCAGTAGTACCAGCGTTCACCATTGGTCTGACCTTCGGGGTTCTGCATATCCAGGTTGAGAACCGAAGCCTCAATACCTAAGTTTTGGATGGTGGCTCCATCGCCCACACGATAGAACAGACCTCCTAACTCCAAGGAAGGCAATCCGCCACGCTCTACATACATTCCATAGATAACATGCCCCTGACCATCAAACGTGCCGTTGAACCATAGATTCGAAGAGGATTGGTATGAATTAGCTACTGTACCTATTGACCTCCACGGCACCGCATAGGCACCCTTTCCCCACTGCTGCCAGTCGGTAGTGTCGTTCAGGAAGATGTCGTTATCCAGCACAATAGTCTTCTCTGAGAAATCTCGAGGTAACTCGGTAGCAGAAGCATCTTGCCATACACCGTTCTGCAGATAGGCAAAGCCGCGCAGTTGGGCTGCCGTCTGGATGTGATAGGTCTTAGCGCGCTTGTTGCTGAAGGGGGTGATGTCATAGTCGAATCGCTTATCCTCCAGCCAACGGGCATAGAGCGTAAGGTCTTCTTCCACAGGCTCACTCCCGAACTTGAAGAGTTGTGTCAGTTCCTCGTCCTTGTACCAGCCACCGAAGAGGTAATTCTCCTTCTTCGGGCGAACAGGCGGCTGAATGGTAGAACCAGCGACTACCATCATCCCAGCAACCTCAGATCCACCATTGCTGTTGAATGTGACGGCATAGCCTGGATCATAATCAGCTGTGGGACTGACTACGGGATAGGCACCCTCGCGCCACTGCCAATAGTTCAACTGCTTCAACTCATCGTTCTCGCTGTTCCAACGTTGCACGGTGGCGTTCAGTTGGTTGACGTATTCTTTACTCTGGAGCCAGACGGTGCTGCGTACTCCGTTTTGACCGCGTCCGTCATGAGTGATATTGGCTACCTCACCATCCTCATAGACATTCTCGGAATAGTAGCCTCCTCCATAAAAACCATTCTCTCCATTGTTGATATTACCTATGAAGAGGTAATTGACAAGGGTGTCGGCTGCAATCCAACCGCCGGAAAACTCATTACCGGAAACAAAACCCTTTGCTCCATAATAGCTATTACTTGTTCCTTTTATTCGGGCACTTGATGAGCAATTCAGGATATGCCCATTGTCGCCACCGTTTCCGAACAAAGCGCCAAGATTACCCCAGTTGTTGGGGGTTTCCAGATAACCCGAAGTCCAGCACTGCTTGATAATACAACCTTTTCCTACTGAAGCCGCCAATATGCCAGAGCCACCCGTTACTACCATAAAGGCATCAGTGACGCCAAGGTTCTGTATGACAACGGGCTTCTGACCGTCGAACACCCAATCAGCACCCACATTACCGAAGAAACCCTGAGTTCCCTTGTTGTTCTCAATATACAGGTTCTTTATTTCATGGAAGCCGCCGTCATAGTTACCCATGAAATTTTCCGTTGCTGCAATATAAAAGTTATCATTGTAAAATCCAGGGAAACTGTGCTGGATGCCGATGGGCACCCACTCTTCGGGTTCAACGTATTCCCATTCTTCCTCGGGTACATTCAGTTCTATGTCTGCCGTCTGCAGCACATACTCGTTCATGAAGTCATAGCCGTGATTAACCATCCAGCGGAAGTTCTCCAGTTGCTTCTTACTATTAATAAGGTATGGACTTTCCTTGGTACCCTCACCGCCATCGAAGAAGGCCTTGGTATCCTTGATGTAAACACCCGTTGGCTGCGGAATGCCATCCTTCAGTTCCCACTGGCTGGTGCCAAGGAAGGACGCGCAGAGGTTCAGCGTATCCACGAAGGCCTGAGTCTTCAATACGGCCTCCTCCTGTCCCCAACAGGCAAAACCTGCATTAGATACTCCTCCGTTGGGAGGCAACGGAACACCATCGGCATTGAACCAGCAGAATGGATGACGAGCAAAGTCGTGGTTGGTTTTTCCATTATAGTTTAAGAGAAAAGCACCGGTATAGCCAGATGTCCTTTCCGCATTGGTGTAGATAATCCTGCCTGTGGAGAAACAGTTGCGAATGACCGGAAAGCCTTCCTGAACACTTTGTGCCCTACCATTATTGGCCACAAACTGCGCCGCTCCTTCACCGCCATCTCCCGTGCAAATAATATCGCCTGTTGAGTAGCACGACTCTATAAGCCCCAGGTTCATCTGGCAGAAGCCGCCGCTACCGCCGTCTTCACCCGAATTACTGTTAACCGTTATTTTGCCTGTGGCTGAACATTCACGCACAATGCCGAGGTTTGTAGCCAGGAAGCCTGCGGCATTGTGGCCCCAGTACTTGCCGTTGTCCTGCATTCCGTACAATGCAGTAACATCTGCTGAAGAGGAGCACTGTTCAATCAGGCCTTCATTCGTATCCAGGAAGCAACCTGTTGACGTGGCAGTAGCATAGATGCTGCCCGAAGCCGTGCAATTACGGATGATGCCCTCAGGTTTGTTGGTATGCGCAATGATTCCGCCGCCAGAAGGGGATATGGATATATTTGCCGAACAGTTCTCGATGAGGCCTCCGTTCTCGCTGACAACACCACCTTTACCGGACGCAAAACCTCGGAACTCGCCCTGCACATGGCAATTGCGGATGATTGCCCCATTGGTTGTCTTTACAGCAAGCATCGCTATGCTTCCTACACCATTCATGCGAGCATCACCGATATTTAAGTTCTCTATCGTTCCACCGTCAACATTGGCAAACAATCCGCGGTTGAAAGCTGTAACATCCAGGCCTCCAAGGTATGCTCCCGGATCAAAAAACGGATCCTCAGGATCCCAGTCGCTGCCCCAGCCAGCTCCACCATTGTAGTAGAGATTATAAACAGTATGCCCACAGCCGTCGAAGTGACCACGGAAGTCACTGTGGTCGATACCTCCGCCCTGACTTTCGTTTTTCCACCATTCGTGGGCAATGGGATGCCACTCCTTCCAGTTCTCCTGATTTGGGTCAGTGTAATCCGTCAGATAGATATCTGCCGTCAGTTTGATGTACTTACCGGAAAAGTCCTCCTTATCTACATTTGTTCGTTCTGCCAAACCCGCCAACTGTTCGGGTGTGGAGATGAGATAAGGACTCGCCTCAGTTCCTTCGCCGGGCAGGTTCTTGTCAGCAGTACCATCCCAATAGGTCTGTGCCTGTGTTGTCAAAGTGCAGATAAGCAGCAGGAGTAAAAAGACTTTCTTCATTTGGACAATTTTTAAGATGTTATGGTAATAGGGTTAATTTCTGTTATTATGTATCAGTTTCTATGGATTCGTAGCAAAACTATACTTCAGTTGGCAAAAATACGAATAATTAAAATGCCAAACAAGAATTTTGCAAGATATTTGACGGCAAACGATAGCAGAAGGAAAAATTTTGAAATGCTAAAGTATCCTCCATTTAGACTTTTGCCAATAGCCAATAGCCAAAGTAAAAGCCTGCCATCCTTTTTGAATCGCAGGCTTTTATGATTGTAATTATCAAAAAGACTTTATATCAAGCCAAAATGGCGTAAGGCATTCCAGATGCCGTCATCATCAACGGATGTGGTGACGTAATCGGCTTCCTGCTTCAGGGAATCCATAGCATTACCCATTGCCACACCGATGCCAGCCGTACGTATCATGGAGGAGTCGTTTCCCCCATCGCCGAAGGCTATGGAAAAACGCGAGTCCAGGCCGAAGTGCCGCATCATCGCCAAAAGGCCTTCGCCCTTATCGCCCCCTTTGGCGGTTATATCCGTGAAGGACGGATGCCAGCGGCCTACGGTACAGTCTGAGAGGTGCTTCATCATCTCACGCTCATAATCCTCGCCGAAGAAGGGTGTCAGCTGGAAGATGCGTTGCTGCAGGACCTCTTCGAAGGGACGGGCCTGGTTCAGATTCTCCACACATATTTCCTGACGGAAGATGCGGTCCACCTGGCCCTGCGGGTCATGCACGGCTACATCCTTCTCGCCTACCATAATCAGGCCGTAGCCTTTCTCATGCGCATCCCTGACCACAAACCGGGCTGACGCATTGGGGATTTCCTTGCAGCGGATGATGTGGTCACCTACAAAGCAGAGGGCTCCGTTAATGGTGACGTATCCGTCAATCAGGTGCTCTATAGCCCCCAGGTTGGTAATGATTAGGGGCGGACGGCCTGTGGCAATAAAGATTCTGTGCCCGGCCTGCCGGGCTGACGTCAGGGCTTGAATAGTGGAATCAGGAATCCTGTGGGTCCTGAAACTCACCAATGTTCCGTCTATATCAAAGAATAATGCGTACTGTTCCATTCTGAAAATAATGAAAAAGTCCTGGGCCTAAGCTCAGGACTTTTATATTGTAGCTCCCTTCCCTATCGGAAGGACTATGTTTCAGGCCTTTACACGACCCAGGTATGATCCGTCGCGGCTGTCAACCTCAACGATCTCGCCTTCCTCAATGAACAGGGGAACACGAATCTCAGCACCAGTCTCAACACGGGCGGGCTTCAGGGTGTTAGTAGCGGTATCGCCCTTCAGGCCGGGCTCTGTCCAGGTAATCTGCAGATGAACCTTAACGGGAACATCAGCATACAGAACTGTCTCTGTGCTGGAGTCAACAACAACTTCTACGTTCTCGCTCTCCTTCAGGAAGTTAACGCCGTTAACCAGAGAGGGATGAATGTTAATCTGCTCGAAGGTCTCGTTGTTCATGAATACCAAGTCCTCACCATCCTTGTAGAGATACTGATAGGGACGACGCTCTACACGTACATCCTCCAGCTTCTCGCCGATGTTGAAGCGCTTCTCGATTACGCCACCGTTAACAACATCCTTCAGCGTTACGTTCATGATGGTGTTTCCCTTACCGGGCTTACGGTGCAGGAAGTCGATACAGAAGTACAGCTTGCCATCCATGCGGATACAAACACCTTTCTTAATGTCTTGTGAATTGATCATAAAATTACCTTTATTTTGTACTGTTTTATACTTTTTCGGCTGCAAAAGTACGAAAAAAAGATAAAAGAGAAAAATGAAAAGAGAAAAATTAAACGTTACTCTTGCGTAATCAGAAAAAAAGTCATAATTTTGCACCCCGAATCAACATAGACTAACAAATAAAAAGCAAAATAAGATATGAAAAGAACATTTCAGCCCCACAACCGTCGCCGTAACAACAAGCACGGTTTCCGTCAGAGAATGACTACCGCTAATGGCCGTCGCGTTTTGGCAGCTCGTCGTGCTAAGGGTCGCAAGAAGTTGACCGTTTCAGACGAGAAACATGGCAAGTAAAGTACAATTTTACTTAAAATAGGAAAGAAGTAAGGGCAACTTTACTTCTTTCTTGTTTTTAATTCGTACCTTTGGATTTTGAAATATATATATAAGGTATTATGGATTTTATAAAAAAGCTGACTAGCCCTATTGTTTACTGGAACCTTATCATGCTGGTACTGGTAAGCATCGTCCTGCTGATGGTGCTGTGGTTCTGGATGAAGGATTTCTCGCACCATGGAGAGAGTGTGGAAGTTCCCCAGATTAAGGGAGCCCTCCTGGCCGATGCCGAGTACGAGCTGGAAAAGCAGGGGCTGGTGGCAGTAATCTCAGACTCGTCCTATAACCGCAACCTGCCAGCCGGTACCGTACTGGAAATGACGCCGGCCCCCGGCAGCAAGGTGAAGACGGGCAGGAACATATACCTGACCATCAATACCCGTAATGTCCCTACCCTGCCTATCCCTGATATTGCCGACAACTGTTCGTTACGCGAGGCGGAGGCCCGCCTGAAGTCCTTAGGATTCAAGTTAGGCCCCATAGAATATGCCCCTGGTGACAAGGACTGGGTGCTCTCTGTCAAATGCAAGGGCAGACACGTGGTGGCCGGTGACCGTGTGGAGATTGACTGCCCCGTCACACTGGTGGTTGGCAATAACAGTTCAGGCTTAGGAGACGAGTTCGATGACGAGGAATGGGACGACTTCAGCGACGATGAGGTTGCACCTATAAGCGAGGACGAAGTGTCAGAAGAAGTCAGTTCCCAACTCTAAACAGAAGATGCAGATGGCAGATATTGACGAGGATTATATCAGCGAGGAAGACGATATCCTTTCAGCAGCACCGGAGGAACATGAGCATTGGCGTATAGAGGTGGACAAGGGTCAGAACGCTGTGCGCATTGACAAGTTCCTGATGGATCATATGGGCGATACCAGCCGCAACCGCATCCAGAAGGCTGCCGAGGCCGGCTGCATCCGCGTTAATGACAAGCCCGTAAAGAGTAACTATAAGGTTAAGCCCTATGATATTATCACTCTGGTACTGGACCGCCCCAAGCGTGACTGGGAGATTGTCCCGGAGGAGATTCCCCTGAACGTTGTCTATGAGGACGACCAGTTGCTGGTTATCAACAAGCCGGCCGGAATGGTGGTTCACCCGGGCTGCGGCAACTATAGCGGCACATTGGTGAATGCGCTGGCCTGGCACATGAGGGACAATCATGACTTTGACCCTAACGACCCCACCGTGGGACTGGTGCACCGCATAGACAAGGATACAAGCGGCCTGCTGGTGATAGCCAAGACTGCCGAGGCTAAGACGCATCTGTGCAAGCAGTTCTTCTACCATACTACACGCCGCCAATACAACGCATTGGTATGGGGACCGTTCAAGGAAGATGACGGCACCATCGAGGGCAACATCGGCCGCCATCCTAAGGACCGCCTGCAAATGGCCGTCTATCCCACGGACAGCGAGATTGGCAAGCCTGCCATCACACACTATCACGTCTTGGAGCGCTTCGGGGCCGTAACATTGGTGGAATGCCGGCTGGAGACAGGACGTACCCATCAGATACGTGCCCACATGCGACATTTAGGGCATCCCCTCTTTGCCGACGAGCGATACGGCGGCGACCAGATTCTGCGCGGTGAGCTCACCGCCTCATACAAGGCGTTCATCCACAACTGCATGAGCATCTGCCCCCGTCAGGCGCTGCATGCCAAGACTCTGGGATTCGTTCATCCCACTACAGGAAAGGAAATGTTTTTCGATTCGGAGCTGCCTGCGGATATGACAGCCCTATTAGATAAATGGAGAAAGAAGATATGAAAAAGATTGTTGCAATAATCTGCGGAGGCGATTCCTCCGAGCATGATGTAAGTATGCGCAGCGCTGCAGGAATAGCATCGTTCCTGGATAAGGAGCGCTATAATATATATAGGGTAGAGGTGC